>Ga0214917_10004280_pt1 | contig 15981 bp, 16 predicted proteins | sample LL_1208_BB_MetaG_FD_177983 | JGI IMG/M metagenome (GOLD analysis project Ga0214917, IMG submission 177983) | Freshwater microbial communities from Lake Lanier, Atlanta, Georgia, United States - LL_1208_BB | ecosystem: Environmental > Aquatic > Freshwater > Lake | place: USA: Georgia | collected... | reverse complement strand
TCGGCGAAGATCTTTTGGCATGGATAGTGATCGCGCTCGGTGGCGCGATGTTCGCTGGCAACGTCGCCGCACTGGTGCGTCCGCCCAAAAATCGGCGAGATGCAAACGATTTGGCAAAAGCGCCGGTTGTGCGCAGTGTGGTGATGGCGACGATCGGCGCAATTGCCGCGCTCTGGGCATTTGTCAGTTTGCTTTAATCCCACTTGCTCTTGACGAGTTTTTCGGCGAGCGATCAAGATTGATTAAGTCGATGAATAGTCCTGTTTTTAATAGCTATTTTAATAGTTGACAAAAAGAGTCAACTATTGGCTATACGCCGCTATAGTCATTGTTGACTAAAACTGTCGGGTATTAAAAGCACTCGGCAAATATCCCCAAATATCAACAAATAGAGGAACTGCTGTGATAAAAATCCCCAAGCTGAACCCCAAACAAAACAACACGTCAAGCCGAGTGGCTCGATTGTTGAGCTATCTGATGATTTCAACTACGGCGTTGTTTGTGCCGTCGGCGGTTCAAGCGTCAAGTTCGGCCCCCGCAAAGTCATCTCGCGCCACGATCGTCGAAGCAGCTTGGCTTGAAGCCAACCTTAATAATCCCAAAGTACGCATTATCGAGGTAAGCACCGATCCAGGTGTTTACGAAAAAGGACATATTCCAAACGCAGTCAACTTTCGTTGGCATACAGAGTTTGTCGATCCTGTAAATCGTGACATTGCAAGCCGTGAGCAATTTCAAAAAGCGGTTCGCTCAGCCGGCATCAATAAAGACACCAAAGTTGTTCTTTACGGCGACAAAAATAATTGGTTCGCGGCGTGGGGCGTGTGGATTTTTCGCACGTACGGTCACAACGATGTGAGCATTCTTAATGGCGGTCGAGATAAATGGGTCAAAGATGGTCGAGCGTTGAGCCCAATTGCGCCGGTATTGCAGAGCGGCAACTTCACCGCGACTGTCGCTAACACCAACCTTCGCGCGTTTCTCACCGATGTCGTGAAGATTGCCAAGAAAGAAGATCGAACAACAAAATTGGTCGACATTCGTTCAGCTGATGAATTCAGTGGCAAAATTTTTGCACCAGCCGGCTTCCAAGAACTCGCGATTCGCGCGGGGCACATTCCTGGTGCGCAAAATATCCCATGGTCGTCTGCGGTTTCACCAGACGGCACCTTCCGCCCTGCCGCAGACCTTAAAGCGATCTACGACGCCAAAGGAATAAACGGCAAAAAGAAAGTGATCGTTTACTGCCGCATCGGCGAGCGAGCCGCCCACACCTGGTTCGTGCTCAGTGAAATTCTTGGCTACGAAGTGAAGTTGTACGACGGTTCGTGGACAGAATATGGCAACTCGGTTGGCGTGCCAATCGCGAATCCAACCGGCACGGTTTGGGGCAAAGGCTGAGCCTAAAAATTAACGACCGCCGCGGGTCGCTGCTGTTTGCCTTCTCGACGCTTGCAATAATTCTTGCAGGTGCGTTCTGGTTGAACAGCAGCGACGCGACCAACCCGAGTCGATCAGTTTCGTTGTTGCTCGGCGCGGCTCTTGGCGTGGCGTTCGAACAAGGTCGGTTTTGTTTTTTTTGTTTGTTTCGCGAAGCATTCGAAGAAAAAAAGACGCGACCCCTAATTTCAATCGTCGTTGCGATTGCCGTAGGCGCGATTGGCTATGCGTTGATGTTTGGTCTCTATTTGCCGAATCCAAAAGGTGAAGGATTGCCGCCTGCGGCGCACATAGCACCCGTAAGTCTCGCGCTTGTTCTCGGTGCTTTCGCCTTTGGGGTCGGAATGGTTTTGTCGGGGGCGTGCATCAGCGGTCACCTTTATCGACTCGGTGAAGGTTCGTTGCGTGCAATTCCGGCACTTGTCGGTTCGCTGATCGGGTTCGGTCTTGGTTTCCTGACTTGGAACACGCTGTATCTCGAGCAAGTAAGTGAGAGCCCGTTGCTTTGGCTGCCAAGGTGGCTCGGTTATTCGGGTTCGTTACTTTTGATTTTGATAGTTGCGTCAATCGCGATCTTGTTTCTCGTGCGCGCCGACAAGTCGACATTTGAAACTTTGAAAATTGTGCCAACGCATTCGAACAAAATTGATTTGCGACAACTTTTGTTCGTTCGTCGCTGGTCCCCTGCGGTCACGGGTGCCGCTGTTGGAGCGATAGGCATCGCCGCATATTTGCGCACGACACCATTGGGCGTCACCTCACAATTGAGCACAATTAGCCGTAGCTATCTTGATTCGCGTGGTGCACTTCCCGAGGTGCTGCACGGCATCGACATGATGCGAGGTTGTGTCGCATTGGTGTCGAGCACAATTACGAACAATGGTTGGCTCGTGATCGGCATGGTATTTGCATCGCTCGCTGTTGCTGTTGGTGGCGGGCGATTTAATTTGCAGGTGCCGACATTCGGCAACTCGATCACCGCCCTGCTCGGTGGTTTGTTGTTGGGCTGGGGCTCTCTTACGGCTCTTGGTTGCACTGTTGGTGTGCTGCTATCGGGCACGCAGGCGTTTGCTGTATCTGGTTTCGTATTTTTGACCGTCACCGTGCTCAGTGTTTGGATCGGCCTAAAGCTGCGGTTGCACCATCTATTTGGTGGCTAGAAAAATTGAGCGGGTGACGGGAATCGGACCCGCGTATTCAGCTTGGGAAGCTGATGTTCTACCACTGAACTACACCCGCATTTGCTTAATTGAGCGTAGCAACACAGTTTTGAGACCGAAATTTAAGTTCAATAAAAAATTCACTAAGGTTCTTTAGTCGTGATTTTGTCAGATCGAAGCATCAAAGAGGCGCTTGACGCCAAGCGAATCATCATCGATCCGCTCGATTCTTCGTGCATTCAGCCGTCGTCAATCGATGTAAAAGTCTCGAACTTGTTTCGTGTTTTTCGCAACCACACCGCCGGCACGATCGATGTCAAGCGCGATTTGTCTGACTTGACCGAGTTGGTCGAGATCGAAAAAGACGGCGTTTTTATGTTGCACCCGGGAGAGTTTGTCTTGGGCTCGACACTTGAGCGCATCGCGATCGCCAACGATCTTGTTGCTCGCGTCGAGGGCAAGAGTTCGCTCGGTCGTTTAGGTCTTTTGATTCACTCGACTGCAGGTTTTATCGACGCCGGCTTCGATGGCCACATCACCCTCGAGTTGTCAAATGTTGCGAACTTGCCGATCACGATTTATCCGTCGATGAAAATCGGACAAGTTAGTTTCATGACGATGACGACACCCGCCGACAAGCCATACGGTTCGGGTGCGAGCGGTTCAAAATATCAAGGCCAGCGCGGCCCGACGCCGAGTCGCTATTTTGAAAATTTCAAATAGTTAACTGAAACTCGTGGTGCTGGCCGCCACATTGGCAGCAGCAAGCGGTGCGTTTTGATTCGCAATCGAACGTTCGCCGTTCTCAATGGCGTCGAGCAGGTGAATTGCGATGTCGCCAACCTTGATTTCAGATTCGTCTTTGCCCGCACCTTTGACGCCGTCGTCGAGCATGATGTAACAAAATGGACACGCCGTCGCGACGCGAGTTGCACCGGTGGCGATCGCTTCGCGAGCACGTTCATCGTTGACTTTGGTGCCGATGTCTTCTTCCATCCACATTCTTGCGCCGCCCGCACCACAGCACATGCCCTTGGTGCCGTTGCGTGGCATCTCGACAATTTCGATGCCTTTGATCGAGCCAACCACCTTGCGTGGTGCTACATAGACGTCGTTGTGTCGACCCAAATAACACGAGTCGTGATAGGTGATTCGCTCTTCGAGCGATGCGTTGCTGACATCGAGCGTGCCTGCTGCGATTAGATCTTCGAGCAACTGCGAGTGGTGAATTACTTCGTAGTTGCCGCCCAACTGCGGATATTCGTTTTTTAGTGTGTTGAAGCAATGTGGGCATTGGGTGATGATCTTGCGCACACCCATCGTGTTGAGCATTTCGACATTTGGCATTGCCAACATTTGAAACAAATATTCGTTGCCGCTGCGACGTGCGCTGTCACCGGTGCACATCTCACTTGGACCAAGTATCGCCACATCGATGCCTGCGCGCTTGAGAAGTTTGGCCATCGACTGTGTAACTTTTTTGTTTTTGTCGTCGAAGCTGCCTGCGCAGCCAACCCAATACAAATATTCGCTCTTGAACGGCGCACCAGGGTCAAGAATTTCTACGTCGAGATCTTTTGCCCATTCACCGCGATCGGTCTGGCTCATACCCCACGGGTTGCCCTGGTTCTCCATTGAGCGATATGCGTTACCGAGTTGTGCAGGAAAGTTGCTTTCCATTAGCGACAGATAACGACGCATGTCGAGAATCTTGTCGAGAATTTCGATGTTGACCGGACAAATTTCGTCGCATGCTTTGCAACTCGTGCACGACCAGATTTCTTCGGCGGTGATGCGCTCGAACAGCGAGTTGGCGTTGATCTTTATTTCGCTGTCGGCACTCAGTGGGGCCGAAACTTTGCCGCCTGGGGCATGACTTGCGGTTGCGGCCATAACCTCGCCGCTCTTGAGAACGATTTCGCGTGGGTCAAGAGGTTTACCCGTTGCGTGTGCCGGGCAAACGCTCGTGCAACGACCACACATCGTGCACGCGTCGAGATCAAGCAGTTGCTTCCAGGTGAATTCTTCGATCACGTTCACACCGAATGACTCGAGAGAAGTTTCGGTCAGATTCGGCATCGCCTTCATCGCACCCTTCGGGCGCTCACGATCTTTGAGATACATGTTGAGGGGCGAAGTAAACATGTGGCGCAGCATCGTGATCGGCAAAATCGCCAAGAAAACGATGAACGTCAAAACGTGGGCGACCCACCATCCTTGATGCCAAGTTGTCAGTGTTGACGCGCTTGCACCATTGACAAGTTGCGCGAGTGGGTAACCAACAACACTCCACTTTTCGTGGTCGAGATTGACGCCCGCGGCTTGGCCTTGGGCGATGCGAAACATTTCAGCGCCAAAACCGGTGATGCCGATTGCCAACAACACACCGAGAATTAGTGCGTGCTCTGGTTTTGTTTTGATGCGAATGCGATATGGGCGTTGCACATAGCGACGCAAAATTGCCCACACGACACCGACCGTAAAGACGACACCAGCAACATCACCGACGAGTGCATAACCACGATAAACATCGCCATGCAGAAACTTGAGCGCCTCGGGCATTTGGTGGTCGATTTCAAGCACGGTCGTGACGCCGAGCAAAACCAAGAAACCGAAATAAATCATCGAGTGCATCAGGCCAGCGGCACTGTCGCGAAGAAGTGTTCGCATATAAACACCTGAGCGATAATCGGCTAAACGGCGTTTGACATTTTTTGGTGTCGTCTTGCGACGGTCTGGTGCGCCACGCTCCCAATTGCGAACGCGATCAGCAAAACGTAATGATCCCCAAATCAACATCATCGGAATCACGGTGTAGAAGGCGACTTTGAATGCTGTTGGAATACCGCCGAAAACTTCGCGGTGAATTAACGATGTGTTTTCCCAACCTGTCAGTTGGGGCACGATGCCCGAGATCAGCGTGAAAGTGCCGATGCCAACGCCAAAGGCAATTGATAGTTGATAAGGCTTGAAACGTTTTTTGGCAGCAGTTTCAGTTGTCATAAAGATCGAGCACCCCTGATTATTTACTGGTACTCAGACTAGTTTTTTTAGCCGAAATACGCGCGATCCAAATCGCGAATGCGCAACGAGAGCGAAGCCAGCAACTTGTGTGTAAGTGCGGGAACTTTGTCGGTTAACCGCAAGAAATCACCGCGACCGATAACCAACAACTGGCATTCAGAATCACATACGACCGTTGCGGTGCGCGGACCGTGGTCGAGAAGCGAGAGTTCGCCGACAACCGAGCCCGTGCCAAGAGTCGCCACTTTTTTGCCGCTTCGCTTGACTGTTGCTTTGCCACTCAAAATAATGAACGCTTCTTTGCCTGGCTCGCCTTGTTTGATCATCGTTTCGCCTTTGGCCATCGTCACTCGGTCGCCAGACTTTGCGATTCGCTCGAGGTCTTTGGATGAGCACGACGAAAAAAGTGGTGAGTATCGCAGGTGTTTTAAAGAATTTTTTAGTTCAGCCATGACTTGAATTCTAGTGATTTTTTGAGTTGCTCTGGTTAGCGACGGCTTTTATTGCTGTGGCGATTGCCACCTGATCGCCCAAATACTCGACTGAAATTAGTTTCATTTGACTCGAAAACTCGTATTTGCGTGGCACCCCCGTCGGAATGTTGAATTCGGCGATCTGTTCAGGGCTCAACTTTTCGAGATGCATTACCAAAGCGCGCAACGAGTTGCCATGTGCGGTGATCAATACGTTTTTGTTGTTGCGTAATTCGCCAACGACCTGCTGGTCAAAAAACGGCACCACGCGTGCGACCACATCTTTTAGGCATTCGGTGTTCGGCAAATCGGTCTGAGAAATGTGTGCGTATCGCGGTTCGTTTCGCGGGTGTTCGGGGCTTGATAAGTCGACTGGTGGTGGCGCAACATCGAAGCTTCTGCGCCACAAATTTGTTTGCTCTGCACCGTATTTTGCAGTTGTCGCTTTTTTGTCGAGGCCCTGCAACGCGCCGTAATGTCGCTCGTTGAGTCGCCAGTCTTGTCGCACTTCAATCTGTGTCTGACCAAGGGCCATCAGGGCGAGTCGGTTTGTCTCTATTGCCCGAGTCAAAAGCGATGTGAACACCACATCAAATTTGATGCCGGCTTGTTTCAGCGTCTCGCCCGCCTGCGTTGCTTCGCGCTCCCCTTTTGGCGTGAGGGCGACATCATGCCAACCAGTGAAGAGGTTGAGTTCGTTCCAAGTGCTTTGACCGTGTCGCAACAACACGAGCAACCCAGTCATTGATGCCTCACAAACTAAATCGTATGCGCAAAAACGCTGTAACAATGGATGTATGAATTCACACAGCCAGACGGTTTTTGACGTCGTCGTCGTTGGTTCGGCGAATTTAGATCTTGTGGCTCGCACTAGTCGATTGCCCAAACCGGGTGAGACCGTTTCTGGCTCGCATTTTTTTGAAGCGTGTGGAGGCAAAGGCGTGAACCAAGCAATCGCTGCGTCGCGCGCGGGTGCGAGAACAGCGTTCATTGGCGCGCTCGGTCGGGATCACGCGGGTGAAACTTTGCTCGCGGCACTCGTTAAAGACGGCGTCGATGTTTCTGCGGTGCAGCGAGTTTCGGCGCCGACGGGTCGCGCCTTGATCGGTGTCAGCGACGACGGTGAAAACTCGATCATTGTTGTGCCCGGGGCAAATTACGCGATCAGTAATGACGACATTGAAAAACACAATTCGTTGATTTCTTCGGCGAGAGTTTTGTTGTGTCAACTTGAAGTGCCGTTGTCGGTCGTGCAACGTGCGTTCGAACTTGCAGGTGTTTCGACAACGCGCATCTTGAACCCCGCACCGGCGCAAGCACTGCCCCATTCGTTGCTGGGCGTTGTCGACATCATCACCCCCAACGAACACGAAGTCGAACTTTTGGGTGGCGTCAGCAAATTGCAAAGCCTGGGTGTCAAGACGGTGATTGTCACGCAGGGCGAAAAGGGTGCGATGTTGGCTGACGCGGGTGGCGTGTCGCAGGTTGATCCATTTAAAGTCACGCCAGTTGACACAACTGGGGCAGGCGATGCGTTTTGTGGCATGTTGGCCGCGCGCCTGGCCAAAGGCAGTTCGATGGCTAATTCGCTTCGAGCGGCAGTGATTGCAGGGGCATTAGCCACCCAAATTGATGGTGCTGTGCCGTCGATTCCCTTATGGAGTATGGTTCAAACCAAACTTGAGTCGTAGTGACTAAAGTTTTATGCCTCAAAGGTTGTAAAGACTCGTAGTCGGCCGTATCTTGGGGTGAGCCTGTCAAAACCCCCTTTGGCAGGCATACAAACAAGTCAAAACGGAGAAATCATGTCAAAAGCAGTCGGAATCGACCTCGGTACAACAAACTCAGTCGTTTGTGTTCTTGAAGCAGGCGAGCCAGTCGTCGTACCAAACTCTGAAGGTTCACGCACCACCCCATCTGTGGTTGCGTTCTCAAAAGGCGGAGACGTTCTCGTCGGCGAAGTTGCCAAGCGTCAAGCGATCACGAACACCGAAAGAACATTTCGCAGCATCAAGCGTCACATGGGTTCAAATTGGACATCTGCCGATATTGACGGCAAAAAATATACGGCACAAGAAATTAGCGCGCGCACTTTGATGAAACTCAAGCGCGATGCCGAGGCGTATCTTGGCACTTCGGTTACTCAAGCAGTGATCACCGTGCCCGCATACTTTGACGACGCGCAGCGCACCGCAACAAAAGAAGCAGGTCAGATCGCCGGCCTCGAAGTTTTGCGGATCATCAACGAGCCGACCGCGGCAGCACTCGCATACGGGCTCGACAAGGGTAGCGAAGACGAAACCATTCTCGTGTTCGACTTGGGTGGCGGCACTTTCGATGTCAGCGTGCTCGAAATTGGCGACGGTGTTTTCGAAGTTAAGAGCACGCACGGTGACACACATTTGGGCGGTGACGACTGGGACCAACGCATCATCGATTGGCTAGTTAAAGAGTTCAAATCAGCACACGGCGTTGATCTCGGCACAGACCGCATGGCTTTGCAGAGACTCAAAGAAGCCGCAGAAAAAGCAAAAATCGAGTTGTCGCAAGTGCAGCAGACGCAAATCAATTTGCCGTTCATCACTGCGACACCAAATGGGCCGTTGCATCTCGATGTTTCGTTGTCTCGTTCGAAGTTTCAAGAGATGACCAACGATTTGCTTGAGCGTTGTCGTAAGCCCTTCGAACAGGCGATCACCGACGCCGGCATCACCAAGAGCCAGATCAAGCACGTGATTTTGGTAGGCGGTTCTACCCGCATGCCGGCAGTGCTTGACTTGATTCAGTCGTTGACGGGCAAAGAGCCGAATCGCTCTGTCAACCCTGACGAAGTGGTGGCGGCAGGGGCCGCAATTCAAGCCGGTGTTTTACGCGGCGATGTCAAAGATGTGTTGTTGCTTGATGTCACGCCACTGTCGCTCGGCATCGAAACAAAGGGTGGCGTGATGACCAAACTCATCGAACGCAATACGACCATTCCAACGCGACGCACCGAGGTGTTCTCGACCGCCGAAGATATGCAGCCATCTGTAGAAATTCATGTGTTGCAAGGCGAGCGAGAAATGGCAAGTTACAACAAGACTCTCGGCAAGTTTCAACTTGTTGATTTGCCACCCGCACCTCGTGGCGTTCCGCAAATCGAAGTCACATTCGATATCGACGCCAACGGCATCGTGCATGTATCGGCTAAAGACCGCGGCACGAACAAAGAGCAATCGATGACGATCACGGGTCAGTCTTCGTTGTCGAAAGACGACATCAACAAGATGGTCAAAGATGCCGAAGCGCACGCCGAAGAAGACAAAAAGCGTCGCGAAGAAGCCGAAGTTCGCAATAACGCCGACTCGCTGGTCTACCAAACCGAAAAAGTGTTGCGCGAACAAGGCGAGAAATTGACCGCAGAAGACAAGACAGCCGTCGAAGGCCCGCTTGCAGATTTGCGTGCGGCGTTGAACGGTAGCGACACCGACACGATCAAGAATGCCACCGAAAAGTTGATGGCTGCAAGCCAAGCATTCAGTCAAAAACTTTATGAGGCCGCATCGCGTGACGCGAACGCCGCCGGCACTTCAGCTTCTGGTCAACAGGCCGGCACAAACGATTCAGACATCGTCGACGCCGAAATTGTCGATGAGAAATAATCTCGAGTAACAATCAGTTATGACTGACGAGAAAGCTGAGATTTCGAGCGAAGAGTTGAGCGTTGATGCACTCGTCGAACAATTGACGAAAGAGCGCGACGAATTCAAAGACATTGCCTTGCGTGTGCAGGCAGAGTTCGAAAATTATCGCAAGCGTTCGGCAACCCAGTTGATCGACGAGTCAGATCGCAATGCAGGTCGAATTGTCGAGAGTTTGTTGTCGGCTCTAGATGCTTGCGAGGCAGCGATGGTTCACGGTGCGGCCGGTGTCGAGCCAATTTTCAGTTCGCTTTTGTCGGCTCTTCAAAAACAAGGTCTCGAGGTTTTGAATCTCGTTGACACCGTTTTTGACCCAAGCGTCGCCGATGCAGTTGTGCACGAGCCTGCCGACGACGAAAGTGGCGCGAGCGAGACACGTGTCGTCGAAGTGATGCGCACCGGCTATCTCTGGAAGGGTCGTGTACTTCGCGCCGCCATGGTGAAGGTCAAGGGATAACAAAGGCATAGTGCAATGACTGCACAGCGAGAGTGGTTCGAAAAAGATTATTACGCCGTGCTCGGTGTTGCTAAAACGGCAACCGACAAAGAGATTACCAAGACTTATCGCAAACTTGCTCGCAAATACCACCCTGATGCGAATCCGAACAATGCGGCCGCCGAAAATAAATTCAAAGAAATTTCGGCGGCATACGATGTGCTCGGCGACGAAAAGCGGCGCAAAGAATATGACGAAGTTCGTCGCGCTGGTCCGTCGGCGTTTGGCATGCACGGCGGCAACGGTGCGGGTGGCCAAAGTTTCAATGGTGGGCAACCGTTCGACATGGGCGGTGGCGGCGACATCAGCGACCTAATAAGTCAGATGTTTGGTGGGCGCGGCGGGCGTTCGCGCAATGGTGTTGATCCCCGACGAGGTGTTGACCTTGAGGCGACTCTTGATTTGAGTTTTATCGACGCCGTGAACGGCATGACTACTTCTTTGCGCCTTTCAACCGACAGCGAAAAATCGCCGCGTGAGGTAAATGTTCGAATTCCCGCTGGCGTCGACAACGGTCAGCGCATTCGCATCAAGGGCCGTGGCGAACCAGGACGCAGTGGTGGGCCGGCCGGCGACTTGTTCATTACATGCAACGTGGCGACGCACAAGTTGTTTGGTCGTGAGGGCAAAAATTTAACTTTGCAAATACCAATCACATTTGCCGAAGCGGCGCTTGGCGCCAATATCGAAGTGCCGACCCTTGACGGCGCGAGTGTTACCTTGCGTCTCAAACCCGGCACGCAGTCTGGCTCGCGACACAGAGTCAAGGGCAAGGGCATTGTTTCGGGCGAAATTGAAGGCGATCTGATCGTCAGCGTCGAAGTTGTTGTGCCCAAAGATCTAACTGGCAAACAAACAAAACTCATCGAGCAACTCGCCGAGGTTTCAAAAGCTTCACCCCGCAGTCATTTGTTTTCTGCGGTTAAGAACGAAAGGCAGTAACTATGCACTACGAAACACAAGCCGTCTATGTAATTTCGGTCGCCGCAGAACTTGCTGGCATGCACCCTCAGACGTTGCGCATTTATGAGCGTCGCGGGTTGGTACAGCCTGCGCGCACCGCGGGTGGCAAGCAACGCCGATATAGCAACGCCGATATTGCGCAACTTTTGCGCATTTCTGAACTCGCCGAACTCGGCATGAACCTTGAGGGCATTCGTCAAGTCATGGCACTTGAAAATCAAGTTGCTCAGTTACAAAAAACTGTCGCACAACTTCAGGCGCAACTCGAGCGAGCCCTCGAAAACTCGCACAAAAAATATGGTCTCGTGCCTCTGAATCAGACGACGATGATTTTTGGTCGCAACTCGCGTCTTTTTGACGAGGAGCGTTAAGTTCTAGCGACTAGACTTTTGCTACGTACCTATAAATAATGGGAGCGTTTAATGCCTGTATCAGTCGTCGTCGGAACCCAATGGGGCGACGAAGGCAAGGCAAAAATAATCGACCTGCTCGCCGAGAGCCATCAGGTAGTTGCGCGATATCAAGGTGGCCATAACGCTGGCCACACCGTCGTAGTTGGCAATGAAAAATATGCTCTGCAACTCGTGCCGAGCGGAGTTTTTTATTCGCATGTAACCCCAGTAATTGGTAACGGGGTAGTGGTCGATTTGCCGACTCTATTCAAAGAAATCGACACGCTTGAGTCACGGGGCATCACCTGTTCGCGACTAAAAGTTTCGAGTTTGGCCCACCTGATTTTTCCGTGGCACCAAGCACATGATGCCGTCAGCGAATCGAATCTGGGCGAAAACAAAATTGGTACAACGCTGAAGGGCATCGGGCCGGCTTATGCCGACAAGTCTCGTCGAGTTGGCATTCGTGCCGGAGATGTTCGCGACGCCGCTCGGTTCAAGCAACTTGTGCGTGATCGGGCGACTGCCGAACAAAAGATTCTCACCGCGCTCGGCGGTGAAACGCTGAACATCGACGAGATCGTTGATAAGTTTGTCGCACTTGGCCAAAGATTGAAGCCTTATGTTTTTGACACCGTCAATTTTTTGCACGACGCGCTTGAACACAACGAAAATCTTCTGCTCGAGGGCGCGCAAGCAACTTTTCTCGACATTGATCACGGCACTTATCCGTTTGTCACGTCGTCGAACCCGATCGCGGGTGGTGCTTGCGCTGGCACAGGGCTTGGTCCGCGCGATATATCTCGAATTGTTGGCATCGCCAAGGCGTATACAACTCGAGTTGGCAGTGGGCCGTTTCCGTCCGAATTGCTCGGCGAATTAGGAGACAAAATTGTCGATATCGGCCGCGAGTTTGGCACGGTCACTGGTCGTCGCCGCAGACCAGGTTGGTTAGACCTCGTGATGTTGCGTCACGCCGCGCGACTAAATTCGCTGACCGAGATTGCGCTGACGAAACTCGACATTCTCGACACATTTAAGGTTGTTCGTGTTTGTGTTGGTTATGAAGTCAACGGCAAAGAACTAGCGGGCTACCCGGACGACTCGCAGTTGTTGGCGCAAGTGCAGCCAAAATATGTAGATCTACCGGGCTGGAACAAGTCGGTCAGCGCGGTGCGCAATTATTCAGATTTGCCGCCACAGGCAAAAGCGTTGGTTGAATTGGTCGAACAACATGTTGGTGTGCCAGTCACGATTATTGGTGTCGGTCCTGAACGCAATGAATGTGTCGTGCGCAAATGATCGAGCGATACAGCCTGCCCGAGATGGCCGAAATTTTTTCGGATGAGTCTAAGTTTCGTCGTTATTTAGAGATTGAACTGCTGGCAACTGCGGCGCACAGCGAGTTGGGTGTCGTGCCTCGCGAGCACGCACAAACGTGTCGCGATCGCGCGCCTGTCGTTGACGCCAAATTTGTTGCAGAGGTCAGCGAGCGAGAGCGCGTAACCGATCACGACGTCGCCGCGTTCGTCGATGTCGTGCAACAACACATCGGCATGCCGGCAAGTGCATGGATTCATCATGGGTTGACCAGTTCAGATGTCGTCGACACCGCCTGGTGTTGGATGTTGCGCGACGCTGCAGTTCTGATTGATCGTGCGCTGGTTGACTTTTATGAGTCTCTGGTTAATTTGGCCAACAAACACCGTTCCACGGCAATGATCGGTCGAACTCATGGCGTGCACGCCGAGCCGACAACATTCGGCGCCAAAGTTGCGTTATGGGCACTGCAGGTGCGTCGTGATCGTGAGCGACTTGCCGCGGCCACAAAACGAATCGCAGTTTGCAAACTCTCGGGTGCTGTCGGCACTTATTCGAACATTGACCCTGAAGTTGAAAGACGCGTCGGCGCCGCGCTTGATCTGGTGCCTGTGCCTGCGACGCAAGTCATTGCCCGCGACCGACACGCAGAATATCTGTGGGCATGCGCGAGCATCGGTACAACCATAGAAACAATCGCAATTGAATTGCGACATTTGCAGCGCACCGAAGTTAATGAAGTGCGTGAAGGGTTTGGTGCTGGCCAAAAAGGCAGTTCGGCGATGCCGCATAAGCGCAACCCGATTTCTTCTGAGACTCTCACGGGGCTTTCGCGTGTGTTGCGTGCCAACCTGCAAGTCGGTTTGCAAGACGTCGCGCTGTGGCATGAACGTGATATTTCGCATTCGTCGGCCGAACGTATCGTGCTGCCAGATTCGTCTTTGCTCGTATATTACGTTTTGCGTCGAGCGACAAAACTAGTGACCAATCTTGAAGTTGATTCAGGGCAAATGTTGCGCAATTTAGATTTGTTGCACGGTGTCGTCTTTTCGCAACCCGTGTTGTTGCTCTTGGTTTCATCGGGCATGTCGCGCGACGAGGCATATCGACTCGTGCAAGAACTTTCTGCCAAGGCAATTAGCACGAAAACAAATTTCAAAAGACTTTTGAGCAGTGATGATCGCGTCAAGCTTTCATCGCAAAAATTAGATGAAGCATTCGACCTCAATATTGCGTTGAAGCGCTCACAAGTTGTTTTTGATGCACTCAGTTCTGATAATTCGTGACGAACTAGACATGTCTGGTCTACCGAAACTCGACCCAGCGCGACACAAATTGCGCGAACATATCTTGCAACATTCGTTGAAGACCGGCACGTTCACCCTCAAGTCGGGGCGCACGAGCAACTGGTTTCTAGATTCAAAACAGACTGCGTGTCGAAGCGACGGCATCGTGCTTGTGAGTGACGTGGCTTTGTCAATGTTGCCAGCAGATATCGATTCGATCGGTGGTCTAACAATGGGCGCTGACCCAGTTGCATTCGGCATAGCCGCTGTTGCGGCCACACGTGGCAGAGCGTTGCGCAGTTTCAGCGTGCGCAAAGAGAGCAAAGATCATGGCGTGACGGGTCGTGTCGCTGGTGCACTGCAGCCTGGCGACCGTGTGGCAATCGTCGAAGACACCGTCACTCGTGGTACTTCGCTTTTTGAAGCCATAGAAGTTGTGCGAGCATTTGGTGCAACCCCAGTATTTATAACGGTGATCGTTGATCGGGGTGGCACGTGTGCGGCAATGGCTAACGAAGCAAATATCGCCTACGAACCAATGCTTAGCGCCCCAGATCTTGGCTACGCTTTTGGTTCATGATTAATCGTTCGATATTCGCAAAGTCTCTGTTTGTTGCTGGTCTGCTGCTTGGCACGGTCGGTTGTTCGAGTTCAGATTCGACATCTGATTTGAGTGGTGAATCTGAAGCAGCCGATGAAACAGTTGCTGAAACCGCAACTGCAACCGACGAAGTCGTAGAAATTTCGGTGATCATCGGGCAAACATCTGGTTCGGCTGTCGCCTATCAAGCAACTTTGGGCTCAAAAGTACGGATCAAACTGCTTAACCCTGATGCCGACGATGAGTTTCACCTGCACGGCTATGACCTGAGTGCAACCGCGACTGCTGGTCAAGAGACAACGATTGAATTTACCGCCGATCAATTGGGCAGTTTCGACCTCGAAAGCCATGTCACTGGCGAATGGATTCTCACGCTCGTCGTCGAAGAATAAACCTCGCGCAGATCTCGCGCTCAGTGAAGTAAATAGTTTTCAAATTGTGGTCGGGACCGGCGTCGATCCGGTGACCCTGCGCTTTTCAGGCGCATGCTCTGCCTACTGAGCTACCCGACCTTGAAGAGTGAGAACACTCCCCAGCGGTCCCGACGGGACTTGAACCCGCGACCTCCGCCTTGACAGGGCGGCGTGAACTCCAACTTCACCACGGGACCAGAATCTGCTTTCGCTGATACTGACCTTCGCACCCCCAACGGGATTCGAACCCGTGCCGCCACCTTGAAAGGGTGGTGTCCTAGGCCACTAGACGATGGGGGCATGGACCTACTATCCGTTGAGAACCATTGAAATCTATCACCGCTCGTTGCCGAAAACCCTTGTGAATCAAAAAGAAATCAAAGCCCACTACTTTGAGCGCTTACGGTCCATTCGAGCAACCATCCCAAGTATTCGTATAGCTCTTTTTGGATCAGATACTCGTCGTCTTCACTCGCCTCATCAGACTCAGAGTTTTCGCTCTGCGGCGAGTCACGCGGAATGTCGCGCGGAATGTCGCGCGGAATGTCACGCGGAATGTCATAGTCAGACTCGGCGATATCTAAAGTCGTGCCCAACACCAGGCGCAGCGAGTTAATGCTTCGTGAAAAAGAATCAATTTGTTCGCCGGTAATTTCGTCGTCTGTTGCGAGCACGCTGATCGCAATGTCGATTGCCGCCAGGCGCGACTCAAGTAGTTCGTCACGCATCAATC
>Ga0214917_10004279_pt1 | contig 15982 bp, 11 predicted proteins | sample LL_1208_BB_MetaG_FD_177983 | JGI IMG/M metagenome (GOLD analysis project Ga0214917, IMG submission 177983) | Freshwater microbial communities from Lake Lanier, Atlanta, Georgia, United States - LL_1208_BB | ecosystem: Environmental > Aquatic > Freshwater > Lake | place: USA: Georgia | collected... | reverse complement strand
ACCAGCAGCGCAGCCAGGATGGCGACGCGCAGGCGGCATCCGAGCGAGCGAAGAACAGGATGTTTGAAGCGAGCGTCAGGCGATGGGGCGTGGGCAGCACGAAGCCGGTTCGGGCCAGTAGGCGCCGGGGGAAACACGCGTTGTGGCGATTGCCCAGCCGTCCTATAGTCCCGCCCCCGCGCGGCGGATCGCGCGGATCCTCCAGGGCCGGACCGTCATGCGCGACGTCAGTGAGAGCAGCCTGATCACGATCGGGCAGCAGATTCTGCGTGCCGAGGGGGAGGCCGTCTCGCGGGCGGCCGAGACGCTCGACGGCTCGTTCGCGCGGGCGGTGCGGCTGCTGCTCGACTGCACGGGGAGCGTCGTCGTCACCGGGATCGGCAAGGCCGGGCTCGTGGCGCGGAAGATCTCCGCGACGCTCGCTTCGACCGGCACGCCGAGCCACTTCCTGCATCCCGCCGAGGCCATGCACGGCGATCTCGGGGCGCTGCGTCGCGACGACGTGGTGCTCGCGATGTCGCAGTCGGGCGAGACCGAGGAGATCGTGCGGCTGCTGCCGCATGTCGCCGCTCGCGGCATCCGCATCGTGGCCCTCACCGGCCGGCCGGCGAGCACGCTCGGCCGGGCGGCCGACGTGGTGGTGCCGACGGGGGCCGTCCGCGAGGCCTGCACGCTGGGGCTCGCCCCGAGCACGAGCACGTCGCTGATGCTCGCGCTCGGCGACGCGCTGGCCCTCGTCACCTGCCGGCTCCGCGAGTTCACACCGGAGGACTTCGCCGCCCGCCATCCCGGCGGCAGCCTGGGCCGCCAGCTCATGCTCGTGGACGAGGCGATGCGATCGCTGCACGAGTGCCGGATCGCAACGCCCCACGAAACCGTCCGCACGGTCTTCGCACGTCCACTCCCGGCCCGTCGCACCGGGGCCGTGATGATCGTGGACGCCGCAGGACAGCTCGCGGGCCTGTTCACCGACAGCGATCTCGCCCGGATCTTCGAACGCCGCGACGACGCCGCGCTCGATGGGCCGATCAGCCGCGTGATGACGCCGCGGCCCACCACGGTTCCGCTGGGCACGCGGCTCCGCGACGCCGTGGCGATGCTGGAGGCGCGGAGGCTCAGCGAACTGCCGGTGATCGACCGTGAGGGGCGACCGCACGGGCTGCTCGACATCGTCGATCTCGTCGGTCTGGTGTCGCCCGAGACGGCGACCGTGCCGGCCGCCGCCGCCTGATCCGTCGGCCCCACGCCTCGCCATCCAGGTTCCACGATGCCCGCCCCTGCCGATCTCGACCGTCGTCTCGCCGGCGTGCAGTTGCTGCTGCTGGACGTCGACGGCGTGTTGACCGATGGCAGCGTGACCTGGAGCAACGATGGCGTCGAATGCAAGACGTTCAACATCCGCGACGGGCTGGGACTGCGGCTGTGGCAGCGGGCCGGCTGCCGGGCGGGGATCGTCACGGGGCGCTCGAGCCACGTCGTGCAACTGCGGGCCGACGAGTTGGGCATCGACCTGGTGCGACAGGGCGTGGACGACAAGCTCGGGGCGGTCACGGGGATCGTGGCGGATCTTGGCCTCGCCTGGGAGCAGGTGGCATTCATGGGCGACGACCTCCCCGACCTGCCGGTGGTGCTGCGGTGTGGCGTGGGGATCGCCGTGGCCGATGCCTGCGCCGAGCTGCGGACCGCCGCGGCGGTGGTGACCGCGCTTCCGGGCGGCAAGGGGGCGGTGCGGGAGGTGATCGAACGGATGCTCCGTGCCCGCGGCGGCTGGGAGGCGATCGTGGACCGCTATGCGGCGGCCCAGCCTGCCGGTCCCGGCGCGGGGCGGGCGTGAGCAGGCTGCCGTCACGGTGATCGTCATGATGGAACATCGCCTCGGCCGGACGCTGCGAGTGTTCCTCGTCGTGCTCGCGGCAGCGGGCTTGTATCGGCTCGCCGTCGTGCCGTTCGTGGAGCCGCGGATTCGGGAGACGGTGACGGCCCACGAGATGACGCCCGAGGAGGCGGCGGCGATCCGGGCCCGGGCGGACCGCCGGCTCGCGGCGCTCGGCGACGTGTTCCCCGCCGGCTCATGGGAGCGGGACAACCCGATCGTGCTCGAGAGCCGGCAGATGCGGCTGTTGTTCAAGGAGTACCACTCGCTCCCCGACGGTCGCGTGAACCTCGTGCCGTGCACGCTCGTGGTCTTGCCCGACCGCAACCGCGTGGCGGCGGAGAAGGGGGGCGGCCGCACGATCGTGCTCCGGGCACCGCAGGGTGCCGTGCTCGCGTTCGACGAACCGCTCGATCTCCGGCAGGGCAGGCTCGCCAAGCTCATCGGCGGCAGCCTGCGGGGCCAGGTGACGATCCGGGGCACGCCCTCGACGCCGAACGCCGACGACGACATCGAGATCGTCACCCGCGACATCGAGCTGAACGAGTTGGAGGTGCAGACCAACGAGATGGTGCAGTTCCGCTATGGGCGATCGAGTGGCAGCGGCCGCGGCATGATGGCGAAGCTGATGCCGCGCGAAGGGGGGCCGCGACCGGCCGCGGCCGCGAAGCCGGGCAAGCCCGGCGGCCCCGCCTTCGACCAGGGGCCCAACATCGGCGGCGTGGACTCGATCCGCCTCGATCGCGACGTGCGGATGCGGCTCGAAGGCCTCGCCGGCAGCTTCCTGCCGGGCCGCCAGACCGAGCCCGCTGTACCGACGGCCGCCGATCAGCTACCGGCGCCCGCACTCGTGAGCTGCCGCGGAAGTCTGTGCCTCAACGTCTCGGCCAACGTGATCACGCTCGAGGATCACGTCGACGTCGTCCGCAGCACGGCCGAATCGACCACCGATCACCTCGCCTGCGACCTGCTCGCGATCATGCTCGCCCGCCGCGAGGCCGAGCCCGGCGGCGGACAGGGGGGCAAGGGAGGGCTCGAGCCCGTCGAGATTCAGGCGAAGGGCAGCCCGGTGGTCGTCACCAGCGACAGTGCCGAACTCGAGGCCCGGGCCGCACGGCTGGGCTACGAGATCGCCACCCGCCGGATCCTCCTCGACGGTGACGAGCCGGTCGCGCTCACCGTGCGCGACACGGAAATGGAGGCCCGCCGCATCGACTACTGCCCGGGGCCGCCCGGCGATCCGGGCTCGTTGCTCGCCGTAGGGCCGGGCTGGATGCGCGGCCGCGCGGCCGACGCGCCACCGCTGCAGGTGCGGTGGCAGCAATGGCTGCGGATGCGGCCTGACGGAGAAGGGCACGTCGTGTCGATCGCCGGCGATTCGGAGGTGGTCGTGGAACGACAGGGGCGGCTGGCGGCGACGGAGATGCACCTCTGGCTCGAGATGGTGGCCGCCGCCGACTCCAAGCCGAAGCGGACCGGTCCGCCGGGCCCGGATTTCTCGCGGGTGCGGCCGTCACGACTTCTGGCCCGCGGCATCGTCGAGGCCGACGCCGATGCCGCCACCGTGCGAACCGACCGGCTCGAACTCTGGTTTCGCAGCGATCAGCCGGCCGTCCCGGCGGCGCCGGCCGCAGCGGCCGCACCGCAGCCGGCGCCACCGGTGGCCCAAGCCGCCCCCCAGCCACAGCCGATCGCGGTGGCAGCCGCCCCGGTAGCCCCGCCGCCTGCCCCGCCGCGCCAGCGGCCGGAGGAACAGCCGCGGGGCAAGCTCGTGGCCTCGGGCGGACTTGTTCGCGGACTGGTCGTGCTTGCGGCGGCGGGCAATCAGATCGAGGAGTTGTCGATGGAGGGGCAGGTGCGGCTGGTGGAGCAGCCGCTCGCCGTCGCCCCGCCACCAACACCGCCGCTGGAAATTCAAGGCGACCAACTGCAGGTGTCCCGGCCACAGCGGTTCGACGCCCGCGCGATCGTGTCGGGCCGTCCCGCTCGCGTGAACGGCCGGGGGCTGCAACTCGAGGGGCCGCTCGTGGAATTCGACCGCGGCCGCAGCCGGCTCACGGTGGATGGTGCCGGCCGACTCACCATGCCGGCAGGGCAGGCCGGTGAGAGTCTGGATGTCTTCGGATTCGGCGACGCATCCGCACCCCCTGCCCAGGCTCCGGCGCACGCGGCCGCCCCGGCCGCGGCCCAGACGCTCAGCGTCGTCTGGCAGGGCCGGATGGACTTCGATGGTCTCACGGCGCGGTTCGTCGAGAAGGTCGTGGCGGCGAGCGACCGGGCGACCGTGCACTCAGGGTCGCTCGACGTCGTCTTCGATCGACCGTTCACGCTCGGCGCCGACGGTGTCGAACGCGGCGGGCCGCAGCCCGATGTGGCGCGGATCGCCTGCGGCAGCGGCGTGCGGGTCGAGAGTGAGTCGCAGGCGGCCGACGGTGGCCGTTCGAAGGAACAGCTGTTCGTGAAGGATCTCGTGATCGATCGCGCGAGCGGTGACGTCGTCGGCACCGGTCCCGGCAGGCTCACGAGCACGCGGCTCGGTCAGCCTCCGGCCTTGGATCTCACCCCCGGCGGGGCCGCGGGCACGCTGCCGCGGAGCAGCGTCCAGCCGGTGGCGGCCACGACCGCGGCGGCCGGGCTCAGCTATCTCGGTATCGACTTCCAGCGGGGACTGCGTGGCAATCTGAACCGCCGGATGATGGAGTTTCATCAGCGGGTGGAGGCGATCTGGGGGCCGGTGACGGGCTGGGCCGATACGCTCGACCCGCACGCCGCCGCGGGGTTGTCGGCCGGCGTGTTCACCGTGTCGTGCGACGTGCTGGGGCTGGGACAGTCACCGCCGCAGCCGTCGAGCAAGCGGCCGGGCATCGAACTTGCGGCCGGCGGCAACGTGCTCGTCGAAGGCGAGGCGTTCACGGCCCGCAGCGCGCGGTTGACCTGGAGCGAGGCCAAGGACCTGCTCGTCTTCGAGGGGGACGGCCGCAGCGATGCCCAGCTTTTCCGCCAGTTGCAGACGGGTGGCCAGCCGTCGAGTGCCTCCGCCGGAAAGATCCTCTACTGGCGTGGCCTCAATCGCGTGGACGTGGAGGACGCGCGGTATCTCGATCTCGATCAGCTCCGCGGCGGTGGTTCGGCGCCGGGACTGCCGGGAGCCGCGGCTCCCGCGCCGCGCCGGCCCGCCCCACAGCAGCCCCAGCGTCCGCTCCCCTCGACGTGACGGGTGAAAACGCGTCACCTTACGCGAATCGGCGGGCTTCCGCGTCGAGGGCGTCGAGCACGAACCGCACGATCTCCGGTGCGATGCGGTCGTAATAGACGGTCGAATGCCCTTCGCCCGGGCCGACGAGCGGCTCGAGCAGCGCCACGTGCGGGATCCCGAGAGCCACGAGCTTGCTGCGGAGTCGCACGGCACCGTCGTGCCAGTGCACGTCGGACGGGTCGCTCGCGAAGCACTGATGCCGCGGCCAGTTGAGCGGGTGCACGTGGAGGATCGCGGTGTCCTGCCGAGCCCGCTCCACGTCGCCGAAGAGCTGCCAGAGCGTGTCGTAGTATTCGCAGTCGTCACGGTCGCCCGCCTCGCGCATCGCGAGATGGAAGTCGATCGCGGGGGCGATGGCGGCCGCCACCGGAAACAGCTGCGGGTATCGATACGCAAGCCGAAGTGCTCCCTGGCCCCCCATGCTCGTGCCGATGAGGCCGATGCCCGGCGGCTGCACGCCGAACCGCCGCCCCACTTCGCCGCGCACGTGCTCCACCACGTACCTCTCCACGGTGATCCCGGGATCGAACGCCGGCAGCGGTTTGTCGAGCCACCAGGAGCGGCCGCTGCGCGGTGCGATCGCGGGCAGGCCTGCGGCCTCGATCAGGTCGCGGAGCACCGGCAGCTCCTGCAGCCAGCGCTCGCGCACGCCGTGGAGGTAGATCACCGCGCGGCCCGGGCGGGGTTGCGGCGGCTCGTAGAGCTCGCATGTGTGGCCGGCCACCGTGATGAGCGACCAGTGTGGACGGGGCGGTGGAGGCATGCGGTGGACGACGTGAGGGGTGGGCCGACGAGTCGATTGTAGGCGGCCGACGGCACGAAGCTGATACACTCCCGCCCCATGCAGGTGCTCCTCTCCGCCGCCGAACTCGCCGCCGGGATCGACCGGCTCGCCGATACCGTCCGCCGCGCCTACGGCCGCCGGCCGATCGTCGTGGTGGGGGTGCTCACCGGGAGCATCGTGCTCGTGTCCGACCTCATCCGGCGGCTGGAGTGCCCGATCGAATTGAGCATGGTCTCGGCCAGCAGCTACCGTGGCACGGCCACGACGCCCGGCCGGCTGGAGCTGCGGCTCGACTCGTTGCCCGATCTGGCCGGACGTGACGTGCTGCTCGTGGACGACATCTTCGATACCGGCCGCACGCTCGAGGCCCTCGTCGCGGAGTTCCGCCGCCGCGGGGCCGCGAGCGTGCGGTCGCTCGTGCTCGTGCAGAAGGCCGGCCGGGCCGAGGTGGCCATGCAGCCCGATTTCGTGGGGTTCGACATTCCCGACGTGTTCGTCGTGGGGTATGGTCTCGACTTCGACGGCGCGTGGCGGCACCTGCCGCATCTCGCCGCCCTCGAGTCCGCCGACATCGCCGCCTGCGGCGGCCCTGCTGCGACACCCGATGCCCACCGATCTCCATCCCTCGATTCTGCTGGTGACGCCCGGACGTGATCCGGTCGGCACGGGGCGGGAGACCGAACTGCTCGCCGAGTGCATGCGGTCGTCCGGCCGCACCGTGCATGTGGCGGTGATGTCGCGGGGGGGCGCGGTGGCTGACCGGCTCGCCGCGCAGGGCATTCCCGTGCATCGGCTTGGCCGGCGGCCGGAGGTCGATGCCGCGGCGGCGGCCCGGCTCACGATGCTCACGCGGCGGCTGCGGCCGGACGTCGTGATCGTGGCCGGCCGGTCATTGCTCGCGGCCGCCGCGGCCGTGAAGCTCGCGCGACCGCAGACGCACGTCGCGGCGCGACTCGCTGCCCCGGTCGTGCGGTCACTGCAGGCGCGGGCGTTGCGGCAGCTCGATCTCGTGCTCGCCACGTCAGCGGTGGTCGCGGCATCATGTCGCGCCGACTGGAGCGGCCCGCGGGTGGAGATCGTCGCACCGGGCATCACCGCCGCCCCAGGTCGCGGGCTCGACCGCGCGGCGATCGCTGCGCGACTCGGCCTCGACCCCACGAAGCAGTGGACGCTCTGCGTGGCGCCGCTGGTGGCCGCCTCGAAACTCGAGCGGCTCATCTGGGCGATCGACCAGCTCGGCGTCGTGCACAAGGGGCTCGAGCACGTGCTCGTGGGGGCGGGGCCGCTCGTGCCGCGTGTGCGGCGCCGTGCACGAGTGCAGGAGCTCGCCGAGCGACTGGTCGTGGTGCCCCACTGCGACATCCTGCCCGACCTGCTCGGCCAGGTGCGGCTCGTCTGGCAATCGGGGCAGGTGGCTCTGGGTGGCGCGATCCTCGACGCGATGGCGCGAGGCCTGCCGGCCGTGGCCGTGGAGGGCGACGCCGCACGGCAGCTCATCGTCGATGGTGAAACGGGCCGAATCGTGCCGGCGATCCCGGAGAGCGAGTTTCCGCGGCAGGCGTTCGGGATCGTCGAAGACGAGGCGTTGGCTGCCCGCTATGGTGCGGCCGGAAGGATCCGCGCCGAGACGGCCTTTGCGGCGGACCGCATGGTGGCCGCAGTGCTCGCCGCCATCACGGAGTGACGGGCCTGCTCGCGAGCGTGCGACCGGAGGGGGTCGCACGCGGCTGGCCGTCTTCGGCGACGAGCACGCCCGCCTTGAACACCTTCGCCGGCATCGAGAACATCCGCGCGAGGTCGCGGTCGGGGCGGTAGAGCGTGATGTCGGCGTCGGCGCCGACGCCGAGGTGGCCCTTGTGTCGCAGGCCGGCGATCCGGGCCGGGGCGGCGCGGGTGACGATGCACAGCTCCTGCAGCGTGTATTCGCGGGAGAGATCCTCGAGCGGGCTGCGTTTTCTCACGGCAGGATGGATGCGGTCGAAGGCCGCGCGGCGGAAGGCCGCGTCGCCGAGCAGCTGCATCAGGTGCGGATAGGCCGTGAAGTGGGCACCGTTGGGATGGTCGGTCGAGAGGGCCACCCGCCACGGGTCGGTCGCCGTCAGGAACCACTCGAGGCCGATCGCCCACTGCCAGGCATGCACCATGCTCTTCTCACGGTAGGCGATCGGCAGCACGCCGCAGCCCCCTTCGAGATGCAGGTCGTGGGCCATCCAGGGCATGCCGGTGGCATGGGCGAGATGCTCGGCAGCGGCGGCGTCGCCGGTCATCGCCACCGTGTCGCCGAACAAGATCTGGCCGACGTCGAGCGTGAGCGTGTCGTGGGCGTTGAAAAAATCCACGAGCGGGGCGACGCCCGAGCCGAACGAGCCCTCGTCGAGGTCGCCGCCGGCGTAGCTGTGGAACTGCACGTGGGCGAGGTGGGCCCGGCGGCCGGCGAACGTCTTCATCGTCTCGAGCAGCGACCGCCAGTTGCCCGGCAGGCCGAGGTTGGCCGTGTGCACGTGGAGCGGATGCGGCAGGCCGAGCGATTCGACGGCGGCGGCGACCCGATCGAGGATCAGCCGCGGCGTGAGCGTGGGCCGGTCGGGGAGCGGCGTGTCGAGATCGTGGTGATCGCCGCGGCGGCCGCGCTTCCAGAAGGCCGCGCCGCCGGGGTTGGCGATCTTCACGGCCCAGCCCCTGCCGGTGGCGATGGCCTCGCCGACGAGCCGCCTGGTTGCAGCGGCGTCGTTGCGGGCGAGGGCGTCGAGCACGGGGGTGTCGTCGGCCGCCAGCAGATAGATGCCCTTGTCGAGGACCGGCAGGTCGGCCAATTCGGCATGGGCGATGCCGGCTGCGGCGGTGGCAATCGCCGCATCGAAGACGGTGGTGTAGCCGAGGGCGGCGTAGGCCGCGCCGGTGGCGTGGATCGTGGGCACGGCGGCGGGCCGGCGGCGGGCCAGATGCGGAGCGATCCGGCGGCCGGCGTTCACCTTCGGTCCGGCCACGTGGCTGTGGAGATCGACGCCGCCCGGCATCACGACGAGGCCTGACGCATCCATTCGCGTGAAGCCGCGTGGGTCGGCGGGCGGGGCGACGATCCGGCCCTCGTCGATCCAGAGATCACCGACGACGCCATCGCGGCCGTGAGTCGGATCGTGAATCGTGCCGCCTACGATCACGAGTCGCGGGGCGTTGGCCGTCATGAGGCACCTCCCGTGCGGGCGGCGGTCAACGCGGCATGGAGTGACCGCAGGTCGGCCATGATCGTGGCGTCGCTGCCGGCGAGTCGATGCACTGCGAGTCGGTCGCCATGTGCGGCGAGTGCCTGTTCGAGCTGGGGCGAAAGTCCCCCGACGACGACCGCCGCATCGACCTCGCCCCGCTCGATGAGTTGCCTGGCCGACGCCTCGGCGGGCTGAAACCCGCCGCCGTCGCGGTCGGCCCGGGCGATCGCTCCGGCGGCGCCGTACCGCCAGGTGCAGACGGCGTCGAACGCGTCGGCCCGCGGCCGCAGTGGAATCTCGAACGCCGGCTTGCGGTGAGCGATCGTCCGCACGAGGTGCACGAGGCTCCAGGCCTCCAGTCCGACCGGATCCGACGAGTCGTCGGTCACGAAGCCCACGCAGGCGGCCCGGTCGATCGCGGCGGTGATCGTGCGACAGGCGGCGGCGAGGGCAGGCTCCACGCTCGACGGCGGTTCTCCGAGAACCAGTATGTGCTGCGAGAGCCGTGCGGCTTCAACGGCGGCATCGCGGTCGAGCGCGACGTGCTCCGTTCCGGGCGGTGCCGTGGGCAACGGATCGCCCACCGCGAGCGTGCAGCGGGCCGCCGGCTTGGCCAGGGGCGCAGCCACATATCGGGCCGTGAACCCCGGGCATGCAGCCTCGGGATCGCAGAACCAGAAAACGACCAGGTCGGCCCGGTCGCGAAGCTCCTCGCGATCGGCCGTCACCTCGCCGACCCGCGCGATGGTAGGGGCCGCCGGTCGCGACGCCTCCGGGTCGCCGGCATCGACGGCGGCGCCGATCGCCTCGGCGAGGTCGCAGGCGGCGACCACGACGTCGGTTCCGACCCCTTGAAACCCCGTCACGAGCACCCGCCGGGCGGCGTGCAGCCGCGCGGCCGCGGCCTCGGCAGGCACGGCGGAATTCGACGGCTGTTCGCGACCGCGGCTCACGACTTCGGCTGCACCCAGATGTTGCGGTAGCGAACTGGATTGCCGTGATTCTGGAGGTGGAGCCGGCCGGATGGCCCTTCCTTTTTCTGCGGGCCGGCCGGCGTGATTTTGGGCACCGCCACGCTCTCCTGGATCACGACACCATTGTGCCGGACGGTCATCACGGCGTCCTTCACCTTCGTGTCGCCCTCGAACCGAGGGGCGGTGAAGTCGATGTCGTAGGTCTGCCAGGCGAGCGGCGGCAGGCACATGTTCACCTTCGGCGCCGCGACGCTGTAGACACCGCCGCACTCGTTGTTTTTCCCCTCGAGTCCGAAGCTGTCGAGCATCTGCACCTCGTAGGCACCGGCGATGTACGCCCCGCTGTTGCCCCGCCCCTGGCCGCGGTCCTTGGGCTGATAGGGCAGGCGAAACTCGATGTGCCAGTGCGAGTCGCCGAACGACTCCTTCGTGGTCACGCCCTCCATGAGCAGGCCGTCCTCGGTGAGCCGCGGATCGATGAGCGTCGTCGCCTCGTCCACGGGGCCCGAGCCGTCGAAGATCACGATTGCCCCTTCGGGCGGCTTCTGTCCCAGCGTCGGGCTCGTGCGCTCGATCTTCGGAAACGTCGCGATCGTCTTGCCGGCATCGTCGAGCACGGTGAGGCTACTGCCCTCGATCCGCCCGCGCCGCCTCGCGCCGGCGATATCGAGCCCTTCGAGGGTGACGACCGCCCCGTCCCGCTTGCCGGTGCCGCGGAGCTTCGTTGGGGGTGTCCAGCCGTCACCTGGCAGTCCGCCCGGATAACCCACGGCGTCGAAGCTGCCGTCGCCGAGGGCGACGATCTGCACGCCGTACGTTTCAGCCGAGCCCCCCTTCGTCAGCGTGCCGGCATACTCCCCCTGAAACGGGAAGTCGGCGTCGGCGGCCGCCGGATCGGTGGAGGCCGGGTTCTTCTTCGGGGCGGCGGCTGTCGCCACTTCGAGGAGGCCGACGCAGACCACGAACGCAGCCACGGCGAATGAGATACGAGACATGATCAATCTCCCGGGTAAGACCAGAGAGTATGCCCGAAACCACCGCCTCTGCCACGGCCTCGATAGGAGCATTGCCGGCACGGGGGCGGGGCGTCAGGGGGCCAGGTACGGGATCGGCTGGGCCGGCTTCAGTTCGTCGCTGATGTCGCCGGAGAGCTCGTAGGCAGTCTCCCCCTCGAGCGCGACCGACCGGATGCCCGAGCCGGGCGCCAAGTCGATCGTCTCGAGGTCGATGCCTACGACGTAGGGGCTCAGCGCGCTTTCGAAATAGTAGACCCGCCGCCCGTGGTCGAGCACCGTCCGCCAGTAGGTGGGGGCGATGTTCGGGTGTTGCGGATCGGGCGCGCCCCACGGCACCGACACGTTCCGCATCACGCTCATCACGCCGGCCACCTGTTTCCGGGTGTCGGTTTCCGCGTCGCCGAGCCGCTTCAGGTAGTAGCTGGCCCGCACGAAGCGGTCCTCCGACTGGTGCGATCCGGGGAGCACCATGGCCCCGTCCATCCGTTCCCAGTAGCGATTGAGCGCCTGCTGCTGCTCGAAGACGGGGCTGTTGGTCATCACCTGGAAGCTGCGGTCGTGGTGAATCACCGGCTTGCCGCCGATGTATTCGATGATCGCCGAGTCGCCCGTGGCGTCGGTGACCGAGAGGTGGATCGTCGGATGCCCCGCGCCGCCGGGGCCGAAGGTCGAGGGCACGATGTAGATCGGGTCTTGCCTGAAATGCTCGACCACCTCGGCGACCGTGGCGTAGCGGCTGAGCACGTAGGTCACCCATGCCCCCATCGAGATCTTGGGCTTGGGGGGCGACGGCTCCTGCCCGAAATCGGCCTCGGCCAGGTAGAGCAGGTTCGCTCCCAGGCCCTGCTCGTTGAGCCCGTCGAAGGCGCCGTCGATCGGCCCGCCGGGAGTCAGCGAGCCGGCGGCGACGACCGCACCGTAGCGGCTCTCCCATTCCAGGCCGCCACGGATGCCGACGTTCTTCGTGCCGCGCGGGATCACGAACAAGTGCGTGTTGAAGTCGTAGGGCCAGTCCATCGACCGCCCCGTGATCACGCTCCCGTCACGGCCGAGCCACGTGGCTCGCGAGCAGGCGACCGCGGCGGATGCCCAGGCCGCCACCACCACGGCAGATACGAGGCACGACGCGACGGACGCGACGACGGCACGAGCGGGCATGGAACACTCCTCTGGCGGAACGTATGGGATTGGAAGCGGGCAGCGTAGCCACCGCAGCCCTCCACAGGCAACCTGCGGAGCAATGGGTTCCGCGAGAGAGGCGATCCTCACACGAGGCCGGTGAGGGGGCCGTCGCCGCAGAAGTCGGGATTGCCGAAGCGGGCGAGATCCGTGTGGCCCATCGCGTGGGCGAGCGAGAGCAGGAACCGGTTGTGCGGCACGCCGCCGTAGTCGGCCGCACGGCCCATCGAGAAGCCGAGTCCGTCGCCCACGAGCACCCACGGGATGTCGGCGAGTGAATGGGAATTGCCCTCGCCCAGTTCGTTCGTCCAGAGGATCGTCGTGTGGTCGAGAAGCGAGCCCGAGCCCCCCGGCTCCGGCGTCTCGGCGAGCCGTTTCGCGAGATGCGCGACCTCGCCGGCATACCAGGCGTCGATCTTCGTGAGCTTGTCTTGGGCGGCCTCGTCGGTGTTGGGCTCGTGCGAGAGTTCGTGCTGCCCTTCGTCGATGCCCAGCCACTTGAACCGCGGCTGGCCGACCGACTGCGTGTATTGCAGCGTGGCCACGCGGGTGAAGTCGGCGGCCATCGACGAGACGACCAGCTCGATCTGCATCCGGCTGAGCTTCGGCATCTGGTCGTTCTGCTCGACGATTCCCTCCTCGAGTTTCGGCACCGCGTGGGCCACCTCGACACGGTGGCTCGAGAGTTCCTTCTCGAACGACCGCACGAGTTCCGCATGCTCATCGAGAATCCGGCGGTCTTCGGCAGGCAGCGCCTTGGCCACGGTGGCGAGATCCTCGCGGACCTCGTCGAGCACGCTCTGCATGCTCTCGCGGTCCTTCATCTGGCCGTAGAGCTTGTGGAACATCTGGTAGGGGTCGTCGATCGGAGCCACGGGCCGGTTGGGCCCCGTGTAGACCATCCGGCTCCAGGTGTCGGCCTTGTTGGGCACGAGCACGCCGAATTCGAGCGAACCGAATCGCGTGGCCGTCTCGGGTCGCGACTGCAGGTGGTTCCTGATCTCCTGGTCGATCGAGATGCCGCTCGACCAGCCGGCGGGCGTTGCGCCGCCCCCCTGGACATTGCCCGGCAAAAGCTCGATGCCGGTGAGCAGGCAGCCCATGCCCCGCATGTGCAGGTCACCGTCCCCCTTCAGCTTGTTGTGCACGCCCTTGAGCGTGAGCAGGCGATCGCGGAACGGATCGAGCGGCTGGAGGATCGGCGGCAACTCGGCCGGCACGCGAACCGGTCCGGGCGTGAGAAACGGCCCCGGGATCCTCGGCCAGAAGTTCTTCTTCACCACGCCGTCGGGACTGAACACGACGATGAGCCGCTTCTTGGGCGTCGCCGTCGCAGCCGCGGCCAGGCTCGGCAGGTTGCCCAGGAAGGGCAGCATGGCGGATCCCACACCGAGCCTGCGGAGCAGATCGCGGCGGGAGATCATGAAGGCGGGCGTCATGGTGAGGTCTCCGGAGGAGCCAACTTCGCCACCTCGAGCTTCGGCGGCAACGCCGCCACCGTCATGATATCGACGAGCAGGTTCGGGATGCTGAAGCCGCTCGCCACGAACGACTGCCGCAGTCGTTCGAGCGTGTCGGGGCCCCAGGCCCGGGCGGGCTGCTTCACCAGGGAGTGAAACAGGCTCTGCACGAAGGCCTCCTGGGCATCGCGGCTGGTGGCCACATAGGCGGCGAGCTCCCGGGCACCGCGGAACCGGGCCTCGTCCCCCTCCCGGGGCAGATAGGAGCCTGCCGGGTCGATCGGCTTGGCCGAGCCGCTACGCAGCTCGCGGTCGCGATAGCGGCCGATGGCGTCGAACTCCTCCAGGGCGAATCCGAGCGGATTGATCATCGTGTGGCAGGTCTGGCAGGCGACGGCCTTCGTCTGCAGCGTCACGCGCTCCCGCGTCGTGAGGTCGGGATGCTGATCCGGTGCGAGCGGGGTGATCGCCTCCTGTGGCGGCTTGAGGGTGTTGCCGAGCACGCTCCGCGCGAGGAACACGCCCCGGTGGATCGGCGACGTCGCGCTCGCGTAGGACAGCACGCTCATCATGTAGGGATGCGAGAGCAGTCCGCCCCGGCGGCCGTCGTCGAGCCGCACGCGGCGGAACGGCTCGTCGGGGGGCAGCGTGGCACCGTAGAGCGGCGCCAGCCGGCCGTTCACGTAGACCTCGTCGTCGGTGAACAGCCGCCGGAAGTCGCCGCTGCGCCAGACCACGTCGTCGAGGAAGAGCTCGAGGCTCGTTCGCAGGTCGGCCGCGACTTCCGGCGAGAAGGCGGAAAACTCTTTCGCGTCTTTGGTGATCTCGGGCCCGAGGTCCACGCGAAGCCAGCCGAAGAGGAAGTCGCGGACCTTCGCCCGCGTGCGGCGGTCCTGCACCATCCGCTCGGCCTGATTCCGCACCTGCTCGGGCGTGGCGAGCAGATTCTTCGCGGCGGCATCCCAGAGCGGCTGGTCCGGAATCGAATCCCAGAGGCCGAACGACAGCCGGGCGGCCGTCTCGAAGGGGTCGGTCGTCCCGGCCACCGCGTCGGCCTCCCGGTACAGGAATCGCGGCGACCCGAGTGTGAGCAGGAGCGATCGCTCGAGGGCGGCATCGAGGTCGGGGGCGTCGGCGAACGGCCGGTCGATCACCAGGGCCTCCAGTTCGGGCGACAAGGGCCGACGGAAGGCCCGCTCGGCAAACTTCTTTGCAAAGCGGCGAAGCTTGTCGGCCCGATCGGGTGCATCGCGCCTCGTCCCGGCCAGATGCTCGGCCTGCTCCACGCAATAGTCGGCCGTCTCGACCGCGGCCGCCGTCGTGGCGTCATACCATTCCTGCGAGATGGTCGTGCCTCGCTCGTATCCGATCGACTTGTCGTCGGGAGGGAAGGGCGTCTCGAGCACGAACACCGGCGGCGCCCCGTGCGGAATAAGGCAGCGCTCCGGCACCGGCTCGAGGAGGCCGTGGGGCGGCTTCCAGAGGAGTTCGATCGACGCGTTGGCGAGCGGCTCGTGCTTCGTGTTGTCAACGCCCTGGTTGGCCTTCGAGAATTCCAGCTTCAGCGGATAGGCCCGGCCACCGAGCAGGAAGATGCTCGCCCGAGATTCGGTCTCGTCGCCCGACTTCACGTAGGCGTCGATGAGCGGCGGCTCGTGCCAGGCCGTGTTGAGGACCAGCTTCGCGGAGTGTTCGGTACGAACGACGAATTCATAGAACCCCGTTTCTGGCGGCACGACAGACCCCGTCCAGCGGATGGCGAACCGATTGGGCTGAAACCGTTCCGGGTCCGGGCCTTCGACGCCGAAATGGAAGTTCACCCGGGGGTCGATCTGCTCGTAGACGAGGTCCTCGCCGCGGTCGAAGTCCCGGCCTTGGAAGTATTCGGCCTGCAGGCCGCGGCGGCCATCCACGCCGGGACCGCGACCACGGAAGCTCGCGATCAAATCGGCGACCGTGTTCTGATGCTGCCGCACGGTGAGCCGCGACAGCTCGACCCGGGCCGGCCGGTTGCGATCCCGGGCCACGGCCGAATAGAAGGCCCCGTGGATGTACTCGGCCACCTGCCGCGCGGCCTCGCCCGTCACCGTCGAGGGATCGTCCTCGGGCATCGTCTCGTCGATGTAGGCCGCGAGCTGGTTCACGGAGCGGTCACCGACGAGCGGCTCGGGCACGGCCGTCGTGCCGCCGCCGGTCTCGCCATGGCAGCGGCCGCAGTGCTCCTTATAGACAGC
>Ga0214917_10004278_pt1 | contig 15986 bp, 13 predicted proteins | sample LL_1208_BB_MetaG_FD_177983 | JGI IMG/M metagenome (GOLD analysis project Ga0214917, IMG submission 177983) | Freshwater microbial communities from Lake Lanier, Atlanta, Georgia, United States - LL_1208_BB | ecosystem: Environmental > Aquatic > Freshwater > Lake | place: USA: Georgia | collected... | reverse complement strand
GTACCGGATTGGTACTTGATCCAACTGGTGGAGCGCTCGGAAAAATGTTGCCATTGTTTCGATTTGGATTAGGTGGCAAATTAGGAAACGGCAAACAATGGTGGTCATGGATTACTCTGCACGATCAGATTCGCGCGATCTGTTTTTTGCTAGAAAAACCAGTAGAAGGTCCAGTCAATCTGACTTCACCAAATCCCGCCACTAATCAAGAATTCACTTCTGCTCTCGCACGTGCGATGCACAGACCAGCGCTCTTTCCTGTTCCATCCCTTGCATTGAAAATTACCCTCGGTGGATTTTCGAGTGAAATTCTAGGATCGAAAAAAGTCATCCCTCAGAAACTTCTTGATACTGGTTTTTCTTTCGATTATCCGCATATAGCGCCAGCACTTTCAGCACTTATTGATCAGCAATAATCATTTCGGCAGCCAAGCGGCCACTTTTTAACGCGCCCTGCTGGGCTGGAATTGCATATGCATCTCCTGCGACAAATAGGCGCTGGGAGACTCGCTGTGAGCTCGTGAGTGGTTTACCTGGCGCATGAAACGGCAGCGAATCGCGTATCTCATAGCGCCTAAGAAAAAGTAAATCCGAAGGGCTGAGTTGCCATGCTTGTGCGACAGCTTGAGTTGCTTGAGACTCAGTAAGTTTCATCAGCGTAGTTGAAGAAATCAAAGTTGAACCTTGTGGTGCGTATTTATGCGCGATATTTGATATCGCGACAGTGTTCAATAATGGGTCCTTGTGCAAGACTTTCAAATACTTGCTTTGGATCGCTTGTGAATCAACTGCGTGATACCAAGTCCAAGACGCATTCATTTGTAATGGTGGCCGCTGCAGAAGTTTCTGAGTCGATTGTGGATCAGCGGCAATAACGATCACATCTGCTCGATAGTTTTCTTGGTTTGTGGTCACAAAACCATCTCGTAATTCAAGAACTTCACAATATTTACGGATGTCTAAATCCTGAGAGAGAAGTCGCGGAAGTTCTGCAACCCCACGCGCCGGAACTCCGGGATTTCCTTTGAGAAACCATTGCAGCAATTCATGCGCCATCTCAGAGGAAACTTCATTAGAGTCGGCAAGAAACACTCCATCGAGAAATCCTTTGAGGACCTTTGTGTAGAAATTCCCAGAGCTAATCATTGATCTTCCAAAAGTCTCATTTCTTGGCCTACTAAGGATAAACCGAAGAAAAGATAGCTTCTCCTTGATTGAACCAGTCTGAAATGAGAAGTCACTTTGAAGGAACTTTAGATTTGTTCTCGGATCCCCAACAAGGTAAGGTTTTTGCGAAATTTCAATTTCGAAACCTTTGGGAAGTTCCTTCAATTCCAATTTCTTTGTCAAGTTTAAACGTTTCAATTCTGAATAGGCCGGATTGATGACTTGAAAGCCATGATCAAACTGGAAACCATCCACATAATCAGTTGCGACTCTTCCACCGATTCGATGTGATTTCTCCAGAACGGTTACATCGAAATTACTTTCTTGGAGAGTCCGAGCACAATTAAGCCCAGCTAAACCTGCTCCAACAATGATTGCTGAAGGCATTAGTGAATGGAGATCTCGCGGGCTTGATCAATGATTCGTGCAACGCTGAGTGCGAAATCGCGAGAAACTGGCAAGTCCGTGCCAATCTCAAGCGCGCTTCGAACTTGTTGATAGAAATTTGGGTACGAACCAGGAACTCCTGGATAACTGAATGAATCGTTACCTTTGTGAATTCGCGCCTCAGTGGTGATTTCGTCTGTTGGAAGCCAATTTCCAAACGAAGCTTTAAAACCTTTTCGTAAAAGATCTTCTTGGCGATCCAATTCATTGATAACTAAAGATCCTTTATCGCCGTTGAGACGAAGTTTTGGGCCAGGTGCACCAATGATGGCGCTGGCAGATAAATATGAATCCACTCCTGAATCATGCTTTAAAACCAGAACTACATCGTCGTTGGCAGCTCCACGAATTTCTCGAACAGATGCATGAACAAGTTGTGCAGGTCCAAACCAATCAAGTGCAGTGGAAACCAAATGAGTCTGTAAATCAAGAAGAAGACCACCACCTGCGTCGGCATTCACATTCTCGCGCCATGCAGATGGATTAAGTTCAGGACGAAATCGTTCAAATCGCGAGTCGGCACGAAATATTCGTCCGATAGCGCCTTCAGTAATAACTTTCTTAATGGTCAGCGAGTCTGAATCCCAAAGCCGGTTGAAAAAGACGGTTAAGGGGACGTTGTGCATTTCTGCATGATCGAAGAGCGCCAAAGTTTCGTGATAGTCGCGCCCCATAGGTTTATCAACCACGGTTGCGATACCAGCATTGATCGCTATTTTCGCATGGTCGGCGTGAACATCATTCGTGGAAGCTATAACAATGAGATCCAAATCTTCATCGACTAATTCCTCTATGGAGTTGACGAGTATCGCGTTTGGAAAATCTTCGTGGGCGAGCGCTTTCTTCTCCAAAGAACGAGCGCAAATCGCCTCAACTTCAAAACCTGCGCTGACAAGTGTCGGTGCGTGAAAATAGCGACCCGCAAGTCCGTACCCAACGATTCCTGCACGCATCAGATCAGTTGACTTCGTTTAATTTTCCTGATGTTGGAGTTTTGACGGCCACCAGATTTTTGGTCCAATCACGCGAACTAGCGCTGGCACCAATAAGGATCGAACGACGATTGTGTCGAGCAGAACGCCAAAAGCAACTGCGAATCCAAGCTCGGCAAGGAACACTAAAGGAAGAACTCCGAGAACTCCGAACGTCGCAGCAAGAACAATTCCAGCTGAAGTGATGACGCCCCCGGTAACAGTTAATCCCTTAATGACGCCAGCACGGGTTCCAATCTTGAAAGACTCTTCACGAACACGAGTCATCAGGAAGATGTTGTAGTCAATTCCAAGAGCTACCAGGAATACGAAGGCGAATAACGGGAATGAAGCATCAGTTCCGGCAAAGCCAAACACATGCTCGAAGACCAAGGCGCAGACGCCCAACGTTGCTGCGAATGAGAGAACTACGGTCACAAGCAGAAGAGCCGCGGCCAAGATGCTACGCAACAAGAGACCGAGAATGATTGCGATGAGAAGCAGAACAATCGGAATGATGACGCGATTATCTCGACGAGACGATTGATCTACATCATAACCAACTGCAGTTTGTCCACCCACAAGAATATTTGGGTTTACTTTCTTTACAGCTTCTCGAAGTACTGGAATAGTTTCTTTGGCCAGAACTGAATCAGGAGCAACGCTTAAAGTTGCGTAGAGAAGAACTTTTCCATCCACAACTTTTACATCCGTTGTGGGTTGGCGTGTAGCAGGATCGACAGTAGTCACGGGAACAACATTGGCGACATTTGAAACGCCTTTAATCGCTGCAGATGCCGCTGCTACATCAGTTTGATCGACGACGATTTCAACCGGAGTTCCCTCACCGCTAGGAAAGTGTTCGCCGAGTTTTTCAAGACCAATCACGGAATCAGTTCTAGTGGTAAAAGCATCGGTTTGCGCTAAGCCATCTGACTTTAAAGTAGTGGAGAATCCAGCGAAAATGATCAAAACGATTGCAGTTGTGATCCAGATTGGCTTAGGTTTGCGATCAACAAAGTTTCCAACTTTTGCCCACAAACCTGAGAGCTTTTCATCAACATCATCAAACCGCGGAACTTTTGGCCAAAAAATCCAACGACCAAAAACAATAAGTAAGGCTGGAAGCAAAGTAAGAGCGGCCAACATTGCTGAGGCGATTCCAATGGAACCGACGGGTCCGAGGCCGCGGTTGCTTGAAAGATCGCTGAGCAAGAGAACCATCAATCCGGCAATAACCGTCGAACCTGAAGCAACAATCGGTTCAACGACGCCACGAAGTGCAATCCTCATTGATTCATATCGAGAATCATGGTGGTGTAATTCCTCGCGATAACGAGAGATGAGAAGTAGCGCGTAGTCTGTGGCGGCACCGAGTACTAAGACGTCGAGAATTCCTTGAGTTTGGCCATTAAGGTCAATGATGTTTGCCTTGGCCAGATAGTAGACAACCATCGTGGCCAAACCGAGCGCCGTTCCTGCAGTGAAGAGCGGAATGATCCATAGGATCGGAGAGCGATACACCACAATCAAAATCAGGGCCACGACAAGAAGGGTGGTTTGTAGAAGCTTGGTGTCGATTGAGCCAAAAGCACCAAAGAGATCAGCAAAAATTCCGCCCGGACCAGTGACATGTGATTCGAGTTTGCCCGCTTCAAAGTTAGATTTCATATCTTCACGAATAAATTCAATAATTAGAGGCAGCACTGGTTCCTTATCGATGTTCTCCGTTGCCACGTTTGCATCGAGTTGGACATTGATCAGGACTGCTTTTCCGTCAGCAGATGGAATCGCTTGAAGTGGAATTCCCGGCGCAAAATAAGCGCTCAGTTTTTTTCCTGATTCTGGAAGAACTTTTTCGCCTAATGTCGCGGCATAACCATTGATCTTTCCAAAAACATCTGGATTATTCTGTGGGCTGACTTCGCCAACAATAAGCAGAAGAGTCGGAAGCAGATTCTCGGCTTGATCAGAAAACTTAACTGTCACTTTGCTTGCAAGAGTAGATTCTGCATTCTGCGGTAGGAACGCCGAATTGTCGTTCTCTTGTACCGTCGAAATTTTGGAGAAAGCTGCGCCAGAGAAGCCGCCGATTGAAAGCCAGGCAATGATGGATATGACAGCGATCCACAGCGCTTTGCGGCCTTTTGTACGGTTTTTCTTGGCGTTATCGACAGTCTGAGTCACTTCTGCTCCTTCAAAAAGAGGGTGATTTTGGCTACTCGCTTGTAGCCACGCCATATTTCTTAGGCGTTACGACCTGTCGAAGTTTACCCGTGATGAGGAGAGATTTCGCCTCAGTAGTTAGGCTTGCGTCATGACAGCAGCGACCGCTTCGCTTGCCCTCACTAAAGCCGGGCTTATGGAATACACCACAGCCTTGGATCTTCAACGTCAGATTCATCATGACGTTGCCGAAGCAGTGCGTCCTAATACCTTGATTCTTCTGCAACATCCCCCTGTGTACACCGCGGGCCGGCGAACCCTTGAAAGCGAGAAACCCGTCGATGGATCACCCGTCATTGACGTGGATCGCGGTGGAAAAATTACTTTTCATGGACCAGGACAAATCGTTGGATATCCCATTATCAAATTACGAAATCCAAATGATGTAGTTAGTTTTGTCCGCGAACTCGAAACTGCGCTCATCGCTGTCTGTAAGGAATTTGATATCCAGGCAGAGCGTTATTGCGAACGTTCCGGCGTCTGGATTCGCGACAAAAAGGGGGATCGCAAAATCGCTGCTATAGGCATAAGAGTCGCTAGAGGTGTCACAATGCACGGTTTTGCATTAAACGTTAATCCTGATTTGAGTTATTTTGATCGCATCGTTCCTTGCGGAATCTCAGATGCTCAAGTTACCTCCATTCACAATGAATTAAATCGCGAAGTATCTATAAGCGACGTGGAAGCTATTCTTGAACGAGAGATGTTTGAAGCACTCATGAGGGTCTGCGCATGACCATTGCTCCTGAAGGTCGGAAACTTCTACGGATCGAAGCCCGCAATGCGTCAGTTCCCATTGAGAAGAAACCAGAATGGATTAAAACTCGCGCAAAAATGGGTCCTGAGTACACCTCACTTCGATCACTCGTTTCGCGCGAAGGTTTACACACCGTCTGCCAAGAAGCAGCGTGTCCAAATATCTTCGAATGTTGGGAAGATAAAGAAGCCACATTTTTGATTGGCGGCGAGGCCTGTACCCGCCGATGCGATTTCTGCAATATCGATACTGGAAAACCTGAGCCTCTTGATCGAGATGAACCACGTCGCGTCGCTGAATCGGTCCGAACCATGGGGCTGAAATATGCGACAGTCACTGGAGTCGCACGTGATGATCTCGATGATGAAGGCGCATGGCTATATGCGGAAACAATCAATCAGATCCACAATTTAGTGCCAGGTTGTGGCGTCGAAATGCTGGCTCCGGATTTCTCAGCGAAGCCCGAACTGTTGAATCAAGTCTTTGAAAGTAGACCAGAAGTCTTTGCACATAATCTTGAGACGGTTCCTCGAATCTTCAAGAGAATCCGACCTGCCTTTAATTATGAGCGATCTCTTAGCGTCATTTCCCAGGCTCGTGATTATGGATTAATTACCAAGTCCAATTTGATTCTTGGCATGGGTGAAACTCGCGAAGAAATTTCACAAGCTTTGCAGGACTTACGATCCGCTGGTTGTGACCTCATCACCATTACGCAATATCTCAGACCTTCCGCGCTTCACCATCCGGTCGAACGTTGGGTAAAACCAGAAGAATTCGTAGAGCTATCGCACGAGGCGAATGCACTTGGTTTTCTCGGTGTTATGAGTGGACCACTCGTTCGCTCAAGTTATCGAGCCGGTCGCCTCTATAAGCAAGCGATGGAATCGCGTTCTGGAGTCAGCAATGGCTGAGTTGGTTTATCCACCAATCATCGGCATCGTCAAAAGTTTGTGGAAATACCTAGGGTTGCAGTTCACTTTTTATGGAGAAGCGCACATCCCAAAAAAAGGACCCGCAATTCTTGCTATGAATCATGTTAGCTATCTAGATTTTGCAATTGCCGGAACTGCCGTACTTCCCTCTGGAAGGTTAGTGAGATTCATGGCAAAGAAGGAGATTTTTGATAATCCTATTGCTGGTCCGTTAATGCGTGGCATGAAACATATCTCTGTTGATCGCAAAAACGGTGGACCGTCATTCATCGCTGCTCTACGCGCGCTTAAGTCTGGAGAGATTGTGGGAGTATTTCCTGAAGCCACGATCTCTCAAAGTTTTGAACTTAAAAATATGAAGAACGGTGTGATCCGACTTGCTATGGAATCGGGTGCACCAATATTGCCAACAGTGATTTGGGGTTCTCAAAGAGTTTGGACTAAGCGAGTGCCGCGAGATTTTGGAAGAAAGAATTATCCCGTCTTCGTCTCTATCGGCGAACCATTCACAATAACCAGTAATGCAGATGTAGAGAGAGAAATGAACCGGCTCGCCTCCAAATTGGGGGAATTACTGGCTCAAGTTCAAACCGATTATCCTGACTCCCCCATCGGCCAACGATGGGCGCCGGCTCGACTCGGTGGAACGGCCCCAACCCAGCAAGAACTTGAAGCTCGCAAAGCAACGCGAAAGGAAATCTGAATTCATGTTCGGACGTAAAAAGAAGGATCCAAACGCTCCCGTAAAGGTACGTTTCAAAACTATACGTGATGCGTACGAGCTCGCGGCAAAAGAATACTCCTTTGTTTTACTCCGCTGTCTCGCAGTATTTCTTCCAATCTGGCTCATTGGAATTTTCATTGGAGCCCAATTTGGTCGGCCGGGATATGCAGCGTTCTTAAGTTTCCCACTGGCTTTCCTTGGAGCTTTCTTCTTCTTCACGCGCTTGGCAAGTAGCGCTGCCTACGCATCTATCGAAGGTCAACCCGGAGCTGGAGCAAGCGTTCTCATGTCGATTCGAAAAGGATGGACTGTGACTCCGGCAGTAAGCGTTAACAAAGCTCAAGACATGGTTCATCGCGCCGTTGGAAAATCAGGAATTGTTCTGGTCGCCGAAGGCGGTTTTGGTGTTCGCACACTTCTCAACGATGAGAAGAAGAAGATGGAGCGTTTTGCGCCAGGCGTTCCGGTCAATGAAATTCTCGTTGGAAATAGTGAAGGTCAAGTTTCGGTTCGTAAACTTCAGCGGGCTATGAAGAAATTCCCTAAGAAATTATCAACGGTTCAAGTTCGCGAATTACGCGCACGCTTAAAAGCCGTCGGCGGAATGAATATCGCTCTACCAAAGGGACCAATGCCTAAGAATTTAAGGATGCCAAAACCGCGTTGATTATCTAACGCGCATCACAACAGTCTTAGTAATTCGATCGTGTAATCCTCGGCCATCTTTATCCGTGACCACCGCTGGAATCACTAGCGCTATGAGGAATGTGCGAAGAAAAATCGGCGCAGGTCTCACGAATAAATTATCCGGATAACTCAGCACACGTAACTTCATCATCCGTTGGCCAGCTGAAGCTCCACCCAGAGAAGTGAGAATCGCGACTTCCAGAACAAAGATGCCTAATCGAATCAAGGAGGGCCCGAGAGAGCTTGATTGGAGAGGGACTATCAAGGCGGCGGAGAAGGTTGCGATTGCCCAGTCGATACAGATGGCCACGAACCTACGCCCATACCCCGCTCTAACCATGCGAAGAATCTATCGGCTTGCCGCCCCGACCGCCTCAGAGGAAACATGGCCGTAACAGAAGGGTTATGGGTTTTTCACTACTGAGCCCTAGGTTTACCCCAACAATTCAAGGCTCAGTGACGAGCAATGAGTATTCACGTACCAGGAGAACCATGTTTAAGAATTCTGCAGAAGTTCTTAACTACATCAAGAAAGAGAATGTCGCACTTGTTGATGTGCGCTTTATCGATCTTCCCGGAATTCAGCATCACTTCAATGTGCCAGCTGCCCAATTCACCGAAGATGTTTTTAAGGATGGCTTGATGTTTGATGGTTCCTCAATTCGAGGCTTCCAATCAATCCATGAGTCGGATATGAAGTTATTGCCGGCCCCCGAAACTGCTTTTCTCGATCCATTCCGTAAAGAGAAGACGCTTGTAATCCACTTCTCTGTTGTCAATCCTGATGACAACACCGCATACAGCCGTGACCCTCGTCAGATTGTCACAAAGGCCGTCGATTACATGCGCTCAACTGGAATTGCAGATACTGCATTCTTTGCTCCAGAAGCTGAGTTTTATGTTTTCGACCGAGTCAAATTCCAGACTCGTATGAATACTGGGTTTTATGAAGTTGATTCATATGAAGGAGCATGGAATACAGGTATCGATAATGATCCTGACGGAACTCCAAACCGTGGATATCGCACTCGCATTAAAGGTGGGTATTTCCCAGTTTCGCCAACGGATCAATTTGCTGATCTTCGCGATCAGATGGTGATCAATCTAGAAAAAGTTGGTCTTGAAGTCGAGCGCGCCCACCATGAAGTTGGAACCGCTGGACAGATGGAAATTAACTATAGATTCAACGACATTCTTCATGCTGGTGACGACTTAATGAAGTTTAAGTACATCATCAAGAACACTGCATGGGCGGCCGGAAAGACCGTAACCTTCATGCCAAAACCGCTCTTCGGTGATAACGGATCAGGTATGCACGTCCACCAATCACTGTGGAAAGATGGCAAACCTCTGATGTGGGGCGATGGTTATGCAAACTTGTCCGACATCGCACGTTGGTATATCGGCGGTTTGTTAAAGCACGCGCCATCTCTGTTGGCATTCACAAACCCAACAGTGAACTCGTACAAGCGACTCGTTCCAGGCTACGAAGCGCCAGTCAATCTTGTGTACTCAGCTCGTAACCGTTCGGCTTGTATCCGTATTCCAATTACTGGCACCAGCCCGAAGGCAAAGCGCATTGAGTTCCGTTGCCCAGACCCATCTTCAAATCCCTATCTAGCATTCTCTGCGATTTTGATGGCAGGACTTGATGGAATCACTAACAAAATCGAGCCACCAAAGCCAGTTGATAAGGATCTGTACGAACTCGAAGGCGCAGAAGCTAAAGCGATTGCGCAAGTACCTGGTTCATTAGACGCCGTAATCGATAATCTCGAGAACGATCATGAGTTCTTAACTCGTGGTGGCGTCTTCACAAAAGACCTCATTGAAACCTGGATTGATTGGAAACGTAAGTCTGAAATTGATTACGTTCGCCTACGTCCACATCCAGCTGAGTTCGAGTTGTACTACGACATCTAAAAATAAATACGAAGAAAGGGCCCGCTTCGGCGGGTCTTTTCTTTTTCTCACCCCAGATTCTTCAATCTCTCTGCAAGTGGTGGATGAGTGTAATTAAAAGCTACATACAGAGGGTGTGGTGATAAATTTGCCAAACTATCTGTGGAAATTTTCTTGAGCGCACTTTTCAGCGCAGTCGCATCATTTGTTTGCTTGGCAAATGTATCTGCCTCAAATTCATTGTGGCGGCTCCATGAATTATTTGCTAGTCCAAGAACGATGCTTAAAGGAGTGAAGAGGATGAAGAAAGTAAGCGCTGAGAGATGAAAGCTTGACTGCTCCGCACCGAGAGCCGTTGAAAGCTCTGGATAGCCAAGCAACCATCCCAGAAGTGCGAAAGTTCCGAATGTTTGAATATTGCTAAAAATGAACATAGAGAGCGTATGTTTCTTCTTGTAATGCCCGACTTCGTGGGCCAGAACCGCAACTATTTCTTTCGTTGATAGCTTTTCAATGAGAGTATCAAAAAGAACGATGGTCTTACTTCTACCCATACCGCTGAAGAAAGCATTTGCTTTCGTTGATCGTTTCGAACCATCCATGACGAAAAGTCGACCCAAGGAATAACCTTGTGAGGCGCAGTACTTCTCGACCGCACTTCGGAGTTCACCTTGCTCAACGGGCTTAAGTTTGTTGAAGAGCGGCAAGATCAATGTAGTTCCGAACATGAACATGACAAGTGAGAATCCCCCAACAAGCATCCACGCAAAAATCCAGAACTTATTACCTAGTTCCTGGTAAATCCACAGCACAGCCGTGAGAAGTAATCCTCCAATAAGAGTGCTCAGAATCGTGGCCTTTATCGTGTCCGTGATGAAGGTCTTAGCAGTGATTTTGTTAAAGCCGTACTTGGCTTCTATGCCAAATATCGAGTAGAGCTGGAAAGGAAGGTTAATCCACCACGAAATAACGCTCAGCGCTGCAATAAATCCAAGAGAAATAAGAATCTGATTATCCAGTTTATCTCGCATCCAATTATCGAGTTTGGCAAACCATCCATAAGTCAATGCAATAATCATAATGATGGTTGAGAATGTTGAACTATAAAAGCTAAAACGCGTCTTCTCTGCGCTATATGAAATCGAGCGTTCTCTCTCGTCCTGGTTGTAAAGGTTCGCAATCGATGAATCAAGGGGATCTCGAGATCGACTTTGGTTGAGCTGGTCGAGAAGCGCTTCCACAATGTATGCGGCAAGGACAATCAAAACAAGTGCGGTAATCAGCATCTGCAAAGATTAGCCGATTGATTCCTTTTTATTGCTCTCTCCTGAGACAACAACAAGTACGCCAAGAACGATGATAAGTCCTCCGATTGCGTAGCTGGCTGTTATGACTTCATCAAGGAATACCGCGCCCAGCGCGACAGCAATGACCGGATTTACATAGGCATAGGTGGCTGTAAGTGAAACTGGCGCGTTTTGAACTAACCATAAGTAAGCGCTGTAAGCGATGATCGACCCAAAAATTACAAGATAGGCGAACCAGAGCCATGACCAGTTGGAGCCATCTAAGAAATCGCCAAGAGTTTCGCCCTTGAAAACCCCAGCCAATGTAAGAGAAACGCCTCCTGCAAGAAGTTCGTAAGCAGTAAATACCAGCGCGTTTTTTGGAAGTGGGAAACGCGGCGCAAGAAATGTACCTAATGCCCAGCCAATGTTTCCAACTAAAACCATAATCATGTAAAAAATAACGGTGGAGGATCCTTCGCCACTAACTGACTGGACACTTCCGGGTTTGAGAAGAAGTGCCACTCCCACAAATCCAACACACAATCCCAACCAGGTTCGACTCGAAGGTCGCTCCCCTGAAACGAAACGAAAGATCGCAATCCATAGGGGCAAAGCTGCGATGATGAGAGCGACAATTCCAGAAGGAACATGTTTCTCTGCAACCGCAACATTTCCGAGTCCAAACCCGAGTAAAACAAATCCAAGTACTACCGAAGTTCGAATCTCATTTCTTGGAACTGCAATTTCTTGGAATCCATTTCGAGCGATGATAAAAAGTCCGAGCAAAATACCCGCCAACATAAATCTAATTCCCATGCTGAGAAGTGGTGGCATCGTTTCAATCACATATGCAATTGCGAAATAGGTTGAACCCCAGATTACATACACGATCCAAAGCGCGACCCATGTCATTGCAGACTTACTCATTTCAGGCACAGTGACAATCTACTAGTAAGGTAGTCCGGTTATGTACCGAACACCTTTCGATCACATTCCAGAAATTGACCCGGGCACGCCAGATTTAGGAAATGTTCCGCGCTTCTTCTGGTGGATTGCCGTGCAACAACGACGAATTATTCTCACCGGCGTTCTTTTCGGCATTGTGAACCTACTTTGTGTAGCGATTATGCCCGGCGTCTTGGGTCGAGGTATTCAAGCCATCGCAGATAATGACGATTCCCTTCTACAACAAACAGTTCTCGTTGCGCTTGTGATCGGAATGTGCCAGGCAGCCGCAGGTATATTGCGTCATCGCCGTGCGGTTGGAAGTTGGATTTCTGCCGCCACGCGTCTACAACAACTAGTTGCGCGTAAAGCCGTTGACTTGGGTTCTGATTTGCCACGACTAGTCTCAACCGGAGAGGTTTCGGCAATAAATTCAAATGACGTTGAACGTGTTGCCCGTGTTTATGATCTTATTCCACGACTTTGTGGCGCAATAATCTCCTTCATTTTTGTTTCCGTACTCCTTATTGCATCGTCACCGACATTGGGGTTGCTTGTTGTCATAGGAGTTCCAGCATTGGGTTTGGCAATTGGTCCGATAATTAGACCCTTGCAAAATCGCGAATCAGCGCAACGCGAAAAGCTTTCACAATCCTCTGATCTTGCCGCCGATACCGTCGCGGGGCTTCGAATTCTCAGGGGAATTGGTGGCGAAGAAACTTTTCTCACGCGTTTTCGCAATGTCTCTCAAGAAGTGCGAGCTGCTGCCGTGAGAACTGCACAAATGCGTGCCCTCCTCGATGGTCTTCAAATTCTCTTGCCGGGAACATTGGTTGTCGGTGTGATTTGGATCGGTGGAAACCTCGTTAGTAAAGGTGAGCTGCGCGTCGGGGAACTTCTTGCATTTTACGGATATAGCGCATTTCTCATGATTCCTCTTCAAATTCTTACCGAATCCGCACAGCGTCTTACATCGGGTACGGTCGCAGCTCGTCGAGTCATGAAATTGCTGAGAGTACAAAATCTTCAACAGTGGGGCGCACAAGATTTTCCAAGTTCGTTCTCCTCCATTTATGACTCTATTTCGGGGCTACGAATTCCTGCGGGTAGTTTTCTTGGTGTCGTGTGTGACAATTCTTTAGATGCAGATGAGCTAGTGGATCGACTCGGTGGTTACCTCAATGCCACACAAGTATTTGTGGATGACGTAGCTTTCTCGACGATTTCTAGAACGAATTTAAGAACTAATATCTACGCCCAAGAAAAAGAGCCCGCAATACTTTCAGGAACTATTGAATCGCTCTTCAGAGTTGAACATTCGGGACGGTTAACCATTCCAGAGGCGATCGAAGCTGCCTCAGCAAACGATATTTTGGATTCTTTAGATGGAGACGGTTATAGCGCAGAGGTTGTCGAACGGGGAAGGACGCTCTCTGGCGGTCAACGGCAACGTTTGGCGCTGGCAAGAACGCTCTACGTAGACGCACCAATCGTGATTCTTGATGATCCGACCAGCGCTGTAGACGCTCACACCGAGGCGCGAATCGCTCAACGATTGAAAAAAATTCGAGGGCACAAAACGACTGTAATTATTAGCAATAGCCCACTGATTCTTGATCACACAGATATATCTGCTCTTATCGTCAATGGAAAAGTTGAGACAGTTGGAAACCACTTTGAATTGCTCAAGACTCATGATGTCTATCGCAAGTTGGTGGTGAGAGGAGAATGAAGTTCTTTAAAGCGCTGCGGTTGACTGATGAATCGTCACTTCCTTCAAATGCCTATCCATCGCCACCACCCGACACTCATCGTCTGGAAAAAACATTTGGTTTAAGTAAATCGGCAAACCGCCTGCCTATTGCTACCGAAGCGACGGTCAATAAGGAAATGTGGTCACTTTTGTGGAGTCACAAGAAAGGGTTTCTGATCGTTGCTCTGCTACAGCTGCTCACAACTTCTGCAGCTTTGATACCACCCCGCGCATTCGGAAATCTACTTGAGTCACTAAAGCTCAATCCAGATGCGGTGGACGTCAATCGGACTGTTGTGATCGTTAGTATCGCACTAATACTTCAGGCGACTTTCGTCTATTTCACCAAAGTGCGCGCATCAATTCTGGGAGAGTTCGTTCTCTCTGCATTGCGAGAACGGTTTGTAGCGCGAGTTGTCGAATTGCCGCCCAGCGTTGTGGAACGCGCCGGCGCCGGTGAACTCCTCACCAGAACCACGACCGATATCGATCACATCACGTGGGCAGTCAGAGACGCGGTTCCTGTAATCACGATCTGTCTCGTATCGATATTCGGCATTTCTACAGCGATTGCTCTCACCGCTCCACTATTTCTCGCCGCAGTATTCATTGGAATCCCCTTCGTTTTTGCGGCGACGCGTTGGTATCTACGTCGCTCTCCCCAGGCCTATCGGGTCGAATCTTCGTCATACGCCATCGTCAATTCCGTACTTGTGGAGAGCGCCGAATCGGGTCGAACGATTGATGCGCTGCGACTTGGAGATCAGAGAACAGCCCGCACTGATGCTGCGATTAGTCGATGGGTGGAATGGGAGCGATACACGCTTCGACTTCGCACCCGATGGTTCCCCGTTGTTGAAATTAATTACATACTTCCGGTATCAGCAGCGCTACTTATGGGTGCATATTTCTACGATCGCAATCTTGCAACAATCGCGACAATTACAGCGGGAATCTTGTATGCCCAGATGTTGGCTGGTCCGATTGAAGCAATGCTCTGGTGGATTGACGAATTACAAACGGGCAAAGCTTCACTTTCGCGATTACTTGGAATTCACGAAGTTGATCCTCGCGAGATTCGCCCAGCGCAACCAGATGGCAAAGAAATAACTGGTGAAAAAGTTACATATGGATACCGCGAAGGTAGAGATGTTCTTAAAGACATTAGTTTCCTGGTCGAACCCGGTACCAAGTTGGCAATCGTTGGGCCATCAGGTGCGGGTAAATCAACTCTGGGAAGATTACTTGCGGGAGTACAACCTCCTAATCGCGGCACCATTACCGTGGGAGGCGCCGAGATTGGATATTTACCGGTAGAACAAGCGCGACAAGAAGTTGCGCTAGTAACACAAGAACATCACGTTTTTGTCGGAACTCTGCGCCAAAACATTACGCTGGCAAAACCCGATGCTTCTGATGAAGAAGTTTGGCGCGCATTAACCGCTGTTGACGCTTCTGATTGGGCACAGCAATTAGAGAATGGACTCGACACAATTGTTGGAAATGGTGGTCATCGCTTGCTACCTGCTCAAGCACAACAATTAGCGCTCTCGAGACTCGTTCTTGCCGATCCACATACTTTGATCTTGGATGAAGCAACCTCACTGTTGGATCAACAAGCAGCAAAACATCTGGAAGCCTCACTCGGCGCCGTACTCAAAGGGCGCACCGTGATTGCTATCGCTCATCGGCTCCAGACCGCCCACGACGCAGACCTCATCGCTGTTATTGATGATGGTCGTATTTCAGAGTGGGGTTCTCATGATCAACTGTTGGCCTCAAATGGGGCTTACGCACGCTTATGGAGATCCTGGCGCGACGAAAATTAGAGCCTTTTGCGAATATTCTGCAGATGCAAATGATTTGCATTAACATAGTCGTATGACCCAGTTGATCGAACCTACTTCTCGCTCGCTGCGCCAACATCTGCGCTTCACCCGCGATGAGCTTCCATCACTTCTCGGAATCCTTGGAACTGTCGTTGGGCTCCACGTGATCGGCTGGGGTCTTTTTATTTATTACAACTCGAACCCTGACTACCACGGCCTAGCCGATAGTAAGGGCGTTCTTGTCTATGCCGGTGCTGGAGCTTTGGCATATTCGTTTGGACTTCGACACGCATTCGACGCCGATCACATTGCCGCAATTGATGACACAACTCGATTAATGCTCGCAAAAGGAAA
>Ga0214917_10004277_pt1 | contig 15987 bp, 11 predicted proteins | sample LL_1208_BB_MetaG_FD_177983 | JGI IMG/M metagenome (GOLD analysis project Ga0214917, IMG submission 177983) | Freshwater microbial communities from Lake Lanier, Atlanta, Georgia, United States - LL_1208_BB | ecosystem: Environmental > Aquatic > Freshwater > Lake | place: USA: Georgia | collected... | reverse complement strand
AAATGTGCGATTCGTCACACCGCGCAAATCGTAGGCCTTGAAGATGGAGGGATCGATAACCATGTGGCATGGGAAGGAAGACTGTGCTCAGCGCGCAGTATCCCACGGCTGCCGACAATCGCTAACATCGCAGCATCCTTTTGGATGTGTGCGAAAATTGGAATTCTATGCAAGCAATCTCACGCCAGTCCCACCAACGGGGCACTCGCAGCGAAATTCTCGAAGTTTTAGGCCGCTACAAAAATGTCTTTTGGACCGTGGGCGGCTTTTCGGGCGCGATCAATCTTCTTTACCTCGCACCGTCGCTTTACATGATGCAGGTCTATGACCGGGTGCTCAACAGTCGTAACGAAACCACGCTGATCATGCTTTCGCTGATTACCCTAGGCGCGTTTGCGGTGATGGCCTGGATTGAGCAAATCCGTTCGCAAGTGCTCGTTCGACTTGGCAATCAGGTCGACGATCAGCTGTCGCAACGGGTGTTTACAGCATCCTTTGAGCGCAATCTTCGTGGTCGGATGGGAGCCGCCGGTGCTGCCATGAATGATCTCACGCAAGTGCGGCAATTTGTCACAGGCAACGGTTTGTTTGCATTTTTTGATATGCCCTGGACGCCAATTTACATTTTGGTCGTTTACCTCTTTCACCCCGTATTGGGCGCCTTCGTGCTAATTGGCGCGGTCGTCAGCTTTTTGCTGGCCTGGCTCAACGAACGGGCGACCAAGCCAGGCCTTGAAGAAGCAAACCAAGCGGCGATGATGGGCTCGGGCTTTGCCACCAGCAGTTTGCGAAACGCAGAAGTCATTGAGGCCATGGGGATGTTACCTGCCCTCAGGGCACGTTGGAAAGTGATGCAGGATCGTCTGCTTGAGAAGCAATCAGAAGCGTCTGATCGGGGTGGACTGATCAGCGCCACGATCAAGTTTTGGCGACTGACGATGCAATCGGCTGTGCTAGGCATTGGAGCATTGCTCGTGCTTGAAAATCTTGCCTCACCGGGTGTCATGATTGCGGCATCGATCCTCGCAGGGCGCGCCTTAGCGCCGGTTGATATGGCCATTGGTTCCTGGAAAGGCTTTGCAGCGGCAAGGACCTCGTATGAACGCTTGAATCGACTCCTTGAGGAGTTTCCGTCCCGCCTTGCCGGCATGTCATTGCCAAGGCCCAAGGGTGTGCTGACGGTAGAAAACGTTGTGGCTTCGCCTCCCGGTGCGCCCAATCCGGTGCTCAAGGGAGTAAGTTTTGCGGTGCAACCCGGTGAAATCCTTGTCGTTGTTGGACCCTCTGCCTCCGGTAAGAGCACGCTTGCGCGATTGATCGTGGGCGTCTGGGCAGCTCAGGCGGGCAAGGTGCGGCTTGATGGCGCTGATATTTACCTTTGGAACAAGGACGAGTTAGGCCCTTGGATCGGCTATCTCCCCCAAGACATCGAATTATTTGATGGAACCATTGCCGAAAACATTTCGCGATTTGGAACGATCGATGCCCAGCTTGTGATTGCCGCTGCGACCAAAGCCGGCATGCATGACATGATTTTGCGCTTTCCCAAGGGCTACGACACGCCAATCGGTGAGGCCGGATCGGCATTATCGGGCGGGCAACGGCAAAGGATCGCGCTGGCCCGGGCCCTTTATGGTGATCCGGCGTTGATTGTGCTTGATGAACCGAATTCGAATCTGGACGATGCCGGTGAGCAGGCCCTGGTGCGAGCCGTCATGCAGGCGAAGTCTGCACAGCAAACGGTGGTCCTGATCACCCACAGGACCAGCATCGTGGGTGTTGCCGATTCGATGCTCGTGATACGCGAGGGCATGGTGCAAGCGCATGGGCCGCGACAGCAGGTGCTACAAGCCCTTCAGGAAGCTGCGCAAAAGCAGCAGCAGCAACTGCAAGCGCAGGCGGAGCAGCGGAGTGCGACAGGAGGCAGCCATGGCAAGGCCTGAGCAAACTCTCACGATCGAGACGAGCGCAAAGGAAGTGAAGACAGCTGCACTGCCTTCAGGAGCCGTCGCAGGTGGGGGACCTCAAAAGAAAGGCGAAGGCGCCCCTCGTGACTTTCGCACCCCGCTGCGGATTGGTCTGGCGGTTATCTTTCTTGGACTGGGTGGTTTTCTAGCCTGGGCAAGTTTGGCTAAGCTCGATGAAGGTGTCCCATCGCACGGCACACTCATCGTCGATTCCAAACGCAAGACCATTCAAAATGTGAGCTCGGGAATTGTCAAAGCGATCCATGTGAAAGAGGGGGATTTGGTCACCACGAACCAATTGCTGCTCACGATGGACCCCACGCAAATGCGTGCGCAACGCGAGGTTGCCGATTCGCTCTACCTGAGTGCGCGTGCAAGTGAGTCGCGGCTGCTTGCTGAGCAAAGCGATGCTCAAGCGATTAACTTTCCTGCCGACCTTTTGCGGCGCGCCAATGAAGCGCCGGTAACACTTGCGCTGACCTCGCAGCGGCAGTTGTTTGAAGCCCGCCGAAAATCGCTGGCCAGCGAACTGGGAGCCTACCGCGAAACGATTGCTGGCCTGCAAGAGCAGGTTAAAGGTCTCGTCGAAGTTCAAAAACAGCGTCAGGCGCAAATCGAAACCTTATCGCAAGAGATACAAACGCTAGAACCTTTGGTTCGGGATGGTTTTTATGCGCGTAATCGCCATCAAGAATCGCAACGTCAACTCGCTTCGCTGATGGCGAGCTTTGCCGACGGCGTGTCCAGCATTGCGCGCATCGGCAACCAGGTGGCTGAGGCAAAGCTGAGAATCACGCAGCGCGAGCAAGAGTATCGTAAGGAAGTCGAAATGCAGCTGTCTGAGGTGAGCAAAGAAGCTCGGGCGCAGGCAGAACGCATTATTGCGATGGAAGACGACTTGCGACGTACCGAGATCCGGTCGCCTGTTGCCGGATCGGTGGTCGGGATGAATGTTTCAACGATCGGCGCAGTTTTAGCCGCCGGCACACGTATTCTTGATGTGATTCCCACTGATGAGCGGATGATTGTGGAGGCTCAAATCCAGCCACACCTGATTGAGCGGATCAAGGCTGGCATTCCGGCAAAACTGATGTTCACGGCGCTCAACCCCAGAACGACGCCGGTGGTGGATGGAAAACTGCTGTCGGTTTCGGCGGACTTGCTCACCACGCCGCAAGGTATTCCGTACTATCTTGCGCGTGTTGAGGTACCTCCCGACGCACTGAAGGCGCTCGGAAACGTCGAATTGCACGCTGGCATGCCTGTAGACGTGATTGTTGTGACAGGCGAGCGCAGTCTTTTGAACTATGTTTTCAAACCCATCAAGGATCGCATGTCCCTTGGACTCAAGGAGCGCTGAGCGTGAGCATGGACGCTGGCCTCAGCATCCCTGGCGTTTTGCCTCGAGCCATTGCGCTTGGACTTTTTGCAGCGCTCTGTGCATTTCCGCTCAAGGCCCAGACCCTGCTCGATGATTTCCAAAAAGGACTTGAGCGCGATGCAGAGTATCAGAGCGCGCTTGCGCAACGCGATGCTGGTCTTGAGCCCTTAGAACAAGCGAAAGCGGCGCTGATGCCCCAAGTGTCGGCGAGCGCACAACGTTCGGTCAACAACACCGACTCGCGAAGTCAAACGACTCTTGGTCCGATTGATCGAAGCTTTTCAAACTACCCCGCTTACAATGCCAGCCTGCAGATTCGCCAGGCGCTTTACCGACCAAAGATCTGGGCTTCACTTGCACAGGGCAAAGCGCAAGCCGAGTATGCCCAGCTGAACCTGCTCGGTGCCCGGCAAGATCTCGCGCAGCGCTTGATTGGGATTCACGCCGATTGGGCAGCAGCCGACGTTGCGGTAGCATCAGCCCGCCAAAGCCTCGCAGTGCAGCAGCGGATGAGCGACCAAGTGCTGCGGCAGTTTCAAGCCGGCGACGGTACAAGAACCGATGTGGAGCTGATGCAAGCACGGCAGGCCCAGGCACGAAGCCAGCTCACGGAAGCGGAGGTTATGCTTGAAAACGCCAAAGTCGCGCTGGCCCAGGTAACAGGCGAAGTCTCGAGTCCCTTGACTTTGCTTGACATCAGCGCACAACGGCTGCCGCTTGCTCACGCCGACTTTGCGCGCTGGCTCGAAGCGGCCCTTGAGCAAAATCCAGTGATCCGCGCCCAACGCGCGGCATTGCAAATTGCCCGCGAAGAGCTGCGCAAAGCGCGCACCGACGACTTGCCGGTTGCTGACCTATTTGCTGCCCGCTCCAATTCCAAAAGTTCGATGGACAATACCATCGGTACTGAGTTTCGCAGCAGTCAGATCGGTGTTCAGATTTCGATACCGATTTACGCTGGCGGTGCGGTTGGTTCAATGATTCGGCAGGCCGATGCCAATGTGCGAAGGGCGCAAAGCGATCTCAACGCGGCGCAGTCACGACTCACGGTGCAACTGGATCGAGATTGGCGAAACTTTGAATCGGCGCGAAGCGAGGCGCAAGCCCAGGCGCGTCAGTTGCAAGCCCTGAGCGTGCTGCTTGAATCGGCACAACGCGGCCAAAAGGCGGGCATCTTCACCCGGATGGATGAGAATCAGGCCCAACTACAGGCGCTTGCCGCACAACGCGACCTGGCTAGAGCCAACGCCCGTGCGCTGGTCAGTTGGGGGCGGTTGATGGCAGGACTGGGTGGTTTGAACGAAATCAGTCTCGACGCGGCTGACCAGGCCTTGAAGTCGCCCTAACGCGGAAATTCAAGCAGCGAACGATGCGGCGACTGGCGCTGCGAACGATTCGGCGACTGGCGCAGCGCCTATCGAGTGCTAGGCCAGCAATCGTTCAACCAGGTCGATTTGCGCTGGCAGGCAAACCGTTTTGAGGTCATAGCGGCTTAGCGCATCACGTCGGGCATTGAGTCGCAAGCCGGCATATGCAGCCGGATCGCGCAAGGCATCGATCATGCAGTCCGATAGCGCTTGCACATCGAAAAAGTCAACCAGCAGGCCATTGTCTTCGTGCCGGATCGCCTCCATCACAGGCGGCGTGCGGCTACCTATTAGCAAACAACCGGCTGCCATGGCCTCGATGCAACTCCAGGAAAGCACAAAGGGGTAGGTGAGATAGACATGGCAGGCCGAGATCTGCAGCAAACGCAAAAACGATGGGTAAGGTATGTTGCCCAGGAAATGCACCCGGCGCATATCGAGCTCGCCTTGGACTTCGTCCAAAAATCTTTGCTTCCAGCTGCTTCCATCGGGCGGCTTTGCCCCGTAACTGACACCGTCACCGCCCACAATCAAGGTCCGAGCAAGGGGGCGGGCGCGCAATACTGCGGGCAAGGCGCGCATAAAGATGTGATAGCCGCGATAAGGTTCTAAATTGCGATTTACAAAGGTGATGATCTCATCACCGAAGCTGAGCACGCTTTGCTGGTCGGCTGGCGCATCACTTTTTCCTAGCGTTAGTTTGACATCGTTTTGGGGGCGGACCCGCTCCGTATCGATCCCGTCGAAAATCACACTGACCTGGTCGCGGAAAAAGCTCGGCAAGCTGCTGCGTTGCCACGCTGTGGGCGACAGTCCCCAGTCGCTTGCCTCAAGCGCCAGCAAATTGTTGGCGTTTTTAAGTCGCAGCCGGGCATCTTCTGCAAAGCCGCTGCGGGCAAACTCGGGGTCAAACCCCATATCGGTGCCCTGAGAGGCATAGTAAAACTCTAAAAACGATAAGAGCTTGGCCTTGGGCCACACGTCTTTGGCAAAGAGCGATTCTCCCCAACCCGGATGCGCTACGATAAGATCAGGATTGAAGCCGGATGTCCGAAGCGCAAGCATGGCCTGCCCGCAGGCTTCACCGCGAATCACTTTGGTTTCGAATTCAGCCACCCAAGGGTGGATTTGCGAGGAAGTACCGCGCTGCGGTTTGTAAAGCTTTAGGTCAACGCCCGAAACGGCTTGTCCGGTGATTGCAAGCGCCTTGACATGATGGCCGCGAGCAGCAAGCGCTGGTGCAAGGTGCTTGAACTGGCCGGGGAAATTTTGATGAATGAAAAGAATGCTTCGCATGCCACGATTATCGCCGATCCGCAGTTTATGCGGCCACTGGGCTTAGCCGATGAAGCGGCGGTCGCTGAGCTTTTTGAAGCATGTTTTTCGAGCAAAACCGATTCGCAGTGGTATGCATGGAAGTATCTCAGCAATAAAACCTATGACGGTCTGGCGATCGGCATGTGGCATGAGGCAGGGTTGATCGGACACTACGCTGGCTTTCCGCGCGAGCTTGTTTGCGGTTCAACTCGGTTTGCCGCGCTACAGATTGGCGATGTGATGATCCATCCCAAAGCGCGTCATGGTCTAGCCAAAGCTAATCGATTTGCCAAGCTCACGCGCGCTTATTTAGCAACCCATTTAAGGGCTGCTGCCCCCCAGCGACTCAGACCCTTCGCGGATGCTCCCAGAGCCGATGAAGTGCTCAAAGCCGATGAAGTGCACAGGGCCGATGAAGTTCACAAAGCCGACGAAGTGCGCAGGGCCAAGGACCATCAAGCAGCCCTAAAGCTTTTGCCACAGCAACCGGTCGATAGCCCCCGATTCGATATCGCCTACGGTTTTCCCAACGCCCGCCACATGAGGCAATGTGTTTTGCAAGCTTGCTACAGGGCAGCCGATGCGATGTTCGAATTGTGTTGGTCTTTAGATCGTTTTAATCCTACATATGATGGTGATGCGAGCCCTATTGGCATCAGCTCGCTGAGCGGAGCCACGGAATGGGCGCTTGGTGATTGGGATAGCGATCGCTTTGACGCCATCGCCAAGCAAATGCTTGAGGCCTTGGCAGACAAGGGACATTGGGCAGTACCTCGCAGTCTTGCCTACTGGCGCTGGCGTTTTCCCTTGGAGCGTGGGTATCGCTGGGTGCTGATGCGCGAAGGCGCAACAGGCCCGCTTGTGGCTGCGGCAGTGCTCAAGCGTATGTCCGACGATGGTTTGGCGTGTGAGCTACTTGATTGGCTTTGCGCTCCGATCATGAAGACTCAGGCCTTTGCTGCCCTGCTTTGGCAACTGCGGTCTGAAAAGCTGGGCTACCTGCGTTCATGGTGCAGCGAGGCTTCAGCTTCATATTTTGTGGACTGCCCTGCCGATCGGATCGAGAAGCTGGGCTTTCATATCGCGCTTAGTGTGTATCCCGAAGCGCATACTGCCGATTGCCTGGGCGGTGGCCTGTGGATGCTGTCTGGCGACACCGATTTTCGGTGAGTCCTTCCTTCGGTGGTTCCTGTCTTGGGTGATTCCTTCCTTCGGTGAGTCGATTGATAGCTTGCAAGCTTGAGGCAACAGACAGGGGCATGGTTTCATCGAAACCCGAGCGATCCATGTTCAGCTTTGTTTGTGCGGTCTCCGATCCTGCGATCGCATCGCAGCACTTGCTTGCCTCGCCCGACTTCAACGAGCAAGACCCGCATTTGCACCTGGTGCTGGGAGCACAACGTGCGGCCGAGGCCTTCAACGCGATCGCTGAGCAACACGCTGCAACGCCCTGGCTTATCTGGGTCCATGAAGATGTGTACCTGCCCGCGGGGTGGATTGCGGCGTTTGAAGCTGCGCTTCACGAGGCTCAGTTGCGCTGGCCCGCTTTAGCGGTCCTTGGCGTTTATGGCACCACGGCGGATCATCAACATGCTGGCGAGGTGCTCGATCGGGGCTTGCACTTAGAGGGTGCCATCGCTTTGCCATGCCTGGCTCTTGGCATCGACGAATTACTTGTTGCGGTGCGTTTGAGCAGTGGTTTGCGCATGGACGCAACGCTGGGCTGGGACTTTTATGCCAGCGATCTGGCCTTGCAAGCGGACGCGCAAGGTTTCCAAGCGGCGATTGTGCATGCGCCTTGCGAACACTGGTCCCGAACCCCGCGCAGCGGGATTTCGCAGGTGCTTGCTGAGCGCTTTCTCAAGGCAGGCCGCAGGTATTTGCACAAATGGGCGCATCGCCTTGAAACTTTGGGTGCGCTATCGACGCCATCGGTGCGCATGGCTTGTGAAGACGACCTCGTGCTGACGATAAAAATCGCGAGCCAACCAGCGCAAGACGCCACAAGGCTCGGTTCAGCGCAAAAGCCGACGGTAAGCGACGCCTTGCAAAACCACGAAGTGCGGCAGCCTGCGTTGGGTCGCTTGCGCGAAGGCAAGGCAACACTTGAAGCCTGCTGGCTTGAGAGCTCGGATTCACTTCAAGCGAGCGATGAAGAAAGTGCATCGGCGCTTTCTCGCTTTTATCGCGAAGGTGGTGTGCATCGCTTCTGGCACTTGAGCGGCCGAGCATCCGCTCATCAACGCAAGGCCATGATGCAAGCATTTTGTCGCGATTGGCTCTTGGTTTTGCCCTTTAAGCAATGCCTTATGACAGGATCCTTTGCTGAACTCGTGAAAGCGCTCAGCGCCGATCAGGCCGAGCTTGAACACCCCAAGCTCTACCGCGCAACAAGTGCACATGAAATCGCGCGCTACCCGCAATGTCCGCCTGTTGATTACGCCACGGGTGCAGGTTTTGAGCGTTTTGGCCAAGCTGTCAAAAGCCTTCGCGCAGACACCAATCGCGATGCGAGCAAGGCTTATGCAGGCAAGCCACCCTCTGAGCAGCCCGCCTACTGGTTGCTCAGACATGCTGGCTGGGATGCGGCCTTGTGGCAATCAGCAGCCTTGGCGATGGGCCTTATTGCGCCGTGCGAAGACCCAAAGGCGAGCGAGGTCTTGGTAGAGCCGTTGTTCTGGCCCTACAGTCATTGTTTTTATGACTATCGACTGGCCAAGCGCGAAGAAATGCTTGGCTATGTCCCTCAAGACTGCAGACGCCTTCTTGACTGGGGAGGTGGTGAGGGCGGTTTTGCCGCCCTTGCGCGTGATCAGCGCAAGGGCCTTGAGGCTTGGCTTGCTGAAGTGGATGAAGCCTCGATGCAGCAGGCCAAGGCAAAGGGGTTGAAGGTATTCGATAGCAGGGAGCCGATCCCGTTGCAATTGTTTGGCAGTTTTGATTTTGTAGCGATGCTCGATAGCCTCGAACATGTTGAAGCGCCAGGCAAACTTCTCAAGTTGATGCGCTGCCTTCTTAAGCCAGGCGGTCTTTTGTTGTTGTCGGTGCCGCATATTGGCTTTGCACCGGTTCTTGGCGACTTAGCCGCCGGTCGATTTGAGTATGAAGCCATCGGACCGCTTTGCACCACCCATCGACGCTTTTATTCTGCACTCGGTCTACAACGATTGCTTGATGACGAGCATTTTGAGGTCGTCACCTGGGTGGCCTGGCCACAGGGCAGCCGCGAATCTTCTGACATCGAAGCCTTTCATGTTGTTGCGCGCGCCTTTGGCTAAGTCGATCCTGCTGTGGCTGATGTTGTGTGCGCTTTTTAACAGCATCGCAACGCGGATGCCGCCGATGCAATCGCCCGATGAAACCCAACACATCGGGCGAGCCTGGATGATCGCGCATGGGCAGTGGCTCTTGAATGAAACCGATGGCAAGATGTCGGGTGGGCGCGTCGATCCGCAGCTTTATCGCTGGGCCTGGGGGATGCTGCGTGGCTGGGCAGGCCCCGAGGCACAACGCACATCGCTTGCCGAGCGCGATGAGATCTCCAAACTGCGCTGGTCTGCAGCGCCAAGCACCGGCGCTTTGAGCGCAGCAAAACCAGGACCTCAGACTCCCGAAGGATCCGCGCAAAGCCCAGCGGCGGCAGAACTTGTGTTTGCGCCGGTGGCGGGGACGGGCTACTACCTGCCTCTCATCTACCTGCCGCATGCGATCGGACTCAGGCTCGGTGAGGCGCTTGACTGGACCATCGAGGAAAGCTACAAACTTGCCCGCTTCGTCGTTCACATGCTTTGCGCGGCATTGCTGCTTGCGGCATGGCAGCAGATGGGCGCCTGGCGGCCACCAGCAATGGCGCTTGGTTTTCTTGCCTTGCCGATGAGCCTTTTTCAGTTTGCAGCACCCACAATCGACGGGTTGACGACCGGCTTGGCAGTGCTTGTGATCAGTATGGTCGCGCGAGCCATGGTTTGCGGATTGCCATTGAGCCGGGTGCAAATCGGGGCGCTGTGTGCGAGTCTATTGCTTCTCGGTACCACGCGGCTGCATCTTGTGCCCATGCTTGCTTTTTTACCGCTGCTTGCGATTCGTTTGCGACAAGCGTCCTTGGCCTGGTGGGCACTGGTACTTTTGCTGTGCTGTGGCGGGTGGACGATTTATGCAGCGATGAACACCTTGGATCTTCGCATCGAGCGCAGCCTGAGCGCTTTAAACATCGCGATGCACTACCTGAGTTCGCCTCTTGCCTTGCTCGGCGTTTTGGCGCGCACGCTTAGCTCTTCCGAGTTGCTCCAGTTTTACCTCACATCGTTTATCGGGGTGCTGGGCTGGCTCGATACGCCCCTTTTGCCCTGGCAATACGCGATACTTGGTGCCGGCCTGCTCCTTCTGCTGGTGCTACCCTTCTTCACGCAGAAGCGCCCTGCTTCGATGCCCTTTTTCGCGCCAACGCCCGCTGCAACGCCACAAGCCGATGCGCGACTGTGGCGATGGACCTGCGGCGTGGTCGCGATGCTTTCGATCGTGGTGATTTTTTGTGCTTTGCTTGCAACCTGGACCGTACATCCGGCGGTCGTGATCGAGGGTGTACAGGGACGCTACTTTCTTGTTCCAGCGATCTTGCTGGCTTGTGCGATGCTACCGCAGCCATTCGTGCAGATGGAAGACCCAAGAGCTGATGCAAAACATGCACCCAAAACGGTTGAGGCTAGCCGACGGCCTGGATTGATGCGCCGCGCATTACCACTTGCACTGTTGGGCTTTGGTCTTTGCAGCCTGTGGATTTTGCTCAGTACGCTTCAAAAACGTTATATCTTCTAAGCTCTAGAACCCATGCACGCTTCACAATGGAATCCGCTTGCCCATTGGCCCTTGCTGAAGACGCTTGTGGCGCGCGACCTGGCGCAGCGGTACCAGGGCACGCTGCTGGGGGCAAGTTGGTCTTTGCTTTATCCCTTCCTGATGCTTGGGATGTACGTCTTTGTCTTTCAAGGCGTGTTTTCGGCACGCTGGCCCTCGCCGTCTTTGCAAAGCACAAGCACCCTAGCGGTGCCAGAATCGCTGCAATTTGCCTTCAATCTCTACGCTGGTTTACTGGTCGTGTCTTGTTTCACCGAGGTGATTGGCCGCGCGCCCCGACTCATCAGCGACCAACCCCAACTTGTTCGGCGGGTGGTTTTCCCTTTGCCTTTACTTGCGGTTGTGTTGTCGATTTCAGCGTGGTTGCAAAGTGTCGTCCAATGGCTGATCCTTGTGCTCGTCTTGCTTGTGTCCATGCTCGCAAGCGCTGCCATCTCAAACGCTGACCCGCAACCAATGCTGCGTTGGCTCCTGGTTTCAGTGCCACTGTCGCTGATGTTGCTGGCGCTTGTGCTGCCCTATTTGTGTGCGGTGGCTTGGGTGCTTGCAGCAACCGGCACGTACCTGAGGGACTTGGCCCAGTTGAGCCCGGCGCTGAGCGCTGCACTCATGTTTCTTGGGCCTGTGTTTTACCCGCTTGCGAGTGTGCCCGAGTGGATTCAATGGGCTTTTTTTCTCAACCCGGCAAGCGCTGTGATTGAAAGCCTACGTGCGGTGCTTTTGCAGGCTCAGTGGCCACCCTGGCCGACACTGCTCGGTTATGCGCTTGGCAGTGTTGCCGCTGCAGGGTTCGGACACTGGCTTTTTGTGCGGGTGCAGTCAGGCTTTGCCGATGTGGTTTGAGCCAAGCCTGAGATCGAAGCGCCTTGTGGCTGGATTCAGCTTGGCAAATTCATGAGCGCGCTGATTCGTGCCTTGGACCTTTGCAAGTGGTATGCGCCGCAGCAAAGGGGCCTGCGCGGGCTTGCACAGGCGATTCGCCATGGCGGCAAAAAAATACATACGGCTCCGATTCCGCCACAAGCCTTTGTGGCTTTGCATCCGCTGAGCTTCACGCTTGGGCAAGGGCAGGTGCTAGGCGTTGTGGGGCGCAACGGCGCAGGCAAGTCGACCTTATTGCAACTTCTGAGCGGCACGCTGTCGCCAAGTGCCGGAAAGCTTGAGGTCGCAGGCCGGGTTGCGGCCTTGTTGGAGCTCGGTGCAGGCTTTAACCCTGAGTTTAGCGGGCTTGATAACGTTTATTTAAATGCATCGATCTTGGGTTTATCACGCGATGAGGTTCGCGAGCGCCTTGATGCGATCCTGGGGTTTGCCGATATCGGCGCATTCATTCATCAACCGGTGAAGACCTACTCCTCGGGCATGTTTGTGCGCCTTGCCTTTTCGGTCGCGGTGTGCGTGGATCCCGAGGTTTTGATCATCGATGAGGCGCTTTCGGTAGGCGACGGGCCCTTTGCACGCAAATCGTTTCAAAAAATCATGGATTTTCGCGATGCCGGACAGAGCATTCTTTTTTGTTCGCATTCGCTCTACCAAATTGAGGCCTTGTGCGACCAGGTGATCTGGCTTGATCAAGGCAAGCTCATGGCCTACGGGCCCTGTCCCGATGTGCTTGCAGCCTATAGCCAGTTTATTGATAGGGAATCAAATCCCGGGCGGGCGGCAAGCGCAATCAAGCCGGCAAGCCCCGAGCCATTGAAGGCACATGCCGAGGCAAGCTCGCTGCCCGCAAGCCCGGCTGAAGCGCTGACCAGCGCGCCCCAAGCGAATGCGCTGACCAGCGCGCACCACGCGAATGCCCTGCCCCTTGCCGCCAACCCCAGGCTTGAGTCTGTGCGGGTTTGGCATCAAGGCAAGAGCCTTGCGCTTGGCGATGAAGCTTCGCGCAGGCTGATTATGAACTTTGGAACGCCTTGTGAGCTTGCGCTTGAAATCCGTTGGCAAATGAGCCCGCTTGAGCCTGCCGCGCACAAGACGCAAGGCTTGCGTTTTGAATTGCCCACAGTGGCTGTGGCTCTGATTACAGGCACCGGCCAGTGCCTGGCTGCGGTGTCAACCTTTGAAAAACCCGAGGCCATTGCTCAAGACGGCCTGGGACGAGGTGTTGCGAAGCTTGTGCTTTCGGACTTGCCCTTATGCAAAGGGCAGTTTCGACTGGATGTGCTTTTGGTCTGCAGCCGAGGCCTGCAGCTTTATGATCAGGGGGTGGGCGTTTTACATCTCGATGCCCGCTCCCCTGCCCATGAACAAGGCATGATCGAGCTTGCCCACCGCTGGGAACCCATGACATCAGAAGCCAACCCTACGCTTGCTCTTTTTTATGAATCGATGCGCAGCTATTGCGAAGCGCTCAGCGCGTTCAGGGCTTGCGGGCCCACCGGGATGCTTAATTTCGGTTATTGGCCGCAAGGCACCGACACGCTTCATGCCGCGCAGCAAGCCTTCTTAGGCCTGCTGCTAGATGCCTTGCTGCAGCACGCGCCCGAGCAGCCGGGCTGGGATCAGGGTGAGGCCTTGGAGTTTGGCTGCGGGCTTGGCGGGATCAGCTTTGGGGTGCTCAAGCGGCTGCCCGGCGTTGGGATCACGGGGCTTGATTTGTCGGCAAGCCAATGGGCGCTTTCGCAAAGCAACGCCAAGGCCCTTGGCCTTGAATCGCGCTTTAAGGGCTTACTGGGCGATGCGATGCTGGTGCCGCTGCCCGATGCCTGCATGGAATTCAGCCTGTGTGTGGAGTCATCGTTTCACTACCCCGACAAGGCAGCTTTTTTGCGCGAAAACTGCCGCGTGCTCAAGCCTGGGGGCACTGCGCTGGTGGCCGATATGACTTGCAGCGACCCTGAGAAAATCCAGTTTCGCAAAGGCAACTACTTTGCCAACGCAGCGGATTATCGGCGCTGGGCGCAGGAGGCAGGGTTTGCGGTCTGCGAGCAACGCGATTTGGGCAGCCAAATATTTCGTGCTTTGTTAAAGCATGTGCTGGCCTTCAACGCCCACCAAAAGGCCCAGGGCCTGGGCCGCGATCGGCGAGGACGCTACTGGGAAATGGTGCTAAGCAACTATGTGCGCATCCATGAAGCTGGCTTTATGGACTATCAGCTCTTTGTGTTTCAAAAGCCGCTCCATGCTCCTTTGCGCTGACCGGCTGCGCCCTTAAAGCATGGATCGCTACGGCCTTGCTGCCTGGCTCGATTACAGCGCGTTGAAGCTTGCCGCAAGGCTTCCTGCGCCTTTGGCCCTGGCTGCCTGCGGCTTGCGGGCACTTTTGCGCTTTAGCCTGAATCTGGAGTGGCGCAGCTACGCGCTGAAGCGTCGCTATGTGCGGCAGGCAACAGCGCAAGTCTATGCGCGCTTGCAGCCCAAGCCATCGAGCCTTCGGGCGCGGATTCAGCGCAGCCTGTGGGTGCTGGGGCGCTTTTGGGTGGAAAGCGTGGAGGAGTTTGATGTGATAAGGCTTGAGCGGCTGGGATTAGCCGCCAACCGATGCCAGATCAAGGGGCTTGAAGGCCTGCCCCGCGACCGGGGCGTGGTGCTGCTCACTGCGCATTGGGAGAGCCTTTATGCACCGCTGTGCCACCTGGCCGCCAGCGGGCACAAAGTGTACTTAGCTGCCACAGTGCTTGTGGAAGACCCTCAGGTTCCCGCTGTGATCCGCGAGCATTTCGCCCGCAAGAAAATGGTCTTGGAACGCTTTTTTGGACAAGGACATGTGGTGTATGTGGAGCATGGCATGGCAAGCCTTGTGCGCGCGCTGCAAGGCGGGGCAGTGGTGGTGATTGCCTGCGACAGTCCAGCACCGGCAAAAAGCCGTGGACTTGCGGTGCGGTTTTTAGGCGCCCGCGTCTTGATGGCACAGGGACCTGCCTGGCTTGCGCAGGCAGCAGGCGCTGAGCTTGGATGGATGCGCGTTGAGCGCAGAGGGTTTGGGCGCTACGGTCTGGTGCTTAGCTGGCCTCAAGGCGGCCCAAGGGGCCGTGAAGCTGCGATCGCTGAGGCTGAGCTCTTGGCAGTAGCCTTTGAGCAAGCCTATGCAGCGCTTGATGCTGCGATTCGTGAAACGCCCTGGCGCTGGTGGGCAGCCGACCTTTTACTACAAGCGCGCAGCGAGGCTGATTCGTGCGACTTGGAGCGTGGCGAACAAAAGAACCTGGATACGGTCAGCGCTAAGAAAGTGCCGATGGGCGCAAGTGCGACTACGCAGAGAACAGCCCGCATATTCAAGTATTGCTTAACTTTTCTCAATCGTAGCGTGAAATGCAAAAAATAGGTTCAGATCGATTGCCGGTACCCTTAGCGGCCACCATGTCTCGCTCGCATTCTTGAAGTAATAGCGCAGCAATGAAACAAGGTTGTTACACGAATTGACATGTTCTCTCGCCATGATGTAGTCATATGGAATCCCCAAAGCTTTTGCATTTCTTCGAGGACCCAGACTCCGACCTAACCTCCACGCCAATCCAGGATCGGTGGGAATGAGAATCGAAAGTAATCCCCCAGGCTTCAAAACCCTTCGCCATTCCTTCAGTGCGATTTGAGGCTGGTAAATATGCTCCAAGACATGTGTCGCAATAAGTCGATCGAAGCTTTTATCGGGATAATCCAAGTTGGATCCCTCTTGTACCTTAAATGTCAACTTGGCCTTCGTAAGGGATGCATGTTTTTGTGAAGCAATCGATAGCGCCTTCGAATCTTGGTCAGTGAGCACATATTCCTCGAATCTGTGCCTTACAAAGCGCAAATGTTCGCCTGTTCCAGCACCAACTTCAATCACCATGCCATAGTCATGACTGCTCAATATCGGTCTCTCCAGCAATTTATGACTCGATTGCATCGCTAAGCGCTGAAATAGACTCGAATAATTTGATTTGTCATAAACTTCAGAAAACCTTTCTCTGTATTTGATCCATTCCTCATCCTCATCCACTGCACGATCCTTCTTTTTATGCGGAACGTAACTTGCGGACCCTCGCACCAACAAACAAGACGCTGTGAGGTGCAAGCGCTTCGGCGGACGACCCCGCAGGGCTTAGCGCAGGCGCAACAAGGCTTGGGTGTGCGAGCCAAAGGCAAGCCTCTTCATCGGCATGCGCCTTGGCAAGCACTT
>Ga0214917_10004275_pt1 | contig 15991 bp, 14 predicted proteins | sample LL_1208_BB_MetaG_FD_177983 | JGI IMG/M metagenome (GOLD analysis project Ga0214917, IMG submission 177983) | Freshwater microbial communities from Lake Lanier, Atlanta, Georgia, United States - LL_1208_BB | ecosystem: Environmental > Aquatic > Freshwater > Lake | place: USA: Georgia | collected... | reverse complement strand
ATCGCGAATTTCAAGAGCTTGTCATAGATCGACTTCATCGTTGCTTCATCCTTATAGGCATCAAGCATACGATTTGACTTCAACTGACCGGTTGCATCCATCCAGAGACCGATGCCGAGCAAGAGCGAGTGCGGACGACCCTGCACCTTGCCCTTATATTCGTCCTTCCAGAGCGAACCATAAGAGAGTGTCTTATATTCGATCTTGGTGAGGTCAGTACGCCATGAAATCGCTTCCGAACCCCATGTGTGCGGAACGTGATACAGCTTGCCATCCCAACGCCAGAAGCCTTCTGAAATCTTCACCATCGACGGAAGAACGCTGTCGAGTGTGAGCTTCTTTTCATCAAAAGGTTGGAGAACAGCGAGGTCCTTGAATTGCGGTGCACGGTCATGCGTTGGCTGGCAAAGATCGAAGCCGTCGCCACCAGCAGCCTGGAGCTTGTTGATCTGTTCTTCGTTCTGCGAGAACGGCGTTGTCTTAACCTTGATGCCCGTGGCTTTTTCGAATTCCGGAATAACAGGATCGGGAAGTTCGTCATCCCAGTTCAGGAGGCTCAATTCGCCTGAAGACGAGAGCGCATTGCTAACATACCACGGACCTACCGCAGCTGCTGCACCGGCAGCCACTGCACCCTTCAAGAGCACGCGGCGCGTGAACGAGCCTGCTGCTTCGAGAGTCGCGACCGTCGAATTCAATTTTTTCTTATCGACCATAAAGGATACCCCTCTGTTATTTTATCAGGTCCGCCCATCGGAACCTGACTCGGTTGCTGGAACGGTCAAAGTTCCAGCCTCCGCATTCCCCCACATGACATCATGCGGAAAATTTCGGTCCAGTCCATCCATAAACTGTGGTCCACGGCCTTTTTTCATGAATGCGGGACCCAGTCCACCAAAATGGTATAAAAATCGAAGCAAACGGATCAAAATCATAGCGTCGGAAATTTAATTTTATTTATATTTATCATATACTTAATAAGTATATTCTGATCGATAAGAGTTCTTAGCCTTTTCTGCAGCGATCGGCAGTCATCCAACCGTCATATTATGCCTCTTTTATCTCGATTCTGATCGCAATGATCCCTGCGTCAGAACGATTTGGCGACCCTGCGCCGATAATCCAAAGGCTCAGAGGCCCATCCTACCCTCGAACCCCTTCAAGGAGTTTTTTATGACTAAACCGATCAATCTGATCGACCGCCGGTCCGTTCTTAAAGGCGGTGCGGCTTTAGGTCTTGGTGCTGTGGTTGCACCTGCAATCATCTCGAAGTCTGCCCTCGCCTCATCGGGCGAAGTGAACTTCATGGGCTGGGCTGGCTATGACGACCTCAAGGCAAAAGTGTTTCCAGCTTTCGAAAAAGCCACCGGTATTAAGGTGAACTTCACGGAATATCCGAGCCAGGACGACATGTTTGCGCAGGCTAAATTAGCCATGCAAACGGGCGCAATCGACGTTTCGGAACCGACCGTAGACCGCGTTGCGGGTTGGGCCTCAAATGGGCTCGTAAAAGGTTGGGATACGAAAAAGATCAGCCTCGATTCCTATCTGCCAGGCCTTGCCGATGGCGCGGCTGGCGAAGCGGCCACGATCGGCGGCGAGCGCATGATCGTTCCGTCAGTTTGGGGAACAGAAGCAATCACCTACAACACGAAGGACGTGCAGCCTGCAGGCGGTATCCCGTCCTTAGGCGATCTCTTCGATCCTAAGTTCAAGGGCAAGGTCTGCTTGCGCGCGCACTCATCGCTCGCTGCAATGGGCCGCTATCTTGACTCGGTTGGCAAATTGCCAATGCCTTGGCTCGAAAGCTACAAGAACGAAGCCAATATGAAGAAATTGTGGGACATCGCTTTCGCTGAAGCGGTGAAGAACAAAGCCAATGTTGCGCAATTCTGGTCGGGCGAAAATGATGCACAGGCCGGCTTCCGCACCAATGGTGCTGTGATCGGTCTCACGTGGGATTCAACAGGCTTCAACCTCCGCAAAGAAGGTTATAAGTATATTGCTCCTAAGGAAGGTGCGTTCGCTTGGAATCAGGGCTTTGTGCTCTTGAAGAATGCAAAGAATAGCGAACAAGCGCATGAATTTGCAAAATGGGTTGCGTCAGCTGAAGGCGCGGCTGCTTGGGCAACCGCCTTCTCGGCTAATCCAGTTGGCAAAGGCAGCGTTGATAAGCTCGACAAGGACGTCGCTGACTTCTATACCGCATCCTTCCCTGGCGATGCGCTAAAGAAACTCTGGTGGTGGCCGACCCAAGAAGCATGGTTTGTCAAGCTTCGTGGCGAATATGCCGACAAGTGGAAAGCCGCATAGTCTAGCTAAATTAGGCCGCCGGGTGATTGCATTCGGCGGCCTTTTTTTGTCTATAGTTGCGCGACGATGATTGCTTCATGATCATGTCGAATTGATTGTTACGGGAATGAACCCCGTTCAATCTTTATGGTTTTAAAAAAGGAAGATCAGAATGAGCGCGACGGTTGAACTTGACCGTGTGTCTGCCGATTTCGGATCATTTCGTGCCGTTGATAAAGTATCTGTCACGATCGGTGCGGGTGAATTTTTTTCGTTTCTTGGTCCATCGGGTTGCGGCAAGACAACTATTCTTCGAATGGTGTCAGGCTTTATCGCGCCGAGCGAAGGTCATATCCGCATTGGCGGCGAAGACATGGATGGTATTCGGCCGAATAAGCGCCCCACTGTTCTCATCTTCCAAAATCTTGCTCTTTTTCCGTTAATGTCCGTTTGGGAGAACGTCTCGTTCAGTCTCGAAATGCGCGGCGTCGACAAGGCCGCCCGTCGTGCGCGTGCGGAAGAACTCTTGAAGATTGTTGATCTGCCTGGCGCGGGTGACAAAATGATCAGCCAATTATCAGGGGGTCAAAAGCAGCGTGTGGCTATCGCGCGCGCGCTCGCTGTCGAGCCAAAAGTCATGTTGCTTGATGAGCCTCTCTCAGCCCTTGATCTCAAATTGCGTCAACATATGCGGGCTGAATTGCGTGCGATTCAAAAACGTACCAATGTGACCTTTATCTATATCACGCATGACCAAGGTGAAGCGTTAGCGATGTCGGATAGAGTGGCGGTCATGTCACAAGGTCGTTTGCAACAGGTCGCGAAACCTGAAGATATCTATAATAATCCGAGTAATGGGTTTGTTGCATCCTTTGTCGGTGAGAATAATGTGTTTGACGGGCGTATCCTCGCCTCGCAAACAACGAGCGCTCGGTTTGAGACAGACATCGGAATCTTTGAAGCTGTCCTTCATGCGCCACCCTCGTCTGACGCGAAACTACGTCTCTATGTTCGCCCGGAACACGCACGCCTCGTTTCTACAGCGCCTGAAGCAGGCAATGCTATTGCCGTAACCATCAGCGATATCTCGTTTGAAGGCAATTTCATCAATATCCATGCGACAACAGATCAAGGTCGCGTTTTAACTGTTGAAACGCGCAATGATGGTTCGAGCGATATTCCTGAGACGGGATCACGTCGATATTTCACTTTTGATGCGCAGCGCGCGCGAATTCTTGCCGATGAAACACAGGCGGCACACTCATGAAAGAATTGCTGAGACGGTACGGGCTAACCCTAACAATATCTTTTATTGTGATTGTCGCCTTCTGGCTGCTCGTTCTTGTCATTCTGCCTTATATTTATTTGTTTGAAGCGTCGTTTAGACTCTATTTGCCCATCGACCAAGTTAATGGGCCGAACGATGTTTATACGCTCAGCAATTATAGTACTTTTTTTGTGACCCCGATTCATCGTTGGGTGTTTTTACTCACGATTGTTTATTCTAGTGCGGTGGCAGCGATTTCCTTTGTGGTAGCCTATCCGCTTGCTTATTATCTCTCCAAGGTGGCAACAAACAAAATTGTTCCGACCTTGTTTCTGATAATTATGATTCCACTTTGGGTCAGTGAAATATTGCGCTCCTTCGCGTGGTTCATCATTCTATCACTCAAAGGGCCCTTGAATTTTGCGCTTGTTGGATTAGACATTATTGAAGAGCCTATCCGCTGGATATCGGGCTTCCAGAGTGTGATCATCGGTTTGGTTTATACCTATGTGCTCTTCATGCTCTTCCCGCTTTATAATGCCATTCAATCCCTCGATACGAACCAGATTGAGGCGGCGGGCGATCTTGGGGCGCCGTGGTGGAAAATCCATTGGCGCGTAATTCTACCCCATGCGAAGCCGGGTATTGCGTCAGGCTCGGTCATGGTTTTCATGTTATCTGCTGGTTCAATTCTCGTTCCGTCTTTGCTTGGATCAACAAATTCTCGATGGTTCACAGAAATTATTCAGCAATGGATGTTTGAATCACAGGATTGGAATACGGGATCCGCTTATGCTTTTCTTCTCTTGTTGTTGTGCACCGGATTTGTGTCGCTTGTCATGCGGCTCTTCCGCGTGAGCCTTTCTGACATTGCCCGTTAGGACAAGAGCCATGATTTCAAAAACATCACGGATCATCCTGAACGTTTACGTGGCCGCATTCCTCATCTATTTGCTTGCGCCCTTGATCATTATGGGGGGAGCGGCTTTCAATGATTCTCGTTTTCCTTCCGTTTATCCATGGGTCGGCTGGACTGATCGTTGGTTCCTCGATCTGTTCCGCGATACCCGCATGTGGAATGCGTTCAAGAATACAATTCTAGTTGCCCTCGCTGTTGTAGCTATTTCAGTTCCCATCGGCACTGCCGCTGCAATCTTGGTAAATTCGCTTCAAGGTCGGGTGCGCACGGTTCTTTATGGCATGATGGTCGCGCCCATTCTGACGCCGGGTGCCGTGATAGGTATTTCGACCTTATTGTTCTGGCATCATTTCTCTGTACCGTCAGGTTTGCATCTCTCCACTTTGGGGCAGTGTTCCTATATTTCTGCTTTCGTGATGTTGTTGGTTTTGGCGCGGCTACAAAGCTTTGACCGCGGCCTCGAAGAAGCAGCACTCGATCTCGGGGCGAGTTATAGCCAAGTGCTGCGGCGCATTCTTCTCCCTCATCTTTATCCGGCAATCGGCGCGGGCGCAGCGATCGCATTCTTTCAATCGATCGAGAATTTCAATACCACACTGTTCACGCGCGGGCCGTATGACACACTAACGGTCTATGTGTTTTCGCGTGTGCGGTCGGGTATCACACCAACAATCAATGCTTTGGCTTTGATCATGATTGCGGTAACGCTCTTGGCCGCCATTAGCTATGAGATCTATCGGCGTCGACGCGAAAAAGTGCTTTTGGCGCACGGCAATGGTGACCCCGATTCTGACTAAGTTTCTGAATATCTGAGAGTCTGAATTCATTATCGTCTCGCGGCGCCGCTCCTGAGGGCTCACGGACAGGGATTACAGAAGCAATGATGGATCGCATTGATCCGGATTTCCAGCTCTTCCGTCATCGGCTTGCTAATCGATTCAATATTGATCTTGAGCTGGTCCATGGTCGTGGCCCCAATGAGCGTAGAACCCAAAAACGGGCGCGAATTGACGAAAGATAGAGCTAATTCCTCTGGTTTCCAGCCAATTTCACGCGCTAAATCGACATAAGCGCGGATAGCCGGTTCGGCATTCGGCGTCTCGTAGCGCTGGCCACGGTTGAACAAAGTCGAGCGCGCGCCCGCCGGACGGGCGCCGTTGATGTATTTTCCGGTCAGATACCCCTGAGCGAGCGGCGAAAAGGCCAAAAGACCGACCTGCTCCCGCATGGAAATCTCGGCAAGTCCCGTCTCATAGGTACGATTGAGGAGATTATAGGCGTTTTGAACTGTCTCGACGCGGGGTAGTCCCTGTTTCTCGGCAAGATGGAGAAAGCTCATCGTGCCCCAGGCGCTTTCATTCGAGAGTCCAATAAAGCGAATTTTCCCTTGTTTCACAAAGAGTTGAAGCGTTTCAAGCGCTTCGAGTATCGAGTTTTCCGACCCCTCATAGGCCTTTGCCCTGAACATGGTTGGGTTTGAGCCCCAAGGCATCGGCCGGTCAGGCCAGTGGATTTGGTAGAGATCGATACAATCGGTCTGGAGGCGCCGCAAACTGCCTTCGAGAGCCTCGATCATCTGCGCTTTTGTGACTTCGGGGGACGACCCATCTTTGCGCAGCCAGGTCATGCCGCCACGATCGCGCCCTGCCACTTTGGACGCCAAAATCACTTTGTCGCGGTTGCCGCGCGCTTTGAACCAATTCCCTATATAGGTCTCGGTCCGCCCTTGTGTTTCAGCCTTGGGCGGAATGGCATAAAGCTCGGCGGTATCGAAGAAATTCACGCCTTGATCCAACGCATAATCCATCTGCGCAAAGGCATCGGCTTCTGTATTCTGCTCGCCATAAGTCATTGTACCGAGGCAAATTGTGGACACGGACAGACCTGTGCGGCCGAGCGGGCGATATGTCATGGACATGAGGGGAAACTCCTGAAGCCTATAGCGATCTGATACGCTGTTTTGAGATCTGTGACAGGGTCATGACCAGATACTAGCGCAGCGATGCTACAAATTCGTCGAGTGGGGGCAGAATTTGACGGGCAAGCTCTTCAACGCCTGTCGCATTGGGATGAAGGCCGTCGCTCAGTAAAAGCTCCGCGCGCCCTGCAACACCCGCAAGCATGAAAGGATAAAGTGGCGCAGAATAGGCCTTTGCCAAATCCGGATAGAGTGAATCAAAGGCCTGCGCATAGGCTGGGCCGTAATTTGCGGGCGCGCGCATGCCGAGCAAAAAGACCGGAATGCCTCGCGCCTTCAAACGATCAAGAATAGCGGTCAAATTCGCGCGCGGAATCGCCGGATCGAGACCGCGCAACATATCATTCGCACCGAGCGCGAGGATCACGCCCGAAACGCCCTCGGGAATGCTCCAATCAAGCCGCGCGAGCCCGTCTGCGGTCGTATCGCCCGATACACCGGCATTCGTTATCGTCACATTGCGGCCTTTGTCCTTGAGAAGTTTTTCGAGAACCGCCGGCAAAGCTTTGTCCTGCGGCAATAGATAACCCGCGGTGAGACTGTCGCCGAATGCGACAAGCTGCAACGGGCGTGGGTCCGCATGCGCAAATGAGGCAAAACTGAGTACACCCAAAAGAGCCGCGACGATCAGTCCCGCACGAAGAGGCATAGCTAAAGAGGTGAAGGCACCATAAGTGACAGATGAATGTGTAAATGACATGGCGGCAGGATCGACAGAATGACGAATGAGGTCAAGGCGGTTGAAGTTAAAGCGCTTCATATTGAATTAGGGCGCGACGCGTCACTCGTCCAGGTTTTAAACGGCATTGATCTGACCATCACGCAAGGGGAAGCCGTTGGTCTTGTTGGCCCGTCCGGCTCCGGCAAATCAACATTGCTCATGGCCATGGCTGGATTGGAGCAAGCGGGCTCCGGTCATATCATCATTGCCGGTCAAAATATTGAGGCCATGAGCGAAGACGAACTCGCACGTTTCCGTGGTCGTCACATCGGCATCGTGTTTCAATCTTTTCATCTCATTGAGACGATGACAGCGCTTGAAAATGTTGCCGTGCCCCTTGAACTCGCCGGTCACAACGATCCCTTTACGCGCGCTAAGCGTGAGCTTGAAGCGGTAGGACTAAAAGATCGTCTTTCACATTATCCATCAGAATTATCCGGTGGCGAGCAACAACGCGTAGCGATTGCACGTGCGCTTGCTCCTGATCCCACTTTGCTTTTAGCGGATGAGCCAACGGGCAATCTTGATGAAGCAAATGGCGCAATCATCGTCGATCTACTTTTCAACTTGCGACAAGAACGGAATATGACTCTCATTCTTGTGACGCATGACTTACGTCTCGCGGCGCGTTGCGACCGGACCATTCATCTCAATTCCGGCAAAATCGTTGTGAAGGACCGCTAAACAATGACAGCGGCATCCATCAAATTCGCATTTCGCAATTTACGACAAGGCCTATCGGGTTTTAGAATTTTCCTTGCCTGTATCGCGCTTGGTGTCACAGCCATTGTGGGTGTTGATTCACTCGCACGCGCCTTGACCGATGGTCTGGCTTCTGAAGGGCGGACCTTGCTCGGCGCGGATCTTGTGGTCTCGCGTATGCATCGCTCTGCCGACGCGTCCGAGAGAGCGTTGATAGACTCGAAAGGGCAAACAACGGAAATCATCAGTCTTCGCGGCATGGCTCGCACAACAAAAGCCGCAGCGCTTGTTGATCTTAAAATTGTTGACCAAAACTATCCGCTTCTTGCGCCGCCTGTTTTTGATCCGGCGCTGCCCCTTACATCGATCACGAATGAAAAAGACGACATCTTTGGTGTTGCTGCCGATGCGGCCTTGTTTGCGCGTCTCGGTATTAAGACGGGAGATAGAATAACGATTGGTGACGCGACGGTTGAACTCCGTGCAGTTCTTGTGAATGAGCCCGATCGGATCGGCGCCGGATTGACACTCGGTCCGCGCGTCATCATGAGCCGCACGGCTTTTGAAAAAACAGGATTACTGAAGCCTGAAAGTTTAATCCGCTATTCTTATCGCTTGCTCCTTGATGATCCGCGCGATGATCGCCTTGCTGAGATCGATGCCGCATTGACACCGGCCTTATCTGAAGCGGGCTTTGAACTACGCGGACGCAAGAATGTTTCACCGCAACTCACGCGTAACATTGAACGATTTTCGCAATATCTCGGACTAATCGGTTTAACCGCATTGATCATCGGTGGATTGGGCGTGGCCAATGCCGTAATCGCCTATCTTGATCGCCGTCGCAAAACCATGGCGATTTTCAAAGCGATTGGCGCAAGCGGATCAACAATTTTTCAAATCGCCTTTTTAGAAATCATGGTGCTTGCTGCTTTGGGCACAGGCATCGGCTTAATCCTGGGCGCATCGCTGCCTTATCTTGTCTCGCTCTTGGCCTCAAATCTTTTACCATTTCCTATCGCACCCCATCTCTATCCGGACAGGCTCGCGCTTGGGGCTCTCTATGGGATATTAACGGCGGCAACATTCGCTCTGCCCATTCTGGGACGCGCGCATGATCTGCCGGTGGCTATTCTCCTCCGCGATGATCTTACCAATGATCAAGCAAAGGTAAAACGCCGCTATCAAGTGATGACAGCAATTGTTGGACTTGCTTTGGTTGGCATTGTCATTATGGCAGCGCGTGAAAAACTTATTACTGTCTTCGTTTTGCTTGGTATGGGTGCGGCTTTTTTCTTGCTTCGGGGTGTCGCGTTTCTGATTATGCGGTGGGCCCGGCAAGCACCCCATCCGCAGCGCACTGAATTGCGCTTGGCATTGGGAAATATTTACCGCCGCGGAACAATCACACCCGCTTTAACAATGGCGCTTGGTCTTGGCGTGACCTTGCTTGTAGCGATAAGCGCCACACAGAATAATCTTGTTCAGCTTGTATCATCGGGTCTACCTGATAAAGCGCCGAGCTTTTTCTTTGTTGATATACCCGCGCGTGACCTCTCGGCCTTCGATGAATTTATGAAACTGAAGCAACCGGAGACCCGCGTGTCGCATGTGCCGATGGTGCGTGGTCGCATCACCGAAGTGAAATCTATCCGCGCAGAAGCCGTGATTGCCGAAGAGAATGCCCGTTGGGTTCTTGATGGCGATCGGGGGATTACATTTTCATCGACGGTGCCAGAAGGTTCACGCATCGTGAGTGGAGAATGGTGGTCAGAAACCTATGACGGCCCTCCCCTCGTCTCGCTTGAATCCGATATTGCGAAAGGATTGAACCTTACAATCGGTGATATGATCACGGTCAATATTTTAGGACGATCAATTCAAGCCAAAATCGCCAATTTACGCCGCGTCGACTGGCAATCTCTGGGCATTAATTTCGTTTTAGTATTTTCACCCAACACGTTCAAAGGCGCGCCCGTCAGCTATCTCGCGACGTTGACCGATGAAAGCGGCTCACAAAATGGGGAACGTGAAGCGCAATTGCTTGTCGACACGGCTCAGGCTTTTCCGGCGGTTTCCGCCATTCGCGTGCGTGAAGCACTCGAATCTGTGCGAACCATGATCGACCAATTAGCGGTGGCCATTCGCGGTGTCGCGGGAATTACAATTTTGGCTAGTATATTAGTTCTTGCCGGAGCGGTCGGTGCGAGCCAAAGACGGCGCATCCGCGATGCCGTCATTTTAAAAACGCTTGGTGCGAGTCGTTTCCGACTTCTCACGGCTTTTTTGGCCGAATTTGCCATGATTAGTCTTGCAGCGAGCTTTTTTGGATTGATTGCGGGACTTTTAGCCGCATGGGCGATTGTCGCTTTTGCCTTCCGTACTGCATTTACATGGCCAATTGGCGATCCATTCGCGACAGCGGTGCTCGCTGTGGTCTTTGCCATCGGTCTCGGGCTTATAGGAACATGGCGTGTGCTTGATGAAAAGCCGGCGCGTCATTTACGCGCGCCGTAACGCGCCCTTGTTTTTGCCAAAATTAACCGCATATTATTGGAGTGTCGCAGCTAATGGGCTGCGAACTACAGACCGAAAGAGGGAAATACAATGGTAAATTACGATCGCAACGCCTCCGCTTGGACTACAGGCGCCGCGCGAGTCGGCGCTGCGGAGTATGACCTTGGTCTCCGGTCCTACATGCTGGGGATCTACAACTACATGACGCTCGCGCTTGGCATTTCGGCGCTGGTGGCTTGGGGCACCTATATCTCTGGTGTTACAGCGAGCCTTCTCACATCGCCGCTTGCGTTTGTGGTGATGCTGGCACCGCTGGGCTTCGTGTTGTTCATGTCATTCCGTTTCGAGAAGATGAGCTACTCGTCTCTCATGGGCACCTTCCTCGCTTATTCAGCGGTGATGGGCCTATCGCTCTCAACAGTTTTCGTCGCCTATAAGGTGGGTAGCGTCGTTCAAGTCTTCGCAATCACAGCAGCCGCGTTCGGTGCGCTTTCACTTTATGGCTATATAACGCGCCGTAGCCTCTCGGCCATCGGCTCGTTCTTGGTCATGGGCTTGTTCGGCATTGTCATCGCAATGCTCGTCAACATCTTCTTGCAGAGCTCAGCTCTTCAGTTCGGCCTCAATGTTCTCGGCTTGTTGGTCTTCGCGGGCCTCACCGCTTGGGATACGCAGCGGCTGAAAGACGAATATGAATATGTTGCCGGTGATCGTGAGCTCATGGGCAAGGCGTCGGTGATGGGTGCGCTAACGCTCTATCTCGACTTTGTGAACATGTTCCAGTTCCTTCTCGCTTTGTTTGGCCAGCGGAACAACAACAACTAATCGAGATCAAATCGAAATAATGAAAAGCCCCGGTTTACCGGGGCTTTTTTATTGTCTCTCATCAATGATTAAATAGAGACAAGCGATACTGGCTTTTCAAGAACGCGTAACACACGATCAAGCTCATGGCCGCGTTTCAATATCTGTCCTGCCGGTGTGATCACCGCATAGGCCCCTTGCCGTCGCGCCAGTTTCGGATTTTTCTCGATACGATAAAGCGGATATTCGGTTGAACGCCGGAACACAGAAAACACCGCGCGATCTTTCATGAAATCAATTGCATAATCACGCCACTCACCGGCGGCGACCATGCGACCATAAACACCGAGCAATGTCGTGAGTTCTTTGCGATCAAAAACAACGCGCGCAGGATCAGCTGTCGTCGCGCCCGAAGGCCAAGGAAGAATGGATGATTGTGCGGGGTTACTCTCGCCGTCCAATGGTCAGATCTCCCTTTGCACCTAGGGGACCATCATCGGCAGATTTTCGGGCGGCTTCAAGCCAAAAAGAAAATTTTAGCGAGGACAAAAAATCAAGATTCTGCCGCAATCTGGTCTTTTGAGCGCCAAACTGCTCGATCATCTTCACTCTCGACGCCGGGGTTGGATTGGTTCCGACCAGACTGCCCCCCAGCCTCTCGGAACGAGATGCAATCCCTCTCCGGCTCGTCCCTGACTGTTTTCCTGACTTCAAGGGGCCGGTTTCCGGCCCCTTTTTTTGGGCATATTTCAGTTCGTGAGCCCAACATCATGAAGCGCTGCCGCTTGTCGCGCCGAGACCGCATCACTTGAAAATGATTCGATGGCTTCATTGAAGAAGCGATAGAAATTCAATTCTGCATCGAGATGCAAAAACACGCCGCCTAATCCGATTGCAGCACGATCCATGAATACAAATTCACGCGGAATCGTAACCGGACCTTTTTCCTTCAATGCTTTGTGAACGGCAAAGGCTTCTTTGCGACCATAATCACCGGGCTTCAATCCATCCGCCACTGTCCGTGTACGATCATCGAGAAGCGGCCCGTAAATAAAACGTGCCCAAAGATTGAGAATATCAATCAGCTCTGCATTAAGCCCACGAAAGCCCCATGTCTCATAAGCGTGAACAATCCTATCACGATCGTCTTCCAAAAGACCGCGATAGAGATCAACAACGCCCCCAACAAAGCAGGCTGGAAAAACACGAATACAGCCATAATCAAGAAGGTTTATGCCTGCCGCCTCACCGTCATTCTCGAACACGGTGTAATTGCCAAGATGGGGATCGCCATGAATAACACCAAAGCGGCTGAAGGGATGCCACCAGGCACGAAACATCGCTGTTGCTATATGATTTCGGATCGAGCGATCAGCATGTTTGTAATCAAGGATCTTTTTGCCCTCGAGCCACTCCATTGTGAGGAGCCGCGCTGTTGAAAGGTTTGAACGAATTTTCGGAACACGAACAAGTTCCTCATTCGCCAATATTTTTTGATAAAGTGCTGCATGTTTCGCCTCACGACGATAATCGAGTTCTTCACGAATACGCGCGGCAATTTCTTTTGCAATTTCTTTTGTATCAACGGCCGGATCAAATTGTCGATGTAATGAAAATAGGAGATTAAGTTGTGAAAGATCGGCCTCTACCGCAGACGCCATATCGGGATATTGTAATTTGACGGCTAAGCTGTGCCCGTCATGATCTATAGCGCGGTGCACTTGTCCGAGCGAAGCGGCCGCTGTCGGATGAAGATCGAAGCTTTCGAAATTCTTACGCCACTCAGGACCCAATTCGGCGATCATGCGCCGCTTCACAAAAGCTGCGCCCATAGGCGGCGCGTGGCTCTGCAGTGACGCGAGTTGCGTTGCATAATCGGCCGGCAGCGCATCAGGAATTGTTGCGAGTAATTGCGCAACCTTCATAAGCGGACCCTTCAGTCCCCCAAGAGCTGAAGTCAGCGCTGCAGCGTTACGATCATCAACACCCTCGAGGCCGAGTAAGCGACCGCCTAGGATCCGCGCAGCAACGCCGCCAACATTGGTCGCCACACGCGCATAGCGCAAGGCGCGGCCAGACGCACGATTTCGTTCAGGATCAAATTCACTCATGCTACTCATCCGACTGTTACGTTTCTTAATACGTAACAGTCGCGAGGACAGATCGGTCAGTCCATCGTTTCGAGTTCGGCAATCATCCGTTCAATAAGCGATAGGCCAACTTGCCAGAACGCCGGATCGCGCGCATCAAGCCCGAAAGGCTGAAGAAGTTCAGAGTGATGTTTTGTGCCGCCAGCGGCCAACATGGCAAGATAACGCTCAGCAAACCCTTCTGCCGCATTCTCATAGACAGCATAAAGTGAATTCACGAGGCAATCGCCAAAGGCATAGGCATAGACATAGAAAGGCGAATGAATGAAGTGCGGAATATAAGTCCAGAACGTCTCATAGCCATCGCCCAAGCGAATCGACGGTCCGAGACTTTCGCTCTGCACTTTAAGCCAGATCTCACCGATCTGATCCGCTGTAATCTCGCCACCTTTGCGCGCTTGATGGATCTCGCGTTCAAAACTGTAAAACGCGATTTGTCGCACAACGGTGTTGATCATATCCTCAACTTTTGCCGCAAGCATGGCTTTACGTTGCTTCTTGTCCTTCGTGTTATCAAGCAAACGACGGAAGGTGAGCATCTCACCAAAAACAGATGCTGTTTCTGCAAGTGTCAAAGGCGTCGGCGCCATTAAGGCCCCATTTGCTGCCGCAAGAACTTGATGAACACCATGTCCCAGTTCATGTGCCAGCGTCATCACATCACGCGGTTTACCAAGATAATTCACGAGCACATAGGGATGCGCGGACGGCACCGTCGGATGAGCGAAAGCACCGGGTGCTTTGCCCGGACGCACGGGGGCATCAATCCATTGTTTGTCAAAGAAATCATTCGCGATTGACGCCATGCGTGGTGAAAAATCGCGATAGGCTTCGAGCACCATTGAACGCGCTTCCGTCCATGAAATCGTCTTTTGATCCACTTTCGGAAGCGGCGCGTTGCGATCCCAATGATCAAGTTGAGTTTTGCCAAACCATTTTGCTTTAAGCGCATAATAGCGATGCGAGAGACGCGGATAGGCTGCACGCACGGCGCTCACCAAAGCCTCAACAACTTCGCGTTCAACACGATTAGAAAGATGACGACTATCGGCAATATCTTCAAAGCCGCGCCAACGATCAGAAATTTCCTTATCTTTCGCAAGCGTGTTTGTAATCAGAGAAAATGTACGAAGATTGGCACGAAATGTCTTCGCGAGAGAATCGGATGCCCTTTTACGGACAGCGTCATCGGGATCTTGAAACTTGTTCAAGATCGGTTCGAGCGTAAGCTCTTCACCATCGAACTCAAATCGCAAAGCCGCCATCGTCTCATCAAAGAGACGGTTCCACGCATTGGCCCCAGTTACTGACTTTTCAAGAAAGACTTGCTCAAGCTTGTCATCAAGCTGATGGGGCTTTTCGAGTCGGATATCTTTCAACCACGGCGCATAATGCGAAAGCGGCGCTTGAGCGGCCACTTTATCAAGCGTGGCGTCATTCAGACGATTGAGTTCGAGTGTGAAAAACAAAAGCTCTGTGCTCAGTGTCGTCGCGCGATCTTGCGTATCGCCATAAAACTTCGCTCTTACAGGATCAGTTGTATCACCCGAATAGACGAGACCGGCATAAGACAAGATGCGACCCAGGCGATCATCGATCTCTTCATAGACAGCAATCGCTTTATGCAACAACGTGGCTGCTTGATCACCCTTAAGAAGAGTTTCGAGCTTACCGCGATAGAGCGATGAGAAGGTCTTGGCCTCGCTCTCGACCCACTCAAAATCTGCCTTCAATTCAGCTGACTCGAGACTTGGATAGAGATCTGCAAGATTCCACTCGGGCAAAGCCCCGAGCGCTTCGGCTTCTGCAGCAGCTGAACCTGCTGCTGCCGCGTGGTGAAGTTCTTGTCGAAGCGAAATGAGCGCGCGCATCATTTGTCCATCTTTTGTTAAGAATTGGATCTGTCTCTCTGTTCTTACAAAGAGCGCCCTATCCAATCAATAAAAAAGCCGCCCACAGCATGCGGCATTAAAGCGGCCTTTACCAAAGACAGCGAAACTCGAATCGAATCAGAAATCAATTCGAGTGCCCTTTGGTATGAAGCGTAAAATTTTGATCGTCGAAGATGACCCGGTGCACCGGAGCCATCTCGGACGACTGGTCGACCGAATGGGCCATGAACCGGTTCTCGTTGCTTCAGGCGAAGACGCCCTCGGCATGATTATGCACCATCGCGACCCATCTCTTGCTGCCATTCTTCTCGATCTCGTGATGCCCGACCTTGACGGCATGGCGGTGATCACGAGGCTTCGCGCGGCAGGATATCGCGTCCCGATCATGGTTCTTGTGAAGCCGACGGCACTTGATTCGGCACTGACGGCCATTGCGGCTGGTGCGCAGGACTTCTCATTGATCCCCGCCAGTTTCGAGCGTATCGCGGTATCACTGAATAATATACTCGCACTATTCGGTATGCCCCTCAGCGGAACCATGGCGAGCGAACTGCGCCGGGCGCCCATCTCTCTATCGGGCTTTGATCATGAACCGCGCGTCGTCGTGGCGTCCCGTGAGCCAAACCGCTTTCACAAAATCGAATCGGCAACCGCAAGCGTCTCCCTTCTTGATCAAGCGGGCCGCTTACGCTCGCTTGCTGCGATTGAGAGAGACGTCATTGCCTTCGCGCTACGGTGGAAGCCCGACT
>Ga0214917_10004274_pt1 | contig 15995 bp, 12 predicted proteins | sample LL_1208_BB_MetaG_FD_177983 | JGI IMG/M metagenome (GOLD analysis project Ga0214917, IMG submission 177983) | Freshwater microbial communities from Lake Lanier, Atlanta, Georgia, United States - LL_1208_BB | ecosystem: Environmental > Aquatic > Freshwater > Lake | place: USA: Georgia | collected... | reverse complement strand
AAAGTCCTTACCCAAACTCGCTGCTTGGTCCGTGGTCAGTGCGACCAACTGCTCAGTGGTCAACGCTTTGACCTGCGCCGCACTCATCGCCTTCAGCGCTAATGTCGACAGCACAGCCACATCATCCGCACCAATAGCTGACACTTGCGTTGGAGACAGGCCCACCACTTGCGACGAACTCAGCACCGCCGCTTGCGCCGTGCTCAAAGCCACCAATTGACTGCTGGACAAGGCCTTGAGTTGGTCAGCACTCAGTGCCGCCACCTGTTGGGTGCCCATGTTGTTGACCTGCGCGGTGGTCAACCCAGACAAGCCGGCGTTGCTGAGGGATCGGATTTGACCGGTGCTCAACTGGGCCACGTCGACCGTGTCCAAAGCCGCCACTTGATCGGACGACAAGGATTGCACAGCAGCCAGACTCAAAGCGTTGACTTGATCGCTGGTGAGCGCCTGGATGTTGGCGGTGCTCAATTGCTTGACTTGCAAGCCGCCCAAAGCGGCGATTTGCGCCGTGCCCATGTTGGCCACCTGGGCCGTGCCCATGCCACCAAAAATATTCTGATTCAAGTACCCCAACTGGGATGTGCCCAATTGCTTGAGGTCTTCGGTTTGCATGGCCGCCAATTGGGCTGAAGACAAGGCGGCCAACTGGGCGGCGCCCATTTTGGCGACCTGGGCGGTGCTCAAGCCCTCGATTTGGGCCGTGGTCATGCCCTGCACTTGGGCGGCGTTCAGGTTGCTGATGACCGCCGTGGACAAAGCAGCCACATCTTCGGTCTGCATGGCCGCGATTTGGGTGGCCGAAATACCGGCCATTTGGGCCGATGTCAGCACCGCTGCCTGGGCCGTGGTGATGGCCACCATTTGCGCGGTGGACAAGGTTTTGAGCTGATCAGCGCTCAAAGCACCCACTTGGTCCGTGCCGAGTTTGGAAATTTGGGTGGTGGTCATGCCCGCCACTGCCGCCGCTGTTAAGGCGCGAATTTGGGCCGTGCCCAATTGGGCGATGTCGGCGGTGTCCATGCCTGACACTTGGGCCGAGGACAAAGATTGCAATTGGGCGGTGGTCAACACCGCAGCTTGTGCGGTGGTCAGCGCTTGCAGCTGCGTCGACGACAAAGCTTTCATTTGCAAGGCCGACAAGGCCGTCACCTGCGTGGTGGTCATGCCCGCGACTTGTTCAGTCGTCAAACCCGTCAGGGCGGAGTTGCTCAAGGCTTGGACTTGGGCGGTGCTCAATTCGTCCAAATCACCCGCATCAATGCCTGCCACTTGGCTGGAACTCAAAGCCACCAATTGCGCTGTGGTCAAAGCCACCACTTGATCGGACGACAGGGCTTTCATTTGGCCGCTGGACAGGCCTTTGACCGCCAAGGCGCTTAAGGCCTGTAAATCGGCGGTTTCCAAAGCGCCCAGTTGGGTGGTGCTCAAACCGGCGACTTGGGCCGCGCTCAAGACCTTGGCTTGCAAGGTGGTCAGGGCTTCTACTTGCGCCGTGGTCAACATGCCCATTTGGCCCGAGCTCAAGGCCTTGACCTGGGTGTCGCCCAAATTGGCAAATTGGTTGGTCGGGTCAAAGGCTTTGATTTGCGACTCGATCAAGGCCAGCATTTGATCAGCGGTCATGCCCTTCAGGGCACTGCTGTCAATGGCTTTGATCGCATCGGATGAAATGGCCGCCACCTGGGTGGCCGACAGCAACTTGATTTGCGCCGAGGAGATGTCCGCTATTTCAGCACTGGTGACCTTTGAAAAATCATAAGATTTAATCAGTGTTGAATTGGTACTTGTAGATTTGAAATCAATTGCCATGACAAAGCTCCTGCCACCCTGAGAAAAATAGAGTGAAGCACTGGTAGATCGACACCAAAGCGGATGGCTTTAGAGATCTTATTGAAAAAAAATAAAAAAACCATTTAAATGGCAATAAATCCATGAATTAATTGGTTTTTTTGGGCTCAAAAATTTTGGCGGACCGGCCCAATCTGGCATGAGTCCGCTTGTATCGCCCTCAAAACAACACTTTTTAACTCAATCAAAGACCTTTTGTCGGCATGGAAAAAGAAACTTTTGTGGATTGTGTTGAATCGACAGTTCTTCATGGTTCTTTAATTCATTTCAAAAAATCAATAACTTGAGCGACAACGGGCGAGGTGCTTATGAGGGCATGGGCTTGTCTGACACGGGTACCTAAACTTCATCTTTGAGCAAAGACCAGGTCAAGGGCGTTCCCTTGGGGACGTCTTGGGTCAGGCGCATGCCCAAAACCACGTCCCAAAACTGAGGGGCCAAGCCCGAACCCGGGCGAATGGCGCGCAGGTTGTTGGGGGTGAGTCGATCACCCTTTTTCAAGTCGGCCACAATGTACAAAGAGCGGCGGCGGGTCCGGGCATGGGCTTCGGACGCGGTGTGGCCATAGTGCACTTGGCCCATGGCCTGCCAGGCACGTTCCGTCTCAACGACCAGGCTGTGCAGTTCTTCTGGCTCCAGCGAAAACGCTGCGTCCACACCCCCATCGGCGCGGCGCAGTGTGAAATGTTTTTCGATCACCACAGCGCCCAAGGCGGTGGCAGCGACTGCCGCGCCAATGCCCATGGTGTGGTCCGACAAGCCCACCGGACATGCAAACAGATCGCGCATGTGGGGGATGGTGCGCAAGTGGGTGTTCTCGGGCGAGGCCGGATAGCTGGTGGTGCATTTGAGCAAAACCAGATCTTTACAACCATGCGTGCGTGCCGTTTCCACGGCTTGGGCGATTTCAGCCACTGAGGCCATGCCGGTGGAGATGATCATCGGCTTGCCGGTTTGGGCAACGCGCCGGATCAAGGGCAAGTCGATGCATTCAAAGGACGCAATTTTGTAAGCCGGGACGTCCAGGGTTTCCAAAAAGTCTACCGCCGAGGCGTCAAACGGCGAGCTGAAACACGCCAGGCTTTTGGCCTTGGCCCGTTGCATGATCGGCGCATGCCAATCCCACGGCGTGTGGGCCATTTGGTACAGCTTGTGCAGCGACTGGCCTTGCCACAAAGACGATTTGTTTTGGATGGTGAATTCGGGGTTCGCACTGTCCAAAGTCATGGTGTCGGCGGTAAAGGTTTGCAACTTGATCGCGTCCGCACCCGCCTCGGCCGCGGCATCCACCAAGGCCAGCGCGCGATCGAGAGACTGGTTGTGGTTGCCCGACATCTCGGCAATGATGAAAGGGCGGCGGTCCTCGCTGATGTGCAAATGGTCGAGTTCAATCATGGTTCATCCAGCTTAAGCGGCCGTGAGCGCTTCAAATTCAAATTGCAAGGCTTGCACGGCGTTCAAACTGCGCTCGCCAGCTTGCGCAGATGTGTCTGCAAAAGCCAGCACCGCGCCAAAGCGCCCCCCCGAATGGGCCAAGGCCGGCACGCGGTCTCCAGGCTGGAGGTGACAGCGCACCCAAGCCACACCAGGCATGTCGGCAGCGGCAGCCAAGCCATCAATGGACCTGAGGGGGCGCGCGGTGTCGGGTACATCCAAGCTGGTGACAAAGCGCACCGACAAGGCCTTTTGCTGCGGATGGCGTTGACACGCGCCCAATGGATTGGGCTCGCCCAAGGCTTGTCGAATGGTGAACTCCACCATGTCGATGCCACTGGTGTGCAGGGCCACATCGGCCATGTGCCCACCAGGGATGCGCACCGCAATCTCCAGTACTTTGGGCCCGTCGGCTGTCCACAACACTTGGGGGTATGCAATGCCGTCACGCAAGCCTACGGCACGGATGGCCCGCTCTGAGGCTTGGAGAATGGCTGCTTCGGCCTGTGCGCCCACCTTGGACGGCATGCGGTGCTCCAGGGCAATGCCAAAGTGTGGGGGCGCAGCGGTGATGCGGTCAGACAAGGACAGCCAATGGATGACACCGTTTTGCACCGCAGCGGTGACATTGATTTCGGGGCCCGCATGGAACACCTCGACAATGGCTTGGCCATCGCCAGAATACTGGAGCGCATCTTTCAATGCATGGCCCAGGTCGGCCAGCTGATCAACGCGGTGGGTACCGCGCTGACCAGAACAGTCACTGGGCTTGACCACGATAGGGCCAGGGTGTGCCTGGGCAAAGTCCTGGGCCTGGGCCTGGGTGGACACCTTTTGAGAAGCAGGCGAGGGCACGCCAAACATGGCAAAGCGTTCGCGCATGGCATTTTTATTGGTGGCCCAATAGGCCGTATCAGAACCATAACCGGGCAAACCCATGGCCTGCACAATGTGCGCCACCACGGGCACCGCGGTTTCAGAACTGAGAGTGATCACACCATCGATTTGAAAGGCTTTGGCCACTTGCAAATTGCCCGCCGCGTTGTCGGTGCTGACCATGCGGGCGTGGTGGGCCACGGTCATCCCAGGCGCTCGTGGGTTGATGTCGGTGGCAATCACTTCCACGCCCATGTCGCGGGCCATGCGAATGGCGCCCACTTGTTCGTGTCCGGCACCAATGACCAGCAAGCGCTTCATGCTGCGGCCCTTATGAATTGAATTTGGGTGAGCTTGTGGCCGTCAAACACCGGCACCACGCTGCTCACATCTTTTTGCGCGCAATAAAGAACATCGTCGCGGTGGCCGAGTTGCACCAAGTTCACGCCGCTGTCGCTGTCTAAAAAATCGGTGGCATGGTTGTCGCTGAAATGCGGCTCCAAGGTGCCTCGCGCAGAAACCACGCCCATGCATTGCATGATTTGGGTCACCGCGCTGCGGTCCTCAATGGCCGGCAGGTTGTTGCGCCCAGCCGCCACCAAACTGATGCCGCAGCCCTGCGATGTGGCCCAGGCCACGGCCGCTTGGGCCACGGCAGAGGCATTGGTCATGCCACCCACCAACACCATGTTGTGTGCGCCCTTGGCCGCTTGGATGCATTCGGTGCCATTGGTGGTGGTGATCACCACCGATTTGCCTCGGATGACCGCCGCATTCAAGCCCACGGGGCTGTTGTCAAAGTCGGCGAATGGCAGCTTGGAACCGCCACGCTCACCAATGGTGACTTCGCCGCGCAGCTCACCGGCACTGACGACGGGAATCACCTCTCGGGCACCCAATTCGAGGCAGCGAATGATGGTGGTGCTGGCGCGGATGGCGTCAACCACCACCACCAAGTCGCCGCGCTGGCGCGCCCGCATGGCACCAGCCACCCCCAACTCCAGGTAAACACGACGCGTTCCTTTGCAATGGTCACGGAAGGTATCGCCGCGCAAACCATGTCGCATGGACTCCAAGCTGATCACATCCTGCGGGGCGACATTGCCGATCGACACATGGGCACCCAATTGTTTGAGCATCCAGGCTTGTTGGTTTTTTTCGGGGGCCTCCCAGATGAGCAAATCGGGGTCGACGTTTTGAAACAATTCGTAGGCCAACTCGGCATTGATGTCGCCGTTGGCACGAAAAATTCCCACAGTGCCGGACTCACGCGCTTCAATGATGACTTTTTGCGCACCCGCTGCAAGGTCTTCTTTGATTTCTTGGATGCGGCGGCGGTTATCGATACCCAAGTCTTCTTGGGCCAATTTTTTACCCACTTCAGACACCGCCTCAAAGCCCTTGGCCACTGCCGTCTCGATCATGTGCAGCTTTTCAGCGCGGCTCATGGTGGGGTGGATGCCATCGGAGACCTCAATCGCGTTGAAACCGATGTCGCGCAGCAAATCCAGTATGGACGGTAAATCAACCCGGTCGTGGGCAAACTCCAAAAATGTGCCGCCAGCGCAAACCCGAATGCCGTGCTCCCGGAAAATTTGGATTTTGCGCTCCAACACGGTTTGCGGATACAAGGCACTGGAGCCCCAACCAAGCTTGACCACATCAATATAGTGGCCAGCGGTGTCCACCAAGTCTTGGGCACCATGCAGCCCCAAAGACTTGTCGAGCACCATGGTCCAACCGGTGGCGCGGGGCTTGGCGGGTCGCGCTTGCAGTTGCAAGCGGTTGAATAACTGGTTCATAAATCCCCCGTAGAAGATGCATGGTGGTGGTTGCGAAGCTGATAAACACCCATGATTTGCCGCCCCACACCTAACTTGGCCATGGCGGCATACATGTCCAGGGTGGCTTGTGGGTTATGGGCATGCATCAGGTTTTCAATCTCAATGCGCGCTTGGTGACAGCCTTTGCCGGCGGTGGCATCGGTGACGTAATTGGTTTTGTCGTTGAACAAAAACAAGTCAATGGGAAAGTCAGCCAGCATGGTCTGCACATCAAAGCCATGTTGATCGAGCAAGGCATTCAGTCCTTTTGCGTTGAAGTACGAAATATGGTCAGGGCTGGCCACCCAAAACGGACGGGGGATTCTGCCCTCGGCCAGCAAATGGTTTTGCACCATCGAGAAATCGTTGGGCACCTCGATGATCAGCAATCCACTAGGTTGCAGCAATCGCGCCACATTGGCCAAGAGTTGACCTGGCTCGAGCAAATGCTCCAACACATTGTCCAAAATCACCAAGTCGTATGCGGCTTTGGATTGCACCGCTTGTGCGACCAATTCTTCAATGTCGCCACATGACAAGCGATCAAGCAAGTGCGGATGGTGATTGTGGCAACCATGGCTGCTGAAATCCATGCCACGCACGGCATAACCTGAGCGGTCAAAGTGGTCCATCACAAACCCCTCACCGGCTCCCACGTCCAGCAAGCTGGGCTTGGCAGGTTTGTGGGGGCCCCACATGTTTTCCACCAACATTCTTTTTTGGGCGCACTTGTTTTTGCGGTAAAGCAACTCTTGCGGGCTGTAACTCGGCCGATGGGTGCGCACGCTGTCTTGGTAATAGCGTTGCTCGTAATAGGCTTTCAGGTCGGTTTTGGCCGGCTTGTCCTTGAGCTCGTGATAACCCAAAGGGTTGCTTTGAATCTCGGTTGAAAAGCACTTATGCATCTATGACTCCATTGCCCTTTTGGCGCGTGAAATGCGATTGAACAGCCAAGGCCACACGGGCTGCCCCTTGTCCGTCCACTAAAGAGTTGAAATCAAATCCACCGCCACTGAGCACCTTAAGGCAATGAGCAACGGTATGGCGAAAAGTGTCGGCTTGTACCGTTTCCCAAGGTCCCAGATATCGTGCCTGTTGTGCTTTTCCCCAAGCCTGACCTGGTGCATGCTGGTTGTCTACCAACGACAGGAGCACCATGGGCAGGCGACAGCAATTGGCTTCGTACACGGTGGTGCCACTGGCCAACACGGCCATGTGGCACTGCGCCATGATGGTCCAGGGCTCGTCCGGTTGGATGGCGTATTCGATCCATGCCCGGTGGCTGGGGGGGATCAGTGTCAAGTTGCTCGCATTGCGCGGATTGGCTTGGCCGCTGATGATTTTCAAACGGGTGTCCTCACCAAGCAAGGGCAACAGGGACTGGATGCACCATGCCATGGCGCCCCGGTCGTCGCCCCCACCAAAAGACACCAAAATATTGATAGGCGTTGCGCTTTTGTTGGCATTGCGAACCGCTGCAAACTCGGGCCGCAACACGGCGAATTGGGGACCCAGCAACAAGGTGGTCGAGGGGGTGCGCAAAACTTTGGCGTAATCGCTGGCGTTGGCACTGGGCAAGGCATTCAACACCCAGCTGGCCCACAAGGGTTTTTGAGCCGTTCCATCAAACTGCAACCAAGGCAGTCCGGCTTCAAACAATGCCTGCTGATACGCCTCGCCCGCACGGGGTTCGTCCAATATCAAGCCATCGGCCTGCCATTTTTCGGCCAAGTCCAACAGCTGATGCGCGCCCGCTGAGGGGTCATCGTGCCAAGCCATGGGCTGCCAGTGTGCAAACAACTTCTCGTCGCCCGCTTGCGCAAATGCGCGCTCTGGGCCGACCATGGCGACGGGCATGCCCAGTTGATACAAGGCAACGGCCAAAGCACGGCAGCGGGTCAAATGGCCCATGCCCCATTGCGGGTTGGCATCGCAACGCACGATCATCATGCCGCGCACCTCAACGCTTTGGGCTTGGCTTGCCACAAGGCCAGCGCCACTTGCCAGTCTTCTTCAGTGTCCAGGTCTCTGACCCGGTGTCCTGGCAATACATGCGCTTTGGCGCAGTCTGAAAACATGTGGTCGCCCCGCACAAACGCATCACGCCAACCCCAATAAAACTGGGCGGCATCGTGATAGGCGGGCACCAAGTCTTGCGAGCGGGTGAAACGGTGTTCCGGCTCGATCATGGTGGGTTGTTGCTCACCGTTCAAGTGAAAGGCACGCTGGATGGGAAAGTCAAATGCCACCGCCGAAAAGACAAACTGCGCTTGGCTTTGGGCCAACAATTGGTGGGCCTTGATCAGATCGTCGGCGTCGATCAAAGGTGCCGTGGCATAAATGCAGCAGACCTGATCAAACCGGCCCCAAACGGCCTCGCACGCCTTGATCGCATGGTTCACCACTTGGCGGGTCGGCGTGTAGTCGTCGGCCAACTCCACCGGCCGCATGAACGGCGTCAAAGCCCCCGACTTTCGCGCCACTGCAGCGATTTCTTCATCATCGGTGCTCACCACCACCTGATCGAACAAGCCACATGACAAGGCCGTTGAAATCGGCCAATGGATCACCGGCGCACCGCCAAAATCGCGAATGTTTTTGCGTGGGATGCGACGACTCCCACCACGGGCTGGAATGATGGCGAGTCGCTTCATGGCTCACATCCGTTTGAACAATTGCAACTCAGAATGGAATCCATCCACGGTTTCAAACCCAAAGGGATGCACATTGCGCGCCACCAATTGATAGTTGGGCAGCATGTGCACATAGTCGTCGGAGCGGATGGGTGTTTTCACGCCCACATGGCCGTCTTTTTGGATTTGCTTGCCCTCGCGCATATTGCGCAGCAAAACCCAACGCGATTGCAACCGATCCACATGGTGCAAATAATTGGCCACCACATCGGGTTCCATCTCCTGAAACGAAATGAAGTTGACAAACAAATCCACCTTACCTTGCAACTGCTCTATTTGCCACGAGCACAACACCGATGCCGGTCGCAAATGGTCAATGCGAATGTCTTGGCCGTCAGGGATTTCGTCAAAGCTGGTCACTTGTTCATGACCCAACACGGCTTTGAGGTAATGATCGGCCACACACTGGGTGGGTGGGATATCGATGTCAATGTATTGCCAACCTGGGATATTGGCTTGGGCCCATATTTCACCCAGGGTTCCAAAGCCGCCACCAATCTCCAACACCGTGCGGGGAACATCTTCGCCCAGATGCACTTTCAAAAAGCACAGGCCCAACAAGTAATTCAGCGATGATCGGCTGTAGCGCTTTCCGTTCCAAACAAACTGCTCCATGGGTTGCCCCACTTCACTTTCGCTGAAATCTTGCAACAGCGGCAATTGCGCCGTTGTGTCGCCGGACAACAGCACCCGGTAATCAGCCAGCGCAGCTTGCTGGCCCGACACAAAGTGCTGCCATGCTTGATGGGCTTTGGTGGCTTGCGGATGTTGTTCGTGCAATACATCGGTCATCAGGTCTGCTTGCGCATGGCTCAAACCACTGGCGGGACCACTGTACTTGGGCACAAAGTAGCTGGTAATGGTGGAGATGCGGCGAAATTGGTCCATGCCCTCATCGGTCAACTCTTGGGCGATGCGCGCACTGGCCGCCGCCCAAAATGCGGTGGGCTGATAAATGGGTTTTTGCGCCTTCATTTTGGCCAGAGCCAAGTCCAGCATTGCCTTGGATTTCATGATTTCTTTCATGCCACTGTTCAATGCGTCAGTACCAGTTTCTCAAACACCCGATTCAACTGCACGCAAACCTTTTCTTGTTGCTTGAGCGTCATGCCGGCATACATGGGGATGCTGATGACCTCTTTGAAATACGCTTCTGCCTGGGGGCAATGCCCGCGCTTGAATCCCTTGGCCGCGTAAAAGGGTTGCAAATACACCGGGATGTAATGCAAATTCACTTTGATGTGGGCCAAGTGCATTGCCCGGTACACCTCTTTTTGACCCAAACCTTGATCCCCTAAGGTGATGCGCAAGGGGTACAAGTGGTAACTGGACTCGCAATCGGGGTGTTGCCAAGGGGTGATGAGCGGCAAATCCGCCAAGGTCTGGTCATAGATTTCGGCATAAGCTTGTCTGCGGCTCACAAACGCGTCAATTTGCTGCAACTGGCTCAGGCCCAAGGCGGCTTGCAGTTCGGTCATGCGGTAGTTGAAACCCAACTCCAGTTGCTGGTAATTCCATATCTCGTCATTGGGTTGCTCGCACATCTCAGCGGGATCGCTGGTGATGCCATGGCTGCGCAAGCGCATCATGGTTTTGGCCCACTCGGTGTTGTTGGTCAAGGCCATGCCACCTTCGCCGCTGGTGATGATCTTCACCGGGTGGAAGCTGAAAATGGTGATGTCGCTGAAACGGCCATTGCCCACCGGCTTGCCCTGGTAGCGTGCACCGATGGCGTGTGAAGCGTCTTCAATGAGTTTGAAGCCATATTTTTGGGACAAGGCATGGATGGCTTGCATGTCACACGACTGTCCGCACATGTGAACCGCCACCACCACTTTGGGCAAGCAGCCCGTCTTCTCTGCTTGGATCAGTTTTTCTGCCAGTGCCAGCGGACACATGTTGTATGTGCGTGGATCAATGTCGACAAAGTCCACATCAGCGCCGCAATACAAGGCGCAGTTGGCCGAAGCCACAAAGGTGATGGGGCTGGTCCAAAGATGGTCCCCAGGGCCCAGGCCCAAAGCCAGGCAGGCCAAATGCAGGGCGGCCGTGGCATTGGTGGTGGCCACGGCGTGCTGAGCCTGGCAATAACTTGCCACCGCCATTTCAAAGTTTGGGACCACCGGCCCTTGTGTCAAAAAGTCGGAGCGCAAGACCTTGACCACGGCCTTGATGTCAGCTTCGCTGATGCTTTGCCGGCCATAGGGTACGGAATTCGACATCATGATTAAGGCCTCACTGGCGACCAAAGAAGCTTGAATTGATTGCTTTTATGTTCATTTTTTCAATCTCCTTGGGTTAGAAACAAGCAGCCACTGTTTATGGCGGGGCTGCACATGCTTGTTTTAAGCAATAAGCAAGCCAAGACGCCCGGCTTCTGGCGCGCTCCTTGCTTGGTTCCACGCAACTCCAATGGAATGCCCTTTTGATGATCGCCACCAACCTCTCCCCCAACGAACAGGGTTTCAAATCACCTGGCCTTTGGGCCGCATGGCAAGGGCTGCACCCAGACCCTGATCTTTGGGGGTCTCTTCAAGAGGGCGATGAACTGTTAGTCACACGGCTTCACGCAAAACACCCCAGCATCGCCATCAATGGCATCCGCATGGCCAGCGCCCATGACCCTTGGCGCGAAGCCCAATTGGCGATGCCGAACCTGCGTCACCAAAGAGTGATTCATTTATATGGTTTTGGCTTAGGCCATTTGCCCACCCATTTGCTGCATGTTTCGGAGTGCATTGAAGCACTTCATGTGCACATTCTGAGTGCCAAAGCATTCAAAATTCAACTCGAACACATGCCGTACGCTGATTGGCTGTCTGACCACAGGTTAAAACTTCGCATGGCCCAGCCCAGTGACAAACTGGCAAACCCAGCAGCGCTGCATATCGCAATGCCCGATTTGCAGTTGATTGAACCGGGCTTGTGGCGTTTGCGCGATCGGTTGCATGCACACATCAACCGCCGCTTTGTCGATAGCGCTTTCAAACCCAACGACCCTCAGTTGCAATCCTTGATGCAAGCCAATGCCCAGTTGCTGGGCTCTGATTTGCAGGTATGTGCACTGTATGGTCGCGCTGTGCCCCGAACAGCCCACATCGTTGGTTCTGGGCCCAGCCTGGAGCACAGCATCGAGCGGCTTCACCAACTGGTTCATGGCCCTCAAAAGCCATGGTTGATAGCGGTGGACACGGCTTTTGCCGCTTTGCAAAAAGCAGGCATCCCGGTCAACTGTGTCGTCAGCATTGAGAAAAAAATTCATGCCCGTTGGTTACCCGCCGAGCACAGCGAAGGCGTGGCCTTGGTCTATACGCCGGTGGTACCCAACGATGTGTTGCTGGCCTGGAAGGGGCCACGCTATGCGTCCTTCACCCTCACCGATTTGCACCGCAGTGCGCCGCATTTCGATGCCATGGCGTGTTTATTTTGTGGCGGCAGCGTGGTGCACACCGCCACCGATTTGGCCGTGCGAATGGGCTTTGCAAACATCTGCTTTTGGGGCGTTGATCTGTCCTACCCGAACGGCAAAACCCATGCTTTTTGGCCCAGTGGCGAATTGGGTGGCCACCCAACACGCAGCGGCCATTGGGTGATCGACGGCTTGGGCCGGCAAGTGGCTTCCTCACCGAGTTTTGCCAACTACTTGGCCGAACTGGAGGGCCAAATAGCTCGCCACCCTGAAGTTCAGTTTTTCAATTCAAGTCAACTAGGCGCTGCCATCGCTGGCACCCAATACCTATCGGAGTGAACCCCATGGACCCTGAACATCATTTGCATCAATCCCTGATTGCCATGGCCGATGGCTTTCGAGCGGGCCAGCATGTCGCCCTGGGCACTGAGTTACCTGATTTGTTGACACAAATCGTCGAGCAAACCGTGATCGTGGCCAAGACCTCGCCGCTTATCGTGCACGGATTGATCGCCCAATGCCTGCAATCCTTCGAACATGGCGATTGGTTGGGCTTGGCCGACATATTGCAATATGAGGTGTCCACCCTTCCATTGGATAAAGCCAGCCCAACTGAATGATCGCCAAAGCGGCAAAGGTTTGCCACTCGTGGACTGGACAAGGCCAAAAGCCCTGTCAATTACCCGCCCCAACAGATCCAAGTGTCAAAAAATAACCCGCTAACGATGGCATGCAATTTGCAGCGGAAACACCATTTATTCACCAACACGGCCGCAAGTTAGGTCACAGAATGCCATGAAGAAAAATGCCAATGTGTGCGATCAATCGATTCTGGTCACCGGTGGTACCGGCTCTTTTGGTCGGTCATTTGTCCGAACCGTTTTGGACCATTGCCCCAAAATCAAACGCCTGGTTGTGTACAGCCGTGATGAGCTCAAACAGTATGAAATGGCGCAGGAATTTCCAGAGTCGAAATACCCGCAATTGCGCTTTTTCTTGGGCGATGTGCGTGACGCAGCACGCTTGAGCCGCGCGCTAGAGGGAATTGACTCTGTCGTCCATGCCGCTGCCTTGAAACAAGTACCTGCTGCCGAATACAACCCATTTGAGTTCATCAAAACCAATATCTTGGGTGCTCAAAATTTAATTGATGCATGTTTGGACAGCCAAGTCAAACGAGTGGTCGCTTTGTCCACAGATAAAGCGGCAGCGCCCATCAATCTATATGGTGCAACTAAACTTTGCAGCGACAAGCTATTTGTCGCTGCGAATAATTTCAAAGGATCGCGAGACCTGCGCTTTTCCGTGGTTCGCTACGGCAATGTCATGGGCTCACGGGGCTCAGTGATTCCATTCTTTTTAAACAAGGCCAAAGCAGGTGTATTGCCCATCACAGATCCGCACATGACGCGTTTCAATATATCCTTGGACGAAGGGGTGGAAATGGTGTGCTGGGCACTCGAGAGCGCCTTGGGAGGCGAAATATTGGTACCCAAAATTCCCTCTTACCGCATCAGCGATGTGGCTGAAGCGATTGGGCCCAATTGCAAAAAAGAGATCATTGGGATTCGCCCTGGCGAAAAGTTACACGAAGAAATGATCACCGCCAGCGACAGCCCCAACACCTTGGATCTGGGCCAGTACTATGCCATTTTGGGCAGCGGTACCGTGGCCCAGCGGCAAAAATACATGGCCAAGCTCAAGGCCCAGCAAGTGGGACAGGACTTTTCATATGACTCCTCGAACAACCCAGAATACCTGAGCGTTGCGCAAATTCGTGAATTGATCAAGTTGCACATCAACCCCGAATTTGAACCTGCCTGAAGAGCCATCGCCATGAACCAAGATGTATTTGCGCGCAATGTCTCCGCCTTGATGGCCAAATGTCCAGACTTGACCTCAGATGTGATCCAAACCTGCTTGAATGAGCCCTGCCAAGCTTCACTGGTGAACCACCCCATCCATTTCCCCAATATCCGCTTTGACCATAACGGTCAGCCGGCTCATTTGTACGAGGGCATTGATCCAATGCTTCATATCCAGGCCGTGGTGGGCAAACAGTTGAGTGGCGGGCCGGTCAGTCACATCTTGACCATCGGGCTTGGCTTGGGTCTTTTGCAACATGAGTTGCTGGCGCACAAAAGCGAAAGCGCCAAATTATTTATCGTCGAGCCCAGTTTGCGACTTTTGTTGGAAGTCTGCAGTTGTGTGGACATCACCAATGTTTTGGCACACCCAGATGTCGTGCTCTTGCTGGAACCCGATGCCACGGTTGCTTCTCGAAAAATGGGGACTTTGATCAACATTACCAACAGCGCTTTCAAAGGCTGGCGGTTTGTGGTGAGCACGCCCACGCTCGCAATGTACAAAAGCTTTGCTGCCCAGTTTGTGCACGTATTTGGCTCGGTCATGACGAACCAAAAAATGCAACTCAACACCTTGGATTTACATGGTGAAATGACCTTGAGAAATAGTTTGCTCAACCTCAAGCAGATCAACGGCAATTCATACCTGTCTTCTTACAAAGACCATTTCAAAGGCAAGCCAGCCATTTTGATTGCGGCCGGTCCATCTTTGAAAAAACAGCTGCCTCTGTTGAAATCAGTACAAGACCAATACCTGCTGATCGCGGCAGGTCAAACCATCAAAACTTTGCATGCCCATGGCATCCATCCACATTTTGTCGTCGCAGCTGACCCTCAAGATGCGTTACAAAAATACTTTGAGAGCGATCAATACACGCGAGAAATATTGCTGTGCCTCACGGTTTGCAGCGCCGAAGTGGTCAAGCGCTTCCCGGGTCACAAGGTGTTTTTCCAGTACACCCCGAAAATTGACCAGGCCTTGAGCGAGACCATTGGCACCATGGGCACCGTTAGCCTGGGAGGTTCGGTGGCCAATGTGTCCTATTCCTTGGCCCGGTATTTGGGGGTTGACGAGATTGCCTTGGTGGGACAAGACTTGGCTTTCACCAACGGCGAGTCCCACACCGACGGTTATGTGAACAAGAAAATTTTGGCCGAAACCGATATGGCCAGCAACACCCGATACCGCAAGGTCCCCGGCTACTATGGCGACGAGGTCTACACCAATCGGCAAATGGACACTTACCGCAACTGGTTTGAACAAATTCTGGAAACTGACAAACAGGCCAAGCTCTACAACTGCACCGAAGGCGGTGCCAAAATCAGTGGCACCGTGCAATTGCCGTTTGCCGATTTTCTGAGCCAACAAATACCCGGCGAGTTGATCAGTATTTCCACCCACCCGGTGCAGGTAAATCCACAACATCTGAGCCAGTTGTTTCAAAAGGACCTGCAGGCCATCTTGAAAATCAACACCTTGGCCAGCGACGGGTGCCAAGCTTGCTTGACGGGCATTAAAAACACCCACAGTACGAAAGCCATTTCTCGGGCACGAAAATCCTTGGTCAAGCTGCGCGCCATGCTGACCAAAGCCGAGGCGGACTTCAACCCCTATTTGTTCTTTTTGTGGAACAAGGCCATGATGGACATGGGGAAAATAGATGTCGACCAAAACACCAGCACTGCCGATATTTTGCGCCCCTATGCGGCCTACTTCAAAAATTTGATCAATGCTTGCGACAAAAGTAAGAGCCTGCTGCAAATCGCCATCCAGCATTGAAAAAGCGGCCACCAGGGCCGCTTTTTTCATGCATACAGATCAGACAGCATTACTTCAACAGTGACAGCACCATCTGGGGCTGCTGGTTGGCTTGCGCCAAGATCGCCGTGGCCGCTTGCTGGATGATCTGCGTGCGCGCCAACTCGCTGGTGGCCGTCGCATAGTCCGTGTCCGTCACCCGGCTCCTGGACTCGCTGGCGTTTTGCGCCACATTGGTCAGGTTGTCGATCGCATGGGTCAAACGGTTGATGCCCGCACCAATGA
>Ga0214917_10004273_pt1 | contig 16002 bp, 22 predicted proteins | sample LL_1208_BB_MetaG_FD_177983 | JGI IMG/M metagenome (GOLD analysis project Ga0214917, IMG submission 177983) | Freshwater microbial communities from Lake Lanier, Atlanta, Georgia, United States - LL_1208_BB | ecosystem: Environmental > Aquatic > Freshwater > Lake | place: USA: Georgia | collected... | reverse complement strand
CTTCGCTGTCGAAGGCGCCAAGATCGGTTCGACCCTGCGTATCCGTCTGCCCGACCGCGCTCTGGTCACTGACGGCGCTGCCCTTCAGGTGCAGGATGACAACGAGCAGTTCACCACGCTGACCGTTGCCAACCAAAAGCACATCGGCGTGAACTTTACGACCGCCGAACTGACCATGCAGTTGGACGACTTCGCAGAGCGCGTGCTGAAGCCGCGTATCTCGCAGCTTGCCTCCAGCATCGACGCTGACGTGGCCAACTCCTTTGCCACCATCGGCAACACGGTCGGCACCCCCGGCACCACCCCGTCCACTTCGCTGGTTCTGCTTCAGGCCCAGCAGAAGCTGAACGAGAACGCTGCCGTGATGTCGCCGCGCTACGCGACGGTCAACCCGGCTGCCAACGCTGGCCTGGTTGAAGGCATGAAGGGTTTGTTCAACCCGACCGACACCATCAGCAAGCAGTTCAAGAACGGCATGATGGGTACGGGCGTGCTTGGTTTCGAAGAAATCAATATGTCGCAGTCCATCAAGCAGTTCACCACCGGCACCCGTACCGCCACCGGCGGCACGACCTCGGCGGCTGTCACGGCTGAAGGTGCCACCACCATCGCCATCACCGGCGCTGGCAACGCGAACACCGTTCGCGCCGGTGACGTGTTCACCGTGAACAACTGCTTTGCTGTGAACCCGCAGACCCGTGAAAGCACCGGTTCGCTGTTCCAGTTCGTCGCGCTGGCCAACGTCACGTTGGGTAGCTCTGGCGAAGGCAACATCACCGTTGCGCCAATCTACTCGGCTACCAACGCGCTGGCCACTGTGAACACGCTGCCGGCTACTTCGCAGGCGGTCGTGTTCGTTGGTGCTGCTGGCACCCAGTACGCGCAGAACCTGGTGTACCACAAGGACGCCATCACCTTCGCCACCGCCGACCTTCTGCTGCCGCAGGGCGTCGATATGGCGTCGCGTCAGGTGCATAACGGCATCAGCTTGCGTATCGTTCGTCAGTACGACATCAACAACGACCGTATGCCCTGCCGTATTGACGTTTTGTACGGCTTCAGCACGATCCGTCCGCAGATGGCTTGCCGCGTCTGGGGCTAACCTGAAACCGGCCCCCGGTTCGCCGGGGGCCAACTTCTTTTGAAAGGATTATACAATGGCTCTCCCCAATGGCGGCGGTGGTTATCAGGTTGGCACTGGCAACTTGGACGAACCGCTCATCGACGCAATTTCGCTTCCGGTCTCCATCACGGCGACGGCTACTCTGACCGCAGCCCAAGTGCTGAACGGCGTGATCTTGGCCAACAGCGGCGTCACCACCACGCAGACCTACACGCTGCCGACCGTGGCGCAGTTGGAAGCTGTCCTGTCCAACTCAGACAAGGTCGGCACGTCCTTCATGTTCCGCGTGGTTAACCTCGGTACGTCAACTGGCACTGCGGTTATCGCCGCTGGCACCGGCTGGACTGTGTCGGGTTCGCTGACTATGACCATCCCGGTCACGACCGGCGCAGCCTTGCTTGCCCGCAAGTCCGCTGACGGCGCTTGGACGCTGTACCGCGTTGCTTAATAGAGGTTTGCCCTGGCCTTCGGGCCGGGGCTACCTTTTCAGGAGACAAACAATGGCTAACACCAAACCCATCGGCGTTGCCTTCAGCGATCAGGACATCGTCGGCGCGCAGTTTTTGCTGTCTGACGAACAGCTTGGTTACACTGCCGCCGCGCAAGGCACCGTCACGCAGTTGACCAGCAAAAGCACGGCAGTGACGCTGAACAAGTCGGCTGGCGTGATCACCATGAACAACGCTTCGTTGGCCACGGCCACCAACGTCACGTTCACGCTGAACAACAGCTTTATCTCGGCCAACGACACCGTGATCCTTACCATCTCTGGCGGTCAGACCACCCCTGGCTCGTACAACGTGTTTGCAAACGCGCTGTCAGCCGGTTCGGTTAGCATCACCTTGCGTAACATTTCCGGCGGTTCGCTGTCGGAAGCAATCGTGATCAACTTTGCGCTGATCCACTGCGTCTAACGAAGTGGGCGGCCTTCGGGCCGCCCATTTTAAGGATTTTCTATGGCCGTCATTTACATGGTTCACCCGGCGCACGGCGCCAAGGTTGCGATCTCCAACGAAGAAGCGATTTTGGATGCAATGGATGGCTGGGAACGCTATGATGTGGTCACGTCATCTGTGGTGACGGACGATGACGAGGATGAGATCGTCAACGAGATGGCGGCACCAAAGCGGCGCGGACGCCCCCGCGCAAAGCAGGAAGACTGACCAATGACCAGCGCCGGCGACATCATCAACGGGTCACTGCGGCTTTTGGGTGTCCTGGCTGAAGGTGAAACGCCGTCAGCCGAAACGTCGCAAGACGCGCTGGCCGCTATGAACCAGATGATCGATAGCTGGAATACAGAACGGCTGTCGGTCTTCGCTACGCAGGATCAGGTGTTCACATGGCCTGCGGGCCTGCTGTCGCGCACACTGGGGCCAACCGGCGACTTTGTCGGCAATCGCCCCGTGCTGCTGGACGACAGCACCTACTTCCGCGACGCCAGCACCGGCATCAGCTACGGCATCAAATTCATCAACCAGCAGCAGTACAACGGGATCGCGGTTAAGACCGTGACATCGACGTTCCCGCAAGTGATCTTTGTTAACATGACGTTCCCCGACATCGAGATGTACATCTACCCGCGGCCTACTCGCGCGCTGGAGTGGCACTTCATCTCTGTCGAAGAACTGACCAAGCCCGCGCTGCTGGCAACCGAACTGACGTTTCCGCCGGGCTATCTGCGGGCGTTCCGCTACAATCTGGCTTGCGAGATGGCGCCAGAGTTTGGCGTCGAACCAAGCCCACAGGTGCAGCGAATCGCCATGACCAGCAAGCGCAACTTGAAGCGCATCAACAACCCTGACGACATCATGTCCATGCCGTACAGCATCGTGGCGACCCGTCAGCGGTTCAACATCTTCGCAGGGAACTACTGACGATGGCTAACGTCAAAATCTCTCAACTTCCCGCAGTTACAGTCCCGCTGGCTGGCACTGAGGAATTGCCGGTCGTGCAGGGCGGCGCCACCAAGCGCACGGCGATCAACAATATTCTGAACGCAAACACCATACCGTACATTGCTAACGGCCTTGGCGCAGCCGCGACGCCGTCGTACACCTTCACTGGTGACCTCAACACCGGTATGTGGTCGCCTGCTGCGGATACCATCGCGTTTAGCGAAGGCGGCACGGAAGCCATGCGGATCAACAGCAGCGGCAACGTCGGTATCGGGACGACTGCGCCAGCAGTTAATCTGGAAGTTTCAAACGCCACAGGTTCAGCTTCGCCAACGCCGACAGAAATGCGGATTTCTACCACCACAGTCGCCAGCGATTATTCGACAACCTTGCCTTGGGGGCGTTTAAGTTTTTATTCTGCCGATATATCAGACGCAGGGCCGAAAGTTCAAGGCGCTATCGACGCAATTTCCGACACTGCGGCTGGTGGGCGGATGTCAATGGTGTTCAGTTCAGCAGCGCAAACGACCGGCACACTGACTGAGCGTATGCGTATCAATAGCGCAGGCAACGTCGGGATCGGAACAAGCACCTTCGGAACTTCCGCCGCGACTGTAATTGGCATTGCCAACGGTACTGCGCCCACAACGTCGCCTGCGGGCATGGGGCAACTCTATGTTGAAGGTGGCGCGCTTAAATACCGCGGCTCGTCCGGTACGATAACCACCATCGCAAACGCATAAAGGAAACTGAATCATGACCCTCAACACTTGGGCCGTTGTCCAGATGGACGCCTATCCCGAACGTGACGGCAAGACCGATGTGGTCTTCACCGTCCACTGGACGCTGACCGGCACGGATGGCACCCACACCGGCAGCGCATATGGCTCTGTCGGTGTAACGGTTGACCCCGATGCACCGTTCACGTCCTACGATGATTTGACGCAAGATCAGGTGGTTGGCTGGGTCAAAAGCGCGCTGGGTGATGAGCCGGTTGCCGCCTACGAAGCCAATGTTGCTCAACAGATCGCTGGGCAGACCAACCCGCCTGTCGTAAGCCCGCCGCTGCCCTGGAGCGCATAACCGGTATGAAGTCGCCCATCCTTGGCTCAAGCTATGTCGCCCGCAGCATCAACGCTGCGGACGCGCGCATGGTCAATCTCTTTCCAGAGGTTGTGCCAGAAGGTGGGCAGATGCCTGCGTTCCTCAACCGCGCGCCTGGGCTGAAGCTACAGCAAGCCGTTGGCACCGGGCCGATCCGCGGGCTGTGGGCGCACCAGACGCAAGGCACTGACTTCTTCGTCGTGTCGGGCAACGAGGTCTACAAACTGTCCTCGCTGACCGGCACGCCGGTGCTGCTGGGGTCAGTCAATGGCACCGGGCCGGTGTCCATCGCCGACAACGGCGACCAGATCATCTTTGCGTGCAACCCTGACGCCTTCGTCTACACCGAATCCACCAACACGTTCGTGCAAGTCACCGATCCTGACTTCCCCGGCGCGGTGACGGTCGGCTATCTCGACGGCTACTTCGTGTTTAACCCGCCCAACAGCCAGCGGCTGTACGTCACCAGCCTGCTTGACGGCACGCAGATCGACCCGCTGGATTTTGTCAGCGCCGAAGGATCGCCAGACGGCATCGTCGGCCTGATTGTTGACCACCGCGAAGTCTGGGTGTTCGGCACGGACAGCGCCGAAGTCTGGTACAACGCCGGCACGGCAGACTTTCCGCTGGCCCGCATCCAAGGTGCGTTCAACGAGATCGGCTGCGTTGCGCCCTACTCTATTGCCAAGGTGGACAACGGCGTGTTTTGGCTGGGTGCTGACGCGCGCGGTCAGGGTATCGTCTACCGGGCAAACGGCTACGTTGGCCAGCGCGTGTCCACGCACGCAGTCGAGTGGCAAATCCAGCAGTACAGCAATATGTCCGACGCGGTGGCTTATACCTACCAGCAGGACGGCCACGCTTTCTACGTTCTGAACTTCCCGTCTGGCAACACGACGTGGGTTCTGGATGTTGCCACCGGGGCTTGGCATGAGCGGGCCTATTTCAACGAAGGCGTGTTCTCGCGCCATCGCGGCGACAACCAATGCAACTTCCTTGGCAACATTGTCATCGGCGATCACTTGAACGCCAACATCTACACATTTGACCTGACGACCTACGCCGACAACGGCACGCCGCAGAAGTGGCTGCGGTCGTGGCGGGCGTTGCCAACCGGCCAAAACAACCTGAAGCGCACGGCGCAGCACAGCCTTCAGATCATGTTTGAGTCCGGCGTGGGCCTGTCAGGCAATGACCCGTTTGACGTTTTTGGTTTGCTGCTGACCGAAAGCGGCGACTTTCTCATTACGGAATCAGGCGACGACATCGAAGTTTCCACAGACACGCCGACCGTGCAGGGCGCCGATCCCCAGGCCATGCTGCGCTGGTCGGACGACGGCGGCCACACATGGTCGAACGAGCATTGGAAATCCATTGGCCGAATCGGTGCCTACGGCCAGCGCGCCGTTTGGCGCCGCCTGGGCATGACGATGAAACTGCGCGACCGCGTGTACGAGTTGTCAGGCACCGACCCGGTCAAGATGGTGATCATCGACGCCGAACTGATGATAAGCGGCACCAATGCCTAACGCTGTCAACATCACCAACATCACGCCGCCGCGTGTGCCAATGGTTGAACCAAACACAGGGTTGGTCAGCCGCGAATGGTTCAGGTTTTTTGAAAGCCTGTTCCGGTTGACCGGCAGCGGCCAGAACGACTTCACGTTGCAAGACTTGCAACTTGGCCCTGACGGCGACGCCACGTCGCTGGCGGCGGTGTTGCAGACTGAAATCCAGAACCTGTCCGTAGCGCCGCCATACACACCGCAGTTGCCGCGCCGCCGCTACGGATCGTTCTACGACACCACCACGCAGACGGCAGCAGCTATCAACACTGCCTACGCCATGACGTTCAACACGACACGGACAAGCCAAGGCATTACCATTGGCACGCCAACATCGCGCATCTACGCCGACACGCTGGCCACCTACAACATCCAGTTTTCCGTTCAGGTCAACACCACTGCGTTGACAGACCAACTGCTGTGGGTGTGGCTTCGCAAGAACGGCACGGACGTGACCGCCACCACCAGCCAGGTGCGAACCAAAGTTCTTGATTTTGCGGCTGTTGTTACGAAGACTTTTTTGCTAGAAATGAACGCCGGAGATTATTTTGAACTGATGTGGGCGGCTGACAGCACGGGTGTTCAGTTGCAGACATTTGCCGCCTCTGGGTTTTACCCGTCCGTTCCTTCGGTCGCGCTCACCGTGACCAACAACATTAGCTCAGATGGGAGCTACTAGCATGACCGTCCTTTCCCCTTCACCCAAAGCGCAGTTTCTGGACGCCTCTGGTGCGCCGTTGGTTGGCGGCAAGGTCTACACCTACGCCGCCGGCACGACCACACCACTGGCGACCTACACGACCGGCGCCGGCACGGTGGCCAACACCAACCCGGTGATCTTGGACTCCCGTGGCGAGGCCAACATCTGGTATACCACCGGCACCTCGTACAAGGTTGTGCTGACCGATTCGGCTGACGCTTTGATCTGGTCAGTGGACAACATTGCCACGATTGGGTCGCTGGCGTTCCAGAACGCCAACGCTGTGGCCATCACCGGCGGCACCATCGGGTCGGGCGTGACTTTCAACGGCAACACTACCGGCACTGCGTCCAACGTCACCGGCGTTGTTGCCGTGGCTAATGGCGGCACAGGCTCAACCACGGCTGCCAACGCGCGCACCGCCCTTGGCGCGGCGGCAAGTGGGGCAAACACCGACATCACATCGCTAAAACAGGATGTGGTGCTTGTGGCCACCGGCACGGTCGGCGCTGAGAGCATCGGCTACCGCGGCGCACCGCAGAACGCCCAGACGGCGGCCTATCAACTGGCGCTGACGGACAACGGCAAGCACATCTCGATCACCACCGGTGGCATCACGATCCCGGCCAACAGCGCAGCGGCGTTCCCGATTGGCGCAACGGTTGTCATTTACAACAACAGCGGCAGCAGCCAGAACATTGCCATCACGACCGACACGCTGCGGCAGGCTGGCACGACCAACACCGGCACTCGGGCGCTGGCCAACTACGGCTTGGCGACGTGCGTCAAGGTTGCATCAACCGTGTGGGCCATCACTGGCGCGGGGTTGACCTGATGAGCGGCGCGATACTGTCTTTGCTAGGTACGTCGGGTGGGGCGGCGTCTGCCGTGACCATCACGGTCAACCCTGCAACGATTACGGGAATCAACATTGGGCTTACCGCGTCGGCCCAGTACCAGCTTAACAGCAGCGGCAATGCGTTCCAGATCGTCAACGGCGGCGGGGCCACACTGCTGTACGCTTGGTGCGTCCCGGCGGCCCAAGCAGCCAACTACGAAGTGTACGCCAGCCTGGTGTCGGGGTCTTTGAGCGCCGGCAGTTCGGCCACCGACACTTGGCTGGCGCTGACAACGACACGCAACTGGCTGGTCAGCACCACTACCCTTAAATACGCGACGATCAATGTCGGCATCCGGCGCGTTAGCACCACCACCATTTTGGCGTCGGCGGACATCAATCTAGAAGCCGAAGCAGTATAAGGATAGGCCATGTCTGTTACCGCCAAAGCCCTGATCCCGGCCAAGGTCGCCGAAGACGCGCAGTCCACGCAATACACTGCGACCAACGTGACCGCGATCATCGACAAGTTCACGGCCACCAACTACGGCGCGGTTGCGGCGTCGATCAGCGTCAACCTGGTGACGGCAGCCGACACCTCCGGCACACAGAACCTGATCGTAAAGACCAAGACGCTCCAGCCGTCCGAAACCTACACGTTCCCGGAACTGGTGGGCCACATCCTGAACTCGAACGGGTTCATCTCAACGCTGGCGTCCGCGCCGCTGACGATCAACATCCGCGCGTCAGGACGTGAGATTAGCTAATGCCACCATTCGTTGTCCTTGCATTGCCTAGATCGCGCACGGCGTGGCTGTCGCGGTTTTTGACGTATGGAGATTGGGTGTGCGGGCATGAAGAACTACGCCGCGCACGCAGTCTTGATGACGTGACGGCGTGGTTTTCACAGCCTAACATCGGCACCGCAGAGACAACCGCCGCGCCGTGGTGGCGTCTGCTAGATCGTTTTGCACCCGGCGCGCGCATCTTGATCGTGCGCCGCCCGGTCAGTGAAGTGGTAGATAGCTTGATGCGTCTGCCGGGGTTGACCTTTGACCGCGCCGTGCTTGAACAGACCATAATCAAACTAGACCGCAAGTTAGACCAGATTGAAGCACGGTGTGCTAACGTCCTTTCGGTCAACTTTGATGATCTAAACAATGAAACGGCCTGCGCCGCTGCGTTTGAACATTGCCTTCCTCACGCGCACGACCACAACCATTGGGCGCGGTTGGCGCCGATAAACATCCAGATAGATATGCCCGCGCTAATGCGGTACGCACACGCATACTCGCCGGCGCTGGAAAAGGTAGCTGCCATTGCAAAGCATCAAACGCTTGCGGCTATGGCCACCCGTAAACCTGCAGAACCTGAAGGCATTACATTCCAAACAGAAACTTTTGATGATTGGCTAGACGGCGCGGCAAAGCTGTTTGACGACCATCTGGTCGCTGTTGGTGAGCCGCCAGGTAACTGGCAGAACAAGAACCTTGGGGTGATGCAGCGCATCTATGACGCAGGGGCCATGCAGATTATGACCGCCCGCTGCAATGGGCGTATGTTTGGCTATTTGATGACGCTCATTGCGCCGTCAATGGCGGCTGAAAACTTGACGACAGCTACGCACACAACCTTTTATGCCGACCCAACATTCCCCGGTCTTGGCTTAAAATTGCAGCGTGCGGCGTTGCGAGATTTGAAAAAACGTGGTGTAGACGAGGTGTTTTTGGAAGCCGGTCAACGGGGTTCCGGCCCCAGACTTTCCATGTTATATAAGCGTTTGGGTGCGCTAGATTACAGCCAAGTCTACCGTATGCAATTGACGGAGCATTAATATGGGTTTGGCAGCAGCAGCAGCAATTTCTGGGGTAGCCGCAATCGGCAGCGGCGCAATCGCAGCCGGTGGAACCAAGAAGGCTGCCAACATTCAAGCGGAGGCATCGCGCGAAGCGCGGGCAACTGACGAACGGATGCTGGAGCGCCAGATCGGGCTGCAAGAACCGTTCCGCCAAGCTGGCCTTACCGCGCAAGAGCAGATCATGCAGTTGCTGGGGATCGGCGGCGACGCATCGGCGGCGGACTACGGCAGTCTGGCCAAGCCGTTCGGCATGGAGCAGTTTAAGCAAGACCCAGGCTACGCCTTCCGCCAATCGGAAAGTATGAAGGCGCTGGAGCGGTCAGCCGCAGCCCGTGGCCTATTGCAGTCAGGCCCCACGCTGAAGGGCATCCAGCGGTTCGGGCAGGAATCCGCCAGCCAAGAGTACGGCAACGCCTTCAACCGCTACCAGATTGAACGCAGCGCACGTCTAAACCCGCTTCAGTCGCTCATGGGTTCTGGTCAGTCGGCAACCAACGTCATGACGGGCAACGTCGGTCAGTCGAGCCAGAACCAGCAGGCTAACATTTTGGGTGCCGGGCAGGCCCGCGCGTCTGGATACGTCGGCAGCGCCAACGCGCTGGGCGGCGCGTTGAGCAGCATCGGTCAAGCGGCGGCGTCGTACCCGCTGCTAAGCGCGCAAACAAATTATTTTAATTCGTTGGCCGCCGGCGGCGGCGGCGGCGGCGCTCCTGGGTATGCCATTCCACTAAACGACCCGTTCGGCCTTGGCGCGTCCCCAATGTACATGCCTGCCATACCTTTCAAGAAATACGGTTGATAAGGACGGACAATGGCTAACCAAGCAATCGCCCTTCAGGCCCGCGCACCGCAAGGCAACTTCTTGGCGCCTGCGATCCAGCAGGGCGCGCAGATGATCAACATGATGTCACAGCAGCGTGCTGCTGAACGTCAGATGGCGGTGCAGCAGCAGCAGTTGGAAATTGCGCGGGCAAGCGCAGCGCGGGAGGCTGAATTGCAGCCGGATAGGGTTAAAAAAGCAGCTTACGAAGCACTCTCATCGCAACAGAAAGCTGTCCTAGAGTTTTTTGCTTTAGCGGCTGAGGGGGTAAAGCAATCGCGTACACCCGAAGACGCGGTTAAAATTGGCCAGTTTCTTAAATCGTCGTTTAACAGCCCAGAATTCCAAGGTATTGTTGACCAAACTTTAAGTTCTATGCCAAGCGACCCGACGCTTTGGCCTGAGTGGAAAAAACAAACCGAGCTTCAATCATTGGACAGCAAAGATCGTCTAACTGAAGAATTTACGACGCAGAATCTTGGTACCACTACCCGCATCGTTGCCACACCTAAGTATGGCGGCGGTGCGTCGCGCGTTGTCCCCGGTTCGGAAGCGGCGGTCACGATCAAGCCAACGGTCGTCAACATGCCAGGGATCGGCGCGGTTATCATAGACCCCAACACTTCGCAAGGCTATCCTGCGGCTGTCGGCCCAGTTGGCGGCTACACGCCGCCGGGCCTTGTTGGTGGCGACCGTGGGGGTGGGGTGGTTGCCGCTACGCCTGTGGCTACGGCGCTCCAGACCAACCCCGGCGCTATCCGCGACGGCGCGTTCGCGCGTTCGCAGCCCGGCTACGCGGGCGCCAGCGGCGGCTTTGCTACGTTCAACACGCCGCAGGCGGGTGCTGCCGCGCAGGAAAACCTGTTGGCCAAGGATTACGTCGGCAAGGGCTTCAATACGATCAACAAGATCATCAGCCGCTACGCACCTCCCGGCGGCGAGAACCCGCCGGCGGCGGTTGCCAATTACAAGAAATACGTTGCCCAGCAGACCGGCATTGACATGGACGCGCCGATCACTGCCGCGCAAGTCCCTGCGGTTGCAGCGGCTATGCGTCAGTTTGAAACTGGACAACGTCCCGCCCGCGCAACCGCGCCTGCTGGCGCGCCTAAAACCATTCAGCAAGCGGCCACTGCCGCAGAACGCGCGCGGACGGTTGAGCAGTTTAAGGACATTACCGGCTTTGATTTTAAAACTGGGGACGACCCGGTGGCCAAACTTATCGAAGGTTCGACAAGCGGCGGTGCGGAAAAACTGGGCGCGGACATCACGGCGTTTATACCAAAGAAATACGGCGGCGGTTCTACCCCTGGAATGGAAAACATTGCCGCGCTTGAAGTTATTGGTGCTGATTTGATGCTGGCGTTGGCGCCAGACGGCAAGTTGGGCGCCGGCATATCTAACGAAGACCGCAAAGTGTTTGAGCGGTTGAAAGGTAAAATGGAAGACCCGTCTGTTCCTGCGGACACGCGATTGGCGGCGTGGAAGCAACTCAAAACTAAAATGGAACGGCTTAAAGGACTGGAGTCAAAAACATTTCCCCCACCGCCACCTACCACGTCAGCAACAGCGCCGCCCATTGCCGCTGTACAGATGCTTCGCAAAAATCCCACGCCGGCGGAACGCAAACTGTTTGACTCTGTGTTTGGTGCGGGGGCGGCGGCAAAAGCGTTGGGGAGTCGGTAAATGGCAAAAGAGCCTGTAAACCCTTACGCTCAGTTTTTGCCCTCGCCGGCACCTGAAACCGCGCCGAATCCATACGCTCAGTTTGTAACCGCGCCGCAAGCCAAAGCCCCGCGCACAGGCATGGATAAAGCCACGCAAGTGGCCGGCGTTGCCGCCAACGCGCTGCTGCCCTACGCGACTGCCGCGGGCATGGGCGCGATGGCGGGTGCGCCTTTTGCCGCCGTCGGCGCTCCGTTTGGTGCTGCGGGCGGTGTGCTGGCCTTGGGCCTCGGTGATCTTGGCACAAGCGCCTACAACCTTGCCGCGCCGCTGTTTGGCGGCCAGCGCGTCTCGCTACCGTCTGAAGCCATGCAGCAGGGATACCAAAGCATCGGCGCAACCCGCGCACCAGAGACGCCAGGCGAACAGGTGTTCAGCGATGTTCTGTCCGGTGCAGCGTCGGGCGGCGGACAAGCCAAGGCTTTCCAGACCTTGGCCAACAAAGCAACATCACCCCAAGCCAAGAACTTCATGCGCGCTATGGGCCAGAACATCCGCGGTCAGACTGCGGCGGGTGCAGGTGCGGCAGGCGCACCGTCGATTGCAACAAACTTCCTTGATGTGACAAACCCGGCGGCGCTGCTGGGTCTGGGTCTAGTGGGCGGCGGCGCTGGATACAAGGCCGCTACGCCGGCGCCCAAAGCTATTCCGGCCAGCCAACTAAAAGACAAATCATCTAATCTCTACAGACAGATGGAAGCGGCGAACGTCAACGTCGCGCCAACCGCGATGGCTGATCTGCAATCCGCTGCGCTTTCAAAATTGCAAAGCCTAAAATACGACCCAGACACCGACACGCTGGTCAACAAAGCGTTGGATTTGTTCGGTAAAAAATCCGGCAAACCCATATCATTTGATATGCTGGAAAAGTTCAGGCGTTCGATCCGCGATCTTCCGTACAGCGAAGCGGGCGGCAAGAGCGGCACCGCCGAACAACGCGCTATGGTTAAGGCGCTGGATGATGTCATCGACGACTTCATGAGCAACCTGACGCCGGCGCAGACAACGTCGGGCGACCCCGCCGCGGCGGCTGCATTTCTTAATCAAGCCCGCAGCGTTCGATCAACGGCATATCAGACAGAGACGTTAGAAAACGCTTTTGACGCCGCCAACAGAACTTCTAGCCAAGCAGACAGCACAAAATCGTTTTCGCGGGCGCTCCGGGACGAGTTTGGCCGCATAGCCAAGAACGACCGCAAAATGTCGAAGTTTGATAAACCAACGCAGGAACTTATTAAAAAAGTTGCCAACGGCACGGTCACGCAGAATGTGTTGGCGCAGTTGGGGCGCTTGGCCCCCAGCGCCCGCGTGTTTGGTGGGCAACTTCCGTTTGTGGGAATCGGCGCGTCGTACTCACCAGAATCCGCAATGGGATTGCTGGCAACGCAAGCTGCTGGCGCTACCGCGCGTGGCGCGGCGAACAAGATGTCGCGTACCCAAGCAAACCGCGCGCTGGTCAGCGCCAGCGGCGTGAAGCCCGGCGGCCCAGGCTTCTACGTTCTGTCGCCTACCGCGCAGCAGAACGTGATGGCGCAAGACCGCGCGCAACGCAACCAACGCTAATAATCAGTGAGGCGCTGACGTGACGACCATCGACCAGACCGAAGCGCGGCTGAACACGCATGAGGAAGTATGCGCTCTGCGCTATGAAGGCATCTGTGCGCGACTGAAACGCTTGGAGAATATCGGCGTCGGCGTGGCTGGTACGATCATCATGCTGCTGGTCACTATCGTGATGAAGATCGGCTAACCACCGCGGTCTGAAAGACTGCTCTGAGGGTGACTTATGGCAGTCAATCAGTTCGACGTTGACCCAGAACAAGATGCTAAAATAGCGGCGGCTGCGGTCGAGCATGGCAGCCAGAACATGGCCGCCCTTGCCTTGAAAATGAGCCGTAGCGCGGTGCAGAATGCCTGCCGCCGTCATATAGAGCGGGCAGGCGCTGTTCTATCGTTCGACACGCCCAAGGCAGACCCACTGCCGCCGTTTGATCTGCCGTTCGCAGAGCGGCTGGCGTTGATGAAGAAGCGCAACGCGCTGCGGATCGCGCACGCACAGGCGCAAGCATGGCAGACCGTGCGGATACCGATCAAAGGGCCATACGCCATCTGCTGGTTCGGCGATCCGCACCTCGACGATCCGTACTGTGACCTAGTCGGCTTCGAGCGTGACGCCACCATCTGCGCTGAAACCCAAGGGCTGTACGGTGCCAACGGCGGTGACTCGATTAATAACTGGGTCGGGAAGCTAGAGCGGCTGTACGGCGAACAATCCGCCACGGTGTCAGAAGGCTGGGAATTGGTCGAGTGGGCGCTGAAGCATCTGGGCGTCAACTGGCTGGTGTGGATTCTGGGCAACCATGACACGTGGAACTACGGCAAACGCATTTTTGACGGCATGAACACCGAGCGCATCCTGATGCGCGATTGGGACGCCAAGCTGCAACTGGTCTCGCCGTGCGGCGGTATCACCCGCGTCTGGGCGCGGCACGACTTCAAGGGCCACTCGATGTACAACGAGTTGCACGGCCTGAAGCGGGCGGCGATGATCGACGAACACGCCGACATTTACGCAGCGTTTCACAGGCATACTTTTGGCACCGGCCAGGGCGAGTTTGCTGGCGGGCGGCGCTACACGCTGGTGCGCGCCAAAGGCTACAAGGAGAGCGACGACTACGCGCTCAAGGGCCAGTTCGCAGAACAGCGCAGCGGACAGTCAGTGGTCACGGTCATCACGCCGCGCGACGGCGCTGCCCCGGCGGTCAGCGTGTTCGAGGACGTGCAAGAAGGCGCGGCCTTCCTGACGTACAAGCGCAAAAAGGCTGGGTTATGATTGACCTTCTGTGGTATTATACCTTCCGGTACGGAAAAATCATGGGCGTTACACAATGAGCATCACCCTTGGCCCCCGGTCTATCGCCCGCTTGCAGGACGTGCATCCTGACTTGGTGCGCGTTGTTCGCCGCGCAGCCGTCATGTCCAGTTTGGACTTCACTGTGCTGGAAGGGATTCGGACGCTGCCCCGGCAGAAGCAGTTGCTGGCGCAGGGCGCGACCCGCACGCTGAACTCCCGGCACCTGACCGGCCACGCCGTTGATCTGGCGCCAATGATCGGTGGCACCGTGTCATGGGATTGGCCGCTGTACGACCGCTTGGCCAAGGTGGTGAAGGCGGCGGCGGATCATGAAGGCGTACCCATCACCTGGGGCGGTGATTGGGAAAGTTTCAAGGACGGCCCGCATTGGGAACTACCGTGGAAGCAATACCCCAAAGGAGATTGATATGAAGATGATTTCTTGGATTGTGAACCGGCTGAAAGAGCCAAGCACTTACGCCGGCGTCGCCAGCCTCGCGCTGGCGTTCGGTCTGACCGACGTGCAGTGGGAAGCCATCTCCGCTGCGGTTGCTGGTCTGGCTGGTCTGGCTGCCGTGTTCTTGATGGAAAAGCCGGAAGCGTGATTAAGCTCCTGACGCTCTTGCTGTCGCTGCTTGACAAGGTGTTTACCGAATGGGGAAACGCCAAGCAGCAGGCGCAAGGGCGTCAGGAAGCCCAGGAGCAACTCGATGCAAATGTTGCCAAGGCTGAAGCCGCTATGGACGCTGACGATCCCGCTCGTCTTGACCGGCTGCGTGACAGGTTCGACCGCGCTCGTTGGTGATTACTGCCGGATAGCCAAGCCGATCAGCTACGACAGCAAGACCGACACCGCTGAGACGGTGAAGGAGATCGAAGCCCACAATTCTAAGTGGGCTTGTGTGTGCGATGGGGACTGTCCAAAGTAGTCACTCCCCGATGTACGCCAGCAGCCGCTTCACGGCCTTGATGTCCTCTGCGTAGGTCTTCGCGTCGTCCGGGTGGACGTAGCCACCGGTGGAGAGCCATTCAAAGGTGGACAGCGTGTCTTTGAGCCACACGCGGGCGATGCCGTCCAGCGTCTCTGCGTCGATTTCAATCATCATTGGTTTTCTCCTGTTTGTGCCAGACTGTCCCGCCAGCACTCCAAATACCAGATAGCCTTGCCGATCTCTAACACCGTGGCGTCCTTATGCCCGGCGCGGCTCATGTACTTCAGCGCGTTGCCGCGGCAGTAGCCGGCGAACTCCTCTGGCGATAGCTTGGCCTGGAGGTAGTCAATCGTCTCGATGCCGCCGACCTTGTAGTGGTCGGGATTGACTGCGTCCGTCATGCGCCCAGCCTCGCCATCAGTTCGGCACGCTCCCGCGCATTACGCAGCATGGCGTACCGCTGGTGCAGGCGGCGCACGATCCCGATGCGGCGGCGCGTTGCCATCTCGTCGTCCAGCAAACGCTTGACCTCGTCCTCCGACATGGACGTGAGCGTGGCGGCCAGCGACCGCCAATCAACCTTGT
>Ga0214917_10004272_pt1 | contig 16003 bp, 17 predicted proteins | sample LL_1208_BB_MetaG_FD_177983 | JGI IMG/M metagenome (GOLD analysis project Ga0214917, IMG submission 177983) | Freshwater microbial communities from Lake Lanier, Atlanta, Georgia, United States - LL_1208_BB | ecosystem: Environmental > Aquatic > Freshwater > Lake | place: USA: Georgia | collected... | reverse complement strand
CAGTCGCCTCGCTGGGACTGACCACCTTCACCGCCTCCTCACCGAGAAAACGGGAAAGTTTCGACTGATTTTCGAGGCCCGCTTTCCCCAAACGAAAACCGGCCTGCAACTCACCGAGCACCATGGTCGGAACCATCACCCAGGAGGCTTGCCGAATCAGGTCGTTCCAGGTTCCACTCCTCCTCCAGTGACTGTAGGCACTGGTATCGAGCATGATCCTCACCGCCACATCTCCGGGTCGATCCGGTTCAGATTCTTCTCCAGATACCGCTCCCACTCGGGTCCAAAATCCGAATCCCCCGCATACACTTCCAGACCGTTGGATCGGGTGACGCCCAACCCTTTTTCCACCGCATTTCGCAGAACTTCGTTGAGGGGAACGTCCTGCTCCTTGGCCATCCGCCTGGCTAAATCCAAACCACGCTCAGAGACTTTGCGTATGGTAATCTGTTTCATGTATGCAGTGTATTCGTTTTTTGTATACATTCAAGAAAAAGCAATTCCACCTCCCTTTCAAATCAGTAATTCAGACTTTGGCGTAGACCTCGGCGCCCTTGCGAACGAACTCTCTCGATTTTTCCTTCATCCCCTTCTCCAACGCCTCCTCCTGCTTCATTCCCTGCTCGGCGGCATACTTCCTCACGTCCTCCGTGATTTTCATGGAGCAGAACTGGGGTCCGCACATGGAACAGAAGTGCGCGCTCTTCGCGCCCTCACTGGGCAGCGTCTCATCGTGGTAAGCGCGGGCCGTGACCGGATCCAATCCGAGGTTGAACTGGTCCCGCCAACGGAACTCAAACCGCGCCTTGGATAAGGCATTATCCCGGTACTGCGCCGCCGGATGTCCCTTGGCCAGGTCGGCTGCATGCGCCGCAATCTTGTAGGCGATCACGCCTGCCTTCACGTCGTCCCGGTTGGGCAACCCCAGGTGCTCCTTGGGGGTGACGTAACACAGCATCGCACACCCGTACCAACCGATCATCGCCGCCCCGATGGCCGAAGTGATGTGATCATAGCCCGGGGCAATATCCGTGGTCAGCGGTCCCAGGGTGTAGAACGGAGCCTCATGACACCACTCCAGCTGTTTCTCCATGTTCTCCTGGATGAGATGCATCGGCACATGGCCCGGCCCCTCGTTCATCACCTGCACCCCGCGTTCCCACGCTCTTTTGGTCAAATCTCCCTGCGCCTTCAGCTCCCCGAACTGCGCCTCGTCGTTGGCATCCGCCAGGGAACCCGGACGCAATCCGTCCCCGATCGAAAAGCTGATGTCGTAGGCGGCCATGATGTCGCAGATGTCGTCCCAATGAGTCCAAAGGAAGTTCTCCTTGTGATGGGCCAGGCACCACTTGGCCATGATCGAACCACCGCGGCTCACGATTCCGGTCATCCGCTTGGCGGTCAGCGGAATGAAGCGTAACAATACGCCAGCGTGAATGGTGAAGTAATCGACTCCCTGCTCCGCCTGCTCGATCAGCGTGTCCCGGAACATCTCCCAGGTCAGATCCTCCGCCTTGCCCCCCACTTTCTCGAGGGCTTGATAGATCGGCACTGTTCCGATCGGCACCGGCGAATTCCTTAAAATCCATTCCCGGGTCTGATGAATGTTCTTTCCGGTGGAGAGATCCATCACCGTGTCCGCTCCCCAGCGGATCGCCCACCGCAACTTTTCCACCTCCTCCTCGATGGAGGAGGCCACCGCGCTGTTTCCGATGTTGGCGTTGATCTTCACCAAGAAGTTCCGACCGATGATCATCGGTTCCAGTTCCGGATGATTGATGTTAGCCGGAATAATGGCCCGACCCTTCGCCACCTCGTCCCGCACGAACTCCGGCGTGATCTCCTTGGGAATCGCCGCACCCCAGGCCTGACCCGGATGCTGGAACTTCAGGCTGTCCCGGGGCGCCCGGGGCGACATCTCGACCGATTCCCGCACCGCCTGCAGTTTCATGTTTTCCCGTATCGCAATAAACTCCATCTCCGGCGTGATCACTCCCTTGCGGGCGTAGTGCAGTTGGGAAACCGATCCTTTTTTGGCCCGGCGAGGTTTCCGCTGAGCCCCGGGAAACTGCTCCGTCAGATGCCCGTTTCCATTTCGGTGGCCATTGTCCTCGGGTCGAACCGCCCGCCCGTCATAGCGATCCGTGTCATTCCGCTCCTCGACCCATCCCGCCCGGACGCCAGGCAACCCCTGCCTGACATCCCCGTGAAAATCGGGATCCCCCCAAGGTCCGCTGGTGTCGTACACGCGGACCGGATCATTGGCCTGCAGTTTTCCATCCGGCAGGCGGGTCGCTTGGAGCTCTATCTCGCGAAAAGGAACCTTCAGGTCCTTGCGGGATCCTCGGACGTAGACCCGTTTCATGCCCTCCAGGGCGTCGATCTCTTCGATTTTCGTCCCGACGTTTTTGGTGTTCATTCTTCTCTCCTTGCCCCTTGACCGACCCACCCCCGGAGAAATCAGCCAACGCTTCCCTCCGGCGGCATGATCCGCATCAGGTTGATGGGTCTCGGGACCATGGTTCCCGACTCTCAGCCCGGCCGGCCGGACTCCCCGCAAATGAAACAATAATCTTCCGTCCCTGCCGTTCCAGCCTTTTTCCCGATCTTACTGGTCCTCCAGAACCCCGGTCGGAACGTAGCCCCGACGATGATCCATCGTCTCCACCTCGGCATAATCCCCCACCACCCTTCGGACATTCACCCGATCTCCCCGATGCAGCATGGAGGTCGCGGGAGTCACCTGGTTCGGGCCCGCCTCCTTGAGAGGGACGTCGGACAAAATCAGGGCAAAGCCGGCATCCCGACTTCCCGTTCCCGCACATCCAGCCAAAAGCAAACCCAACGCCATGGCGGCCAGAATATTTCGCATGCACGGTTTTTATCCCATCCCTGCCCCCTTCTCAATTCCGAATCCCCTCCTTTCTTCATCTTCCTCTTCCTCTTAAACTTCGGCCATGACCTCGGTCGCCCGGCTTTTGCTCGACGGTGCTTCTTCCCCCGCCCGAAACATGGCGGTCGACGAGGCCCTGTTGCGCCATGTCAAAAGCCCGGTGCTCAGGATTTACGGCTGGGACGTTGACTGTGTCTCCATCGGTTACTTTCAAAAAGCCGCTGTGGCATCCACGGACCGACCTTTTGTCCGGCGCTATACGGGAGGCGGACTGGTCGAACACGGCCGTGACCTCACCTACACGCTCGTTTTACCCTCCGACCATCCCCTGACCACCGCCGGCACCCTTCCCTCGTATCGCTCCATTCATGAGGCAGTCGCCCAAGCTCTTGAGGATTGCGGGGTGCAATGCCGTCTCGCCACCGCCCAACCCCAAAAGGACGATGCCTCCTGTTTTCTCAAGCCCGTGCCGGCGGATGTTCTGAATTCCGAGGGAAACAAACTGGCCGGCGCCGCTCAGCGAAGAACCAGACAGGGCTGCCTCCACCAAGGCAGCATCCTTCTTCCCCAAGTCATCCCGGCAACCTTGCCCAAAAACCTAACGATACAGCTGCAGACCTGCCTGCAGGTCGAACTGCGAACCTCCACCCTCTCCCCGGATGAGGAAAAAACCTGCCGGGAACTCGAATCCTCCCGCTACGGGCTCAAGGAGTGGAACTTTTCGCGCTAGCAAATCTTCCCCGCCGCCGAAGCGCCAACCCCGCCAGCAGAAGCATGGCAGACACCGAGGGTTCGGGGATCGTCGTCAGGGTCACCGAGAATCCGTAACTCCCGGTTAAATCCCCTCCGGTGTTTAAAAGGTCGTAGTACTGGGCCCCTCCAATGAACAGGGAGTAAAATCCGGAACCCAGACTCAGTGTTTGCACCACCATGCCGTCCGCATTGCCGTCGCCAAAGATCCCCGAGGCCCCACCGTAGTTCATGGCCGAGCCATCCGCCGCATGACCGACATAGGCAAAGGAGGAGAGGTCCGACAGGCTGGATCCATCGTCGTTTCCAATCTTCCAATCGGCCAAGGAACGGAAACTACCCTGCCAGTTCCCCACGCCATACACCGTATCGTTGTAGAGCGCGCTGATCACACTGTCATCGTGATCCAGAGCCGCCGGAGCCTCATGAGCCAGCCCCTGAAAGACAGAAAAGGCAGGCCGGAGCAGCGGATGGATGGCGAGGCTTCCCTTGATAAAGGAAAGTCCCTCCACCCGTATTTGCAGATCCCCGGGGTTTTGCAGAAAGAATTTGAAGGCCCGAAGTTTATGGCTGTCCCCGAGATTCCCGTCCGTTCCGCTGGCCCAACCAAAGTCGCTGGTCACGGTTTGACTTGAAAGCACGACCACCTGGGGCTGCAGCGGATCCAAACTCCCAAAATCACGGCTCACGTAAGAAATGTGGGCCTGACCCGAAGCAATCAGACCAAGCCAGCAAAACAGCCATCCGTAAGTAATTTTCAGATTATTTTTCATAGGCATTTCCTTTTGTTATTTGTTGGGGTCGACGAAGCGACTTCCCGTTTGGTTGATCAGAACTTTGGCATTCGCCCAGCTGATGGGCTCCACATGCCCGTCGAGAAACAGGTAATTGGCCCGCCCGCCATGACGTTCCACCCCGACCAGCGACTTGAATGCCCCCGGGGGGATTTCTTCTCCGTTATATTCCGCCAGATGAAGGTGATCCGGAACGCTTTTGGCCCCATAGGTCTTGGAGAGTTCGAAGAAAAAAACCGTCCGCCCAGGTCGCTCCACGTTGACCAACCTGGAGAGGTTGAGTGCGGAGAGATACTCGGCCCCACATGGTGCAGCACTCAGGTAATCGTTCATGACGTAGGTCCGGTTCCTTGTCTTGACCTCGTCACAGGGACAACGAATCACCAGGGATTCCCCCACATAGGGTTTGAGGGAATTGGTCCAGGAATCGTTTTGATGATCGGTTTGCGGGAGACACATCTGGTTGTCCGCCGCATAGAGCAGCATCCCCTTCCCCAACTGGAATAGGTTGCCGGAACACCGGATGCGCCCCGCCTCGTCGTAACCGGCCCGAAGAGAAGGCATGGCCAACGTGGCCAAACATCCCAATACCGCCATCCCCACCAACAATTCCACCAAGCTAAAACCCGTATGTTTCTTTTTGGACATATATCCTCCGAATCAAGCAACGCATGGATGCAACCCGTCAGGTCTGGCTTGCTGAAAAGCCAAAACCCGCCGTCCGTCTGTCTGGGAGGATTTAGGAAATGGGAATCGGGGTCGGCAGATCGGCAACAGGAGAAGACCAACCGCCCGAGGGGAGGTCCGGATAGTGGAACTCTGATCCGTTCGGGGGCACCACCCGAGCGACCTTGTCGGCCACAAAGGAGAGATCCTTATGAGGAAAGACCGCGATTGTCGCCGACTTGCCTGAGTCATCCCGGGCCCGGGAAATTTTCTTACATAGATCGCAAGGGTGCTCACCGTCAAAGGTCTCGCTCAGTGCCTGCTGCACACTGGTTTGCCGGGAGTAATCCATGACCATTTTGGCCCAAGCCACGCTTTGCAGGATGAACCAATGACCTCCCATCATCGCGAAAAGTGCCGCGGAAACTGCCGGAATAGCAAGCCTCCTGAGAAAATCCCTGCCCAGAAACATCTCTGGATTTTATCTCACGACGGGTCCTTGTCGAGCGACCTCGTGGCTCGGCTTTTCCGCCACAGTCATTCCTTTTTTCTGCCGAATCCCCAAATCATCGCCGCCACCACCAAGACGACCGTGCCCACCAGGAGAATGTGGCCATTTCCCACCCACTCCTTGGCATGCGCCACTGCCTCCGGCGAGCGGGAAAACTTTTGACCGGCCAAATTGCTCAGCCAGATCCATAGCGGCGCATAGACCACCGCCCCGATTGCGTTTAAGCCCGTGAATTTCCTCAGATCCATGCGGTGACGCCCCGCAAAGAAAAACACCCCGAACCGGACCGCTGGAATGAACCTGCCGAAAAACACCGTCTTCATTCCGTGTTGCGCAAACAGATGCTCGATCCGTTTCTGCCGCGGCTCGGAAAAGACCACCGAACCCAACCGTGTCCTCAGAAACCATTCCCCTCCCCTTCGACCCAAAAAGTAGACCCAGAGATCCCCCGACAGGATTCCAGCCAAACAGGCCAGGCAGGTCAGACCATAGGAGGAGGTTCCCCATCCCACCGATAAACCACTGGCGATGAGGAGCGGCTCCTCGGGGATCGGCACGCCCATCGCGGAGATAAAAAGAATCCCGAACATGGCCAGGTACTGATACCGCACCACCGCCTCAATCAGGAAATCAATGTTCATGGAATTCCCATGGGGTGGTTTGCATTGAATGGGCCGGTTTTTCCACTAGAAAAGGTCTTCTTTTCACCATGTACCTGAATATCAGCCTAGCTTCCAAGGCTCTTTTCCACTCCTACCTGGGGCAACCTTTGCGTCTCCGTCGCTGGTTGATCGTGGCCTCTTTCATGCTTCTTCTTTCCCTTTTCTGGTTGTTGGTGGCCGCAGGAAGGGCTTTGGATCATTTTTTCTTTCCCGGTTTCAAGCGACAGGTCATCCGCAAGCCGGTCTTCATCATCGCCCCTCCCCGCAGCGGCACCACGTTTCTGCAAAAACTCCTCGCGCGAAACCGTGAGGTGTTTGCTCCGGTTTTGATGTACCAAACCATTTTCCCCAGCATCACCCTGCAAAAAATCATTCTTGGAATCGCCGGCCTCAGCCAAAGGAAGAATGGGCTTCTGGGCGAGATCATCCACTGGGTGGAACGCCACTTTTTTGGAGGTTGGGACAACATGCACAAGATGCGCTTCAATCAGCCCGAGGAGGATGATGGTTTTTTCGTCTACACCTTTGTCACGGAGGCCATTTATCTCCTGTTTCCCTACGTCCGCCTGCTTTGGGGAGCCGGCTTTGCCGACGACCTTCCCCTGCCCCAACGCCGGCGCGTCATGCGCTATTACCGCTCTTGCCTTCAACGGCACCTCTACCTGCACGGTCGCGACAAAGCGCTTCTCTCCAAAGCCACCCAACTTTCCGGTTCGGTCCTGAGTCTGCGCGAAGAGTTTCCCGACGCCCGGATCATCAACATCCTTCGTAATCCGGTGGAATCGATCGCCTCCCACATCAGTGTTTTTTATCCGGTTTGGAAGTGGGTCGACCCGGCGCTGCCGAAAAAGAGCCGCGAATCTTTCGAATACGCCGAGTTGGCCGCCGCTTGGTTTCGTCACCTGGAGACGGAAGACGGTCGCGCCGACCGGAATCGCTACCTACGCATCCGCTATCGTGACCTTGTTTCCGATCCGGCCGAAACGGTCCGCTCCATCTACCGTCACTTCCGCATTCCCCTCAGCGCCACCGCCTCACGGCAGATCACCCTGGCCGCCCGCCAATCCCTGGAATATAAGAGCACCCATAAGTATTCCCTGCGGGAATTCGGTCTCTCCGTCGATTGGCTTCGCCATGAACTCGGCCCAATGATGAAAAAACACGCCTTTTCCGCCACCCCAAGGCGTTCCAGCAGCAAGTAGAATTCCCCATGACACGATTTCGCATCGCTCAGCTTTTTGGCTCAACCTAGGCTGAATCCCATGTCTCCCACTTTTTTCTTCGCCATCCTCGTGGGCTTGGCCGGCCAGATCGTCGATGGGACCTTGGGGATGGCCTACGGGGTCACCTGCTCCACATTTCTGCTGGCCTTGGGCGTGGCCCCGGCCCTGATCAGTTACAGCGTCAAGGTTTCCGAGATCTTCACCACCGGGGTCAGCGGGATCAGCCACATCTTCCACGAAAACGTGAACAAGACCCTCTGTTTGGAACTCGCTGTTCCCGGGGTGATCGGGGGCGTGACGGGAGCCTATCTTTTATCCAATTTTGATGGATCGAAATTCAAACCCTGGATCAGCGCCTATCTCATGGTCATGGGAGGCTATATTTTTTGGCGTTCAAATCATAAACCCGTCGCCGTCAAACCGGATGCGACCCATGCCATTCCCTTGGCTCTAACCGGCGGCTTCCTGGATGCCGTCGGGGGCGGCGGTTGGGGCCCAGTGGTGGCCTCCACCCTCTTGGCCAAAGGTCATCCGCCTCGCTATGTCATCGGATCCGTGAATATGGCGGAATTCTTCGTCACCTTCAGCCAGGCCCTGACCTTTTTCTTTTTCCTTAAACTGGAAAATCTCCCGATCATTGCGGGCCTGATTCTCGGGGGCGTCATTGCCGCACCCTTTGCCGCCAAACTCTGCAAAATCCTCCCCGCCAAAACCATGATGCGCCTGGTGGGAGCGTTGTTGATTCTCGTCAGTGCCCGCACCCTCCTGGTGGCCCTGCGGCTGGTCTAAGGCCCAAAACCGCCGGACTTTATCCGGTTGAGCGGGGATCAAATCGCTGGGCGATCGGAACCCGGCGCCCCACGCCGAAGGCCTTCGTCGTCACCTTCAGCCCCGGCGCAGCCTGCCTCCGCTTGTATTCCGAGAGGTCGATCTTGCGCACGATCTCTTGGGCCACCCTCTGGCTGATGCCCTTTTTTACCATCGCCTCCAGCGAACCCTCGTGGACCACATAACTCTCGAGAATCCGATCCAACTCCTCGTAGGGAGGAAGGGTATCCTGATCTTTCTGGTCGGGCCTTAGCTCCGCACTCGGCGCCTTTTCGATGGAATCCCGGGGGATGATTTCCCCGTTTCGGTTCACCCACCGCGAAATCCGGTACACCATGGTCTTCGGGACATCGGCAATCACCGCCAATGCGCCGCACATGTCTCCGTACAGCGTGCAGTATCCCACCGCCAATTCACTCTTGTTTCCCGTGGTCAGGAGAAGCCGGCCGGAGTCGTTGGAGATCGCCATCAAAATGACCCCTCGCAGGCGGGACTGCAGGTTCTCCTCGGTCAATCCCCCCTGTTTTTCCACCCGGACCGGTGCGATCGATCGCAGCATGGTGGCAAATGAATCCTCGATGGGGATCTGGGCGTAGCGGATCCCCAGATTTTTGGCCAAGGCCTCGGCATCCGCCACGCTTCCCGGGCTGGAGAACCGGCTCGGCATGGCCACCCCCAGGACCCTTTCCCGACCGAGCGCCTCCGCCGCAATCACTGCGGTCAGCGCACTGTCGATTCCTCCGCTCAGGCCCAAGACCACTTCGCGAAAGCCGCACTTTTCCAGGTAATCCCTCGTCCCCAAAACCAAGGCACGGTAGACCTGTTCCTCCTCCAACGCCCAAACCGGTCTCTCCTCCCGTCCCCCCAAATCCACCACCTTCACCTCTTCGGCAAAGGCTGCGCCCTGGCCAAGAAAACCGCCTCGCGGACCCACCACCATGCTTTTCCCGTCAAAAACCAGCTCATCGTTCCCGCCCACCAGATTGACCTGCACCACGGGAATCTTTTCCCGCTTGGCCACCTCGGCCAGAAGACGGTGCCTCACTTTTTCTTTGCCCATGTTCCAGGGCGACGCCGAAAGATTGACCAACAGGTTGATTCCCTTCTTGGCCAACTCCCGGACCGGGTCCCTCCGGTAACGCCGCTTGGGCCAAAGATCCTCATCGTTCCAAATATCCTCGCAGATCGTCACCCCCACCTTTTGTTTTCCGATTACCAACGGTTGGTTGGTGGTTCCGGGCTCAAAATACCGATCCTCATCAAACACGTCGTACGTCGGTAAAAGACTCTTTTGTGCCACCGCCCGGAACCTCCCTTGTTGCAAAAGGAAGGCCGAGTTGTGCAGGGAACGTCCGTCTTTCTTTTTTGTTTTCTCTATCCCCCCGAGAATCAACGGAACCTTGCCGATCTTTTTCGCCAATCCCCGCAGGGTCCGGTCATGGGACTGCAAAAAATCTTTGCGGTGCAGCAAGTCTCTCGGCGGATAACCGCACAACCCCAGTTCCGGCGTCACACACAACTCCGCCCCCTGCTGCACCGCCCGTTGGTAGGCGGTCAGGACCTTCTCGGCATTTTTTGCAAAATCCCCGATCGTGAAGTTAAGCTGCAGCAGACCGATTTTCATGAGGTATTTTCCATCAATGACTTAAGTCGGTTTTCATGATTTCCACGTTCCGTTGACATCTCCTGCTGGATTTGTAGCCTTTGACCTTCCCTTATGCCAGTTCCAGTTAGTCAGGCTTGGACGGTTGCTTCCTATGTTCTCGGGCAGAAATTGCGCGGCAACAAGAGGTACCCTCTTGTCCTCATGCTCGAGCCCCTCTTCCGTTGCAACCTCGCCTGTGCCGGTTGCGGCAAAATCCAGTATCCCGATCACATCCTCAACAAGCGTCTGACCCCCGAACAGTGCTGGGCCGCCGCCGACGAGTGCGGTGCACCCATGGTCTCCATTCCGGGTGGCGAACCCCTCATTCACCCCGAGATCGACAAGATCGTGGAAGGCCTCTTTGCCCGCAAAAAATACATTTATCTCTGCACCAACGCCCTGTTGCTCAAGCGAAAGATCGATCTATTCAAGCCGACCAAATTCCTCACCTTCAGCGTGCACATGGACGGTCTGGAAGCGGAACACGATGCCGCCGTCTGCCGGGATGGCACTTACAACACCGCCGTCGAGGCCATCAAGGAGGCCGTCAAACGCGGCTTCCGCGTCACCACCAACACCACCCTTTTTGAAGGCACCAATCCCGACCGGGTCCGCCTGTTCTTCGACGAAATGATGAAGCTCGGCGTGGAGGGCATGATGCTCTCTCCCGGTTACAGCTACCAAAAAGCCCCCGACCAGGAACACTTCCTGGGTCGAGACCGGACCAAAAAACTGTTCCACCAAATCCTGGCCAACCGGAAGAAGTCCTGGAAATTCAACCTCTCCCCCAACTTCCTCGAGTTCCTTCAGGGCAACGTCGATTACGAGTGCACCCCTTGGGGCAATCCCACCTACAACATCTTCGGTTGGCAGAAACCCTGCTATCTCCTGCAGGAGGGATATGTCCCGACCTTCAAGCAACTGATCGAGGACACTGAGTGGGACAAGTACGGACACAAAAGCGGCAACGAAAAATGCCGCGACTGCATGGTCCACTGCGGTTACGAACCCAGCTCGGTCGACGACACCTTCGGTTCCGTCGCCGGCTTTGCCCGTACCGTCAAATCGGCCATCGCCTACGGAACCTGACCGCTCCGTCAGGCCCCTCCCACCATGCCCCAAGCCGACAAACACGATCTTCCGACGCACAAACCGGGCTCCATCGAAGGCACCACCCTGGCCTGCTCCGATGCCAAGACCCGTCGGGACGCATTGCAAACTGCTTTTGACTATCGTGGGGATGTCACCCTGGATCTCTCGGGTGGCGAACAGATCGTGGGCTTTGTTTTCCGCTATGACGAAAAACCCGGACAGGTTCATCTCTTCGTCGCCCAAGGCAAGGACTCCGTCCCCCAGATTCTTTCGGCCGACCGCGTGACCCAGGTTCGCTTCACCGGCGAAGACACCGCCTTTGGAAAATCCTGGGACGATTGGACCGCCAAGGCGGAAAAAGAGCGCCTGAAGGAAGCCGAACGTCTCGCCCGCGAATCGGCCGCCCGCGGGGAACTCTGATTTTCGTCCCCCGTGCGCCGCTCCATCGAATGGACGGAAAAGGCGGATAGCGACCGCCCCAAAACCACCTACCGCGTCTCCCTCTTTGCCGGCGAGGTTCGCTGGCAAAGAAAGGAACAGGGCTCCGAATCCTGGGAAATTCCCAAAATGCTCGCCTCGGAAACATGGGATCGGTTGGTCGAGGAGGTCGAAAAGCGATACCAACGCCGTCGAGCCCGCCACGAGGATGTCCTACTCGTCCGATCCACCGCCGCCAAAGCCCCCAAACGACCCGCCTGATCCCTCCCGCCTCCCACTTCCCACCCCCGACGAACATCCTTGCCTTCAGCCATTGAAGGGATACGATTTGAAACTTATGGCAACCGTCGCCGTCATCCGCACAGGAGGCAAACAATACAAGGTTCGCGAAGGCGAGACCCTTGAAATTGAACGCCTTAGCGCCGAACCCGGCTCTTCCACCGAGTTCGCCGACGTTCTTCTTTTGGCCCAGGATTCGAAGGTCCAAGTCGGCAAACCCACCGTTTCCGGTGCCAAGGTGGTGGCCGAAGTGGTGGCCCACGATCGCGCACCCAAAGTCATCGCTTTCAAGTATCGCCGCCGGGAAGGCTATCACCGCACCGTCGGCCATCGTCAGGCCCGCACCCGGATCAAAATCAAAACGATCCAGGCCGGCAAATAATCGGAGGATTCCACCATGGCACATAAAAAAGGTCAGGGATCGACACGCAACGGGCGCGACAGCCGTAGCCAACGTCTCGGGGTGAAAAGGTTTGGCGGACAGATCGTCCCCGCCGGTTCCATCCTCATCCGCCAACGGGGCACCAAGTTTCACGCCGGCCAGAACGTCGGCATGGGCCGCGACCATACCCTCTTCGCCCTCTCGGACGGCCAGGTCCGCTTCGACCGCAGCAACCGCCGCATCCACATCGACCCCTCGCCCGCCGCGGCTTCCTAAGCCCGGCATCGGGGCCCTTTCGGCCCACCTGTGAGCCGACCCGGCGATTTCCTCCGCATTCGCGGCGCCCGTCAGCACAACCTGGCCGGGATCGATCTCGATATCCCGCGTCACCAGCTCGTGGTTTTCACCGGACCCTCCGGATCCGGCAAATCCTCCCTCGCCTTCGACACCATCTATGCGGAGGGACAACGCCGCTATCTGGAGTCCCTCTCCGCCCACGCCCGGATCCATTTGGAGCGGTTGCCGGCCGCCTCCGTCAACTCCATCGAGGGCCTCTCACCCACCCTGGCGGTGGAGCAACGCCACTCCGGCGCCTCCTCCCGCTCCACCCTGGCCACCTCCACCGAGATTCATGACCACCTTCGCGTCCTCTTTTCCACCAACGGCACACCCCACGATACGAAAACCGGCCGACCCCTCCTCGCCCAGTCCCCCCAGCAGATCGTGGAGGAAATTCTTGCGAAAGCCGCGGGAGAATCCGTGATCCTCCTGGCTCCGGTATCCGACCCGGACCCGGTACGGCTCAAGAAAGAGGGGTTTCTCCGTGCCCGGGCCAAGAACAGATTTCCGGACCTCTCGGAAATTTCCGAACCCACCGATCCGCTCGAACTGGTGATCGACCGCATCCAGATTCAAAACTCCAACCGTTCCCGCCTCAGCGATTCGGTCGAACTGGCCTTGCGTCTGGGCCAGGGAAGATTGAAGGTTGCCTTCACCAAGCCGGATTTTTCAGAAAATCTGAAACAAGCGGACCTTCCTTTTTCCACCGAGCCCGAGGATCCCGAAACCGGCCACCGGGCGCCTCGCCTAACCCCCCGCCATTTTTCCTTCAACAGCCCTGAGGGCGCCTGCCCCGACTGCTCCGGCCTCGGACACCGCCTCTCCCCGGATCCGGAAAAGATTCTTCCCAACCCGTCGCTCTCCCTTGACCGCGGAGCCATTGCCCCCTGGAACCGGGCTCACCCCCGCATCCGCTCCTACTATCGGACCCTGGCCCGTGAACTGGCTCGACACGTCGACCTCTCCCCCACCACCCCTCTTTCCGATTGGCCTGCCTCGGCCCGCTCTTTTTTCCTTCAGGGATCCAAGGGGCGCTCCATCACTTGGCAGACCAGCCGGGGCGGTCGGCTGATCCGCGAGAAAAAACCGTTCGAGGGAATTGTGGCGGAACTTGATCGCCAGATGAGCACCCTCCAATCGGAATCGGCCAGAAAACGCCTGCAACGTTTCTTCAGTCCGGGACTTTGCTCAACCTGCCAAGGCCTGCGCCTGAATCCGAACGCGTTGGCCGCAACGTTGGGCGGACCTCCCGGCCAAGGTCATAACATTGCCACCCTCTGCCAACTCTCCGTCGCGAAAGCCAGGGAATGGCTGGCCTCGCTCCCGGCTCCCGCAGGTCCCTCCTCCCATGCTTTTGATCCACTACGCCAGGCGATCCTCCAACGCCTCGGGTTTCTGGAACAACTGGGACTGGGCTATCTGACCTTGGATCGGTCCATGGACACCCTTTCCGGTGGGGAGGCGCGCCGGGCCCGACTCGCAACCCAGGTGGGAGGCGGACTCACCGGAGTGCTTTACGTTCTCGATGAACCCAGCATCGGCTTACATCCGGCGGACCACTCCCGGTTGCTTGACCTTCTTTTCTCCTTGCGCGATCTCGGCAACTCGCTGCTCGTGGTGGAGCACGACGAGGAAACCCTCCGTCGGGCAGACCACTTGGTCGAATTCGGGCCGGGCTCGGGTTCGGAGGGGGGGAGGATCATCGCGGAGGGCACTCCCGGACAAATTGCGGAGAACCAGGCATCCCTCACGGGCGCTTTTCTTTCCGGTCGCCGCCGACTCACTTTTCCCCAACGCAAGTTTCATCCCCTCAGTTGGCTGCGAATCAGGGGAGCCTCCGCGCACAACCTGAAACAGGTCGACGCGGAAATCCCTATCGGCGGATTCACCTGCGTCACCGGGGTGAGCGGCTCCGGAAAAAGCACCCTGATTTTCGACACGCTGGCCCCTGCTCTTCTCCGTCATTTTGGGGGACCGAATGCCGCGCCCACTCCGGGAACTTATGCCTCCTTGGAGGGAACCGAGCTGATCTCGCGGGCCCTCGTGATTGACCAAACCCCGCTGCCCCGCATGTCCCGGTCCAATCCTTTGACCCTGCTGGGCGTCTTTGACGATTTGCGAAACATCTTTGCCGCCCTGCCGGCCGCGAAGGCCCGCGGCTTCCGTTCCTCGCGCTTCAGCTTCAACCTACGGGGCGGCCGGTGCGAAACCTGTTCGGGCCACGGGGAAATCACCGTACAACTCCAGCTGCTCCCCGAGGCCGTCTCCCCCTGTCCGGCCTGCGAGGGCCGTCGCTACAACCGGGAGACTTTGGCCGTAACCTACCGGGGTCACTCCATTGCCGATATCCTGAATCTTTCGGTCGATCGGGCACTCACCCTCCTGCGGGCTATTCCTCCATTGGCGGAGGCTTTGGAGGCGTTGCAACGCGTGGGCTTGGGATATCTTCCCATTGGTCAACCAGCCGACCAACTCTCCGGTGGGGAAGCCCAACGGGTCCGTCTGGCCTCCGCTTTGGCCCGGAGAACCCGGGGACCATCCCTTTACCTGCTGGATGAGCCCACCACGGGTCTTCACCTCGCGGAGGTCGACCGGTTGCTCTCAGTTTTCTTCGCCTTATGCGAGGCAGGGCATACTCTCGTCGTCGTGGAGCACCATCCGGACATCATCCGTCATGCCGACCACATCCTGGACCTTGGCCCCGGTGGCGGAGAATCGGGTGGCCGTCTCGTGGCCAGCGGCACCCCGGAGGAGGTTGCCCGGAACCGCGAAAGCCTGACCGGACGAATGCTGGCCCAGCGATGAAACGCCTTCTTGTTCTTCTCCTCTACCCGTTACTGCTGGGGGCCGCCCCGTCGGATCAACCCAAGGAACTACGCACCGCGGAGGAGATGATTCAGGACGGTTTGGGAAAAGATGCCGCCACCCGGATCCGTGCCTGGTTGCAAAAAAACAACGGGTCCCCTCAATCTTACGCCCAACTCCTCTTGGCGGAGGCGTTGCTGGCGGATCGCCGGCCTGAGGAGGCCTTGCATGAACTCCCCAAGACTTCCGCACCGGAGTGGGATAACCGGATGCGCTTCACCCAAGCCTCCGCCCTGAACGAGTTGGGTCGCTGGAAGGAAGCCACTCCGATCTGGAGGGAATGTAAGGCCAAGGCAAACAGTGAGACGCATTCCGCCAGGGCATCCTTCGGTCTGGCGACCGCCCTTTTGAATCAAGGGGAAACCGTCGCCGGACTGAATGAGCTCAAGGACATGATCAAGAACCCGAAAAGTCCCGAAAGTCATGCCGCCCGCTTGCTTTTGATTAAAACCCTTCTCGTGGATGGAAAACTGGACGAGGCGGAGAAGGAACTTTCCCTCTTTCCCGATGACACCCCGTCCCCCATCAAGGCTGAAGCCAGGTATTGGTCCGCCGAAATTGCCTCGAACCGGGGTAAAGGCGAGGAGGCCAGGGAACAGTTCCGGAAGATTCTCGATAACAAGGATGGCGCCTCGG
>Ga0214917_10004269_pt1 | contig 16011 bp, 14 predicted proteins | sample LL_1208_BB_MetaG_FD_177983 | JGI IMG/M metagenome (GOLD analysis project Ga0214917, IMG submission 177983) | Freshwater microbial communities from Lake Lanier, Atlanta, Georgia, United States - LL_1208_BB | ecosystem: Environmental > Aquatic > Freshwater > Lake | place: USA: Georgia | collected... | reverse complement strand
TAATGAATGTAAGAATAATGAAGATAAAACAAAATTGCAAAATGAAATACAGCAAAAGATTGCACTTAAGCTCCAACCTCAGCTAATTGAACTAATTTGGTTTGAACTAATTTGGGCGGGAAAGATTACTAAGATCCTTCCTGTACCAGCAAGCGCAAATGAGTTGGTTGGGCAAATTAATAGTATCAATGATTCTAGATATAGCAATGCTACTTCTAAACGTGGTAGTGAATTAAAAATAAAGATTATGACAATATTACTGCCGATTGGAAAGAAAGCAAGAGAGCTTAGTGGTAATGAGGCAGCGATATTAAGAACATTGTACACAACAATAGTATTATATAGTGTTGATTTTGATAATAACAAAAATATTGATGATTTTAAGAACCATTGTATGCAAGCTATTAATAAAGCGCAAAAAGAATTACCACCTGATTATAAGAAGTTGTTGGGTAATTTGGCTCTTGCTGTTCTTGGATTAGTAGTGTTTTATCTTATGGCTATTATAATAAATAAATCCTTGAATGGCAGATTTTTGTTCTTTAAGACAGAAACTGATAGTTTAAAGGAGCATGTAAATTCAATTAAAACATTAGCGCCTTAATTCATCTTATTAGTTAAAGATTAGAGTTTTTTTATCTTGCAATAATAAAATCCGTCCATATTCTGGTTGCCGGGAAGTATTTGTAGGCCATATTGGCAACTAACCCCTATTGATAAGGGTATTTTTTGCACTTCTGCATTAGGATGTTGACGGAGAAAATCACTAATTTGTTGTTCGTTTTCGTCAGGCAGCACTGAGCAAGTTGCATATAATAAAATGCCATTGGTTTTAAGAAGTGGCCAGAGATTAGTGAGGAGCTTTTTTTGTATTTCTAGGTTTATGTAGAGGTTTTTAGGCGTACGGCGTAATTTTATATCTGGATGACGTCTAATGACACCGCTGCCTGAGCATGGGGCGTCAAGCAGTATTTTATCAAATGCTTTGCCATCCCACCAGGTTTCAGGAGCGCTAGCATCTCCTTGAATACATGCAGCTTTTATTCCTAAACGCAGAAAGTTTTCTTGTAGACGATTATAACGTACTGCTTGCAATTCAATTGCAACACAGCTGGGGTTGCTAAGCTCAAGAATGTGAGCTGTTTTGCCACCAGGAGCGGCACAAGCGTCGAGCACTAGTTCATGCGGTTGAGCATCAAGAATAATTGCGGCCAGTTGAGCGGCCTCATCTTGTACAGATATTAATCCTTCATTAAAGCCAGATAGTTCGGTGACGTTAGTGCTATTGTGTAAAATAATCCCTTGTCCAGAAATTTTTGTTGCAGTACTTTGCGGTATTTGCTGGAGATATTCCTCTCTTGTTATTTTAGCCTGATTAATGCGCAGCGTCATAGGTGGATGTTGATTGTTATTTTGCAAAATATCTTGCCAGTGCTCAGGCCATGATTCTTTAAGCAGATTGATGTACCAATCTGGATGGCTATACAAGTAAGTTGGCTCGTTAGCCAGCTCGGCCTCCCAAAGTGATTGCTCCCGTATAGATCGACGCAGAATTGCATTAGTAAAGCCTGCAGCTGAACTGATGCGGTTTTTTTTAATTAGGTTCACCATTTCGTTAATAGCGGCGTGGCTGGGTTTTTTTAGGATGTGCAGCTCGCATAAACCAATGATTATGATGCACCATGCTAGAGGTGTTGGTGTTTTTTTGATTAGATGGTTGGCAATAGCGGCTAATTTATAGTAATAGCGGCAGGTCTGTAATAATAAGTTTTTTGCAATTGGCGGCCAGTTTGCAAAGTTGGTTGGCAGAGGGTTGTCATTAATAAGTTCAATTAAGCCATTTAAAACGAGCTGTCTATGGTTAATTTTCATAACAAAATACTTTCAGGCGGTAAGAGATGTTGATGGCCATTTAACCAGTTTTTAACCGGCATTTTTTTCATATTTGGAAACTGCCAAATACTGATAGCAATAATTTCATCAAGAGTTGCCACAAGCACTTCATCCCCACTAAAGCTTATTATGGTTCCGGGCTTGTGGGTGCTAGAGGTATTTTGCAAGATTCGTGCTTGATGAATTTTAATAACTTGTTGGTTAAAGATGGTATAGGCGATAGGCCATGGGTAGTACGCTCTGATTTGACGATCAATTACTTTGGCTGGTTTGTTCCAGAAAATACGCGCATCATCTTTATTAATTTTCGACGCATATGTCGCTAGACTTTCATCTTGTTTGTGTCGTATATATGTGCCGGTAATTAGTTCTTGAATTGTGCTTAGTAAAGCCGACGGTGCTAGTTCAGCTAAGTGTTGAAAAACTGAGGCTGAGGTGTCATGCGCTTGAATACTATATGGGACAATTTTTAAAATATCACCGGTGTCCATGCCCACGTCCATTTGCATGATAGTAATTCCAGTTTCGGTATCTCCAGCTAATAGAGCGTACTGTATCGGAGCTGCACCACGCCATCTGGGTAAAATTGAGCCATGGACGTTGACGCAACCTAAGCGTGGTATTTCTAACACTGCTTGCGGCAAAATTAAACCATAGGCAACTACTACCATAAGATCAGCTTGGAAAGAACGCAGTTGCTCTTGCACTTCTGAATTTTTTAGTGAAACTGGTTGGTACACGCTAATATTTTTGGCTATAGACCATTCTTTAACGGCACTAGCGTGTAATTTTTGCCCGCGACCTGATGGTTTATCAGGTTGGGTATAAACAGCACAGATGTTATGTTCGGAATTGTAGAGTGATTGAAGACATGGTACGGCGAACTCAGGAGTGCCGGCAAAAATAATATTAAGAGGTTTTGGCATAGTTATTGTTTACTTTTAATATATTTTTCAAAACTTTTTCTTGCTCGATCTTTTTTGATAGGAGTAAGTAGGTCTATGAATAATTTGCCATTTAAGTGGTCAATTTCATGCTGTAGACATTCTGCTAATAAGCCGTCACAACTGATTTCAAAGGGCTGATAATGGCGATCAAGAGCTTTAATAGTTATATTTTTGTAACGCTCTACTGTTTCAAATGCTCCAGGTACAGACAAGCAGCCCTCTTGGTATTTTTCCAGGCCAGAATGATCGGTAATTTCCGGGTTAATAAATACCTGTGGATGATTTTTACCTTCGCTGACATCAACAACGCATAATCTTATATTTACCCCAATTTGTGGTGCGGCAAGACCTACACCCTTAGCATGGTACATAGTTTGAAACATATTATCGATCAACTCTTGTAAATTGTCGTTAAATTCTACTACTGGAGTAGACATTTTACGAAGTCTGGCATCAGGTAAATAAAGGATATTAAGTAGAGTCATAAAGTGTTTGAATAAATTAAAAACTTAGTATAATATTAGCGCACTTAAGGATAGTTTGTCAAATTCCAACATTATGGACGATTTAGAAATTTTATTAGCATTACATCACCAGCCAGGCATTGGACCACGAACGATTAAAAGACTTTTAGAGCATTGGCCGTCCCTAAAAGAGCTTTGGTTTGAGTTTAACAACCATTCACTTCGCACTAAACTACCCAGTGCCATATTATCTGCATTAAATAACTTACCGTGGCATGCGGTAACAGCAGATTTAGAGTGGTCTAAATCTAACTATAATCATTTAATTACCTGGTATGATAAAGACTACCCACGGCTATTGAGACATATTCCTACGCCACCAGCGGTTTTATATCTCAAAGGTCAATTAGAGGTACTTAATAATCCAATGATAAGCATTGTGGGCACTCGTCATCCAACTGCTTACGGTAAAACTATTGCTAGAGAATGGGGCGCTGAATTTGCTAATAGTGGTTTCACCTTAGTAAGTGGTTTGGCGCTTGGCATTGATACCTTAGTGCACCAAGCTTGTATTGAAAGTGATACGCCGACCATTGCGGTTTTAGGTAATGGCTTGAACAGTATTTACCCGCTTAGCAATCGATTTTTAGGTCAAGCCATTATCGAAAACGGCCTATTGATCAGTGAGTTTCCATTAAATTATCCACCAAAAGCTGGACATTTCCCACAAAGAAATCGTATAATAAGTGGATTGACTTTGCTCACATTGATTGTCGAGTCCGCAGAAAAAAGTGGAACCCTTATTACTGCGGCGCATGCTATGGAGCAAAATCGTGAACTTTTAGTAGTGCCTGGCTCTATATATTCTAAACAGTCAATGGGATGCAACAAATTAATTCAACAGGGTGCGCGCCCTGTGTTAAGTTGTCAGGAAGTACTGCAGTGTATGCAATTTATAACAGGGGTATGTGTATGAATAATTACTTTTTTACATTAATATGTTCAATTTTAGATGATACCATCGCTTATTTTCAGAACCTCAATAATCTTGCAGACGCTCCAGATGAGTTTCAATATTTATCAGAGAATAGTGTGCGAGTTATTAGTAGCTTTGAGCAAGCAAAATTAACTAAACCTGCCCTACAATATCTATTAGGTTCACGTGATTCAGGACTAATATCTATAGAGCAATTTGAGCATATTATGGACTTTACCGCAGATGTAAATACCCATATTTTATCTACTCAAGATATAAAAGATTTGATGCGAGAATTTATGCCTGAACATATATCTTCTAAAGATATTTTAAAATTTGAATTATCGTATGATTTGGAGAATACGCATCTAACAATGCATTAAAACATGGAGAAAAAATGGCAAAAAATTTGGTGATAGTAGAATCACCTGCTAAGGCGAAAACAATAGAAAAATATCTTGGCAAAGATTTTACGGTTTTAGCATCCTATGGTCATGTGTGTGATCTTCCGGCAAAAAAAGGCTCGGTGCAGCCAGATAATAATTTTGCCATGACCTATAACGTAATAGAGCGCAATAGTCGGCATGTTGATGCCATTGCGAAAGCGCTAAAAAAGGCAGATGCATTATATCTCGCAACCGACCCTGATCGTGAAGGCGAGGCAATTTCATGGCATGTTTTGAACCTTATGCAAGAAAAAGGCCTGATTAAAAATAAACCTGTCCATAGAATTGTTTTTTATGAAATAACCAAACAAGCGGTGCGTGATGCTATTGAAAATCCGCGCGGTATAGCTATGGATTTAGTTAATGCGCAGCAAGCTCGTCGCGCTCTAGATTATTTGGTCGGTTTTAATTTATCACCTTTACTGTGGAAAAAAATTCGTCGCGGTTTATCGGCTGGAAGAGTGCAAAGCCCAGCATTACGTTTAATTGTTGAGCGTGAAGAAGAAATTGAAAAATTTCAGAGCCAAGCTTACTGGCAAGTTTTAGCGAATCTAAATAAAGCTAACAAAAAATTCATGGCGCGTTTGACTTACTGGAACAATGATAAAGTTGAACAATTCTATTGGCAAGATGGTAATCAAGCAGAGCTGGCTAAAAATGCTATTTTGCAACGAGCGCAAGGGACCTTAGAAGTTATCAGCGTGTTAAAAAAAGAACGCTTACGTAATCCATTGCCACCTTTCATTACTGCCTCATTACAACAAGAGGCCGCACGTAAATTGGGTTTCACCGCCAGAAAAACTATGCAGATAGCTCAGCAGCTATATGAAGGAATTGATATAGGATCTGGTACTACAGGGCTAATTACTTATATGCGTACAGACTCTGTAAATTTGTCCAAAGAAGCTATAAGTGCAATTAGAGACTTAATTCAATCACGTTATGGTGCTACTTTTTGCCCAGATGCGCCGAGAATATTTAAGACTAAATCTAAAAATGCTCAAGAAGCCCACGAAGGCATTAGACCAACTGATATTACAAGAATACCAGAAAAAATTAACAGTTTTTTAAGCCCAGATCAAAGAAAACTTTATCAATTAATTTGGCAGCGAACCATGGCCAGCCAGATGTCTGCAGCAAGATTAGATACTGTTGCTATTGATTTACAATCATGCGAAATGGATAGGTTTAGAACCAATGGATCGCAGATAGCGTTTCCAGGCTTTTTAAGTGTTTATGAAGAAGGTCGGGATGAAAAAACTGATGATGATGCCCAAATAATCTTGCCTGAGCTAGAGGTTGGCGAAAAAATTGCCCTAGATAATATTGTCGTAGATGAGCATCATACAGAACCTCCACCACGGTATAGCGAAGCAACCTTAGTAAAAGCTTTAGAAGAATTTGAAATTGGCAGACCCTCAACCTATGCAAGTATTATTCATACTTTGCAACAAAGGGAATATGTTGTTGTTGATAAAAAAAGATTTATCCCTACTGATGTGGGGCGCATTGTTAGTAATTTTCTCGTTAATCATTTTAATACCTATGTTGATTATAAGTTTACCGCCGGTCTAGAAAATACTCTTGATGCTGTATCTAGAGGAGAAGAAGAATGGATTCCGGTTCTGGATAATTTTTGGCGACCATTTAACGATCGAGTTGCTAGTATTGATAATACTGTGCAAAGAAAAGATTTAACTTCAGAAGAAATAGATGAAAAATGTCCAAAATGCAACAGTAAATTATCAATTCGCTTAGGGAAAAGAGGGCGCTTTATCGGTTGCACTGCATATCCTGAGTGTGATTATACCGGTAATTTACCAAATACTACCAATAGTCCTGAGCCAGAGACTAAAACCATTGATAGAGAATGTCCAACTTGTACAGCACCATTGCAAATAAAGCGCGGCAAATATGGTTTATTTATTGGCTGCAGCAATTATCCAGAGTGTAAATTCATGGAGCCAATGGAAAAGCCCGAAGACACAAAAGTTACTTGCCCAAGCTGTAAAAATGCCAGTATTCATAAGAAAAAATCTAAAAAAGGCCGTATATTCTATGCTTGCGCTGGTTATCCAAAGTGTAAGTACGCATTATGGAATCAGCCCGTCGACCAAAGCTGCCCAAAGTGCACTTGGCCGATACTGACTTTAAAAGTTACAAAGAAAGCTGGCGAACAATTAATCTGCCCACAAAGTGAGTGTGATTTTATCCAAGATCTTGCTACTAAGTAGTAAGCTCTTCAGCTAGTAAATCATAATGTAGATTGCCGGTGACTTTTACTTTAATAAAGTCGCCGATTTTTACTTTACTGTTGTACGGTAAATATACTAGGCCATCTATTTCTGGAGCATCTGCACTGCTTCTAGCGATGATATGTTCTGCAGAAATATCATCAACTAATACTTCTATTATTGAGCCAATTTTTTTCTGTAACTTTTCGAAACTAATTTCCGATTGTGTCAGCATAAAGCGTTCAAAGCGTTCTTGTTTAACTTCTTCGGTAACTTGATTTGGCAAATTATTTGCCGCAGCACCGTCAACAGGAGAATATTTAAAACAACCAACCCGGTCTAGTTGAGCTGCTTTTAAAAAAGCTAATAATTCTGCAAAATCTTCCTCTGTTTCGCCAGGAAATCCGACAATAAAAGTTGATCTTATTGTTATATCTGGACAAATTTCTCGCCATTTTTTAATACGTAACAAAGTGTTTTCTTGATTGGCTGGACGGCGCATTAATTTTAAAATTTTGGAACTTGCATGCTGTAATGGAATATCAATGTATGGTAGTAAGCCATTTAGATTCATTAACGGAATAATTTCATCAATATGCGGATAGGGATAGACATAATGCAGTCTAACCCAAATGCCTAACTTGTTCAGAGCTGCACATAAATCATAAAATTTAGTTGCATAGTTTTGTTCCTTCCATATAATTTGCTCATACTTTTTATCTAAGCCGTATGCAGAAGTATCTTGTGAAATTACCAATAACTCTTTAACTCCAGCCTCTTTGAGTTTATGTGCTTCACTTAATAATTGTGGCATTGAGTAACTCTGTAATTTGCCGCGCATTGAAGGAATAATGCAAAATGTACAGCTGTGGTTGCACCCCTCAGATATTTTTAGGTAAGCATAATGCCTAGGCGTTAATTTTATACCTTGCGGTGGTACTAACTGTGTAAATGGATCGCTTGGTGGTGGCACATGCTGGTGCACAGCCATAATCACTTCTTCGTATGCATGTGGACCACTAATATGCAATACATCGGGACAGACCGCTTTAATTTTATCAGCTTTGGCGCCTAAGCAACCGGTTACAATTACTCTGCCGTTAATAGCCATAGCTTCTTGAATGGCTTGCATGGACTCTTCTATGGCCGATTCGATAAAGCCACAAGTATTGATGATAACTACATTGGCATCTTCATAGGTGCTTACTAATTCATAGCCTTGTGCTTTGAGTTGGGTAATAATTCTTTCTGAGTCCACCAGGGCTTTGGGACATCCAAGACTAACGAAGCCGATTTTTGAATTATGCATATATCTTCCAACAAAAAAACGCTATTATAAGTAAATTTAGAATTAAATGGTAGCTTTAGTTCCAAGCTGGTAATGCATTATCACCAAATAATTCTCTAGACTTAGCTATGACCTCAGGACTATGCATAGCCTCAACAAATAATAAAAGTTTTGGATTTTTTAGTTCAGAAGCTCTCACCACAATTAAATTAGCATATGGAGAATCTTTGGTTTCAAGGAAAAGCGCATCTTTAACAGGATTTAATCCAGCGGGAATGGCAAAAGTGGTATTTATTACCGCCAAGTCAACATCAGCAAGCATTCTTGGCAATTGGGCCGCATCTAATTCTTTGATAACTAGATGATGTTTATTTTCAATTATATCCTTGAGGCCTACTGTTGTGAATTTTTTTGGCAAGGTAATTAGGCCTGCTTTTGCAAGCAGAGTAAGAGCACGGGTTTGATTGCTAGGATCATTGGGAATAGAGACTACAGCTTGTTCAAGAATATCTTTTATATTTTTATATTTTGCAGAAAAAATACCCATTGGATAAATAAAGGTTTTACCTATTACCGCAAGCTTATAACCGCGAGCTTTAATGCTTTCTGTTAAAAATGGCAGATGTTGATAAATATTTGCGTCCAAGGTGCCATCTGCTAAAGCCTCATTTGGCAAATTGTAATCACTAAATTCAACAATTTTAACCGCTAAATTAAATTTCTTTTTGGCAACTTGTTGAGCAACTAAAGCTAATTCTGTCTCAGGGCCGGAAATAGTGCCAACTACAACGTCAGTGTGAGGTTTTTTGCTGCAAGCAAATAACAGCAAAACTAAGCATAAAGGAAATATTTTTTTAAAAAAATACATGATCTTCTCTCCTAATGTTGCAAACTTTGGCGGATTAATTGTCCGGTAAATTGTATAATTTGCACCATCAAAATTAGGATTAATATTGTTAAGCACATTACCATGGTGTCAAATCTCTGGTAACCATAACGGATAGCTAAGTCGCCTAGCCCTCCTCCACCTATGGTTCCCGCCATCGAAGAATAACCAACTAGTGTAATCGCAATCATAGTAATGGCATCAATTAAAAGTGGCAATGTTTCGCGAAATAATAATTTGGTGATTATCTGCCTAGGAGTGGCGCCAATTGATTTAGCTAGCTCTAGGATTCCAGCAGGGACTTGTTCATAAGCTTGTGCAGTTAAGCGCGCAAATAATGGTGTGGCTCCCAAAGTTAGAGGCACAATTGCTGCATGCAGACCAATAGCCGAGCCAAGCAACCACCTAGTGATAGGGAGTAGGGCTACCATTAAAATAATAAATGGTATTGATCTGGAAGTATTAATGATAAAATTTAACAATTTAGCAATTTTTTTATTAGGTTTAATTTGTTCACAAACATATAGCAATGTTCCAATAGGCCAGCCGAGTAAAATAGCTCCTAAAGTACTTAAGAAAACCATATAAATTGTTTGACCACTGGCTTGCAGTATTTCAATGGTTAATAAATTCGACATAGCCTAAAACTTCTCCAATAATTTGAAAGTGTTCGCACTCAGTAATAAGTTGTTTAATCTGCACATCATAGTTACTGGCAATGCTTATAAGCATGGTGCCACATTGACTTTTTTGATGATGATCTATTTGTGCTGACAAGATGTTAATGTCAATATTTAAATTACGACACATTTTACTCACAAACGGCACAGTAGCTCCTTCTCCTGGGAATAATAAACGCAAAATGGTGTAATTATTTTTTTCTATAGAAAGTTGATTAATTATAAATTCTGGTAGTTGTTGGCTAAGGTCACCATACAATGATTCTTTAATTATACTAGTTTTATTTTTAAGCAGATTTGGCCACGCACTTAATTCTACTATTGCACCTTGCTCCATGAGTGCAAGCCGATGACAGGTTTTTTTAGCAACTTGCATATCATGAGTTATCATAATTAAGGTGATTTTGTAGTGCTGCTGAATTTCGAGTAATAAACTAAGAATGGCATTGGTATTTGCAGGGTCTAATGCTGCTGTTGCTTCATCACACAATACTATAGACGGTTTAGTGCTCAAAGCTCTAGCAATTGCTACTCGTTGCTTTTGTCCACCGCTTAATTGTTCTGGAAAGGCGTCTTTTTTACCAGACAATCCAACGATATCTAGTAACTCAAGACCGATGGTATGCATTTCAGAATCAGAAAAGCCTTGAACTCTCATGGGAATAGTTATATTTTCTAATATGTTTTTTTGGCTCAATAGATGGTAGTTCTGAAATACCATGCCAATGTTTCTTCTTGCGATACGCAAATCATGGGCATTTAGGCGCATGAGATTTTGTCCATGCACCCAAATCTCGCCGCTATCAGGCTTTTCTAATAGATTAATGCAACGCAACAGAGTTGACTTTCCTGCACCACTGCCACCGATTATGCCAAGGATTTCTCCTTGATAAATCTCAAGGGAAATATTGTTCAGAACTGGGTTATTATCGAATGTTTTTTGTATGTTTCTTAAACTTATCATTGCTAGATACCGTTAATAGTAACGGCTATATTCGCAGTTCGCTTTAGCCGTTTTTTCAAGTGGAAAACTTGAGCGCCCGCAAGCTGAAAAATTATCAAATCAGCGCCTTAGCAATCGTACATCTAATTTTATAATAATGCAACCTATATACTTATTAAAACCAGGGGCGCCTCATTAAAAAATGAGTGACAAATTGAAGGATGTATATTATTTCAATCTATTTTTATTTAAAATGATCTTTAGTGGAAGACCGTGGAGCTGATTTTTTTAACCATAGAATAGAATCTAAGAAGTCGCATTCAGTATCATATCTATTATCACTAACCTTTTTTGGAGTCTAATCAGGTTGCGACTCATTGCAAGAAATAGAAGATTTCGGTAAATAGACGTCCTCCACCCTGAAGAGACGAGCATTCCTCATAGAAGAGGTTCTTGCTGCTGACTGCTTATGTAGTTCACCCCGTGTGTCCCACGGTTTTTTTAATTCAAAAATACCCAGCCATGGTCTAATATCGAACGATTCAATGATGAAGAGGGGAGAGATGTATTTTCTAAATCCGGCAATATCAAGACTATTTCGGAACTGCACCCAATGCTTCATGAATATGAGATAGGTGTTTATTCTAAGGAAGGCACTGTGCATTTTAACAGTGTTTGCCAGAACTTTAATGCGTAGCTTGTTTGTCAATGGCCATTAACAATCGATAAATTCAGCAACCCCTAGCTCCTGACACAGAGCGGAAACTAGACCAAGGTGGTCAATGGATTTGGATGTGTAATCTGGTAGGTTAACTTTTCTACCACCAAAAGTGAGTAATAGATCAAAAACACAGAATCATTAAAATCAAAAAGATTAATAATGACCACTTTCAGTTATGGATTCCTGCTCGCGTGCATCGGCTTTGAATATGCTCAGTGTGGGCGGGAACGACGAAATCAAGAATTCAGGTGCGGAATTAAGGTTAAATAACAAAATAAAGGGCATTAAGCGACGATGTTATGTAGTATTTGATATTTACAGATTGTTTCAAAGAATATCATTAGATTTAAGCGTCTACGCACAAGTTACTTGATCTAAATTTTGGCATGACACGGGAATTCCGTAAGAGCCAAAAAACCATCTCCATGCTCTTCCTCTTCAATGTCTTGTTAAATAAAAATACATTGAATTAACATACATCCTTCAATTTGACACTAATTTTTTAATGAGGTGACCCTGTCAATAAATATTACAAACCTTGACGGTGACGCCCTTATGATGCATAATACTGTTTCTAATAGGTAAAAAAACAAGCAACAAGAAAGTTTTATATATGTTTTACAGGGCATTAAGTGATTAGTTTTTCTTTTTTTTTAACACGTACGGGGCAGATTTTTCTCTTAAGTGATGAGAAAGATTTTCTCTACGATAAAGCAAAAGTTATTTCTCAATACTCAGAAAGAACTTATCCGTCTCAACAATCTCGAGAAATAATTGTTGAGATGTTTGATTTAGCAAAGCAACATAGCGATTACCTTGAATTTGTTAAGGACAAGCCTGATTACATTTTAAATCAAACATTCATGATACACAGCGAAGAAGTTTTTTCAAAAAATTATACATACGCCTTAAAAATTGACAACATACTGCCAGATTATATTAATAAAATTATTTTTATGTTAAATTTCTTCAATTCTTTCCTTCTTCCTGGAGGGGTCAATTGGAACTGTCATGGGTTAGCATTATTGATATCAGGAGCATTTCCAACTCCGATACATTCATATACCTCCGATGACAAGCTCTATGAGTTGCAACAAATTACTTTGGATGAGTTAAGTCCAGGCGATATTGTTAAATTTGGAAAGTATGATCACTCCATCGTCTACTTAGATAAAGATATTTGTTTCAGTTGTAATGGTATACGAGCTCCTTTACAAATTCATTCACTTGATGATGTTTTAAAATTATATGGAGTGGACTCTTTATATAATTCAGAAAATATTTGTTATCGTAAAACAAAAAAACTTTCGTTTTCAGATAAACTTATTGGATTAGTTTCAAGGAAGACTGAATTATGTACAGAAATGATTCAACTTCAGTTTTTTAATAATTGTGTAGATGAGAAACTTAAAAACAATTATTATGATGAATTATCCGCTACACTGGCTGGTATTTATGCGGAGTGTTATCAAGATGACTCCGAAAGCAATATAAATATACGACATTCATTCTTTCTTATTCAAAAAGATCTGTCTTATGTAGATTGGTCTAAGGCAAATATTATTAATAATATGCATCGTCTTGCTCGCGCTAAACGTATGGGGCTAGTTTCTTACCAAGATAGTATAAATGTACTGAATAGGTCCTCAGATGAGCTGAATGCATATACAACTGTGTTAAAAAAACAACTTGAGTTAGAAAAGAGCACCAGAGACAAGCTAGCTAAGCCGTTTACACAATTCTTAGAAGAACTGTGTAACGAGTTAAACAAAATTAAAAGTGCAGATGAAAGTAATGCTCAATATTTAGATTCTGTTTATAACAAAATGAATACTATATTTAATTTGTATTTAAGAGAAGAACTCTCAACTAGAGAATTTTCGACACAAATTCATCATGAAATACACAACGGTAATGTTAATTTTAGAAGTATTTTACAATGTCATGTCTCTTTTTCTGTATGGTCATTACTCGATAATATTTTATGGTTAATTGACCCTTATCAATGGGCGACAGGGAAGCGTTTAAGTTTTTTTAAATTCTACCAACCAATTTCACTTACTATCGTGGAAAATATTGAGCAATGTTTAGGTGAAAATTTTCAGGAATATGCGTCACAATGTCAGGATTTATCGGATAAAAATTTTCATAAAAATCCTGATGAATTAGCGTTTCAACAGCCAGGATTAATTAACGTTGTGGAAATGCACGATTCACCGTTTATACAAATACAGAATATTACGTTGCTGCAAGTCAGTGCCTATGTGCTTATAGCAGTGTTAGCGATTATTTTCTGCCAACCATTTAAATCTTATGATTCTAGTGTTAGTGTTCCAAAGTTTCTGTAAATTCAGGAAGGCCTAGAAAAAAAGAAATTCAAATAGCTATCACTTTCAACGAGCATCGCTTGATTAAGCATCATTTGAAAGACCTTATCTAAACCACTCAATCCATATTCATTAAGTATTTCAGCCATTTATAAAAATATGTTATCGTTAGTATTGAAAGCCATCTGTTTCTCCTTTTTGTTAATTACGACAATATACATGAAGTTTAACGGTTGGCTTAGGCCCTTCTTGAATTTACAGAAACTTTGGGATACCTAGCTAGCTGTAATGAGGTCTATTCTTTATGGATGTCTGCAATACACTTTGATCTCCGAAATTTCTTTTATCAAGCAAAAATATTTTCTACCAAATGGCGCTTTTGATATAATTTGAGTCAACTTCTTAAGTTAGAGGCTTTGCTAATTCAATACATAATACCTCTAGATATAAAATTCCTCCTGTTTTGGTTTACTATTAAATAATGCCAATGTTTCCGATAACAATAATCGAGTTTCGTTAATCAAAAAATCTTTGAACTTATCTTTTTTTAGCGTCCTTTCTTGAACATCTAAAGGAATAAAGCGAGATAGTTCATTATTGAAGCCTTCGCTGTAGATGATTGTTTCAATATTTGCAAGGGTAGTTTTAAGTTTGGCTGGGTAATCGCTAATTTTATAATCATTGATTTTGGATAAAATAAATTGTTTGTTGATAGAACTTCCGCGTTGCTTTAGCCAGCGTAAATCCCAAATATCTCTGTGCCGTACATATCGGGTTGTATTAACTAGAGAGATTAATTTGTCTGCCATAATTTCATCTAAACTTTCTGTCATGACCAGCAGGTCGCCATAACCGTCAGGCAAGAAATCATAATTAACATTCAGCGCTTGCGGTGTTCTTGTATATGCAGGGATATTGCATACTTCGATTTTAATTTTTTGTTTTGGCAAGTCTTTTCGAGTTGGCGAAGTAGTAATCGCAATTTGCCATTTATCTACCTTAATTTCTTGAGACTTTGGCTCAATAGACATTTCTGCCGGTTCTTTGACCGATACCTCCAAACCATATCGAGACGCGATATAGCCTTCAATACACTCCTTCATATCCAGTAGTTTTGCCGTGGAAAAATCATAGCCCCCAGCAAAATCGAGATCCTCGCTAAAACGTGGAGAACCATAACATAGACGAAGTGAGGTGCCGCCTTGAAAGATCAATTTATCGAGTAAGCCTTGTTTATCCAAGGCAAAAAGCAAATCATAATGTAATAATTCTTTCTCAATCACTGGCCTAATATGTGCATAGCCTTCCTCCCTCATGGCAAGTTCGATCAATACATTGAAATCTTCGCTGCTTATAGTACTAGGTTTAATCATACAAATTCATCCTGATTAACTAAATTCAGATTACGGCCAACTCGTTTTAGATCTCTCAAAGCAGCCTGTTTAGTCGCCATTCTTAGTGGACGTTCATTGATTTTGGTCGTGTTATTAAGGATATCATTGACTGTACGCTTCGTATGGGTAAACTCAATAACGCCATAGGTTGTGTTATAGGTGCCTTTTCTGCCTGTTGTCATGAGAGTTATCCTATCGATAGGAATTTGTGAGATGATGCCATATTCAGATAGCATAGATTCTAAACTGACATAATTGTACTCACCTCTTCTAAGTGTTTTTGCAATCTCTTCGATAGCATAACGATTAAATTGCTTACCATCCTCATTAACATATACATTTCGGCAAGCGCGTTTAAGTATTCCTGATTTTACCAGTCGTTTCAGTCCTGCATTGAAGGTTTTAAAAGCGTCATCGGGAAATAGCTTAGATAGATCTTGATTAGTAAAGATATATTTACCGTTTCTATCTTGTTCTTTTAGTACTTTGATAGCGTGTTCTTTTTGCATGAGCAAACCTAAGTAGACGTTTGTACACTATTATTGTAGTATAAATGTCTACTTAAAGCGATTATTTTAATTAAGTATACACTAGTACTAAATTAATATAGCATTAATGTATACTTAATATTTTATTTGAGGGAGCCTGTTTTCAATGTTAATGGCCAATTAAAATGATCCACTAGCGGACAATAAAATTGATCCACTTGAGTATAAAAATTATACTCTTACTCATTTAATAAAATAGGAATAAGAGTTTAAAAATGAAGGAGTGGATTGTGATACACAAAGTAAAATCATTATACAATAATG
>Ga0214917_10004268_pt1 | contig 16012 bp, 15 predicted proteins | sample LL_1208_BB_MetaG_FD_177983 | JGI IMG/M metagenome (GOLD analysis project Ga0214917, IMG submission 177983) | Freshwater microbial communities from Lake Lanier, Atlanta, Georgia, United States - LL_1208_BB | ecosystem: Environmental > Aquatic > Freshwater > Lake | place: USA: Georgia | collected... | reverse complement strand
ACTTCTCAATTTCTTCTATGGCGTTAAATGAAACTGTTTCAGAATGGGCTGTGCTAATGAGTTGAATTTTCGCGCCAGGAAAACTTGTCAGTGAAATTGAAGTGAGAGAAAACGCTCCAATGACCGCAAGGCAGACAGCTTTGGCTTTGCTCTCAACAAAAAAGCGTGAAGTAAATGCTTTGTGAATTCGAAATTCTACTTTTCTAGCAAGAAAAGTAAGGGTTCGCTCCCGTCGTGAATTCATGAAGAGAATTCTCTCCCATTGGAGCTGAATTAGGCAGGGATTCCATGGGTTCGCGAATTGGTATCTGCCCCGCTGGTCGTTATAGTGTGCCCCTCTTGGTGCCTTTTCGGATCAATGGGTTGTTAGCTCAGATGGTAGAGCAGGTGACTCTTAATCACCGGGTCGGGGGTTCGATCCCCTCACAACCCACCAGATCTTTCATTGCTTAGTTGATTGTTACCTCCTGTGGGCTTATTTGGTTCAGGAATCGAGAACCTGGAGTTTGATCTCATAGAACGCCTAATATTGCGAGTATGAAGCGAGAAAATTTTCGACTTTCCGATGGAAGAAACTTCGAATTTCTTCGAAATTCTCAAAGTGACACTTCAGCGGTCATTTTAAACGCAGGAACTACTCAGGACATTACAGGGTGGCAGACCTGGTTAGATTATTTTGATTCGAAAAATGTTTTTGCTTTAGCTATTGGTCGCAGTGGATATGCAGGAAGCACAAAGAAACCCGGTCGAATAACAATCGATATTGCAGATGACGTTACAGAGCTCGCAACCGAACTTGGCATTAAGAAGTTTGTGAGCATTGGTTTATCCGGCGGTGGTCAGCACGCTATCGCCACGGGCCTAGATTCTCGATGCACGGGAGTAGTCACTGTCGGAAGCTTGGCGCCTTTTGCCGAACTTGGTGAGAATTTTTATACTGGAATGCAGCAGGCGGATTTAGATGAGTACGCAGAAGCCTTAAAAGATATAAATCTACTGATTAAAAGATTTCAATCCTGGCTCGAAGTAGATACTTCGACCGCAATAGCCGGAGACAAATTAAGTGAGAATGATCTTAAGGCTAGACAAAAACCAACGTGGAGTTGTGTCATGAAGTCGTGCAACTTCACCATGATGCAAGGTTGGGATTGGGTTGCTGATGATTACAGTTCATATCTAAATCCTTGGGGCTTTGATCCGCGAGATGTACATGTGCCAGGAGTCATATGGCAAGGTGGCCTTGATAAAAATGTACCTGTCCAACATGGTCAGTGGTTATCAGAGAATATGCCTAATGCGCGTTTGGAATTACGTCCAGAAGAGAGTCACCTAGGAGTCTTTGTTAATTATGAAATTGAAATTATGGAGAGTGCTATAGAGCTTTTAAATTGATGTCCGCGCATCAATATCCCAAGTCCTAATTCCTCTGAAAAGGAATTGCTCGTAACTTCTTCTTTTCGTTAATAATCATGATTTCATCACTTGTGGCCGCTTGAATGAGCTCGATGACTTTCTCTTTCTCCCATGCGATTTCACCATCAACTGAGCCACCGATTTGAGAATCCCACAACTGAACTTTTCCATTAATTTCGCTCTCAACCTCACGAGCTAACTCAGGGTCTCTTGGTCCGACAAGAACAACAAATTTCCCATGTTTAGCTTTGCGTACCGAAATTGAACGTTCGTGGCGATAAATGCTCCAGTGATACCAAGCAATCGCAGCATTTGAAAGGAGAATTGCGATAGCAAAGCGTGCTTGGCGCAGTGTTTCATAACCGAGTTGATCATTCAGTAAATCATCAAGGAAGAGAAATACTCCAGTCAGAACCGAGACAACCGCTGCAACCGATGCAACTCCAAAGAGCATCAAGAGAAATATCCGGCGCGTAGGTGAACTCTGCTCAAGACCATCCACGGCAACATGGCCTTCGATTCGTTGCCAGAAAAACCACCAGACTGGAGAGCCAACAAGTATCAAGGTGATTGCAACCAATAAAGTATTTGTAGAGCTTGTAGTCGAAACAACTTCACCCGGAGTTAGGCTTTCTAGAATGGCAACAAGGACCATCATCAATCCAGCGGCCGCAGCGATCAGGCTAATTCCCGAGATTATGTATTCGTAAACTCGACGCAATTCACCGCGCAAATCAACGGGCTCGGCTAAAACTCCTTGTGATTCTTCAACGGTACGAAGAATTTTTGCGTGATATGACCAGACGCCAAATCCCACAATGGCACTTCCCAGTGCTCCAATTGAGTTACTGAAGTGTTGAGCTGCAAGATCGCTTTTGGTATCCCCAAAAAACCAGACCAATGAGTCATACAGCATCACGCTAGAAGATCCAATCAGCGCAATAAATCCACCAGCTACACCCACAAGAAGTACATACGAAAACCATAAGAGTTCACGTTTGAGATGCGCCCCGATGCGAAGCCAATATTGATACCAAACAGGAAGTCCAACAATGATAAGAAGTAGCGCCTTTATCGAAGGATCAGTTCGTTGCAAAAGCACCGCTTTGTCATCGTTCTGCGTGGCAAGGCGAGCAACACTTGTAACCAGATTTGCGATGCCTGTGCTGAGTACCCCTAGGCCAATGAGTGAGCCAAGGATGTAGTGGGTTCGAGACTCCTCTTCACGGCTCGTACTTTTAATCAACTGCCAATGCACAATCCAAATCAGGCCCCACACAAGAAGCCGAGAGAGTTGTTGACCTTGGTAAGCCTCGTTACCTAGAGCCCATTGCAAAATTCCATACCCAGCTGTCATTGAAGTTATAAGCGCTGTAATGGAAACAATACTGAGATAGGCATTCCATGCCACAGAGTGTCGCTCTGCAGGATCTTCCGCCAAAGTTCGTTTTGTCCATCGACCAACTAGAAGATAAAGAGGAGCACCTACTAAAACAAAAGTAATATCGCGCGCCAAATCAGTACGACTTGCAGCGATTACTTCTCCAGAATCAAATAGCCTTCCAATCAGTCCCGCAATACCTGATGCAGAGACAGCTAATAGGCCAAAGAGCAGCGCATATTGAAACAGTCTGCGAATGGAGAATGTGCTTGGTGCACCATGGCTATCTCTTGCAAATAGCTTTCTTGCGATAACAATGAGAATTACTAAGAAGAGTATTGGAACCAGCAGTCCGAAAATCACTTTGTGACCTCATCACATGAATATAAAGGCCACGGTATACCTAAGATTCTCCAATTTCCGCTCTCAAGAGCCAACCTGAAATTATGCTTTTCGGTATAGAGATCACCAAAGAGTTGGTCTTGATTCATATCGACAGCAACATCAATATAAGCGCGATCAGCATCAATCTCGGTATTTGTCAGACTTACACGCACAGTATCGGGAATCCAACTTCGATCAATATCGGTCGCATCACAGGTGGATGAGACAGAGAAGTAGGTGGCAGCATCTTCATTCTTCCCATCAATAACTGCTTGTAGGAAAAGCTGCACGACACCTTGAGGTGTGTTTGGCGCATATTCCTTTGTCTCTCGCGACGAGGTTAGAAAAGCCGCTACTCCAGCTAGAGCAAGAGTGAGCACCAGAATCACAGTTAGAACTTGATTAGACGTGCGCCTTGTCTCGCCCATGAGTTCATTATCTAACGCGGCTAAAAAGCCAAGTCGCTCCAGACTCGCGACTCACTGAACATTTCCCCAATTTCTAAATACTCTCGTCTATCTCTCATGCCACTCTCACGCATTTGTCTCAAAATTGGCAGCGTTATTACAATTGCACCATGACACGCGCAAAGCGGAATCCGAAGATCATCCTGTATTACGGCTTTGCGCCCGTCGCCGATCCCGAAGCCCTCAAGCTCTGGCAGATCGCGCTCTGTGAATCTCATAATCTCAAAGGTCGAATCCTTATATCTCCTCACGGAATAAATGGAACGCTCGGTGGAGATATTCAAGATTTGAAGAAATATGTGAAAACCACGCGCCAGTACCCCGGCTTCAAGAAAATTGACTTTAAGTGGTCCGAAGGAAATGGAAACGATTTTCCACGCCTCAGTGTGAAAACTCGCCCAGAGTTGGTTTCTTTCGGTGTTCCTGAAAATCTCAAAGTTACAGAAGATGGAATCGTAGGTGGCGGCAAACATCTCAAACCAAAAGAAGTCAATGCGCTAGCCGAGAAGTTAGGCGATGATCTTGTCTTCTTCGATGGTCGCAATGCATATGAAGCAAAGATTGGTAAGTTTAAGAATGCCGTAATTCCAGATGTGAAAACCACTAAAGATTTTATTGCCGAACTCGATAGTGGAAAGTACGACCATCTTAAGAATAAAACGATTGTTACTTACTGTACTGGTGGAATTCGTTGTGAAATTCTGACAACAGTAATGAAGGAACGCGGCTTTAACGAGGTCTACCAAATCGATGGTGGAATCGTTCGATATGGCGAGAAATATGGTGACAAAGGACTTTGGGAAGGTTCGCTCTACACCTTCGATGGTCGCAAAACAATTGACTTCTCAGATGAAACAAAAGTGATCGGAAAGTGCGATACTTGTGGAGCAGCTACAAAACAATTTCTCAATTGCGCAAATGATTTCTGCCATCGCCAATATTTAATCTGTGATTCATGCGCAGAAGATAAGAACAATTTACGTTGCACTCACGAAGTTCTACAGCGGCGCTGAAGTTGACGAATCTGTGGACCAAGGAAACTCAATCCACTTATCCGTCTTTCTCCATGCAAAGTCAGGCTTTACAACGCTTCGAGGCTTCTCATAAAGGACTACTGTGCGCGCTTCTTTGACAGTGCCACTCCAAAATTCTTGAACCAGGCGCAGCGTTTCTCCCGAATCTGCCACATCATCAGCAATTAATACCGTCGCACCTTTAAGGTCAACTTTATTTGGAATTGGCGGAAGAACAACTGGCATCGGAAGCCGTTCCTCAACTCCGGTATAAAACTCAACGCTCATCGTGAAGGAGTTCTTAACGCCCAAGGCATAACCCAGCGCAGCGCCTAAGAAAAAACCGCCACGTGCGATGGATAAGACGATATCGGGTTGAAATTGTGACTTCTTTATTTGTTGGGCGAGATCCTTTACCGCATCGCCGAATTCTGAATATGACAAGTGTTCGCGCGGTTCCATGTCGAGATTCTAGACTTCAACCATGCCCGGAAAAGGATTACGTCGCACTCCAAGTATCCACGATCACAAGTACAGTCGCGGAGTCGTAGCGATCATCGCAGGTTCTCGCCTCTATCCAGGAGCTGGAGTTCTTACGGTTGGAGGCGCACGTCTAGGTGGTGCGGGTTACGTTAAATTTCTTGATTCCAATGCTCGCGTCACAGATCTTGTTCTCAACGCATTTCCAGATGTTGTGCCTATCAAAACCTTAACCAATCAAATTGCTAATCAAATTGCCAGTCAAAAAGTGGATGCTCTCGTTGTAGGACCAGGTTCAACCACCATACGAACCCTTCCAGATTCAATACCAGTAGTGCTCGATAGTGGCGCGCTTTCTTTAGCGCGAAGTAGTCGAGGCAAGAGAAGCGCTGATCAGATAATCGTAGTAACTCCTCATGAAGGAGAATTAAAATCACTTGGTTATTCCATAGTTTCTGGCGAACGAAAGAAAACTGCACAGCGAATTGCCGATGAACTCAATGTCATCTGTGTTCTTAAAGGTCATCGAACTGTGATTGCTGCTCCCAGTAGCTCTGCGATCGTTAATACAAATGGTGGTCCAGAGCTTGCAACAGCTGGAAGCGGCGATATTTTGGCTGGGCTCATTGGCGCATTTCTTGCGAGTTGGAAACCAAAGAATTTCGGTGAAGCACAGAAGGTAATTCGTGATGCAGTTCATCTTCATTCTGCCGCGGGCGCCCACGCAGCGCATAGAAAGAAGACGGTGGTTGCGACAGACATTCTTGAGTCATTGTCGTACTGCTGATTAGATAGCGCCATGTCAGAGTTCATTCCCAACCCTGCGCGTGGCAAAGCGGTCTTTGACCTCGATCGAGCACATGTATTTCATTCGTGGTCCGCTCAATCACAAATCTCTCCCCTTCCTGTAGCCACTGGCAAGGGCTCATATTTCTGGGACTTCGATGGAAAGAAATATCTCGACTTTTCATGCCAATTAGTCTTCACAAATATTGGCTTTCAACATCCTAAAGTTGTTGAAGCAATAAAGAAGCAAGCAGATCTTTTAACAACAGTCGCCCCACAAGTTGCCAATGAAGCGCGCGGTGAAGCTGCAAAGAGAATTGTGGAGCTCGCAAGCCCGCATCATCAGAAAGTTTTCTTCACCAATGGCGGCGCTGATGGCGTAGAGAATGCAATCCGCATGGCGCGACTACATACCAATCGTCACAAAATTCTCTCGTTCTACCGCTCCTATCATGGCAACACGACCTCAGCGATTTCAGCAACTGGTGATCCACGACGCTGGCCCAATGAATTCGCATATGGCCATGTACATTTCTTTGGGCCATACACATATCGCAGTTCGTTCTGGTCAAAGAGCGAAGAAGAAGAATGTCAACGCGCACTTGAGCATCTCGAGAGTGTGATTACCTTTGAAGGACCGAACACAATTGCAGCGATTCTTATTGAATCTGTTGTTGGTACGGCGGGCGTGCTGATTCCACCAAAAGGTTATCTAGAAGGTGTGCGTGCCCTCTGCGATAAATATGGAATTTTGTGGATTGCAGATGAAGTGATGTCTGGCTTTGGCCGCACTGGAAAATGGTTTGCCTATCAACACTCCGGCGCCCACCCTGATCTCATTGTCTTTGCAAAGGGCGTGAACTCAGGTTATGTGCCGCTAGGAGGCGTTGTGATTTCTCAGAACGTCGCTAATACCTTTAATGATCGGGTATTTCCTGGCGGTCTTACTTATTCAGGCCATCCACTTGCTTGCGCAGCTGCAGTTGCCACAATCGACGTTATGAAAGAAGAGAAGATTGTTGAACATGCAGCGCAGATCGGTGAAAAAGTTATTGGTCCAGCGCTTCGCTCGCTCGCTGATAAGCATCCTCTCATCGGTGAAGTCCGCGGACTTGGAGTTTTCTGGGCGTTAGATTTGGTAAAAGATCGCGCAACTCGCGAACCACTCGCGCCTTATGCTGGAACCAGCGCTGCAATGAATGAATTAGTGGGCGAATGTAAGAAATTGGGTCTTATGCCATTCACAAACTTCAATCGTATGCATGTCGTACCTCCCTGCAATATCTCTGAGAGCGAATTTAATGAGGGCGTTGCCATTCTTGATAAAGCGTTTAGCCTTATTGATAAGCATTATGTCGGCACTGGGAAATAGAGAGCGCTATCAATGAGCGACGTTAAGCGAATTACCCATCACATCAATGGCGCATATTGGACGGGCAAGGCCGAAAGAAGTGGCGATGTCTACAACCCTGCAACGGGGAGAGTTACTGGAAAAGTAGATTTTGCTTCCATTGCTGACGTTGATTATGCAATCGAATCTGCAACGCGTGCTCAAGTTGAATGGCGGAGCGCTTCACTCGCTAAAAGAGTTCAAGTTCTCTTTGCTTTTCGAGAAATTCTAAACGCTAGAAAAGAAGAAGTTGCACGCCTGATTACCGCTGAGCACGGCAAAGTTCTCTCAGATGCGCTCGGTGAGGTCACTCGAGGTCTGGAAGTTGTGGAGTTTGCCTGCGGAATTCCACATCTGCTTAAAGGTTCTTATTCCGAAGGAGCCTCAACAAGTATCGATGTCTACTCCATACGTCAACCACTTGGAGTAAGCGCAATCATCTCCCCCTTCAACTTTCCTGCCATGGTCCCAATGTGGTTCTTCCCAATCGCAATTGCTGCAGGAAATGCTGTGATTATCAAACCAAGTGAAAGAGACCCATCTCCCGTCAATCTCATCGCAGAGTTCTGGAAAGAAGCAGGACTTCCTGATGGCGTATTTAACGTGGTGCATGGTGACAAAGTCGCAGTCGATCGACTTCTAGAACACCCCGGAATTGCTTCTATCTCCTTTGTTGGTTCTACACCTATTGCGCGTTACATCTATGAAAATGGCACGAAGAATGGCAAGCGTGTACAAGCGCTCGGTGGTGCAAAGAATCATATGTTGGTCTTGCCTGATGCAGATTTAGATTTAGCTGCAGATGCTGCAGTTAATGCCGGATTTGGTTCTGCAGGTGAGCGGTGTATGGCGATCTCAGCTCTCGTTGCTGTTGAGCCTGTTGCTGATGCCTTAATAAAGAAGATTTCAGATCGTATGGCAACTTTGAAAACAGGAGATGGAGCTCAAGGTTCAGATATGGGGCCACTTGTCACCGCTGTACATCGCGACAAAGTAGCTTCTTATGTTGATGCTGGAGTAAAAGAGGGCGCGACTCTTGTTGTTGATGGCCGTAATCCAAAAGTTAGTGGCGCCGCCGAAGGTTTCTGGCTGGGACCAACGCTCTTTGATCGCGTTACCCCCGAGATGAGTATCTACAAAGATGAAATTTTTGGACCTGTTCTCTCAGTCATTCGGGTTTCAAGTTATGACGAAGGTTTAGCTCTCATCAATAAACATCAATACGGCAATGGAACGGCAATTTTCACTAATGATGGCGGCGCTGCACGACGTTTTCAGAATGAAGTTCAGGTGGGAATGATTGGAATTAACGTTCCGATTCCAGTACCTACTGCGTATTACTCATTTGGAGGTTGGAAGAACTCACTCTTTGGTGATACCCATGCTCATGGCACAGAGGGTGTTCATTTCTTCACTCGTGGCAAAGTAGTAACAAGTCGTTGGCTTGATCCCAGCCACGGTGGAATCAATCTCGGTTTCCCGCAGAATCGCTAGCGTTTAACTAGCGTTTAACAAAGAGATCCATTACCTCATTTACTGGGGTCTGCGAAAACTTCTGATAATCCAAGGTAAGGCTGGCAATTTTCTCTTGTTGTGCCTCATCAAAAATGCGAGCCAAGTTAGTGCGGTACTTCTCTACCAGAAGTGGAATTCCTTCATCTCGGCGGCGCTTGTGTCCTACTGGATATTCAATAGCAACTTCATCCAGCGCTGAACCATCCGAAAAAGTTATTGTTACAGCATTTGCAATCGAACGCTTCTCGGGATCGTGATAATCCTTTGTGTATTGCAAATCCTCAACACAATTGATTTTCTCGCGGAGCGCATCAATCCGAGGATCTGCCGCAATCTCATCCTCATAATCACGAGCGGTAAGTCGGCCAAAGATGAGTGGGATTGCAACCATGTATTGAATCGTATGATCGCGATCTGCTGGATTACGGAGTGGACCTTTCTTATCAATAATGCGAATACACGCCTCATGGGTGCGAATTGAAATTTTCGCGATGTCATCCGAGGTTTTACCCAATTCGCGCATCTTCTTAAAGAGGAGAAGTGAAGCTTCAACAGCTGTCTGGGCATGGAACTCGGCAGGAAATGAGATCTTAAAGAGAACGTTCTCCATGACATATGAGCCATATGGGCGTTGAAATGTGAAGTGCTTGCCTTTGAATGAGACATCGTAGAAACCCCACGTTGGAGCGGTCAGCGCTGATGGATAACCCATCTCGCCAGCTTTTGCCATCAACGCAAGACGTACAGCGCGCGACGTAGCATCGCCGGCTGCCCACGATTTGCGAGAGCCTGCGTTGGGAAAGTGGCGATAAGTTCGGAGAGATTGCCCATCAATCCAAGCAAGAGACACTGCGTTGAGAATTTGGTCGCGTGATAAGCCCATCATCTCTGCAACAACTGCTGTCGATGCAACTTTAACCAAAATAACGTGATCGAGACCAACTTTGTTAAATGAATTCTCAAGTGCGATGCAACCTTGAATTTCATGAGCCTTGATCATGGCGGTAAATACATCTCGCATGATTAGCGGCTTGGTTCCATTACCGAAACCTGAACCTGCGAGATTGTTACGTGAAATCCAATCCGCGGTAGCGAGAATTCCACCGAGGTTATCTGAAGGGTGTCCCCATTCCGCAGCGAGCCAGGTATCGTTGAAATCTAACCAACGAATTGCAGTTCCAATATTGAAAGCGCCTTGCACTGGATCTAATTCGAAATCTAACCCTGGAACACGCACACCATTCTGAACTCTCTGTCCAGGTGCAATCGGTCCAAGCAATTTTGTGCAGGCGGAGTATTCCAGTGACTCCAATCCACATCCGATTGTGTCAAGGAAGCAGTTCCACGCCGTCGTATATGCCAACTCAGAGGTGACTTTGTAATTCATTACATAATCAACAATGTCAACTATCTCTTGATCAAATGGCAGATCTGACTTTGTGAAATTAGCTGACATCATCTATTTCTTATCACTTTCTCTCTGCAATTGGAATGAAGGTTCGATTTTCAGCTCCAGTGTATTGCGCTGTAGGTCGAATGATCTTGTTATCTATCCGTTGCTCGATGATGTGTCCAGCCCAGCCTGTAATGCGGGAAAAGATGAAGATGGGCGTAAAGAAATTAGTCGGAATGCCCATCTCTTGATAGGCCACTGCGCTATACCAATCTAGATTCGCAAACATCTTCTTTTCGCGCCACATCACACTCTCAATACGTTCGGCAATCTCGTAATGAATGACAGATCCATTCTCTTCCGCCAGAGCTCGAGCGATTTCTTTAATGATGGGGTTTCTGGGATCTGCAACTGTGTAAACCGGATGGCCGAAACCAATCACAACTTCCTTACGCGCTAGCCGCTCATTGATATCGAGTTCTGCCTGGTCGGCAGTTTTATAGCGTTCTTGAATCTCAAGAGCCACTTCATTTGCACCGCCGTGTTTTGGACCGCGGAGCGCTCCGATTGCGCCAGTGACTGCTGAATACATATCTGAACCCGTTCCAGCGATAACACGAGCGGCAAATGTTGATGCATTAAATTCATGTTCGGCGTAGAGAATAAGCGAAGTTTGCATCGCTTTTATCCAACTTGCGCGAGGTGCTTGCTGATGCAAAAGCGTTAAGAAATGTTCAGCAACGGAATTACTTTCAGTCGAAAGGGAGATTCGCTTTCCTGATCGAGCGAAGTGATACCAATACAGCAGCGCACCTGGAGCGCATGCAATCAATCTATTTGCAACCTCACGTGCGCTCTCAAGTGAATGATCTGAGTCTTCTTCTCGAAAACTACCGAGTGCAGAAACTGCCGTCCGTACTACATCCATCGGGTGCGAGTTCTTGGGGAGATGTTCAAGAATGGTTTTCACTTCATCTGGAAGATCGCGACGTTCCACTAACGTTTTTTTATATTGTGCAAGTTCTCTTACGTTTGGAAGTTCACCGTAGAGGATGAGGTAAGCGACCTCTTCAAATTCGCAATTTTCAGCCAAATCTTTGATGTCATAACCACGGTAATGAAGATCATTTCCGCTCTGTCCAACCGTTGAAAGCGCAGTACTTCCCGCGATGACGCCAGATAAGGCCACAGACTTCTTTGTCTTAACCTCACTCATGCACTGACTTACTCTTGCGAGAATTTATCGAGGGACTTTTCATACTCGTAATAGTTGATACGTTCGTAGAGCTCTTCACGGGTCTGCATCAATTCAATGACTGATTTTTGAGTTCCTTCGCGACGGATAACCTCGTAAACGTTCTCAGCTGCTTTATTCATAGCTCTGAAAGCTGATAATGGATAGAGCGCCATATCAACCCCAGCGCTCTTAAGTTCGGTGACGCTAAATAATGGAGTTAGACCAAACTCAGTGATATTTGCCAATACCGGAACTGATAGAGCGTCAGTAAATTTTTTATAACTCTCGAGATCGCGAATCGCTTCTGGAAAAATCGCATCAGCTCCAGCGTCCACATAAGCGCGGGCGCGTTCAATAGCAGAATCCATACCTTCACCTGCTATAGCATCAGTACGAGCAATAATGACAAATGGGTTATCACCGCGGGCATCTGAAGCCGCCCGAACTCGATCGACCATCTCTGCTGTCGACACTAATTCTTTATTGGGTCGATGACCGCAGCGCTTAGCTCCGACCTGGTCTTCGATATGAGCCGCTGCAGCGCCTGCAGAAATAAGAGAGGTGATAGTTCGCGAAATATTGAATGCAGATGGTCCAAAGCCAGTGTCAATATCGACAAGTAATGGAAGTTTGCACACATTAACAATGCGACGAACATCGACGAGAACATCCTCGAGGGTTGATATTCCTAAATCCGGAAGTCCTAAAGATCCGGCAGCTACTCCTCCACCGGAGAGATAAATTGCTCTATAACCTGCGCGCTCGGCCAATAACGCATGATTGGCATTAATTGTTCCGACAATTTGTAAAGGAGATTCTGTGGCAAGTGCCTCACGAAAGAGTTCTCCAGCTAACTTTTTCACTTTGCTAACCTATCACCGAGTGCTTGACTCGCAATAATTCCAGAGCTGCAACCGTCGCATCAAAACCTTTATCTTCTTTACTTCCTTCAACTCCACTACGAGCAATCGCTTGCTCAGTATTTTCTACTGTGAGTACGCCAAATCCAACAGGTTTGTTCCGAGAGAGGGATACCTGCATCACGCCGTCTGTGACTCCCTGGCATACATAATCAAAGTGTGGCGTCTCTCCTCGCACGACAACGCCGAGAACTACTGCGGCGTCAGCTCCACTATCAAGGGCGAATTGAGCCGCAAGTGGCAATTCAAAAGATCCTGGAACATAAATTACTGGTTCAACATTTACTTTTGCCTCGCGGAGCGCGCGATGTGCGCCGGCAACTAGAGCGCTACATATCTCTTTATGCCAACTTGCAGAGATAATCACAACTCTAAAGTCACTCATATCACTGAGTGCAATGTTTGGAACTGCTCCCGACATTATTTGTGTCCTAGCCTTTCGCGCTTGGTTTCAATGTACTTCGCATTAAATTTATTTAACTCACCATGCAGATCTTCTGCCGAGGCAGTAATTCCAGCCTCAAGAAGTGTCTGTAGCTTTATTGGGTTATTGGTAAGTAAGGTCACGTTGTTAATCTCTAATTCACGCAAAATCTCAACAGCATCAGCAAAATCCCGTTCATCGATATCGTGGCCTAAAGCAAGATTTGCCTCCACTGTATCGAGCCCTTGATCTTGGAGTTCATAAGCCCGAATTTTTTCTGAAAGGCCAATACCTCTTCCCTCTTGATCACGGAGATAAATCACTAAACCAGAGCCTTCTGATTCGATTAATTCCATCGCGCGCGCAAGCTGTGAACCGCAATCACATCGGAGCGACCCAAGAACATCTCCAGTAAGGCATTCGGAATGGATTCGCAATAAAACTCTCTGATCTTTCCCAATTGATCCAAAACGTAAAAGGGCGTGATCCACTCCACCGCGACCACTCAAAGTTGCAATCTGCCATGTTTGAATACTGCTGCTTAACGCACTATGGCGTGGCAAATTCGCCCAATGCAAGGCTCTTTCGCGAGTCAACTTCAATTCGCTAGCTTGCGTGCGCTCGCTCTGAAGAATTTCAACCAGAGAAGCGATTGTTACGATGGGGATTTCATGCGCTGCTGAAAATTCTTGGAGCGCTTCACCACGCATCATCGAACCATCTTCATTTACAAGTTCGCTAATGACGCCGACTTCTACATCACCGGCCATGCGGCACATCTCAACTACCGCTTCGGTATGGCCCTGACGGCCGAGAAGTCCATTCTCATGAGCAATAAGCGGGAAGATATGGCCAGGGCGTACAAAATCCTCAGCGCTTGCTTTGAGATCTGCCAGCGTTCGAATCGTATTGGCACGTTCTTCAGCGCTAATTCCCGTGGTAATTCCAGCCTTCGCATCGACAGTTACCGTGAACGCGGTTCGTTTAGTATCTTGATTATTTTTCACCATTAGCGGCAGGTGAAGCGCACGTGAGCGAGCTTCCGTCATCGCGACACAAACAACACCCGATGTATATCGGATCATGAAGGCAAGTTTCTCGGTTGTTGCAGCGCTGGCTAACAAGAAGAGGTCGCCTTCATTCTCTCGTTTCTCATCATCAGTAACGATGACAAAGCCGCCGTTTTTAAATACTTCAAGGGCGCGCTGCAGATTTGGATTACTCATTGCCGTTGCCGCTCTCTTCACTAGATTTACCGCCGCTCGAAATATCTCGATGCGCAATCAAGCGCTCCACATACTTAGCCAGTACATCAACTTCAATATTGACGCTGCTGCCAGGTGTTTTTAGTCCGAGGGTAGTTTTCTCTAGGGTTTCGGGAATGAGCCAGAGCGTTACACAGCTAGTTCTATCATCAATGGATCCCACTGTCAGTGATACTCCATCAACACAAATAGATCCTTGATTAACCACATATTTTTTGAGATTGGATGGAATTTCAATAACAAACTTCTGCCACTTTTCGCCAACTTCATTGGCTACTACTTTTCCAACCCCATCAACATGTCCTTGAACAATATGTCCTCCCAAACGGTCATCTGCTCTCGTTGCCAACTCTGCATTAACTTTTTCGCCAGTGTTGAGACTACCTAGAGAGCTCAGCTTCAGGGTTTGGACCATGACATCAACGCTGATAAAAGCGCCATCAATAGAAGTAGCGGTCAAACAAACGCCGTTGATAGAGATTGAGTCGCCCACTTTAAGATCTTTAGCCAACTTCGTTTCAAATTGGAGAATTGATGATTCTGCGCGTCTTTCAATTACGCGAATAATTGCTACATCCTGTACTAATCCAGTAAACACTTAAAACTCACCCGCCTGAAATCTACTAACAGCTAATGGATTTACCAGAGAAGGATTTGAAAGTAGTTGAATCCGTAGATCACTTCCAACGCGGTTGATATCGCCATAGGTAAAGGTAATTCGCTCCTTCAAAGTCGTGATACCAAGGTTTGAAAGAAAACTTTTACCTGTACCAAGTACGGAAGGAGCTTGATACAGCAGAATTTCATCAATCAAACCTGCTCGTATTAGGGCGCTATTAAATTCCGCACCCGCTTCGATAATAAGTTGATTCCATCCAGAGCTTCGCGCCATATCTAGCAGTGCAGACAACTCACGGCTTTGAATAACGCGCGTTTCAGCGTTCTCATTATTTACCTTGTAATCAACAGGGATAGAGCGCTCGCCCATAACTATACGAACTGGATTCTTCACTCGGCCTGAAGGGTTTATGCCGCTATCAAATCGCGGAGTTAGATCTGGATTATCTGCTAAAACTGTCGCAGTAGTTGTGACAATGGCATCTGATTCATTTCGTAATTTTGCAACATCTCGACGTGATTCTTCACATGTAATCCATTGAGAAGTACCATCAGAGGCGGCTATTTTTCCATCGAGAGTGGCAGCAATCTTTGTGATAATCCATGGGCTACCAGTTTTGATCTTCTTTAACCACGCCCGGTTTGTTAATGCAACTGCTTCTGTTTCGATTCCTTCAAGAACTTCAATCCCTGCATACTTTAATTTCGCTGCGCCACCTTGGGCGATCGAATTTGGATCGTTGACGGCATAAATCACACTTTTGAGGCCAGCATTGATGATGGCATCAGAACATGGCCCCGTCTTGCCTTGATGATTACAAGGCTCAAGAGTTACAACCAAAGTTGATTGTGTGAGATCTTTAAAACCTGCAGCGTGTGCGTTCTTTATTGCTACAACTTCAGCGTGATCACCACCTACGTGGAAACCTGAAGAAATTTCATTGCCGTTGCTATCAAGAATGACTGCGCCCACGATGGGATTTGGCGCAGTTAGTCCCAAGCCCTGAGCAGCAAGTGAGTTGGCGCGCAGCATCGCGCGTTGCAATAGCAACTTTCGAGATGAATCTGCGGTAATCATGGCGCCTTCCGGTTCGAGTAACTCCGGGGCGCATGAGAAGTAAACGCTGAACTATGTGGCTACGTCGATAGACGACAAATGCAGGTGCAAACCGGCATGAAGCCAGATAGAACTAGCGAGCGTGTTCCCTCTCATCCGGACTTTAACCGTCGGTCTTGGAATTTCACCAAGTCCACCGTTAGCTGGATGCAAACGGGTCGCAGACTGTGACTGCCGGTTCGGAATTACACCGACCCCGGAAACAACAG
>Ga0214917_10004267_pt1 | contig 16012 bp, 18 predicted proteins | sample LL_1208_BB_MetaG_FD_177983 | JGI IMG/M metagenome (GOLD analysis project Ga0214917, IMG submission 177983) | Freshwater microbial communities from Lake Lanier, Atlanta, Georgia, United States - LL_1208_BB | ecosystem: Environmental > Aquatic > Freshwater > Lake | place: USA: Georgia | collected... | reverse complement strand
TTCCAGAGATTGCGGCGCCTGAGGATCGCGATCGAATCAGTGCGCGTGGCTATGCCTATGGATATGTAGGCTCCGTATTATTACAGTTAATCTGTTTTGTTTTTGTATTTATGCCGTCGCTCGTTGGAGGTGATGATACCACCACTATTCAATTTAGAATTTGCTTTCTATTAGTTGGACTCTGGTGGTTTGGTTTCGGAACGTACTCACTCAACCGAATGCCAGCTAATAAACCTGCAGGCACAGGAGACCTACAACATCATTTACTATCCAAAGGGTATCACGAGTTACTAGCGGTGTGGGATCAACTAAAAACCCAATACAAACTGCGCCGTTTTTTGACAGCCTTTTTTTGCTACAACATGGGCGTACAAACAGTGATGTTGGTAGCAGCCATCTATGGAAAAAGTGAATTAGAAATTCCAACCACCAATTTGATTGGCGCGATATTAATTATCCAAATAGTAGCGATTCCTGGTGCCTATACCATTGCTAAAATTTCTTCCAAGCTGGGCAATATAAAAACATTGATGCTATTAGTTGCACTTTGGTGTGTGGGCTGTGTGGTTGGTTATGAGCTGCCCGTTGGTGGTATTTATGAATTTTATGGATTAGCGCTAATGGTAGGCTTTATGATGGGAGGAATCCAATCGCTAAGCCGGTCTACCTATTCTAAACTGATGCCAGACACAAAGGACACCGCTTCTTATTTTAGTTTTTACGATGTAACAGAAAAAATTGCTACCGTTATCGGAATGTTTGGTTTTGGATATATCACAGAACTCACCGGCTCTCAACGAGGATCAGTGCTGGCATTAATGGTTTTCTTTGTTCTTGGCTTTTTTCTGCTGATCTTCACACAGGCAGAAAAAAGAACAGCACATGCAACTGTATAGTATTAACACCGGTTATTTTAAATTGGATGGCGGTGCCATGTTTGGTGTGGTGCCTAAAAGTATTTGGAATAAAGTAAACCCTGCAGACGAAAACAATCTTTGCTCTTGGGCGCTCCGTTGTTTATTAATTGAAGACGGCAAACGACTCATTCTTGTTGACAATGGCAATGGAGACAAACAGGATGCAAAATTTTTCAATCATTACTATTTACATGGCAATGATACCTTAGATAAATCACTTGCTAAATACGGATTTCACCGAGATGATATTACTGATGTCATTTTAACCCATTTACATTTTGACCACTGCGGTGGAACCATCAAACGTGAAGGAGATAAATTAGTTCCCAATTTTAAAAATGCAACGGTGTGGTGCAACGCAGAACACTGGGATTGGGCCGTTCATCCCAATGAAAGAGAGAAGGCCTCCTTTTTAAAAGAAAACATTCTGCCCATTCAAGAAAACGGACAATTACAATTTATCAATATTCCCCCGCGACAAAACCCAGTGACTTCTCTTGCTGAGGTTCCCTTTGCAGACAATATTTCTCTACGTATTGTAGATGGACATACGCGTGGTATGATGTTACCACAAATTTCTTACAAAGGACAGACGCTTGTTTTTATGGCTGATCTTTTACCTTCTCAGGGACATATACCACTTCCCTATGTAATGGGCTATGACATGTTTCCACTTACAACATTACAAGAGAAAAAAGCATTTTTGGATGAAGCGCTCACTAACAATTACACGCTATTCTTTGAGCACGACCCAAAAGTAGAATGTTGTACGCTGCAACGAACGGAGAAAGGAATTCGTCCCGACCAGTTTTTCGCACTTGTAGATTTAAACTAGCGGAGCTATTGTAACAAGGCTCTCTTTTCGTCTAGCCCTTTCCCAATTATCTATCAACTCTAGTTGATGCTCAACCGACTCATTTCTTTACCCGTTATATCAAAATAAAGAGTGTCGGCATCTATTTCAAGTTCCTCAGACCAAGCTAATGAATATCCGTTTGAGTACGCGTTAGAAAATAGCTCTTTGTTTTGTAGCACTTTAAAAATTCCCTCACTTATCAAATCACTTAAATCAACATCGCCTTCGGGTCCGTCTTGAAATTTTATATGCAAGGTATAACCCCCAACATAATGTACTGACTCAATTTTCATACATTAAAATTAAACATTTTTTAAGCCCAGCGCAAGAGCGATGCCTAACTTATAAAAATCATGGGGCAAAAATTATTTAATTTCAAGAGAGTCAGTCCCTTACCGCAACGTTACTAATGAACGAAGCGGATAACGCAGATTGGCATAGCTCATCATATCTACTTTCACTTTCCCAACTACAATTGGACTTTCAATGCGAACGGGGATATGATTGGCGTCATCTGTAACCCAAACCGTCATTCCTTCGCCTCCCTCAAAAATGGTCCCCTTAACCAGTAGGGGTTTAAATTTAATAGCGCGGAACGTACCATATTTAGTTTTGATGGTTTCTCTTCCTAAATAACGGATATAGAGATAAAAATTTTCATAATCTAAAAACATGGTAAAAGGTATGCGGTCATTCACTTTGTATTTACCAAAATCTATATTACGCGCATAATAAATGGCACTCAACACGTCTTGCACACAGGTAGGAACTGCGTATTCACCTTTTTCTGTTTTTACAACATTTGTTGCTTTATTAAAATCATATAACTGATTAATCTTATAACCCCCTTCATCCACGTTACGCACAAACCGAAGGGGCTGCATCGTTGTTGTGTCAATATAACTTTCATATCGGTCTCTCACTCGATAGATCCAATCATAAGAGGGATGTGTTAGGCCCGTTCCTACCACATGATAAACAGGTTTACCATTGAACTGCGTGAGACGCGTCGTAAAAACAGCGGTACCGGCATTGATGTAAAGTCCAACTACGGTATAATACACGGTGTAGGAGATTCGCTCTTCCTCTTTAAAACTTGTATTTCGAATACTGCAAAACGTAGAATCCACAACAGGTTGCTTATTGCCTGTGAAAGCAGAAGCAAGTAAAAATGTTACTGCGATAATTCCAATTACAACTTTATTCATTTCGCCAAAATTTTTCAACCCCCAGCAATAATAATGCACCCATTGCAGCAGGTAGAACCAGATTCACAACCCAGAGAGAAAATGCAGCTAACAAAATTCCAGCACTATTGGTAGAGTAAAATCCAATGATCCAAATACCAACCACGCCACGCATTCCCAGCTCAGCAATAGCAAAGTTAGGTAGGCAAGAGAGTACCAAAAAGCAAAGACTAACTGTAGCAAATAGTTGAAAAGGATTTAACAAAACACTAAATAAATAAAGAGCGAAACCATATTGCATTAAAAAAACGATATAGCGAACTAACGATATACACAACATATATAGTAGTGTACGCGACTCAAATCTTGTGGGACCCATCAACCAGTTGCGAAGGCGTTCTGATTGAAATAAATTGCTGAGGTATATGGCAATGCGACTGATTCTAAAAAAACAAAACAAAAGCAGTAATAAAATCAATAAAACTCCAATGCCAAAAAAAACTAACAATACATCGCCAAGCTGTGTTGAGCGCTGTAATTGTGGGAATAAGTATACAAACCCAATTAATCCAAAAACTAATGTCCAGATTAGCTGACTCATGCTAGATACAATCGTTACCGCTACAGCATCTGCTCGTTTATCGGAAGGCAGATACACTATTCGTCCTAAATATTCCCCTACCCGATTAGGCAATAACATGGAAAATGACAACCCCGATAAGGTAGCACGAAAGGATGTAAATAGCGAGAGTGAGACAATTGACCGAAGTGCAATTTGCCATTTAAAGGCCTCTAACAACCAATTGATTGGCATCAAAGCAATCAATATAATCAGGTAGCCAACTCGCTCCAATAAAAATGCAGCATTGATTTCTTGGATGAGTAATGGCAACTGATTTTTTGAAGTCAACTCCTTCCAAATAACAAAAGACAATAAAATGAAAAGCAGCGGTCCTGCCAGATAACGGATGAAGGTTTTGCTTTTTTGAGTGAGCTTCATTAATCTTGTAAAAATACTGGGAGATTGCAAAGCAAGACTAAAATAATTCTGGGAATTGACCCAGGCACTGTGGTGATGGGATATGGACTTTTAAAGGTAGAAGGTCAACAAGTGAGCTTATTGGATTTAGGCGTCTTGCAACCCGGTAAAATAAAAGACAATTACAAACGTCTACAACTGATCTTTAATACAGTAAGTGGGTTGATCACACAATACAAACCCACTGCCTTTGCTATTGAAGCACCGTTTTTTGGCAAGAACGTACAAAGTATGCTCAAATTAGGACGGGCACAAGGCGTATCGATAGCAGCCGCCATGCGACATGGCCTGGATGTGACAGAGTACTCTCCCAAAAAAGTAAAGCAAGCGGTTACTGGCAATGGAAATGCCAGCAAAGAGCAGGTCATGAAAATGCTACAGATGCTCTTACATTTTAAAGACAATCCTAAACAATACGATGCTACCGATGCATTAGCGGTAGCCTTTTGTCACCATTTGGAAACAAGTGGCACGGGGAAAATCAAATTGAGTAAATCCAAAAGTTGGGATGATTTTATCAAGCAAAACCCCGGCAGAGTAGCTCAAAAAAAATAGAGCAGTAAAGAGCTGCTCTATAGATTAGCCAAAATTCGTGATTGTACTAGTTGTAAGACCTCATCAGCTACGCGCACTTTTCCGGGCTGGGCAAAATTCAAATCATTAGAAGTATTGATGGGAATCAAATGCATATGCGCATGAGGTACTTCCAACCCAATTACTTCCACACCACAGCGAGCACAGGGAAATGTTTTTTCAATTGCTTTTGCAATAGGCTTAGCAAACACCAGCATTTCTTGCAAGTAAGAATCTGGCAGATCAAAAATCTTATCTACCTCCACTTTAGGAACCACCAACACATGCCCTTCACGCAAGGGAAATACATCTAGAAAAGCAATAAACTGGCCGCTCTCTGCAATTTTAAAACAAGGAATTTCACCTTTGATGATGCGTGAAAATAAAGTCATAGTAGTAATTATCCTGTTGTAATGGAATCGATTCTAAACGTGAGGGTTCCAGCAGGAGCTTGCACTTCGGCAGTCTCTCCTACTTTTTTACCTAAAATGCCTTTTCCGATTGGAGAGGTAACAGAAATTTTTCCTGCCTTCAAGTCAGCTTCTTTTTCACTCACCACTTTGTATACGACCTGTTTGTTGGTTTTCAAATTGGTCAATGCGACTCTGGTGAGAATAGAAACCTTACTAGTATCAATAGAGGATTCATCTAAAACGCGAACATTTGCTAATGCCCCTTCCATAGCAGCAATGCGGGCTTCCAAAATACCCTGTGCTTCTTTTGCTGCATCATATTCAGCATTCTCCTTTAGGTCTCCCTTTTCGCGTGCTTCTGCAATTGCTTTACTGGCAGCCGGACGATCAACCGCTTTCATACGCTGTAAATCAGCCTTCATTTGCTCAAGTGTTTCTTGTGTCACATACTGAATCGTACTCATAGTCTAAGGTTGTATTTAAAAAAAGAGCAACGCCTCAGTGGGTACCGAAGCGTTGCGCATTGCAAATATACGAATTTTAAAAAACAGGTTGCAGCCCCAGCTTTTCCAATAGAACCGTAGTCATCCGTTCAAAACTTTCGTGGCTATATCCAGCTATATGGGGGGTCAATAAAACATTTTCCCTAGAAGAAAGTGAGGCAAGTTGTTCATTTTCAATTGCTGAAAAATGTTGGAGCGATTCATTAGGCAATACATCAAGCGCCACACCCCTAATCACACCACTTTCTAAAGCCTGAATTAAGTCGGGTAATTTTACAAGTTGACCCCGAGCCGTATTGACCAACAAAGGAGTTTTTTTAAGCTGCTTAAAAAATGTAGTGTTTAGCATTTCATGCGTCAACTCTGTTAGTGGAACGTGTACGCTGATAATATCGGCTTGTTCTTGAATGTCATCTAGTTTTGATTCGTGAACAGCCCCTGCAGCAAATCCAGTTTTGAAACGATCACAGGCTAAGATTCGCACTTGGAAGGGGGCTAACAAACGAGCCAGCTCACTTCCCGTATTTCCATATCCAATAATTCCAATGGTCTTACCACTTAATTCAGTTCCTCTGTTTTCGTCTCGTAACCAAATTTTATTGCGCACTTGACGATCCGCAGCTGCGATTTTGTGTAGCAGACCTAAAATCATTCCTAGTGTGTGCTCTGCTACAGCCAGTCGATTACCCTCTGGGCTGCTAAAACAATGAATATTTTTCTCAGCTGCAAAATCTGTATCAATCAATTCCATTCCACTTCCTAAACGACCAATCCATTTTAATGAAGTTGCTTTCTCCAACAAAGCACGATTGGCTTTTATACGTGTTGTTAAGACCAGTCCACTGCAACTCTCAATGATTTCTTCTGCCTCTTGCTGCGAGATTTGCGGCCGATCTATTACGGTGTAACCTGCCTTTTGCAAACTAGTTACAAGCACTGGATGCGACTTTCCCGTTATTAGAACGTTTCCTGTATGGTCAATCAAAGACATGATAGAATTACAAAGGTAGGCAGCATCACGTTACTGCATCTTAAAACTAAGCGCGGCAAAGTCTTCTACTGATAATTGCTCGGCGCGTTTTAAAAAAATAGAATCACTCAATACCTCGGGTGTAAAGAGCGATTTGCAAGCATTTCGCAATGTTTTTCTACGTTGGTTAAACGCAGTCTTGACAAGTAGTTTAAATGCCTTTTCAGACTTCATGGAAAGTGTTGAGGTTCGAGGTATCAATCGTATCACTCCACTCTTTACTTTAGGTGGCGGTGTAAAACTACCTTCCGCTACATCAAAAAGATATTCCACCTCAAAAAAAGCCTGAATTAACACACTGATTACGCCATAGGTCTTACTACCATGTAGTGCAGCAACACGCTGAGCCACCTCTTTTTGAAACATGCCAACTACTGACTGCAACTGGTCACGCCACTCTAACAAATGAAAAAGAATTGGAGAAGAGATATTGTAAGGAAAATTACCCACCACCGTAAAGGGCCCTTCAAAAGGAGCGGATAATTGTAAAAAGTCTTTGTGGATGAGTTGCGTCTTTAACACAGGATAGTGTTGCAACAAATAATCAACCTTATCCTGATCAACCTCAACCGCTTTGAAATCAATAGCTGGAATTTCAAGTAAATACTTTGTCAAGGCACCCCCACCTGGCCCCACTTCCAGCAATTGTTGAATGGGACGCTGCTGTAATGCAGCTACAATTTTTTTACAGATGTTCTCATCGTGTAAAAAGTGCTGTCCCAATGACTTTTTTAGGGTGTACATCTCTGCAAATGTACTCGGATTGGCCAAGCAATAATCCGTAATTTTACAGTAATCCTTTACCATGAATACTAATAAACCCGTTATAGGCATTTCCTGTGGTGATCTGAATGGAATCGGCATAGAACTGATCATCAAAACTTTTATGGACAATCGCATGCTCGATCACTGCACGCCTGTGATTTTTGCCTCTAATAAGGTCATTAATTTTTATAAAAAAACAATCCCGGAATGCAACTTCAACTATGCCAGTTGCAAAGAACTGAACCGTATCAATCATAAGCAGATTAATGTATTCAATTGCTGGGAAGAAGATGTAGAAATTCAACCGGGGCAACTCACGCCGGAGGGAGGCAAATACGGGATTCTCTCTTTACAGACAGCTGTCGCAGCACTCAAGCAAAAACAAATTGATGGGCTAGTCACTGCGCCCATTCATAAAAGGAATATTCAGTCCTTTGATTTTTCACATCCTGGACATACCCCCTACTTGCAACAAGTATTTGGGGTGAAAGATGTAGTGATGCTGATGGTGGCAAATGATTTTAGAATTGGACTAGTAACAGAACATGTTTCCGTTGCACAAGTGGCGAGTCAGTTAACAAAAGAAAGAATTTTAAATAAGCTACAAGTCCTCAATCAAAGTCTGCAAAAAGATTTTGGCATTGACAAGCCACGTTTTGCAGTACTAGCACTCAATCCGCATGCAGGAGATGAGGGGTTAATTGGAAAAGAAGAGGAAACAATCATTCGCCCAGCGATTAAAGAAGCAAAAAATAATAATATACTAGCAGTAGGACCTTACTCTGCTGATGCATTTTTTGCAAGAGGAAGCTACGAACACTTTGATGCAGTGCTAGCGATGTATCATGATCAAGGATTGATTCCATTCAAGACTATTGCAGCAGGCGAAGGAGTGAATTTCACTGCGGGCCTCCCCGCCGTTCGTACTTCACCCGATCATGGTGTAGCTTTTGATATTGCGGGAAAAAATCTTGCCGACCACCAGTCTTTTATTACTTCCATCTTTGAATGTGTTGATATAATCAACCGACGTAATGGTTTTGCAGAAATGCGCAGCAACCCACTTCGCAAAGCCTCTAAGGCTATGCTCGCAAATGCAAAAGATGAAGCGCTGGAAGATTAACTACTGTAACTGCGCGTCAGTTACTCCTTTGTTGATCAAATAGGATTTATACAAAATCTCTACTTTCCCTTTTTGAGGGCCTTTAGGACTGTTGTTTTTTGTACTCCCATTATCGTAATCTAGTGTCGTCCCTTTGGGTAATTTAAAATCACGCGTATTAAATTCAACTACTACTTTATCTGGCAATCCCCAATTTGTATAGGCACCATAACGCATTTGAATTTCATAGGTGCCATTTTCACGTGTACTGATTAAGGAACGAAGCACCACCAGCCTTTCAGGATCGATATACAAGGTTGCACGCGTAATTTCTTCTGCATCATTGATGGGAAATACTTTCACAATCTGACAATTGATTCCGTCAATACTTGCACTACCTGCGTCAATTGCTTCAAAATTTTGTAAGCCCAAAACGTTATTCAAATTAATATTCACCGTCCCTTTAGGAACAAAAGAAACGCCTTTTTGATTTTTGATTTTGAGCTGGTCTGGCTTGCGGTAATAAATGGTAACCAACGAGACCGGAGCTTTTATAAAAAGTACATTCGTTTTTAATTGAGCAACTGCACTGTAATTATTTACCAAATCATATTTCTTTTTTACACCAGCTAATAGAGTGGTTGGATCAATAGCTGCCTGTACAGAAGTAAACCCCGTCAATAGTAGCAAGCTGGCAAAAATTGCTCTCAACATAAAATATCTTTTTTTCTATAGCCAATCACAGATAGACTGACAAAAAATAGCGTATAGCCCACTAATATGATACCACTCTTTAGCAGCGCCATCGGATTTTCAATAGATCCATCAATGGTAACACCCTCTGCATTTTTCTCCACGTAAAAAAATCCTTTCCAACCTAACATATGTGTAGTGAAAGACCAAGGGTTAATGGTTTGCTCAAAGACAGGAACTTTTAATTGCTGAATGATCGTAAACACAATCACTATACATACCGTTGCCACAATGGGACCCAAGGCGTTTTCTGCATACACAGAAAGAAATAGGGCCATGGATGCAATCATGGTAAGGGCTAATGCAGCATAAATAAAGGCTCCAATAAACCGCCAAAGCACATCGTGTTGACTAATGATATGTAAATCAGTTTCTCTAAAAACCACCAAGTCTTCTTGCCCAAATAAAAGCAAGCTGCCGAACAATGCAAAAAGGGCCATCCACAATAACAATAAGATTACATAGACGGTGCTCGCAGAAAATTTAGCAAGTAATAAAGTAGTACGCGAGGTGGGTTGCGCTGCCAACATTCTTAATGTGCCCGTTTGCGCTTCACCCGCAATCATATCACCCGCGATCAGTGCAACTAATAATGGAACATGAATCAAAATCAAATGTAAAATGGCAACACAAACAAAATACCCATTCAGAATCTGCTGCTCAGGAATTTCAAATGTATCGGCTTGGCTGTCTGTAAAAAAGTGAATAAACTCGGTTCCATTTACCCGCAATGCAAATTGGACTAATAAAACAATAAGCGCAATGGCACCAAATGCAATATACGTTCGGGGTCTTCGAAATATTTTAAATAACTCGATATATAAAATGGATGCAAACATTAATGACCGGTTAACGATAAAAAATAAGCCTCCAGCACGTATCGCTTTTCTGGTACAGCCTGCAACTTTAACTGACTAGCTTTTTGGGTCAGCGATTGCATAGACTCTTCAGCAACTTTTTTTCCTTTGTGAATAATCAGCACCCGATCTGCAATCATTTCAATTTCACTTAAAAGATGGGAAGACACAATTACTGTTTTCCCCTGCTCTTTACACAACGAACGAATCAATTGCCGCATATCTGCAATTCCTTGTGGATCTAACCCGTTGGTAGGCTCATCTAATATGAGCAATTTGGGATCATTGACTAATGCACATGCCAAAGCCAACCGTTGACGCATCCCTTGGGAATAGGTGCCTACACGACTGGAGGCTCTTTCCAAAAGTCCCACCTGTTGCAGTAAGTCGTTATTCCGTTTTTGATCAGGGCGACGACCTCCAAATCGAGCAAATAAATTTAAATGCTCTTGAGCAGTAAGATATTTATAGAGATCTGGCTTTTCAACAATCGCGCCAATCTGAGAGAGTATTGCAGAGCGATTTTTCTCAAGTGAATTTCCAAAAAAAGTGATTTCCCCAGCAGTAGGTTTAATCAAGGTCAACAACATTCGGATCGTTGTTGACTTGCCCGCTCCATTTTGACCGAGAAAACCATACACCTGTCCCTGCTCCACAGTGAATGATAAGTCATCCACTGCAGTGAATTCGCCAAACCGTTTCGTGAGTCCGCGTACGGTTAACAATGGAGGTGTTTACTTTTTATATTGAGGAATCAATCCGTTGGCTAATTCAACCATTTTCTTGATTCCATCTTCAGGCAGATTTCCTTTTTTGAACTCAGCCATTACCTCAGGAAGTTTGCTTTCCATTTCCATTAGGAAGTGTTCTTCAAATTCCTTCACTCGGTTCACTGCAACTTCTTTTAGTAGTCCGTTTGTTCCGAGATAAATAATTGCTACTTGCTTTTCAACAGTGAAAGGAGAATATTGAGCCTGCTTTAGAATTTCCACGTTACGAGCACCCTTGTCAATTACATTTTTTGTAGCCGCATCAAGGTCTCCACCAAACTTAGAGAAGGCCTCTAGCTCACGATAAAGCGCTTGGTCGAGTTTCAACGTACCTGCTACTTTTTTCATTGACTTGATCTGCGCATTACCACCCACACGGCTAACAGAAATACCCACGTTAATGGCAGGACGGATACCTGACAAGAAGAGGTTAGTCTCCAAGAAGATCTGTCCATCCGTAATAGAAATTACGTTGGTAGGGATGTAGGCAGATACGTCACCTGCTTGTGTTTCGATGATGGGAAGAGCAGTAAGAGAGCCACCCCCTTTAATCAAATGACGGATGCTATCGGGTACATCATTCATGTTCTTTGCAACGTTATCGTCATTGATCACTTTTGCCGCACGCTCTAATAAACGACTGTGCAAATAGAATACGTCACCAGGATAAGCCTCACGTCCAGGAGGGCGACGCAGAAGCAATGATACCTCACGGTAAGCTACCGCTTGCTTTGAAAGGTCATCATAAATGATCAAGGCTGGACGACCGGTATCACGGAAGAATTCTCCAATAGCTGCACCAGCAAATGGAGCATAGAATTGCAATGGAGCAGGATCAGATGCAGAAGCGGCTACAATGATTGTGTAGTCCATGGCTCCGTTATCTTGTAATGTTTTCATTACACCGGCAATAGTGGAAGCCTTTTGTCCAATTGCAACATAGATACAGTATACAGGTTTACCTGCTTTGTAAAACTCTTTTTGGTTGATAATGGTATCTAAACAGATGGCTGTTTTACCAGTTTGACGGTCACCAATTACTAACTCACGCTGACCACGTCCAATCGGAATCATTGCGTCAATCGCTTTGATACCTGTTTGAAGCGGTTCTTTAACGGGCTCTCTAAAAATTACACCAGGTGCTTTACGCTCTAGTGGCATTTCATACAATTCGCCTGCGATTGGTCCTTTACCATCAATAGGTTGACCTAAGGTGTTAACCACACGACCCAGCATGCCCTCTCCTACTTTAATAGAAGCGATCTGACCGGTACGCTTAACTTTAGAACCTTCTTGGATACCACCTGTTTCTCCCATCAATACCACACCCACATTATCTTCTTCCAGGTTCAATGCAATGGCACGAACTCCATTTTCAAATTCTACGAGCTCACCATAACGCACATTACCCAATCCATAAACACGGGCAATACCGTCACCGATCTGTAATACGGTTCCTACCTCTTCTAAATCTGCAGTAGCATTAAAGTTGCTCAGCTGTTGTCTGAGTATCGCACTAATTTCATCGGGCTTAATGTCTGGCATATAACTTGATTTACTTGTTATTTGATCTTATAAACAAAATCGTTGTTCTCAAATTGTTTTGCAATTGCTTTCAAATCGTAAGCAACACTAGCATCCACTAGTTTATCATCTACTTGTAATACAAATCCACCGATTATGGATGGATCTACTTTTTCTTGTAGCTCAACGGAAGAATATCCTCCAGATTTTTTAACCTGGTTTAATATTGACTGCTTCACTTCGTCGCTGGCAGGTGTAGCCGTTGTTAGCTGTACTGTCTTGATTCCTTTTCTCTCCTTGTAAGCATTAACAAAAGCAGTACAGATTTCGGGCAGATAACTCTCGCGATTCTTATTGACCAATAACTGATTGAATGCATTGGAAAGTTCACTTATATGCGCCTTGGTGACTGCACTAAGAATTTTTCCTTTTACATCTGATTTGATAATAGGACTGCGAAGCATGCTGGCAAAATCACGGCTTTGCTTGCAAACATCCTGTAGCCACACCATATCAGCATACACTTGCTCCAACTGTCCTTTTTCAACAGCTAGATCAAGCAGTGACTTGGCGTAACGAGCAGCTAAACGTGGATTTGGCATGACGTGCGATTAGTTCATTTTAACAGAATCCACCAGCCCTTTGATGTGAGTCTCTTGAGCTGATTTATTTTCTAGTTCTTTACGAAGTACTTTTTCACTTACCTCAATCACCAACTTACCAACCTGGTTTTTCACTTCGGTCAACGCAGCCATTTGTTGTGCCTGAATTGCCGCCTGTGTTTCAGCCATTATTTTAGAAGCTTCTGCTTTGGCTTGGTCCTTTGCTTCTGCAATAATGCGATCTTTAGTTTCACGAGCTTCTTTGAGCAATTGTGCACGCTCTTCACGCGCCTTTGCTAACAAAGCTTCATTTTCACTTTTCAATTGCGCCATTTCTTCTTGTACACGCTTAGCACTCTCCAATGAAGTTGCGATACTCTTTTCACGCTCGCGCAATCCATTGATGATAGCAGGCCATGCATACTTGGCTAACAGAAAGAAAACAGCCAAAAAGGCTACCAGTGTCCAAATCAATAAGCCAAAACCAGGAGTTAACAGATTCATAGTATAACTAGTTTCAATTTTTTTAAAGTGAACTACTGCATCCTCCGCCCTGTGCTTCCGATGCAGTAGTTACAGACCAGGTTAAAGTACCATGGCCAAAAATCCCACGATGATCGCGAACAGTGCAGCACCTTCTACAAGGGCCGCTGTAAGGATCATGTTACCGCGGATGTCATTACTAGCTTCAGGTTGACGGGCAATCGCTTCTAAAGCTCCTTTACCGATCTGACCGATACCGATACCGGCACCAATAGCAGCAAGACCTGCGCCTACTGCACCACCTGCGTTAGCAACTTCAGCCAGCAGCATTACATTCATAAGATCCATGTTGGTTGTATTGAGGGTTAAAAAATAAACAATTAATGATGCGCTCCTTCTGCACTGTCATGATGGTCACCTTCCAAAGCTTGACCAATAAACACTGCACTGAGCATGGTGAAAATAAATGCCTGAAGGAAAGCAACCAGTACTTCGATCAGGTAGATAAATACAGTAAAACCAATTGAAAGTGGAGAAGCACCCCATCCGGCAATTGGACTTAATTCTCCAAAAATGAAAATCAAAGAAATCAAACAAATAATAATAATGTGCCCCGCTACCATGTTTGCAAAAAGACGGATGATCAATGCAAAAGGCTTGATAAACACACTCAGAAATTCAACCGGCACCAGAATAAACTTCACACCCAGCGGAACCCCCGGCGGATTGAAAATGTGTGCCCAGTAATGTTTGTTTGAACTGAATAGAATCACAACAAAAGAGAGTAGACCAAGTACTACAGTAAACGCAATATTACCTGTTACGTTAGCAGAACCTGGAATCAATCCAAAAATGTTATTCACTAATATGAAAAAGAAAACAGTCAACAAGAAAGGAAGATAACGCTCGTATTTGTGACCCAAATTTGGTTTTGCTACTTCGTCACGCACAAAGGTGATCACTGGCTCCAACAAACTTTGAGAACCCTGCGGAGCAGAGGTAACCCCAATTCCTTTTTTGTAACGTCCCGCTACACGGAACATCAACACGGTGAAAACGATTAAGGCCAACAGCATTTGCACTACGTTTCTTGTCATTGACAAATCGTAGTACTTCACCGTTGGATCAAATTTTCCGTTTGCATCGAGCGGAACAATGGTTCCAGCAGAGAATTTCTTTGGATCTAATCCCAATTCATGAATAGAATGCTCATTCAATAAAGTGTAACCTTTATAAGCAGCATGACCATGTTCAAAATTGGAAGACATGAAAACATCCCAGGTGCCCCGTGTAGGAGAGTATAATATTATAGGTAAAGGAAGTGTTACAGGATGCTCGCCAATATCCATGAAATGATATTCATGCCCGTCTAATACGTGGCCAAAAATCACTTCAGCAGCATCAAATTTCTTTTTTTCAGTGGGCTGTGCATGTTCACCAGCAGGTGCTGTTGCCTCAGCATGTGCATCACCCTGCGCATGTTCTTGTGTATGCTCCTGCGCCCAGAAAAACAAAGGAGATAAGGTAAAAACGAGGGTTAAAACCAGCGTTTGAATGAAAGATTTACAGCTTCTGCACATACCTGCCTCGAAATTTTGCGCAAAGATAGGGGTGAGTGCTTGAAAAATCGAAGAAAAACGGACAAAATGGAAGGCGATTTTAGCCCGATTTTTTCAGGCTATTGGGGGGTTGAAAATTGCATCCGAAATAACCTGGCATAATGTCCATTTAAAGCCATTAACTGCTCGTGGGTACCACTTTCAACCAGCACCCCTTTGTCCAAAACCATGATCCTGTTGGCTTTGCGAATGGTCGAAAGCCGGTGAGCAATCACAATCGAGGTCCGTCCTTTGATAAGGGTATCAATAGCAAGCTGGATCAACTGCTCGCTTTCTGAGTCAATCGAAGAAGTGGCTTCATCCAAAATCAATATGGAAGGGTTATATAATAATGCCCTTACAAAGGAGAGTAACTGGCGCTGACCCATAGAGAGCCCCACTCCTCTTTCCCGCACATCATAATGATATCCGCCGGGTAATTTCATGATAAAATCATGGAGCCCGATCATGCGAGAGGCCTCCTCTACTTTTTCCAGCGTTATGGATGGGTTACGAAGAGTGATATTATCTAATATGGAGCCGGAGAACAAGAAAACATCTTGCAAAACCACTCCTACTTGGCTTCTGATTTCATCCAAGGAATAAGAAGTAACCGATTTGTCGTCGATTCGAATATCCCCCTCCTGAAATTCATACAAACGTGTCAACAACCCCGTGATAGACGTTTTACCACTTCCGGTATGCCCGATTAATGCCACTGTTTCACCAGGCTGAGCGACAAATGAGATTCCTTTTAACACGGGAACATCCGGCAGATATGAAAACTTTACATTTTCAAATTCGATTTTCCCTTTGAATCGAACTGGATTAATTGTTTGCGTAGCAATCGGAGGCGCAGCTTCGGGATTATCTAATACTTTAAACACGCGCTCGCTGGCAATAATACCCATCTGTAATACATTAAACTTATCTGCCAATACCCGAAGCGGACGAAATAATAAATTGAGACATAAGATGAATGCAATGACGGTTCCCTGCTGATTTTCCTGAAGATGAAGTGCTTCTTTTGAGGTCCACCA
>Ga0214917_10004266_pt1 | contig 16013 bp, 13 predicted proteins | sample LL_1208_BB_MetaG_FD_177983 | JGI IMG/M metagenome (GOLD analysis project Ga0214917, IMG submission 177983) | Freshwater microbial communities from Lake Lanier, Atlanta, Georgia, United States - LL_1208_BB | ecosystem: Environmental > Aquatic > Freshwater > Lake | place: USA: Georgia | collected... | reverse complement strand
CGGAAAGAGGCCCATCTCGAACCCGTCGAAGAGCCAGCCGAGGAGCGCGGCGAGGAGCGCCGCGTTGCGGCCTCGGTGAGCGGTGTTCGATCCCACGACGGCGTTCATGCCCAAGCCCCCTCGCGTGTGTGCCCGTTCACCGCCGGCCCGCCGCCTGCAGAGCCGGGAAGCGTACTCGCGCGACCGTCCGGCCCGCCACCCGGCGGGATTCGTGCGGCCGGAGAACCGACACCGCGCCGTCTCCCCTGAAGGTGGCCGCCGATGCTCAGGCCCGCACTTCGAAGCCTGCCCGCTGCGGCCGCGAGAGCAGGCCGTCGGCCTCGGCGTCGGAGACGAACCGCTCGGCGGCCGGATCCCATTTCAGCGTGCGGCCGAGCCGGCAGGCGATGTTGCCCAAGTGGCAGGTGGAGACGCTGCGGTGCTGGCTCTCGACGTCGGAGATCGGCTGCCGCCGGGCGGCGATGCAGTCGAAGAAGTTGCCCATGTGGTTCACGATCGCGTCGAGCTTGCCGGCCCGCTCCGGCCGCGAGAGGTTGTCGAAGTCGTAGACCTTGAACGCCTCGCGGGGCAGGGGCTTGGCCGCGAGATCCTCGACCGGCTTGCCGGAGAGGTTCTCGCGGTTGACGAAGATCCGGCCGTCGCTGCCGGTGAACATGATCCCGCTGCGGCCGTGGTCGGGGTCGGCGACGGTCATCGTGACGCCGTTGGCGTAGCGGTAGGCGACCTCGAAGTCGATCGGCACGTTGTAGCCGTCGGGCGTGGAGGGGTATCGCGCCTTGCCGCTGATCTCCACCGGCAACGAATCGATGCCCCACTGGGCGATGTCGACGTTGTGGGCGCCCCAGTCGGTCAGCTGGCCGCCGGAGTATTCCTGCCACCAGCGGAAGGTGTAGTGGCAGCGCTCCGGGATGTAGGGCACGTCGGGCGTCTGTCCCTGCCAGAGGTTCCAGTTGATGTTGGAGGGCGCGGGGCCGGGCGTGAACGGCCCGCCGACCACGTTCTTCCCGAGCACCACCTCGACCGTCTGGAGCGTGCCGATCCGCCCCTGGCGGACCAGCTCCACGGCGGCGCGGAAACGATGGTCGCTCCGCTGCCAGGAGCCCACCTGCACGATCCTTCCGGAGTCCTGCACCGCCTTGCGGATCTGCTTGCCCTCGTCGATCGTGAGCGTCAGCGGCTTCTCGCAGTAGACGTCCTTGCCGGCCTTGACGGCGTCGATGAGCATCTTGGCGTGCCAGTGGTCGGGGGTGCCGATGAGCACCACCTCCACCCGCTTGTCGTCGAGGAGCTTGCGGTAGTCCTCGTGGATCTGCGGCGTGCTGCCGAAGCTGGCGCGGGCCTGCTCGCGGACGTGCCGGTCGACGTCGGCGATCGCCACCACGTCGCCGTATTCGCGGGCCTTGTCGGTGATGACCGTGCCCTGGTACCGCATGCCGATGGCGCCGATGCCCGGCCGGGAGTTCTTGGCGGCCGGAGCGGTGGCGACCCGGGTCTCGGCGGCGCTGCCCGCCTTGACGAGCGTGAGGCTCGAGGCGGCGGCCGCCCCGGCGAGGAAGTGTCGGCGGTGCATGGTCGTTCTCCCGATTGCAGGAAAGCGCAGCGGATGGAGGTCGGTGCCCTTGCGGGTTGACGGCCGGGCTCCCACGTCGCACCCTGCGTGGGCGAGGATCACTATCGCCCGCCGAGCGGCCTCGTGCCATTCAGATCGGGCGGTCGCCGTGTTCAGATTTTGCGTCGCAGACCACTTTACCGAAAAGAAGATGCGATGAGAAACCCGCATCCCCGGCACGTCGCGGTGTTCGTGGAAACCTCCCGCAGCTACGGCCGGGACATCCTCCGCGGCGTGAACCGCTTCATGGCGGAGCGGGGCCAGTGGTCGCTCTACCTGGAGCTGCGGGGCCTCGATTCGGGCGTGCCGCGGTGGCTCTCGGCATGGCGGGGCGACGGGATCATCGTGCGGACCGGCACGCCGGCGATGGCCCGGGCGATCGCCCGCACCGGGCTGCCCGCCGTGGAACTGCGGTCTTCGAAGCTGCCCCGGCGGCTGCCGTTCGTGGGCATCGACAACCGGCGGCTCGGCCAGCTCGTGGCCGATCATCTGGCCGACAACGGCTTCCGCAGCTTCGCCGTCTTCGATCTCGACACCGAGCGCTACTTCGAGGAGCGGCGGGACGACTTCCGCGCGAGCCTCGCGGCCCGCGGCTTCCCCTGCCACGAGTATCACGCGCCGAGCCACGGCGAGCGGCCCGCCAACTGGGAGCGGCACCAGGCGCAGGTGGCCGCCTGGGTGGCGTCGCTGCCAAAACCCGTCGGGATCCTCGCCTGCACCGACCAGCTCGGCTTCTGGCTGCTCGACGCCTGCCGACGGGCGGGTGTGGCCGTGCCGGAGGAGGCCGCCGTCGTGGGCGTGGAGAACGACGAGACGCTCTGCACGCTCGCCGCGCCGCGGCTCTCGAGCGTCGCCTTCGACGGCGAGCGGGTGGGCTACGAGGCGGCGGCGCTGCTGGCCCGGCTCATGCAGGGCGAGCAGCCGCCGGCGGAGCCGATCGTCGTGCCGCCCCGCGGGCTCGTCGTGCGGCAGTCGAGCGACATCGTGGCGCTCGATGACCCGGCGGTCGCCGCGGCGGTGCGGTACATCCGGGAGCACGCCTGCCACGCCGCCACGGTGTCCGACGTGGTACGGGCCTGCGGCCTTTCGCGGAGCGTGCTCGAGCGGCGGATGCGGACGGCGCTCGGCCGGCCGCCGGGTGAGGAGATCGTGCGGGTCCGGTTCGCCGAGGTGAAGCGGCTGCTCGTGGAGACCGACCTGCCGCTGGCGGCGATCGCCGATCGTTGCGGCATCGAACACCCGCAGTACATGGCCGAGGCCTTCAAGCGGCTCTTCGGCATCACGCCGGGGCGGTTTCGGGCGGGAAGCCGATGAACAAGCTCTGCGAGCGGTTCGGGGCTGCCCGTACCACGTCGCCGGACGATCGCTCCGGCCAGACCAGGCCGCCTCGAGCGGCTCGGTGCCCTGCCTTCGCCCACTCGAAGCTGACGTGCCGCTCCTCGTCCGGGGTTGCGGTATCGCGATCGCCGCAAAACCTGCATGCTGCCGCAGGCGGATCTGAATGCGGAAACGACACTGCCTGGCCAGAGTCGTGCGCGTAGGGAGCCGTCTTCGGGCGTGAGCGCGGCGAATGCCTCCGCATTCCCGCGTCGGGGTGATCGCCCATGGAAAACCACGGCGTTCGCAGGCACAATCCGCCCGATTCACCGGCCTTTCCGGTCGACGATGCCGCGTTCGTTTCGTTCGACGTCTGCGCCCCTTTCACCACGCTGTGAGAACCATGTCAACCACCCAGCCCCGCGTCCTGATCGTCGTCGGCGACGCCACCGAAACGGTCGACACGCTCTATCCCATCTACCGCCTCCAGGAGGCGGGGATGAAGCCGGTCGTGATCGCGCCCGAGAAGCGGATCTACCAGATGGTGCTCCACGAGGTGCGGCCCGGCTGGACGATCACCCGGGAGTGGGAGGGCTACCAGATCAGGGCCGACCTCGCGTTTTCGGAGGTGCGGCCCGAGGAGTATGCCGGCATCTTCTTCAGCGGCGGCCGGGCCCCCGAGTACATCCGCTACGATCAGGATCTCGTGCGGATCACCCGCCACTTCTTCGACGCCGGCAAGCCGGTGGCGAGCGTCTGCCACGGCGTCGAGGTGCCGGCCTATGCGGGCTGCGTGCAGGGGCGGCGGATGGCGACGGTGCCGAAGTGCAAGTTCGACCTGGAGGTGGCGGGCGGCATCTTCGTCGACTCGCCCTGCGTCATCGACGGCAACCTCGTGAGCGGCCGCACGTTCCACGACCACGGCCACTACGTCGGGCCGTGGATCCGGCTGCTCGAGGAGGCGACCAAGGCGACCTGATCCGGCTGCGTGCGGGCCACACGGTGCGATCGTGCCGCGTCAGTGCGACCGCGCCGTGCCGTAGCGATCGGCGAGGAAGCTGACGATCGCCTCCGGGCCGGAGACGAAGGCCCGGCCGTTGACGACCGGCACGCCGGCCGGCAGGTCGCCCGGCGGCAGGACGAGCACCGGGCACGACTGGTTCTCCTCGCCGACGAGCGCCACCACCTCGGGCCGCGGCCGCGGCACGTCGACGAGCCTCACGTCGAGCGCCTCCGTGAGCTTCGGGTAGTAGTAGAGGATCCCGGCAACGGTGGCGCACTCCGGGCAATACAAGCCGCCCGGGCGGTGCTTGGGGTCGGGGAAGCCGGCGCGGAGGAGGAACAGGATCGGCTTGGCGGTCGCGGTCATCGGTGTGTTTCCTGGTGGTTGCAATCGCAGAATCCTACCTGCCGCAGCGGTTTACGACGACAGCCGTCCGACAGTTTCTCGTCGAACGAAGACTGCACGAAGCAGCCAGGCAGAATTCGGTGCTCGCCGTACCGTGGATGACTCATTCCATCGCTTCCAGCCGGGCGACATCCGCGAGATCCTGCGGCCGGCCGGTAGCCCGCTTGTTGGCAAGCAGGTGTGACCGGGACAGCATCCGGAACGCGACGCCGTCGACGACACACTCGACCCGATCTCGCCACGCGTCGTCGAAGTCCACGCCGTCGATCGTGGTCAGCAGGTCGATGCGACTTGGCGGCAGCCCGATCTGGTAGACGACATCGCGCTGCGTGAACGTCTCTGCGTTGAGGCGGCTGCGCGGGGCCCCAAAGCGATCGAGAGCTCGCCAGAGCCGCGCTGCATTGTCGGGCGTCGGTCGCACCCAGAGGTCGATGTCGCCGGTCGCCCGGGGGAGCCCGTGGGCGGCCACCGCGTAGCCGCCCACGACGAGGTATTCAACGCCCTCGTCGGCCAAAGCGCTCAACATCTCGGCAAAGTCTCGATTCATCGCAAGGCTTTCCGCTGAACGCCCAGGCTGCCACAGTGAGGGGCCACACCAGCTGAATTCGTTCAGCCATGCTCATCGCGCCATAGGCAGATCGCTCCGCGTCGCCGAGCCTGCCGAGCCACTCCTGCGACCGCGCAGCGTTCCTGCACTCGGTAGAGACACCTTCGGTTGAATCATCGAGAGGCGCGGCAGGCGACCGGGGCGTGACCATGGTGGGATTATACCCTCGACGACGTCTCAGAGCCCTTCGGCCTGCAGGCGGGCCTCCACGACGTCGGCCATCTCGCGGGCCTGGTCCTCGAGTTCCTGCAGGAGTTCGAGATCGTCGTCGTCGCTGGCGCGGCGGGCGAGAAAGAGCAGGTACTGCGCCTCGTTTCGCCAGGCCTTGAGCCAGTCGGGCCGCGAGGCCACCGGCTTGTGGACGAGCCACGCCAGCCGCTCGAACGGGTCGCCGGCCGAGTCCATACGTATCCTGCCGTGGTGAAGGTCTCGGGAGCACGTCGCGGGAGCCGCGTCAGCCCCGGTGGAGCACGAAGCCCTCGATCGCCTCGTATTCCGGCAGGCCGAGCCGGTCGTAGAGCCGGGCGGTGTCGCGATTGCGGTCCTCGGCCCGCTGCCAGAACTCCCGCGGGTCGGTGGGCCCGGGAAAGAGCGCCCGGTCCTTCTGGCTCTCGTGCTTGAAGATCGCCATCCGCTTCCGCTTCACCTCGTCGGGCGAGAGGGGCACCGCCATGTCGATCTCATGCGGCTCCCACTCCTGCCAGGCGCCGCGGTAGAGCCAGAGCTCGCAGCTGCGGGCCCACGGGCGGGTGGCGAGCGACTCCATCGCCTTATAGACAGCCGCCAGGCAGACCCGATGCGTGCCGTGCGGGTCGGAGAGATCGCCGGCCGCGTAGATCTGGTGCGGCTTCACCTCGTCGAGCAGCTTCGCGGTGATGGCGATGTCGTCGGGGCCGATCGGCTTCTTGCGGACGCGGCCGGTCTCGTAGAAGGGCAGGTCAAGGAAGTGGATGTGCTCCGGCTTCACGCCGGAGTAGCGGGCGCCGGCCCGGGCCTCCGTCCGCCGAATGAGCCCCTTGACGGCCTGCAGCTCCGGGATGTCGACGGCGCCGGCGTGCTTCTCCCGGAGGAACGTGCGGATCTTCTCGGCGATCTCGCTCGGCTTGGTGCCCACCTCGAACGCGCGGCAGAACTCTTCCACGAAGTCGACGTGGCGGTCGGCCGACTCGTCCCAGACGGCGATGTTGCCGCTGGTCTGGTAGGCGACGTGCACCTCGTGCCCCTGTTCGCACAGGCGGATGAACGTGCCCCCCATGCTGATCACGTCGTCGTCGGGGTGCGGGCTGAAGATCACGATCCGCTTGGGAAACTCCTCGGCCGCGGCGGCAGCCGCGGCACCGGTGCCGACCGCCCGCACCTTGCGCGGATGGCCGGGGCCGCCCGCGGGCCAGCCCGTGATCGTGTCCTGCATCGCCCGGAAGACCTCGATGTTGAGGTCGTAGGCCCGGCCGCGGTTGCTGACGAGATCCTGCAGGCCGTGCTCGCTGTAGTCCTCGTCGGTGAGCTTGAGGATCGGTTTCTCGAGCTCAAGCGACAGCCAGATGACGGCCTTCCGCGTCAGGGCATCGGTCCACTCGAGCCCCATCGTGTCGAGCGGGCCCACGAGCCAGGGCGACTCGAACCGGGTGAGCCGGGCGGCCGCGGCCCTGTCGAGGACGAATCTCGCATCGGCGTGCTGCTGCAGCGCACTGGCCGAGACGTGGCTGCAGGGCGGCTCCTCGACCGCCTTGCGGACGATCGGCGCCTTGTGCTCGCCGAAGGCCAGCAGCACGACGCGGCGGGCGTCGAGGATCGAGCCGACGCCCATCGTGATCGCCTGCCGGGGCACGTTCCACTCGCCGAAGAAGTCGCTGGCGGCGTCGGCCCGCGTCACGCCGTCGAGCGTGATCAGCCGCGTGCGGCTCTCGAGGGCGCTGCCCGGCTCGTTGAAGCCGATGTGGCCGGTGCGACCGATGCCCAGGAGCTGCAGGTCGATGCCGCCCGCCTCGGCGATCAGCTCCTCGTATCGCCCGCACGCCTCCGCGACCCTCTCCCGCGGCAGCGTGCCGTCGGGGATGTGGATCGCGTCCGCGGGGATGTCGAGGTGGTCGAAGAGATGCTCCCGCATGAAGCGGTGATAGCTCTGCAGCGCGTCGGGCTGCATCGGCCAGTATTCGTCGAGGTTGAACGTGACGACGGTCTTGAACGACACGCCCTCCTCGCGGTGCAGCCGGATCAGCTCGTCGTAGACGGCCACGGGCGTGCTGCCGGTGGCGAGGCCGAGCACCGTCTTCTGGCCGGCCGCCGCCCGCGACTGGACGAGGTCGGCGATCTCGCGGGCCACCGCCCGGCTGGCCTCGCCCGGCTGGTCGTAGACGGTGACGGGCAGCCGCTCGACCGTGTGCACGTGCGGCAGCGGGCCGCGGTAGATCGGCGTGGAAGGAGCGAGCGTCGCTGCGGGCGTGGCTGCGGGCATGCGAGATTCCTCGGGCGTCGGCGTGTGTCGGTGGTCTGTGGTCGATCAGTTGTTGGAAGGCGGCAGCTCGCGGATGCGGAGGTTGCGAAACTCGACCGGCGCGCCCTCCGATTCGAGGCAGAGGAAGCCGGTGGCCGGGGCGCACTCCGCGCCGCCGGACACCTGGTGGCCGTTCACCCAGAGGCGGACCTCGCCGTCGACCGCGCGGACGAAGTAGTGGTTCCACTCCGGCGTGCCGCGGGAGTGTTGTTCCGTGGGGAAGCTGCGGCTGCCGTTGGGCGAGAGCGGCGGGAACGGCTTCATGGTCGACGTGCCGACGGGAAAGACGTCGCCGTTGGTCGTGAACCAGTCGGCCTTCTTGCCGGAGGATTTCTCGTACTGCTCGGTGTAGCCGTGGTCGAGGATCTGCACCTCGATGCCGCCGCGGGGCAGCTTGCCCGGAGGCACGTCCTCGAGCGCCGCCGCAGGCGCCCAGAGAAAGACGCCCGAATTGCCCCCCGAGGCGAGGTGCCGCCAGTCGAGGGAGAGCTCGAGATTCGTCACGGGGAACTTCGTGCGGATCACGCCCACTGGCTGGCCGGTGCAGTGCACGCCGCCGTCCTTCCAGGTCCAGGTGCCGGGCTTGTCGGCCGTCGGGAGGTCGCAGTTGACGTTCGTGAAGTCGTCGGCGCCGAGGTCGCGCCAGCCGGCCCCGGCGGTGTCGGCCGCGGCGAGCTCACGGATGAAGACGTTGCGGACGTGCATCGCCGCACCATGTGTCTGGATCTGGATCGGGCCGCGGTCGGGCAGCGGCTGCCCCTTCTCGAAGTAGTTGGCCAGCGGCTGGTTGTCGACCACGGTCTTGTCGTTCAAGACCACGGTCACCCTGTCGCCCTTCATGAGAATCCGGGCGGCGTTCCAGGAGCCGATCGGGGCATCGGCCTTCACGAGCGGAAACCGGGCGGGCGAGTCGGGGGGATTGTTCCAGAGGCCGCCCGAGCCCTTCTGGTTGCCGTGCTTGTTGTCCCGCTCGCAGTCGGGGTCCCAGATCTGCACCTGCGGGTTGGCCCGCAGGTAGATGCCGCTGTCGGCGCAGGCGTCGGGCAGCATCCATTCGATCCACATTTCGAAGTCGCCGTAGTCGCGGTCGGTCGTCAGGTAGACGCCCTTGCCGTCATTGACGATCACGCCATTTTCCACGTTCCAGTGCTGGGCGAGGTCGGCGTCCCAGTCGGTCTGCCGCTTCGCCCGCTCTTCGGGCGTGCCCTCGGCCTCCTTGCGGGGATCGAAGTGGGGCCGTCCCCGCCAGCCGGCGAGGTCGCGGCCGTTGAAGAGCGACATGAACCCCGCGGGCGGTTCGGCGGCATGGCCCGTGGCCGACGCGAGCGGTCCGGTGACGACGGCCAGTGCGAGGCACGCCGCGCGAAGGAGCAGGGGAATCGAGTCGGCGGGCAGCACGGCCCGCGAGCATCCGAACGTCATGGTGCAGGCCTCCGCCGATGGGACGCGATCCAGCCTGAAAAAGCATATCCCGCGGCCGGAAGCGGTGGAACCGCCGCGCGGAAAAGCCGCCGTCGCCGCGGCTGCGATGGCGTCGCATCGAGCCGCGGGATCGGCACGACCTGCACGATCGGACGAGGTCGATGCCGCTGCGACGATCCCCCGCTGGACCGGCGGATCGCAGGTGGATCACGGCGGCAGGATGCCGTGCTCCCGGAACTGCGCAATGTGATGCTTGCCGAGTGCGGGAGGCATCCCGGGGGGCTTTAGGTCGGCCGTCCAGCCGCGGAGCTTGGCCTCGAGCCGGCTCGCGACGTCGGGCAGCGCGGCGGCGAGGTCGCGGTCGGCCCGTTCGCCCTCGGGTGTCGTGACGTCGAAGAGGAGGGGCCTCTGGTCGCCGAGCACGAGCAGCTTGTGGGGAAACTCCTGGATCGCCGCCTGCGACATCCACCGCCAGTAGAGCGTGTCGTGCGGCGGGCCGGCGGACCGGCCGGTGAGGTGCGGCAGGAGGTCGACGCCGTCGAGCGATTCATCCCGCGGCAGGCCGGCGAGCGGGACGGCCGTCGCCGCCACGTCGAGGCTGATCACCGGCCGGTCGAAGACCTGGCCCGCGGGAATGGTGCCCGGCCAGGCGGCGAGGAATGGCACGCGAATGCCCCCCTCGGCGAGCATCCCCTTCTGGCCGTTGAGCGGCAGGTTCAAGGAGCCGTTCCAGGATTGCCTGCCCAGCGGCGCGCCGTTGTCGCCGATGAAGAAGATGAGGGTGTCGTCCTCCTGGCCGATGTCGCGGAGCGCCTGCCTGATCCGGCCCACGCCGTCGTCGATCGCCGCGACGAGCGCGAGGGCCTGCCGCCGCTCCTGCGGCAGGTGGGCAGGGGTGCGTGAAAACCAGGGCTCGGGGGACTCGAGCGGCACGTGGGGCGCCATGTACGCCAGATAATGGAACCACGGCCTGTCGGGCTCCGCGGTGCGGCGGCGGAGGAACGCCAGCGCCGCCTCCGTCTGCACGACCACACGGCAGCGGACGTCGCGGACGGAATGGGGCGGGTCGGCGAAGGCGGTGCCGTCGAGCGCGTGCGAGGCCGAATAGTCGCGGCGGATGCCGTCGAAGTATTCCGCGAAGCCCTGGGCGTGGGGCGAGCAGGCGGGCAGCAGGACGTTCTTTCCGCCGCCGCCCTCACGTCGATCCTCCATGTCGAGGTGCCACTTGCCGCTCATGCCGGTGAGGTAGCCGGCATCCTGCAGTCGCTCCGGAAGCGTGACGACGTCGGGCTGGAGCGGGATGCCGTTGTGCTCCACGCCGCAGCGGTTCTGGTAGCGGCCCGTCATCAGGCCCGCCCGCGACGGGGTGCACTGCGGGGCCGTGACGTAGCCTCGTGTGAAGCGGACGCCGTCACGGGCGAGCTGGTCCAAGTGCGGCGTGCGGACGTCGGCGTCGACCCCTTGCACGCCGAGATCGGCCCAGCCGTGGTCGTCGCTGAAGATCACGAGCACGTTCGGCCGCCGCCGGGGCGTGGAGCCCTGCGGCTCGGCGTCTGCGGCCGCGGCCAGCGACACGCCAGTGACCAGCGACCCAACAACGAGCAGAACGACAACGCTGCGCATGCGGCGGCTCATGGCGTCACCGCGGAAAAATCCCAGGCCTTCGTCCGGCCGCCCGCCGTGTAGCGGATCGACTGCACGTCGACGGGCTGCCCGCCGGCGGGCAGGTGGAGCCGCACGATCGCCGTCGTGCCGGCCACCGGGAGATCGAACGAGACGTCCTGCCACTGATCGCCCGCCGCAAGCGTGAAGGGCACTCCCTTGCGGTCGCGGGGCAGGGCCTCCTCCGCGGTCGTCCGCCAGGTGATGAAGCCCTCGCCACCCGCGGCGGCCCGGAGCCGCAGATCGACGTGGATCGGCCCCGAAAGCTTCACCTGGGCCGTGCTGAGGTAGGGCCGGGCTGCCGTGCCCTCGATCCGATACCCGCCGGCGATGGGCTTCGCCGTGCACTGCTGGGCGACGAGGCCGGCGAACGTGTCGGCGGGCTTCTCCGCCGTCGGGCCGGCACGGTAGGCCGGATTCGGCGCGGGCGCAAGCGCTCCTGTGTCGGCGACAAGCCGGTCGATGACGGCATCGAGTTCCTTGACCTTCTCGGGCATCCGCGCCGCGAGGTTGGTCGTCTCGCCGAGGTCATCGGCGAGATTGAAGAGCTCCCGCGTGCCCTCGTAGTCGCCGGGATGCTCCTCGTAGCGGCGGATCAGCTTCCAGTCGCCCTGGTACGCGTTCACGCCGCCGCGCTGCACGGGAAACCAGATGACGTAGGAATCGCGAGTGGGCCGGGCCTCACCACGCAGCGCAGCGGCATACGAGACGCCGTCGATCGGGTGATCGGGCCGGCGGGCGAGGCCGGCCAGTTCGAGCACCGTGGGATAGACGTCGGTGCAGCCGACCAGCGAGTCGCTCGTGGTGCCGGGCTTCACGCGGCCAGGAAAACGCACCATGAGCGGCACGCGGACGCCCCCCTCGTAGAGCGTGCCCTTGCCGTCCCGCAGGGGCGCGTTGTTCGTCGGCGGCCTGTATCCGGCCCACTTCCGGTAGCTGGCGAGCGTGGGGTTGGCCGACTCCTGCTTCGCATTCGCATCGTTTTTCTTGTCGGTCTGAGTGTTGCTGTGGGTGTTGCCGCCGTTGTCGCTCGTGAAGATCACGAGCGTGTCGTCGGCGATGCCGAGCCGGTCGAGCGCGTCGAGCAGCCGGCCGAGCGAATCGTCGACGCTCTTGAGCATCGATGCCATGACGGAGTTGTCCTGGCGGCCGCTCGGGTCGGTGCGATTCGCCATCTCGGCGGTGAGGGGTTCCTTGTGGCCCCACGGGCCGTGAACGCCGTAGTGCCAGAGGTTCAGGAAGAAGGGCCGGCGCGTGTCGGCCGCGACGCTCTCCTCGACGAACCGGATTGCCTCGTCGCTGAGCCGGTCGGTGATGTATTCGCCCGGCGGGCCGTCGGTGATCGTGCCGAAGACCCGCTTGGCCCCCTTGGGCGGATCGGTGCCGGGAGGCGAGACGCCGTACGGTGAGAAGTAGCCGCCGGGAGGACCAGGATCGGGATGGCAGTGGAAGGCGACGTCGAAGCCCTGCCGCTCCGGCCAGTGCGGCTCGGTGAGGCCGAGATGCCATTTGCCGAAGTGGCCGGTGCGGTAGCCCGCGTCGCGGAGCGCCTCGGCGAGCGTGTAGGCGGCCGGGTCGAGGTACGTCTGGCTCGCGGGATAGAGCACCGGCACGTTGGCCGGGCCCGATGTCGGCAGGCTGCGGGCCACGGGCGGCTTGTGGCCTGCGGGCACGATGATGCCGTGCCGTGCCGCGTTGTGGCCGGTGAGCAGGCAGGCCCGCGTGGGCGAACAGATGGGCTGCGAGTAGGCCCGGGTGAACCGCATGCCCTGGTTCGCCAGCCGCTGCATGTTCGGCGTGTCGTAATAGGTCGAGCCGTATGGCGTGCTGTCCATCCAGCCCATGTCGTCGACGAGGAAGAGGACGACGTTGGGCGGCCGGTCGGCGGCCCAGGCTGGCCGGCAGGCCGGCAGACAGGCGAGCGTCGTGATCAGGATCGCGACGACAAGGCGGCGGCGGGGCATCGGGATCTCCTGGATAAGGAGAAGTTTAACGCCGGAGGCCGCCGCGGGTTGCGGTGGGTTGCGCGGCGGCTCGCCTCAGGTCGCCGCCGCACGCGGGGCGCCGTGCCGGGGTGTGGGGCCAGTTTGTTCGATCCAGGTTCAGCCGCCCTGGCCGGCCGGCCAGTGCTCCGCGATCTTCCGTTTGAGGAAGGCTACGCTACGGAAGAGTTCGTCCATGCCGTTCACGCCGTCCTCGATGCTGACCCACGTGCACCTGCCCTGGCGGGCGAGCTCGCTGAAGATCGAATCGTAGTCGTTGAGGCCCTTGCCGATCTCGCCGTGCCTGAGCCGCTTGGCGTAGCCGACCGCTCCGCCCTCCTCGCGACGCAGGTCGTCGAGCGTGCCCTCGATGAGCGAGCGGTCGCTGGCGTGCATCGTGACGACGCGGTGGGAGACGCGGCGGAGCAGCTCCAGCGGATCCTCGCCGGCGAGGTACGTGTTGCTCGGGTCGTAGTTGACGCCGAACCGCGGATGGTGGATGCGGTCGACCAGCCGGCAGAAGACGTCCATCTTCTGGGCGAACTCCGGGTATTCCCAGAAGTCGTCCTTGTAGTGGTTCTCGATGACGAGCGTGATGCCGCGGGCCTCGGCGTGGGGCAGGCAGGCTTCGATCGACTCCGCGGCCAGCCGCACGCCCTCGTCGATCGAAAGCGCGGGCCGCCGCTGGCCCGAGAGCACGCGGCAGTAGGACCCGCCGAGCGCCGCCGTCATGTCGATCCAGCGCTTCTGCTTGGCGATCTCGCGGTCGCGGAAGGCGGCGTCGGGATGCGTGAAGTCGGGGGAGCAGCACATCATCGGGATCGTCATCCCGTGGGCCTCGACCTCGCGGCGGAAGCGGGGCCAGGCGGCCTCGTCGGCCATCTCCAGGAAGCCTGCATACCATTCGAGGCCGTCGAGGCCGAGCGGCGCGGCGAGCCGGATCCACTCCGAGACGGTCATGCTGCCGTCCTTGCAGAGGGCCTGCATGAACGCCTTCGGAAATGCGGCCAGCCGCGGGCTGCGTGCCGTCGTTGTGCGAGACGCTGCGTCGCTCATGGCATGGCTCCGGCCGTCGTGGCCGTCTTCCGGGCAAGTGTCGGTGCCGCCTCGGGAAGCTGGATCGTCGGCTCGCCTGCGAGATAGCCGAGCGACCGGAGAAACTCGTCGGCCTGTCGCGCCGTCACCTGGATCCACGGCTCGCGGTTGAAGAAGCTGTGGGGCTGGCCCGCAGCCACCCAGAGATCGGCCCGCACGCCGAGCGGCCCGGCCTTGGCGAGGTATTGTTCCGCGCCCGCGAGCAGCGGATCGTCGCTGCCAAAGAACATCACGGCAGGCGGGCCGCCGGCCGCCACGAACCTGTTGGGTGTGATCGCCTCGATCACGGCGGCGTCGAGCACGGCCGGCGTTTTCTTGTCGCGGGCAAGCTCGTCGATGTTGAGCGCCGGGTTGAAGAGCACAAGTGCGTTCGGCCGGGATGAGATCGGGGCGTCGTCGGGCTCGAACCCCGGTACCAGTGCCGTGCAGGCGGCAAGGTGCCCGCCTGCCGAGCCGCCGGCCGCGACGATGCGGTCGGGGTCGATGCCCCATGCGGCGGCGTTTTCCCGGAGCCAGCGGACGGCGGCCTTCGCGTCTTCGACGCACTTGTCGGGCGTCGTGCGGTGGATCGAGGCGATGCGGTAATCGGCGCAGGCGGCCACCATGCCGCGGGAGGCGAAGTAGTCGGCCTGCGGCACGAACTGCCTGTAGGTGCCCTGCCTCCAGCCGCCGCCGAAGAAGAAGACGATCGTCGGCCGGCGGTCGGCCGGCTTCCAGTCTGCGGGCAGCGAGAAGTGGAGCGACAGCCCGCCCTCGGGCGCCGTGCGATAGATGCGATCCTCGTGTCGCACGACGGCAGTGGCGGAAACGAGCCTCGGCAGGTCACGGAACCGCTCGGCCCGCTGCGCCTCCGCCGGAGCTGCGGATGCCGTGAGCGCGACGATGGCAACACATATCGAGCGCAACCAAAAGCATGTCCGTTGTGGCACGAGTGCCCTCGCGGTCATCGGCGGTGCCATGTGTGCGCGGTGATGAACGGTTGAGCTGCGGTTCGGGGTTGCCCACACCCCGTCGCCGGACGTTCGCTGCGGCCATCCTGGCCTTCGCTCACTCGATGCTGCCTGCGCTCCGCCATCCATGGCTTCACGTGCCAGCAACGCCGGCTCTCGGGGCATGGGCAACCCCTCACGGATCTGCGCATCCTCACATAGCAGCTCCCTTCGTCGCAGTATACCCGTCTCCGCGCTGCGACGGGGCGGGCAGCGGCCGCCCTTGCGACGTGCGCGACTCGTGAGGCGTGGCTCGCATGGAAATCGCGGCGATGGCGGCGCCACGTCGCCGGACGAAGCAGCCGTGTCGCCAGTGACACAGGCACGCTGGAACCGCCGCGGCCGGGTCACGGCCTCGCCGGCGGCTGGTCCACGATCGTCTTTGGCAGGTTGCGGCCGACGGCGGGATACTGCTCGAGGTCGACGACCTGGCCGCTCACCGGCCCAGACTCGTCCGACAGCCAATAGACCGCGGCAGCGGCCATCTCCTGGGGCGCCAGCAGCCGGCCCGTCGGCGAGGTCTCGCGGGGCAGGCGGGCCGTCCAGTCCTCGGGCAGGCCCTGCTCCCGCTTGCGGCGGACTTCATTCTCGGTGAGCACCCAGCCGGGGTTGATCTGGTTCACGCGGACGCCCTCCTGCCGCATGAGCGTGTCGCCGAGGTTCCGAGTGAGCGTCATGAGCCCGCCCTTCGAGATGCTGTAGGCGAGGAGATTCGGCTCGCCGCCGTGGGCGTTGACGCTGCCGATGTTGAGCACGCAGCCCCGCGTTGCCCGCAGGTGCGGCAGCGCCGCCTGGATGAGCAGCAGTGGCACGAGCGTGTTCACGGTGACGATCCGCAGGAAGCCTGCCTCGTCGGTCGAGTGGATGTCGCCCGTCGCCACGATCGCCGCGTTGTTCACGACCGCGTCGAGCCGGCCGAATCGCGAGACCGCCAGGGCGACGAGCCGTGCGGGGCAGCCGGCCGCGGCGAGCTCTTCGACGTGGCCGACGGCCCGGTCCGCCCCCAGCGTCGCCACCAGGTCGGCGACGAGATCGGCCTCGAGGCCGTGCACGACGACGCGGGCCCCCTCGGCCGCGCACCGCACGGCGATCGCCCGGCCGATGCCGGTGGCGCTGCCGGTGACCAGGACGACCTTGCCGTCGAGACGCATGGGAAAGCCTCTGCCGGTGTGTGACTGGTGCGGATAGCGAATGTCGGCCGGCGGCGACGTGTCGACCGCGGCGGGCGCATCATATATGGTGTCGCTCGTACGGCACGAGCGGCAGGTCGTCCCGGCGGCGGGTAACGCCGCGGTGCCGCGTCCGATTCAGCGGAGGACGCGATGGCGAGGCACACAGCGGCTGGATGCGGCCGACGAGAGTTTCTTGCCGGGATGCTGGCCGCCGGTGCCGCGGCGGGGTCGCGGCTACGCGCCGCCGAGCCGTCGG
>Ga0214917_10004265_pt1 | contig 16016 bp, 8 predicted proteins | sample LL_1208_BB_MetaG_FD_177983 | JGI IMG/M metagenome (GOLD analysis project Ga0214917, IMG submission 177983) | Freshwater microbial communities from Lake Lanier, Atlanta, Georgia, United States - LL_1208_BB | ecosystem: Environmental > Aquatic > Freshwater > Lake | place: USA: Georgia | collected... | reverse complement strand
CAGGTCAAGCAGAACCATTCAGAATGTCACGCACCAAGATTGAAGAATTTATAAAATGCCCTAGATGCTTCGTACTCGACGTGAAGCACGGAATCAAAAAACCAGCTGGTGTTCCATTCACCCTTAATGTCGCAGTTGATAATCAACTCAAAAAAGAATTCAACATTTATCGAAAGAATCAACAAGTTCATCCACTGGTAGCAGCAGCCGGTTTAGACCTTGTGCCATTTGATCACCCAGAACTAGACACTTGGCGTTCTAACTTCAAAGGCGTTAGCTACACGACAGCTGACAATCGCTTCACCATTTATGGTGCGGTTGATGATTTATGGGTCAACAAAGCCGGAGAGATTACAGTGGTTGATTACAAAGCAACCGGAAGACAAGAAGCTGTAACCGCACTTGGTGAAGGTGGTTTCTACGATGGTTACCGCCGCCAGCTAGAGATTTACCAGTGGTTGCTTAGAAAGAATGGCTTCAACGTGTCCAATATTGGCTACTGGGTGTATGTGACTGCAACTCAAAAGCAAGAGAGCTTTGAGAACGCACTTCATTTTGAGTCGAACCTAGTTTCCTACAAGGGCTCTTCAGATTGGATCGACGAAAAACTAAACGAGATCTATCAAAACTTAAACGAGTACGAAGTGCCTGGCCCTGCTGAGGATTGTGAAGTTTGTAACTTCTTTGACAAGAGGGCTACTTTCTTGGATTCAGAAGAAGGAGTTGTATGGCCAACATGTGAAACTTGTGGCCATCGCATGCACAGAATTGCTTACGGCTTACCAAGTGGACCCCCGCCAGAAGGTTACCTACTTGGCGGATGCATAGTAGAACCAGGCAGTCCAAACGAGATCTGTCTTCACTGCAATCCCCAAGACTAAGCAAGCTTGGTAGGACCTACATTTCGCCATTAGTGAAACGCTTGCTTAATGTCAGAGGTAGGGACTATCCTAAAAAACTTACCCAAAATGGGGAGTGCACGAAAACGGTTGAATCGTTTTCAGTATTAGGACTATAAGGGCAACAACTTCTAAGTCTTCATGCTGAAGCATCAATCATTGACTGTCAATCTAAACAAAAAGGAGTAAAGTGCACGAAATCAAGTGCCCACACTGCAATACCGTATTTAGCGTAGACCAGGCAGAATACGCCGGCCTACTAGACCAAGTAAGAACCAAAGAGTTCGAATCCGAACTTACCAAGCGTCTCCACCTAGAGCAGGAGAAGCAAGCCGCCCAGATTGAAGCGGCCAAGCAAACAGCAGAAGCAGAGAAAGCAAAGGCGCTTTCAGACAAAGAGCTAGAGATTCAGAAGCTAAAGGCAGACCTTGCAAACAGCCAAACTGAAATCGAATTGGCTCGTAAAACTGAAGCCGAGAAATTAGCTAAGGATGTTTCAGACAAAGAGCTAGAGATTCAGAAACTCAAGGCTGACATCCAGCAGAAGGCCACCCAGGCTGAACTTGCTCTCAAGAACGCTATCTCTGAGGCAGAGAAGCAGAACATCCAGTTGAAGTCTGAGCTCGAGAAGCTAGCTGCAGAAAAGAAGATCTCAGAGCAGTCCTCGAAAGAAAGCCATGCCAAAGAAGTGCAGACTCTCAAAGAAGAGATTCAGCGCATCAAAGACATGAAACTTCAGATGTCCACAAAGATGGTCGGGGAGTCACTAGAGCAGCACTGCTCAACCGAATTCAACTCAATCCGTCACGCTGCTTTTCCAAAGGCGTACTTCGAAAAAGACAACGACGCTTCTACCGGAAGCAAAGGTGACTTCATTTTCCGCGACTTCACAGATCAAGGTGCTGAATACATCAGCATTATGTTCGAGATGAAGAACGAGTCAGATGCTACCAAGACCAAGCAGAAGAACGAAGACTTCTTCAAGGAGCTAGATAAAGACCGCACTGAAAAAGGCTGTGAGTATGCGATTCTCGTTTCTTTGCTGGAACCGGAATCTGAACTTTACAACCAAGGCATCGTGGATGTTTCACACAAGTACCCAAAGATGTATGTGGTGAGACCTCAGTTCTTTATCCCGATGATTAGCCTGCTTCGTAACGCTGCTATGAAGACCATCTCTTTCAAGAATGAACTTGAACTAATCAAGAAACAAAATATCGATGTGACCAACTTCGAGAAGGATCTTGAGGAATTCAAGAAGGGATTCGGCCGCAACTACAAGCTGGCTTCTGACAAGTTCTCAGCAGCTATCAAGGAAATCGACAAGGCAATTGACAGCCTTCAGAAGACCAAGGATGAACTGCTCGGTTCTGAAAAGAACCTGCGTCTAGCAAATGACAAGTTGGACGGTGTAACTGTCAAAAAGCTCACCAAGGACAACCCGACCATGAAGGCAAAGTTCGAAGAACAGAGCAAAGACGAGCCAGAATCTGAGGAATCAGAGGACTAGCAAGCTAGGTTAGGCAGTTTCATCTTCTCTCTGTGAGGTTGCCTAACCTCCCAGAACCAGGCCCCACTTCTTTCTCCCTTTCTAGGTGGGGCCTGGTTCTAAACCTTTTCCTGAGGTCGCCCTAAACTTTAGTTAGTATCCCCAGATGGGGAGAAAGGCAAATTATGAAGATGATCCCTGAAATAGAGGATGATTCTCTCGGCAAAAGTTATTTGCAGACGAACGTGGTCTTTGAGCTTGATGACCTCTTTGCCCCATTTACTGTTTTGAGCACTCAACCACAGATGCCAGGTTTCCAGCGACAACTTCTTCCTAGAATCCAAGATTTGCTAAAGCGGTTTTGGATAATAACGGCAGCAAATCCTTATAGCCAAGAACTATCTAAGACTCAGAACGAAGCTCTGAATGAGAAACTCGAGAAAGATCTGAAGTACTTAAGTTTGAAGTTTGAGTTAGTTACTTGCACATCCGTGGATGGTAAGTGGACGGAAAAATCGTTTGCGATCTCCAGACAAGCGCACCTGAAGAACGAGGATGTCGAGAACCTTGTAATTGCTTTAGCCGGCAAGTATCTTCAGAACTCTGTTTTCAGCTTCTCTGGAAACACAATGAAAATTCTTCCAGTGCTTAGACCTGACATCAGAGGACAGTCAACTTACTACGTATACGAACCAGCTTAAAGGCATTAGGAGATAAATGGGAAAGATTCAGGTAGGACTAGCAACCATAGAGTGGCTGGAGTTGAATCAGACATGGGTGAACAAACCCATGGGCAAAGGCGATTATGACATCCAAGGTGTTTGCGACAAATTTAGAGTCACTACACTCGACGGGTTGAACATGGTTTTTGGTGTAATCAGATGGCCAAACCACAAACCTGAAGTCGGTTACATAACTCACTCAGCTGGGGAACTTAAATATGAGCGCCTAAAGAACGCTGGCAGATTGGGTATTTTCGACAAGACTAATGGAGACGCGAGCATTTGGTCTTTCGAACTTAGAGCCATGAAATATGGGGAAGGCCAAGCACGACCAACATTAAAACAAGTAACCCTTAAAGATCTCGATGGACTTCTTGAGGGCCAGTCAGCTTTGGAGCTATTAAATAATTCTGGTGCTATAGAAGTTGGAGCAAGAGGTGACATTGCCCCTGCAGAAGCAGGAAACCGAAGTAATGAACTTTTCGTGACAACTAAAGCGCGAAACAACGATCTAATCGCTGTGGGCTTCACAATTACTCGAGTATTAGCAATCATGAAAGACTTCGGTAAATAACATGGCCGGTAATGAAATCAGGTTAATAACAGGTGATTCAGTTGCTGAAGTCGCAGGCGTGATATTTGCAACATCAAAAGAATTTGGCCAAGAACTGGGCAACATCGTCAATTTATATTTTTTGGGACAAGGTAATGCTGGCTGGTTTGCTGATCTTCGTAATCGCCGGAAGAGAGAAGGCAAGGGAGATTACAAAGACCCATTAGATATTCGCTTTCTCCTTTGGGAATCGAGTGCGCCTGAATCTCCAGTTCCGGCTGCCATACCAGGGTTCTCAGACATCTGGAAATTCGAAGCTGATCTCTTGAGGAGAAAGCTAAACAGTTGGATGCACTATAGCCTTGAGCCAGATCTAGACACCTTAGAAGACATTCTTACTGTTATGTCAACTTTGGCACAGCTGTCTGACTTAGATCTGCTTCAAGACCTTGCTAAACAAATAAACAGAATTAATGAGATTCGAAATGGTTGGAAACCAGAAGTACCTGCTTCCCAAGCACCCCAGTCGCCTGAGGTAGAGGCTTTCGTTTCTGAGGTAAAGGTCAAGAAAGAGCGAATTTTTGCTCGGCCACCAGTGGGCTCTGTTTGGAATGGACCAATTGGTTCTAGGGTTATCGAATTGAATCGGAATCTCCGTGATGCATTGGAAGACGGTGTTTCTGTGGCTCATGAGATGGGCCCTAACGGCAAAGACAAAGTCCTCGAATGGCTTAGATACTTCCCCACCGGAGGAGATATCAGAGTTTCAGATGACGGTGCCGTTATGGGTTATGTAAAGGGAGTGCCAATCCTGATTGGCTGGTTTGGAGACGAGCCAGATGTTCACCCAGATGACATTCGCGGCTATTACCTGCCACATGACTATGAGTTCACTGGGGCAGACATTCTCGATATGCAAACAGGTAGTTTACTTTCAGACTCAGCTTTAGAGGACCCCAGTTCACTTATATCCGAACTAAAGGGCAAAATAAAGCCCGGAACAGTAATCAATGTAACCACCTACGGAGACGTAGTTTGGGGACCAGATGATGACTCGGACCTGGTGAAACTTACAAGGATTCATAGGGATCTTTGGTTCCGTGGCCAACTAGGTTAAATGGCTGTTTTTGTAATAGTTCTCGTACGTTTCAATTTCTTGTCTTGAGAGATCTATCCCGTTAGAGTTTTCGCCAAAAGAACGCATTGTTTTTCGGTACCATATGTTCAAATTTCTCCACTGATCCTCCAAACCTAAAAGTTCGAGCAACCTTTTATCGAATAAATCGGTGTATGGTCGGAGATTCGCCCACCTTAGGTTTATGTAGTACATCCCTGCATTTTTTGATGCAAAGTAATAATCTTTGCAATGCTCAACTATCTGATCAGCAGCAGAATCCAAGACATCATCCGATTGTAACTCTCTTAGTAATCCTAGAACTTTTTCACCAAAGGCATTACTTGAATCCATGTCATTTCCAGTACTTGACCAGTACAAGTAAGAAAGTTTGCCTCCAAGAAGTGAGAGAGCAGTCTTTTCTTCTTCACCTTTATAAAGAGTTATGGGCAATAATCTTTTGTGCACTTCTGGGCTAGGAGTCTTGTCGATGTTCAAAATAGGAACAGCTCTAGGAAGCACAGGGTACCAATAGCTCGCTGTGAGCAAGGTCCAGAGTGTGTTTCCGCTCTTCTCACTCAAGTCCCTCCATGATGAATCAATCGAATCTAGAATTGCATTGGCCAAGCCACCTCGTTTTGGTGCTTTATCAGGTTCTCTGGACACCTTGAAAAACTCGAGATTTGGGAACAAACTTACGCGGTTTGTTTTTGTGAAGATTTGGTGAGAAGTTGAGTAAGTGCCACCATGTGGCCCGAGGGTCACAATAGTGTTACGCACTTGAATGCCTGCGAAAAGGCTATCTGGACGTTTCCCAAAAGTTGACCACCATTCACCACCCGTTCGCCCAGCAATTTGGCTTCTCAAGGAAGAGAACTTCGAGCCACTGGCCAGGCTAATCATCACTATTAGCGAGTGCCAACCATCAGCACTTAGGATCTGCAAACTGCGTTCGTAGCAAACGGCGTAGAAATCTGGGCAAGTCAACGTTTCATAACCAAGCAGGCCGGCTTTGACTTCCTTTGAAAGTTCACTGGATTTTATGTACGGCGGGTTACCTATTACAACATCAAATCCTCCGGACTCTACAATTTCCGGGAACTCTATAAACCAGTGGAAAGGTACATTCAATTTCACCCAAGAATCTAGATACGTCTTCTCAATCTGCGCAGCCTCCGCGTAGATCTCGTTACATTTTTCTCTCAACTTCTTGGAAGCCCGCACCAACTCAGCTTTCTTTATGGGCAAATCTACGTGGCTTCCAGAAGAAATCATCTTGTTGAATGACTGATGCAACTCTTTAAATTTATTGATTTCTGGATCTAGTACAGCAAGAGAAGATTGAATGAACAGATCCTGGCTCACTCGTCTAGCATCTTCTCCGTCGTAGAAGCCGACAACAAGGTTGGCGACTTTGAAGTTGAAATCCAAATCAGGCAAGGGTTCAAGATCGGCCTTATCCTGAACGCAAGCCACGATTGAAAGAAAGAGCCTTAACTTTGCTGTCTCTATGGCGTCCGGCATTATGTCGGTTCCATAAAGATTATTTAGGGAAATGTATTTGCGGATAAAGTATTTTTTGTTTTCCTCCGAGACTCTTTGGTACTTGGCAAAAAAAGTTAACGAAGATGAGTCCTCTACACCAACTCGTTCAAGGCCAAGTAGAAGTGAATTATAAATATCCTCCAAAACTTCAAGTGCGGCGAACAAAAATGCGCCAGACCCGCAAGTTGGATCAATTACCGACATTTTGGATATAACTAACCAGAATTTTTCAAGTTCTTGGGCTGTAGCTCTCGTCTCTAAAAAATCACAAATCAGAGAAATGCCGTTCAACGGAAATGTGACGAAATCTTCCTTCGACTTCCCGATTCTCCCTTTCCTAATGGAGGTCAGAATTTCATCAACTCTACTTCTCCGGTGGAAAACCTCAACCCAGCCTTCGCCTGGTAAGCAGAGATCCGGGGATAATTCCGTCCTGTCAAGTAAGTCCCAGCCGGTTGGGTCTCCAGCCCAAACTTCTTCCAGCTCAGCTGGCGCACTCTTCCAGTTATTTGACTGGAAATCCCAACCATGGAGCATCTCATCAGAAAGGTATGCCAAAGCCTCATGTTCTATCAAATCAAGCAAATTTGATGAGATTTGACTGAGTTTACCTATGAGCCAAGGAACGATTGTGTTTTTAGACATGTGTGCACACACATCCTGTGGAGTGTAGTAAGCGCCGTTATCTCTTTTCCCGTTCGCCGTGTAGTTTATGTACTGTTCAAAAATGTAGCCAATTACTTCGGGGTTTATCTCATTGCTATGACCTGTTGGGCTAGTGTCCAGGTGCCACCTGTAAGAGTCGAAAAGATTAAAGATTTCCTCAAAAGCTTCATCTGGAATGTCAATGTTGAATGATTGCTCGATCTCGCTTGCTCCAAAGATACCTCCATTTACGTAGGGAGGATCTCCGAGTATTGCTGCAATCGCGGGGTCAGAGAAGGAGTGAGGATACTTATTTAGTCCATCAAAAAACAGGCTTCTTAGGAGGTCCTTGTAGAAACTGTAAAACTTTACATCGGAATTCAAGGCCTGGACTTTTACAAGGCAATTTCGGAGGTAGTTAGAATCGCCATTTATAAACTCCTTCTTTTGCAAAAAGTATATAAACATAAGTCGGTTGAGAAGAAGACTTGAATATGAGTTAGCCTTTTCCTCTGGAATGCCAGATATCTTTTTGGTTAGTGATTCATGCTGTCTCTTAAACTCCTCATAAAACTTTTTAGTCACTGCCGAAGTGTCGAATTGTCCTCGTACTTTATCTCGGACTTGTCCGATAGTTATTCCTTTAGCATGATTCGAGACACTAAATGAGATTGCCGCTAACTTCTGAGCTAAATAATCGGGAATTGAACCGGTTTTATGTTCATATCGTTCTGCGGCCAAATAGCCACTTGCCCTTTTTCTCGGCCATAGCCAAACTGTTTGCTCAGGGGACTGTATTAAAGTGATTCTCTCTGCGAATTGCTTAAATAAAGCTCGATCGATGTCTCTCTGTATTGAAACTTCAGGGAGATCTTCAACTGTTATGAGAACTACATTGAAACCTTTTAGACTGGCGACTATTTTGCCTTCCCAAATCTCTCCTGCTGCTTGCGTACGAACATTAGTTGATGAAGCACCCCACCCCATTGGGCCTACAAAAGTTCCTGCTATGTCGCCAGTATTAATGGCATCTTTGATTTCTAAATATAAAGGCCTAGTCATTTTCTCTGAATCCCATCGATAGCATCACGTTAAGTTTTGAAATTTCTGCGGTGCTTGAATCAAACATCTTGCCGGTTTCATAGATTTCAATCAAGAGTTGAATCGTAGCTCTTTCACCAACTCTCACCTTTGAACGAAGTAATTGCTGGATTCTACTTTTGGAACTTTCGAAAATCGGGTGTTGCAAAGCTTCGCTGCACATTTCTTCCAAAGTCTGATGAAGGTGAGCATCGAATAGGTCATTTGGTGAGTACAGCTCATCGCGCCCCTTTGTGAGAAGATCGTATAACTGCTTTCTCACTCCGTAATTTACGATGGTGCGCGTAACTCTTGCTTGAGGAACGATAACTTCCTTTAAGGCTTTTTCGACAATCTCAAAGTGGTTTTCGAGTGGCTGCAGTGGCAGGGCACCCGAGTCGCACTCTGTGGCTCTCAGGGCCTCAAGCTGTGTTAGCGCGCGAACCGAGCCTGAGTCCGAGGCCCAAGCCAAGTAGTCCAGCTCTCCCTGGTTTATATGGATGGCTTTGGCATGAGTTAACACACCTTGACCACGATCTTCTTTTGCGGAAAGAGTGCTGTAAGCCCCATTCGTAAGGCGAAGTGCAGCGTCCTTTTCAGCCTCTGAAGCCTCATCCCAAATCCTCAGAGCGTAAGACCCATAGTCGACATCTCCTTCTGGAGCATCAAGTACTGCCTGACCACTGAATAGGCCAGCAAACTGTGCATCGGAAGAAATCTGGTCACTCAGGAACTCTTCTGATCCACCGAGAATTAGTTCAGATTCATTTAGTCTTCGTCGAAGCGCATGGATGAGCCTCAACGCTTTTTCGACGCCGTCGTGAGGAAGGAAACTGTAAACATTTACAACTGGAGATTCTTGACCAACACGGTCTACACGTCCAGCGCGTTGAATGATTTTGATAATTGTCCAGGGCATGTCCCAATTCACAACATTGGAACCGTCCTGCAAGTTCTGACCTTCGCTTAAGACATCCGTAGATAAAAGGACTTGAAGCTCGACTTCTCCTTCTGGTAATCCACCTAAAGTCTCATTGCTCCTAGGCGAGAACATGCGGGCAAATTTAGTTGCGTCCTCAGTCGCACCAGAAACCTTACCTATATGGATTCCCGGAAGTAGGTTGGGAAGATGGTTGTAAATGTAGTCGATGGTGTCTTTATACTCGGAGAAAACTAAAACTTTTTCACCCTCATTGGTTTTGGCTCGGATTAATTCAGCCAACGCTTTGAGCCTGCTATCTTTCTGTACATCCCAAGCGCCATGCTTGTCAATGATCTCTTGGAGTTGGGTAACGTCGGCACTAATTGATTTATGAAGCTTTTCCAAATTGAACCAAGAATGCTTTGCCCAACGCAGATTCTTTGGTCCGTTTGTCGCAAGTCTTTCGTAGACTGCCTTAGCTTTATTCAGCCATGCCTGATCTGTCATCCCTTGCGCCGAGGACCCGTCAAGAAACGAACTTTCTTCATCTGTTTGGTCTTCGAAATCAAATTGGGGGTCATCTTCGTCCGATGTCTGATAGGCAGAGTCAGAAAGTGTTCCGACGGGGATGTCCAAGTTATTTTCAAGTGCGTATATGGTGACCCACGAACGAAGCAGCATTTTTTCGACTGTGACAAAGAAAGCTTTAGGAGATGATGCTAGTCGCTTAAGTAGTGTGGTTCTAATAAAACCCGTTACAGCATTGTTTTTCTTTAAATCTTCGTAGAGATCCTCTTCTGTCTTCGCACCAAAGACTTCAATCTTGTTTAGATATCCTGAAAGAGCATATCTAGCAAAAGTTAGGTTGTAGATAGTGTCGAAGTTTTCTTCGCTCGCAAGGAGATCCCCAGGATCGTTTTCTCCACCGAGGTATTCGAGTGGAAGCGCATTTCTCTTCGGGAATGAGAATCTTTTGCCATTTCGGAATGTGAAGTAAATCTCATTTGTCACTGGATCCACAGTTCCGTATTTCTCTTTGATGTAGTTCCTGGTCCTTCGAACCAAGAACATGCTGAGCAGGCGTTGCCAATCTGATGGAAATGGGGAGAGAGAAAATGCCTTTAAATTACTTAGTTTTCCATCGTTTTTCTGCGCCAAATCAAATTCACCTGTTGGGCTAGTAGAAATCAGTTCCTCAGGTCTAATACCCAAGTCAACTTCATCAGTTATTTTTAGCCCGAGCTGACCAGTGATGTCAGCAGTACCAGCGCTGTACATGGTGGCCGTTAAGAGAATCAGTTTTGGCTCGTGAGTCGCAATGTATTCTCTAACCTTTTGCCAAGTTTTGCCATCGTTGTTTTTTAGATTGTGCGACTCATCAATTAGGACTAACTTAAATGGTCTCAAATCCGGCAATTCGTTTATTGCTCTACTTAGAGGTAGAACTCGACCGGGTAAACCGTAGGTATCCTTGTAGTCATTCCACATCTTCTCGAGGTTTTTCGGACAAAGAATTAGCACGCTCTCATCAAAAGTCGCAGCGATAGCTGAACCAGCAAGAGTTTTTCCCAGACCCACAACATCACCCAGGACGACTAGCCCCCGCTGCTGCAGAATTCGTGTTGCGATTCGCACTGCGTCTTCCTGCCAGGGCATCATTTCATCCAAAAGAATTTTTGGGATGTCCAAGGTTTTGCCCGACCTCGCTTCTCGCGACAGTTCATAGGCGAGTCTCAAATGAACGTGCCTGGGTTTAGGTTGCTCATTATTCACCCACGAATTCTCAAGAATTTCAATCAGATCTTCGGTTAAGTCAATTGAGTAATTGTCATCCCACTTAGATTTGAACCACTCAGCTAGGGCTTGCGCTTGCTCCCTGTCTGTTTCTTCGAGATTCAGCTCGCCATTTTTCATAAGTCCAGAAGGCGTAAAGTTTGAAGATCCCACGACCGCTTGATAAGGATTCAACCCGGCCGCTAGGTGGGTTACGTAAAGTTTTGCATGTAGGGGTTGTGCGGCATGGAATTTGACTTGCAAGAAACCATTCTTCAAATCTTCAAGCAACTCTTGAAGACCTAGTTGGTCACCCCTGTTGGGTACCCCCCACATAAGTTGCTGAGAGAAGCTTTCTAAGGATTTCATTCTCCTTGGACGAATTTGGGTCATGTCCCTATTTTCGAGTGCCTCTTCGGACTCCAAAATGTCGTACTTGATTCGAGCCTGATCCTCTCCGCTAAGGGCCATTCCGACCAAAAGTCGAACCCGCGGGCCACCATTGTTTTCGTGTTGCAACATTGAGGATGCCTCAGCTCGTATTTCTCGCCAGCCTCTGAGGTTGAAATAGCCTACACATGCATCTAATTGTTTTGAGTGGAGCAACGCATCTTTGAGAGACTGACTCAGGGTTAGCGATTCATTGTCGATGATTCTTGTCATTTGATCCTAGCCTCGAGGTTCTTAGTCGATTCTTACACATTCAGACCTAGCTTCCATAAAAACGCTGGTTGATTCAATAACGATTTGTTCCCAAATAATGGCAGTTTTCGAGCTCTGATCATATTGTCGCGTCATCATGCTTAACAATTTTGGCCAGCTCGATGCGGCCATCTGGCAGTTTCCAGAAGTGTAGTCGCCTAGCCTGCGAAGTTTTGTCTTCGATGTTGGCCCTCCACGCAGTTGAGCCGTCAGCTCGTCTTCTTGTAGGAGAGGACGGCGATTCGGTTTCTCTCAGAGGATGGACTCGGTTCTGTCGAGAATCTGATTCCCTGCCCGTAACTATGTCAACAATCACCCTCACAGATTTTCGTAGTTCATCTTCAGTAAGCGAACTATCTTCTAAACTTTCAAAGAAAGGTTCCCCATAACTGAATGTGGTGAATTTTAGTGGATAGCTCAAATTGCGTTCTTGAGGTGTATACCTAGAAATCCAAACCCTGCGGAGCTCCTCATTGAACCAGTCTTCATTTGAAGCCCATCTGTTTCTTCTAGATCTTGTAGTTGATTTGTTTGGATCTCTTGCTGCTGTTTTCCTTTTTGAAGATGTGCTACTTCGCTGAAGTTCTTTCAGTTTACGTTTTGCCTCATTCTTTTCTGCAGTTACAGCAACTAGTTCGGCAACGAGACTTTTTATTTCTTCTTTCAAGCTCTCTATCTTGTTGGTCAAGCCTTTGGCATAACCTTTCCAAGAGGCGAGATCATTACCAGTTAGGGGTTGAAGTCCGCTGCTTGTGCCACCCGCGTAGTTACCAGGGTGAGGAGTTGGTGGAAGTTTTGCTATTTCCTCTACTTGTGGCTCTTCAACTTCGGGATTTAATGGTTCCTGATGTTGCGGTACTCCCTGCTCCTCTTCGATGGGTATGTCTCTATCTGGCAGTAGCCAAGGCTGCCCACCCTCAACTACAGAGACCGCTTCTACTGCCTCTTCATCATCATCGATGTCGTTCATTTTGAGTCGAGTGCGACCTTGAGGGTCCTTATAAATCCTCATTGCTACTACTTGCCCAGGTTCAAGGAAGTCGGTAACCAAATCAAGTTCATTGCCAGAAATTTCGTTTAGAGTGAATTCCACATCTATTCCTGGATAGATAGAAGCTAAGCCTTTTTTGCGCTCAGTTTGCTTGATTAGGACCAATACAAGATTGTTGTGGCCATACTGATCTGCGATACTTTGTAGAGTTCGTTCGTTCAGGGCGGGTATGAACAGTCGCTCTTCTTTATTTAGTTTGCCTCGTACTAGCTGGCCGACCGTAAAGAGCCACTCCAATGGAACTCCAGGTGCAAGAAGCTCCTGTCGTATAGTGGCTAGCATTCCATTGTTAGTCCTTACGAACGCGCGAGAGCCGATAAAGCCAGTAACTTGCCCCTCGCAATCTACAGTATTTCTTTGGGCTAGCTTTTGAAGATCTTTCTGATCCGCATGTTTCCAGATTTGACTTATCAGAGACTCGGTATCTTTGTCTTTGAAAGCTTCTTGGCAATAGTGAACCTTAGGCCATTCCTCCAATTCTTGCCAATCTGGAGAGAACACTTTTGCTGCTCCGTTGAATACAGCTGCCTTTGGTCCCAACTTGTCGACGAATTTTCTAGATAGGTCTCCCGTGGGAAGGATGTATAGAAATGCGATATCGCCGACTTGTCTGTCGATTTCTTGGGTATCGAATGCAGGGCCTGGTGACGAGGCCGGAGTAGAAACCACACAGACTGGCTTGGACCGCTGGTTGTTTTTGACTAACTCGACCAGACCTAGCAAGTCCGTGTCGTCTTTGACATCTTGAAAAGCCACATTTACCCCTTCGACTCTAGAAGTATCTCCGATTCCCCCGACAACCGTAACCAGAGGGGGCGTGTTGAATTTAGCCAGTATTTCTAGCTTCTAAACGCGAAGATGTCATTAGTCAAAGCAATAATAGTCTTGTGCCCGAGCGGGGAATAGGCTCAAAATACTCTCGTTTTGGATTAGAGGAGAACATGAACGCATTTAGTGAGATGTCAGATCAGCAGCTATGGGATTTGACATCAGATGAAGATGATCAGGTTAAGGCAGATGCCTATTACTGGCTAGGTCAGCGCTTTTTTGAAAGAAAGCGTTACAGCGACGCTGTTGGCCCAGCAACAGCTGCAAAAGACCTTTACGAACGGATTGGAGACGGCAATTCTGAAGGATTAGCTTCCTATGTTTGTGCTTGCATCCTTACCTATGTCGACCGTTACGAAGAGGCCATCAATTATTACTCTCGCGCGGTAGAGCTATACCGTGAATACGGCACTGATGAAATGGTGGCAGATGCGCTAAAGGGCAGAGCAGTAGCCTTTGAAAACACAGAGCAGGAATACTTGGCTCGTGATGATTACAGAGCGGCTTCTAATTTTTATCTGTCAGCGAACAAGAAAATCCCTGCCGGCATTTGCCTCCTAGATTTAGGAAATAATCTTGGCTCTGGGAGCATGCAGTCCGAGGCTCTAGATGTATTCCAAGAGTCGCTTGGCATCTTTCAGTCGGTGGGAGATTACATCGGCTCAGGTAGAGCACACGATCGGATGGCTGCAGCCCTAATTGATTTGGGCGAGATGGAGGATGCGATTAGTCATCTAGAAGAAGCATTGCGAATCTTCGAATACATTAATGATGAACCGAGATTCGCCTACTCGCAGTACAGACTAGGGTGGACTTTAGTAAGCGTTGGGGAACACCATCGGGCGATTGACTTGCTTACTCAAGCTTCAGCTACATATAAACGTTTAGAAAGATTTGTTGACGCAGCTAACGCTGATGTTCAATTGGCGCACGCCTACTCTGCGCTTGGCATGACTGCTGAAGCCCTTGACCTTTATCGCAAAACTAAGACAATTTATGACGCGTCAGGAAGAGTCTCTGATTCTTTGCTATCTGACGTTAACTCTGCGAGTTTGATGAATCCTAATGATCTTGACTCAACTGCTGCTATTTACAGAAGAGTGGTACTGGTTGCAACCGAAGAAGAAATCGATTGGATTGCTCAGGCGTGTAAAGTGCGTCTGGCAGAGACTCTCATTAAATACAAGGCCGAGGACCTATTTGAAGAATCCCTGCGAATTGTTGCCGACATCCCAGAGGGCTATTGGGGCGACAATCGACAAGAGCAGGCAAGATTGGTAAATGTGCAAGCCGCTGCACTATATGGCTTGCATCGATACGATGAAGCCGAGGTTTTGCTAAAAGATGTCGTCTCACATGGCTTTGCCTCTGGGTACGCCAAAGAGATTGCAGAAGCTCACTACATTCTTGGCCAAATTGAGTTTGCCAAGGGCAATTCAGAAATTTCCGACGATTATGTTGCTAAGGCCGTTGCACTGTATCTCGCGTCCGGGGAAATTCAAAAGGCGAAAGAGCTCAGTGAAATACTTTTGCCAGATTCTGCCGACAGTTCAAGCGAGATTTTCAGAGGCGAACCCTCGGCTATTTCTGAAGATGAGAGTCCTAGTTAGCCAAACAGTTCAGGAATAGTTGCACTGTGTGAGTTTCTAAGCTCTTCTAAGCTCCAGGTGGCAACATCCTGAATTACAAGTTCTTTGACACTGTCGGTAACACCGATTCTTAGAACTGGAATGCCTCTAGCTTCACAGAGACCAACAAACTTCACATCGTCTTCTCTACCAACAGAGATCAGCATTCTGCCTTGACTTTCGCTGAACAGTGCTGCTGTTAGATCGATTCCGTCCCGTTCGATTAGCTCGGTTAGCCAAATTCTTGCACCAACATTGAATCTCAAACAGCTTTCAACTACGGCTTGAGCTAAACCACCATCTGATAAATCATGTGATGAAGCGATAAGACCCTGAAGGTTTGCTCCGTGCATAAGCTCAGCAAGTTCTTTTTCTTTGGCCAGATCAACCACAGGTGGTTTACCACCTAGGTGATCATGAATAACTTCAGCCCAGGCTGAACCATCAAGTTCATCTCTGGTGATACCTAGTAGGTAGATGTTGTTTCCTTCATCCTGCCAACCAGAAGGAATTCTTCTAGCTACATCATCAATTACACCTAGAACACCAACCACCGGTGTTGGGTAAATTGCGGTGTCACCAGTTTGGTTGTAGAAAGAAACGTTTCCACCGGTAACAGGTATAGCAAGTTCTAGGCAGCCATCAGCAAGACCTGCAGTTGCCTCTTTGAACTGCCACATTACTTCAGGGTTTTCCGGTGAACCGAAGTTCAAACAGTTGGTGACTGCCATAGGAACAGCACCAGAAGCTGCAACGTTTCTATAGCTTTCAGCTAGAGCAAGCTTCGCTCCTGCGTATGGATCTAATTGGCAATACTTACCGTTTGCATCAGTTGCTATAGCAACACCTAGACCACTTTCTTCTGAAACGCGAACCATACCTGAATCATCTGGCATTGCTAATGCAGTATTACCACCAACGTAGTGGTCATACTGGTCTGTAATCCAACTCTTTGAAGCTTGGTTCGGTGAAGAAACTATTTGCACAAGCTGTGATGCAAGTTCACTTGCATTCTGTGCTCTGGCTAAACCAAGTTTGTTTACAGAGTATTTATTCAGAGCATCA
>Ga0214917_10004263_pt1 | contig 16025 bp, 26 predicted proteins | sample LL_1208_BB_MetaG_FD_177983 | JGI IMG/M metagenome (GOLD analysis project Ga0214917, IMG submission 177983) | Freshwater microbial communities from Lake Lanier, Atlanta, Georgia, United States - LL_1208_BB | ecosystem: Environmental > Aquatic > Freshwater > Lake | place: USA: Georgia | collected... | reverse complement strand
ATACTGGCGCGTTTGTAGCAGATGCCTATACCACAGCTGCTAAATATGGTGGCATGGCTAACGGCTACATTTACGAAACAGCAGACGGCAAAGTCGGTTGGGCTAATGAGTCTCGCAGAACTATTGCCGTGACTGCTACTGGCTATCAAGCAATCCCAGAGAATTACATTTTGTGGCGATCAGTAGCCTCTTCCAAGTCTCTGGGCGATATTCTTAACTCAATCAATTTGACATGGAAGTCAGGCACTATAACTTCAAGTGATGCCACATCTATTGCGACTTATGGGTTGCTCGGAGCATCGATTAGCACAGAGTTAGAACATGCTGCTGAGGCTCAAGAACTGGCAGACAAGTATGTCGCACTTCGGCGAGTCCCAAGAATCAATATGTCGTCATTCACGATTCAGTTAGATTCACCCAATGTCTCATCAGCCGACCTTGACAAGTTTTTGCAGATGACTATGGGCAAGGCGATCAGCATCTCAGGACTTCCAGTTCCGTTGATGCCAACAAATTACTATGGCTTTGTTGAAGGTTGGACTCTACAAGTCTCACGCAATCAAGCTGCAATCGCGCTGATCACAAGCGAGTCAAGTTATTCAATCCAGCCTACACGCTGGCAGGATGTCTCAGCCGCTCTTGCATGGAATGCGGTCGGGGCTACGGTACAATGGGCAACATACGACTAGGAGCATGAATGGCAACTACAACACATTTCAGCTGGTCCACACCAGATGACACAGCATTGGTCAAAAACGGAGCATCGGCAATCCGTACTCTTGGCTCATCTGCTGACTCAACCGTTCAAGACCAAGTCATTGCCGCATTGATGGGAGCCTACTAATGGCAAATACAGCTAAAGCACTATTTCGTGGAGCAGCAACAACTACGACTACAACGACCCTTTACACGGTCCCAGCAAGCACAACAGCCATTGTGACTAACATCGCGGTGGTTAATACTTCTTCTACTGCTTACACATTTACAATGGCACTAGATGACATTGCTATCCATACAGCAACCACTATTGCAGGCAACACGACAATCTATATTGACTGCAAGCAGGTATTGGCAACAACAAAGACCATCAAGGGTGGAGCCTCTAACACAGCGGTGAATTTCCACATCTCAGGGATGGAGATCGCATAGTGGGAATCTCACAGGTACCAGCACCGGCAATAGGTCGCAATTGGGTTGAAATCGCATCATCTACACCGACTGGTGTTGGAACAGTTTCATTTACATCTTTGGCATCTTATAATTTTTACAGAATTACCTATGCTGGCAATTTAACAACTAACGCTTTTTTGTATATGAGCTTGAATAACAGCTCAACAAATTATGTTTCTACAGCAATTAAGGGAAATGGCAGTTGGAATAGCGTTTTTGGTTCTAAAACAGGTTTTAGTTTTGGTGACACTAATTTCGATGTTGGACAAAGTATATCGATCACATTAGATAATACTTCGGGATTAACTACAGCAAGTGGAACGATTTTCAGTGGAGTCGCCATGAGTGGATTTGAAGGTGCTTGGTTTACCAAAGAGCAAATCAATCGTATCGATTTAACTACATCAACTGGTTCTTTTTCCACAGGAACTATCAAAATCTATGGGAGCATGTAATGGCAAAAATTTTAATTATTGACTGCTCAACCGGTGAAGAAGTCATTCGCGATATGACTAAAGAAGAATTAGCTGCTCGCAAGAAGGCAACGACTGTTGAAGCCGCGCCTGAGTAAATCTGCCATTCAACTGAGAGAGCAGATTGATGACAGTTTCCCAGATAGAGATCGAACTTCCGATGGGTGGATCGGTGATACCAAACACTCTGCTCGCAAGTCTGATCACAATCCAGATGCTCAGGGATGGGTACGCGCCATTGACATTGATGCTGACCTCAACAGGGCGAAAGGAACGTCCGTTTATCTTGCAGATCAGATTCGAGAATATGCGAAATCCACAGGACGAATTACTTACATTATCCACATGGGCAAAATCTGCTCACGCAAATCCTTTTGGCGATGGGTTAAATACACAGGCATCAATGCCCACAAACATCACATCCATGTCTCGTTTGCAAAAACTGCTGATGAAGATCAAACATTTTTTAACATCCCTATGCTAGGAGGCACAAATGGCTAGAGTAACCATTAGCTCTAACAATCTGTTCCCTGGTCCTAAAGGCGAAAAAGGTGATCCAGGCGCGACAGGTCCTACAGGAGCAACTGGACCTACAGGTGCGACTGGACCTACAGGTCCCACAGGCGCCACAGGTGCAACTGGTGCAACCGGAGCACCTGGTGCACCTGGTGCAACCGGAGCGACAGGTCCCACAGGACCTACAGGTCCTACAGGACCTACAGGCGCAACCGGCGCAACCGGCGCAACCGGCGCAACCGGCGCACAAGGTATTCAAGGTATTCAAGGTACAACAGGTGCGACGGGTGCGACTGGTCCACAAGGTCCCACTGGACCGACAGGTGCCACAGGTGCCACAGGTGCAACAGGACCTACAGGTGCGACTGGTCCACAAGGTCCAGCAGGTGCGACGGGTCCACAAGGTATTCAGGGCATTCAAGGTGACACAGGAGCAACAGGTGCGACTGGTCCAATAGGTCCCACTGGACCGACAGGTGCCACAGGTGCCACAGGTGCCACAGGTGCCACAGGTGCCACAGGTGCTACAGGTGCTACAGGAGCAGCAGGCTTAATACAAAGCTTGGGTTTCAAATCTGGTGAATTTTTTGGTGCTCAAGTTATTGCTACAGCTAATACAACTGCGACATTAAATCGGACAAGTTATATGCCGTTTTATTTATCAGAAACAACAACATTTGATCGTATTGCTATTCGAACAGGCTCAAACTTTTCTGGAACAGCGGTTGTTCGGTTAGGTGTCTATAATAATTCTGGCGGTATTCCGACAACGGTAGCATTTGATGCTGGAACTGTATCAGCAACAGTAGCATCTACTCAATATTTAATTACAATAAGCCAAACATTAAATGCTGGTTGGTACTGGTTAGCGTCAAACACACAAACGGCAGCAACAACAAATTCATTTGCTGGGTCAACTGGCATTACATATCCAGCTATGATGAAGTATGCAAACTCATTCAATTTTAACTCACCGTGTTGGTATGAATCTTCAATCTCCGGTGCTTTTGCTACAGCAGGAACATTGGTTGAATCACAAAGCGGATTTATTGTAGTTTTGAGGAAGGCATAATGGCTAAAATGATTACTTATGGAATTGGTGGTTATGATCCATCAAAGCCAAATGACAATATTGTTGAAATAATCGACATCCCAGATGAGGAGCAAAAATGAAGCACCCAATAGTCCTAGCAGTTGGAGCATTTCTAGCAGCGTGGTCCGCAACTAACTTCACACTCGACTACCGCGCAATCCTATTCGCAGTCCTTTCAGGAGTGTTTGGATATGCAACACCGAAAAGGTAATGACTGCGATGGACATGGCGGCTCTTGCTGTTGCTGCTACGACCGTTATTGGTTCATTTATTGGCTCAGTCAAGTGGTTAGTAAAGCATTACCTAGCAGAGCTAAAGCCCAATGGTGGAAGCTCGATGAATGACAGAATTAGCAGACTTGAAGAGCGTGTCGAAACTGTAATCCGTCTCCTAGAGAGGTAACAATTATCTCATGGCAAAAAAGAAGATTATCGATCTAGATACCTACAGCGCACTCGATGCATGGGCTATCAGCTTGCAGGAGATGTATCGCGCATTGCGCAGAGCAGGTTTCGAAGTTGATTTAGCCTTGGCAGTTATTGTCGAACCTTCTGCTTATCCTGGTTGGATTTTGCCTACTCCAGTCGATCCAGAGAAGTTCGGCGATTACGAAGATGAGGATGATGACTAAACAACGCTATCTGGTGATCTCGGATTGCCAAATCCCATATCATCATGAGCAAGCAATTAAGAATCTGATCAAGTTAGTAAATCGAGAGAAGTTTGATCTCGTACTCAATACAGGCGATGAGCTTGATATGCAATCCCAGTCAAAGTGGGCTAAAGGCACACATCTAGAATATGAGGGTCAATTAGATGCCGATCGAAGTTTGGCTCAAAACATCCTTTGGGATCTCAAGACAACCGACATTACAAGATCCAACCATACCGATCGTTTGTACCACACTCTCGTTAGAGGAGCTCCTAGTCTCATCGGACTTCCAGAACTCGAATACTCCCGCTTTATGGATTTCGCAAACTTGGGGATACGTTTTCATAAGAAGCCATTTGAGTTCCATAGAGGCTGGGTCCTAGTCCATGGCGATGAAGGATCGATGAATCAAAATGCCGGGCTTACAGCTCTTGGCTTGGCTAAAAAGTTTGGCAAATCTGTAGTCTGTGGACATACGCACAGGGCGGGCATATCAGCATATACAGAGGGTCTAGGAGCCTCATACAGGACTTTGTGGGGGCTCGAAGCGGGAAACATCATGGATAAGAAGAAAGCCTCTTATTTGAAGGCTGGAGCCGCTAATTGGCAGATGAGCGTGGCAGTCATAGAGACACATGGAAACCATGTCAGTCCGATGCTTGTGCCTATCAACAAGGATGGATCATTTACATTGTACGGAAAGTTGTACCAATAAATCGTTATCGTTTCGTTACCAAAATATCCCAGATAAATCTGATTCGGATGTCACACTAATCCCAACAGCAAAGATATTGCTGGAAAGGGAGCAAAATGACAATTCAAGAAAAGGCACTAGCTCTGTGTTTCATAGGGCTTATATTCTCAATGACACTTATAGCCATAGATGCTTATAGAACTGGACATGAGCGCGGACTTCGGGAAGGATGGCATCGAGGTCGAGCCGTCAATCGTCAGGAGTTTTGGGAAGAATGAAATATAAAGAGATTTTACAAAGTGCAACAGACATCATCCAAGATCGTGGTCTAAATGATTATGGACATCCAGCAGATAACATGGAACACGCAGCCATGATGATCTCAGCTTATCTACAAATGCCAGTAACGGATTATCAAGTCTGTGCAATCTTGGCAATGGTTAAGATCGCTAGAGCAACCACCGGCAATCCAAACAAAGCCGACAACTATATCGATGGGGCAGCTTACATTGCCTTGATGGGTCAGCTAGCAACCCAGGAGAATGAACTTTATGTTTAATCTTTCGGAATATACAACTGTTCGTGAAAGAGTTATTGAGTTTTGGAAGAGGTTTCCCAATGGACGTATCGATCCAGAAATTCTTGAATGGTCTGATAAGCGTTTTATCGTTATTGCAAGGCTTTTTAGAGAAACCACAGATGAAAAGCCATTCTCGGCTGGTATTGCAAATGAGGTTATTTCGGACCGTGGTGTTAATAAAGATTTTGCTTTGGAAAACGCTGTTACTTCGGCAATTGGTATTGCGCTTGGTCATGCGAACATCGGAATTGACAAGCACAAACCAAGTCGAGAGGAAATGAGCAAGGTTGTAGCTGCTAAACCAGTTAAGCCACCGGTGCAAGAGGTTAAAGTAGATGATCAGGATTACTGGACTACGCCTGTCAATCAATACAACAAAGTAGTCGATGCGCCTGTCAAACTTGATAAGGCGTTAGATTTAGTGCAGGACATTCTCGGCACGCCAGAAGCTGCTCAGGTTCCATCATGCGAGCATGGGAGCCAAATCTGGAAAGAAGGCGAAAAGAACGGGCGAGCATGGGGCGGATACTTCTGCAGTCATGCACCACGCACAGGCGAAGCTAAGTGTCCTACAAATTGGTACAACTTAGGATCAGATGGTAAATGGCAACCACAGAAAGCGAGAGTGTAATGGGTAACATCGGTATTAAGATCAATGGCGAATGGCTAGACTTAATGTCAGCCTTTATTGCCTGTCAGTTATGCAATGAACCAGTCCAAATTCGCGAGTTAGCAGACATTTCATCTGATTCAGTCAATGGAATTGTTACATGGCAATGCGCTAAGTGCAAAGCAGTCAATGGCTAGTCAGCACAGAAAGTACAGAGGTTTTGCGACAGAGCGACTAGTAGCTGATTACCTATCATCAGTCTGGAAGTTCGCATCCGTTGGTCGCGGAAAAGGCAAAGACATTCAAGGCGTTCCATTTGACTGCGAGGTCAAAGCAAGGTCTGGATTCGAGCCTAAGGCAGTTCTCGCTCAGATAAAGGCTCGCACAACCATTTCGGGGGAATTGGGGTTTGCAGTCCTGAGATTAAACGGACAAGGAAGTGATGTGCGTGAGTATGCCGCCGTCATCCGTTTAGAGGACTTGCTTGAATTGTTAAAGCTTAAATACGGTCACATCGACATCAAACCTACAGAGGCAGACATCGACCGTTGTTCTGGATGTGGGTCCTACATGATAAGGAAATGTTTAACATGCCAGCCTATGACTACCGATGCACAACCTGCAATCTATCTCAAGAGATCAATCATGGATTCGACGATAGACGAATAGTGCCATGTCAGTTATGTAATGCTCCTATGGTCAAAGGCTTTAGTGCCACAGCTGTGCACTTTAAGGGCAAAGGGTTCTATAAAACAGACAAATAGTTATCCACAGAAGTTATCCACAGGGCAATAGATTGGAGTCTCAATGAAGCGACACGCCGCTCTGACCAGCACTTTTATAAATGGATTTGACAAGGGCAGTATGCTAAGCACGCAGAGCCTCTCAAAGGCTCACCGCGAGCGCGTTACGCGCATAGCTCGCGGGGTGCTGCTAGCATTTGGGATATCTCTATTCTCAATGCAGAATGCTGGCTCTACAAGCGTTAAAGAATACATAAGCTACAAAGAGTATTCGTTATATTTATTAGACTTCAATATCAAAGAATATAAATGCTTAGCAGCTCTGTATGGTAAAGAAAGTGCATGGAATCCAGATGCACGCAATGGATCACATTATGGGATACCACAAGGAAGAAGTGAGTATCTAGCAACACTTAATGGATATGAGCAAGTACAATGGGGCTTAGACTACATAGGTCATAGATATGGTGAACCTTGCATTGCCTGGCAACACTTTAAAGATAAGGGCTGGCATTGAAGAAGTCTGCATTATCTAATGGATCAAGCTCTCAATGGCGAAAGATAAGAGAGCGCATATTAAGGCGCGATCAAAGGACCTGCCAAAGGTGTGGACTCGAGGGTGATACTGTGGACCACATCATTCCACGCAAACTCGGAGGCTCCGACATCGATAGCAACTTACAATGTCTGTGTCGTGCGTGTAACTTTAGCAAGGGGGGTAGGTTTTTTGAGAGTGCTAGGACACCCACGACCCTCCCTGGTTCATTTATCCCGAAAAATGGCGAAATAAGCCACTATCAGGATGAATAGGTCATAAGATGTCAGATAAGGCTCAAACAGGCTCAGAACAGCCTCATACGGCTTACCGTGGTGTTGTAGAACCTCGTATATGGACTAAATCACCAGATTTGCCTAGTTATGGCATTGATTTTATCGAATTTTGTGCATCAATAGGTTTCAATTTGCTTCCTTGGCAACAGTTCTTGGCTCATGAAATCTGCAAAGTCACCGAGGATGACAAGTGGTATTTCAAGGAAGTGGGCGTGATTATTAGCCGTCAGAATGGCAAATCTACATTTATGCAGCTTATGATTCTATGGCGAATGTATGCCTTAGAGCAGAAATTGCAGGTTCACACAGCTCACAAACTGACAACATCATCTGAAATTTTCTGGAAGATTGATGACACAATCCAATCCTTTGCTCATCTTGCAGATCGCTTTGGAAAGAAGTACGAATCTAAGGGATCGCAGGAAATCAAGCTCTCTACTGGTGAGCGTTACCTAGTCCGAGCCAATAACTCAGCCTCTCGTGGTATTGCCGCTCCGGATACTGTGTACATGGATGAGGTTCGAGAGTTTCATGATGATGAAGTTTGGTCATCGCTTCGATATACCCAAATGGCAACGCCTAATCCGCAGACTTTGATTTTTAGTAATGCCGGTGATCAACATTCTGTAATTCTTAATCGCCTACGCGAAAGAGGAGTTGCAGCAGCGGCTGGGGCTGATGATCGCATCGGTTGGTTTGAATGGTCGGCTGAGCCAGGGTGCAAGATCGATGACCGAGATGCCTGGGCACAAGCCAATCCATCTTTGGGGTACACAATTAGCATCGAGAACTTAGAAGCCGCAATGATGGATGATGAATCGATCGTCCGGACTGAACTCCTTTGCCAATGGGTATCTCAAATCAACCCAGCGATCAACCCATCCTCATGGATTGCCTGTGGAAAGCCTAAAGCCAAACTTGATAAAGAAAAATCCACTTGGATGGCGATTGACCTATCACCAGATCGCAGAGAAGCTGCGTTGCTCGCGGCTCAAAGATTCGATGGCGATAAATTCATTGTGGTCCTTTTAGAGACTTATACAAATCCTGTAAATCTTGATGATAAGCAAATGGCTAATTCTGTGGCTGATTGGGTTCGTAAATATCAGGTCGAGACTGTTGCTTATTCTCGGCAGACTTCAGGAGCAGTCGCAGCAAGGTTGGCTCCAGCAGGAATCCCAACGACTCCGATCGATGGCGCGGTCTATGGACAAGCCTGCGATGAGATGCTTTCGGCTATCACTTCTCAGAGACTTATTCATGGCAACCAGGAGGAATTGACAAAGCAAGTTCTGTCTGCCGTTAAATTACCATTCAAGGATGGCGGTTGGTATTTAGGGCGCAAGGTTTCAAATTCAACAATTTGTGCAGCTGTGGCAATGGCTATGGTTTGCCATTTTGCTACTGCTCCAGATGCAGAGGATGACATCGTTATTGGCTAGACACAAAATGCCAAATTGTCAAATTACTTGACATTTATGGTATTCTTTGTCCAATGGGAATCTTTGATCGTTTTGTCAAGGCTCCATCTGTCGAAGTAACTGGAACAGATGTCGCAGCTTCACTTCAGCCATTTAATCTTTCAACTTCTGTCTATGGATTACTCAACACTCCATTAACAGTTGATCGCTCATCTGCAATGAGCGTTCCAGCGGTCGCAAGAGCTCGAAACATTATCTGCGGCACAATAGGATCATTACCACTTGAGCAATACAATAAAATTACCGGAGCTCACATCGAGCCGCTTAGAGTGATCAATCAACCCGATCCAAGAGTCTCCGGTTTTGTCGTTTACAACTGGCTCGCAGAAGACATCTGGCTTTACGGTGTTGGTTTTGGTTTGGTTCTCGATGCTTATGCAGAAGATGGTCGTGTTCGTTCATGGACTCGCATTGATCCAAAACGCGTTCAAGCAAAATATAACCTTGCAATGAATGAAATCGATGCTTATGAAGTAGATGGATACCTTGCTCCACTTCGCGGAGTTGGCTCAATTATCCGTTTCGATGGTTTTGATGAAGGTTTCTTGAATCGCGCAGGTCGCACTATTACAGCTGCAATCGAACTTGAAAAAGCAGCACTTCAATATGCTAAAGAGCCAGTACCATCAATGGTTCTCAAAAGCAATGGCACAAACTTAACTTCTGAGCGCATTGCTAAACTTCTTGAAGCATGGCGCAATTCTCGCGCAACTCGATCAACAGCATTCTTAAATGCAGATGTTGAAATGCAATCTGTTGGCTTTGATCCAAAGTCATTACAACTTGTTGAAGGTCGTCAATATGTGGCGTTGGAAGTTGCTCGCGCAGCAGGTATCCCAGCGTACTTCCTTTCCGCTGAAAACACTTCGACGACATATTCCAACGCCACTTCGGAAAGGCGTTCTCTCGTGGACTACTCAATGCGTCCAATCCTTTCCGCAATCGAATCCAGACTTTCATTACCGGACATTTGCCCATCTACTTCAGAAGTCCGTTTTGATTTAGATGATTTTCTTCGTGGTAACGCATTAGAGCGCGCACAGGTTTATCAGATACTCAACACAATCGGCGCAATGTCGATCGAACAAATACAGGAAGAGGAGGACTTGATTCGATGAAGATCGATATGCCAGTCACACTCACAGCAGCAGACTCAGACAAGCGCACCATCTCAGGTCGCATTGTTACATGGAACGAGCAGGGCAACACATCTGCTGGACCAACAATCTTTGCTGCTGAGTCAATTAAGTTTAACAAGAATGTGAAATTGCTATTAGAGCATGATCGCACTCGTCCAATCGGCAAACTTCTTTCATACGAAGTTACCAAAGAAGGCATTGATGCAACATTTAAGATAGCCAACACAATGGCTGGCGAAGATGCTTTGGTAGAAGCTGCTGATGGACTCCGAGATGGCTTCTCAGTAGGAGTCAAGGTCGATGCTTGGGACAATCAAGATGGCGTAATGGTGATTTCAAAGTCATCAATCGTTGAAACATCTTTGGTTACTGATCCAGCAATCGATTCTGCGCGAGTTTCGCAGGTCGCAGCTTCTGAAGAAGAAGCCACACAAGTTTCTGAGACAACCGTTTCAGAAGTTCAACCAGAAGGAGAACAAGTGTCAGACACTACCGTTCCAGAGACTCCTGCCGTTGCTGAAGCGGTAGAAGCACACAAAGTAGAGGCTGCGGCAACACGCCCAGCGTTCTACACAACTCCACGCATCAACCCTGATCTCACAGCAGGTCAGTTATTGGAAGCGAACATCAAGGCATCAATGGGTGATGAAGATGCTCGTCAGCTAGTTCTAGCAACTAACGACACATCAACAAACACAGGTTTAACACTTGCACCACACATGAACGAGTTCATCACAACTTCAATCGATGGTCGTCCAGCTGTTAGTGCAGTAACTCGCGGCGTACTACCTGTTTCAGGAATGTCATTCACAATTCCTAAAATTGGTACAGCACCAACAGTTGATGGAGATTCAACAGAAGGTGAAGCACTAGGCGGAACTGAAATGGCTTCAACTTACATTACAGTTGATGTCAAGAAGGCAGCCGGACTTCAGAACATATCTTGGGAACTTCTAGATCGTTCATCACCAGCATTCTACGATGAACTAATCAAGGAACTTAACTACGCATACGCAAAGGCAACAGATCGCGCTCTAGTAGCAAAGCTCGTAGCTGATGGAACACAAGCAACAACACAGGCTGCAACAATCGCAGGTTTCAAGGCGTACATCGCAAAGGAAACTCCAGCGGCATATCTCGCAGCAGGTAAGTTTGCTAAGAACATCATTGCTAACACAGCATGGTGGGAGTCAATCATCACAGCTGAGGACACAACAAACCGTCCACTATTCACAGCTGCACAGCCATCCAATGCTCCAGGTAATGTCGGAGTTCAATCACTAACAGGAACAGTAATGGGTCAAAACCTATTTGTTGATCCACATATGTCAGTGACAACATTGATCGATGATTCTGCATTCTTGGTAGTACCAGAGGCAGTCACATTCTACGAAGCACCAAAGACACAAATCCAGGTTCAGGCTTTGGCTAACGGTCGCCTACAAGTAGCAGTTTATGGCTACTACGCAATCGCAACTAAGGTCGGCGCAGGCGTTCGTCGCTTCAACCTAACTTAATAACAAACTAATCATGGGGGGGCGGCTGCTCCCGGTCGCTCCCCCAGCAGTATGGAAAGGACTGAAATGCCAACAATTATCACAGCCTCCGAGCTTCGATCTGTTCTTGGCGTTTCGTCCTCTCTATACAGCGATGCGGTTCTATCAGACATTATCGATAGTGCTGAAGCAGTTATTTTGCCAATGCTTAATTCTTATTCAGTAGCAATCGATGCAGTATCACTTACTAACAACATTGCTTACTTTTCAACACCAAATCTACAACCTTTCAATGAAGGTCAATCAGTAGTGATCGCAGGATGCGGAACTCCATTCAACGGTACTCGCACGATCACTACAAACTTGCTAGATGATTACACATTCTCAGCTGCTATCACTAACGCTGACATCATCTCAAAAAACATTATTCCATCCGGTACTGCAACCCTTACAGGCGCATCGACTTATGTCGGCAACAGCGCAGTAGAAACAGCCGTGACTGTCGTATCAGTTGAAATCTTTCAAAGCCGCACAGCACCAGGTGGACAGATCGAAGGTGTGGACTTTGCTCCAACGCCATTCCGTATGGGCAGGTCTCTTTACAATCGTGTTTCAGGGCTTTTAGGCAATTTGGTTGATGTCGGAAGTATTTGTCAATAATGCCATCAACAATACTTTCAGCGGTTCGCACACCATTAGCCACAGCACTTGGATCAGTCGCAGCTAATGTGTTTGCTTATGTGCCGGAAAACATCCCTGCTCCAGCAGTGGTAATAGTTCCAGATTCTCCGTACATGGAGTTTCAGACAATCGGCAGCAACTCAACTTTTCGCGCTCGGATCAATATGACCATTACATGCGCGGTCGCATATAACTCGAATCCAGCAAGCCTGGACAATCTCGAGCAACTCATCACAAGTGTGGTCAGCCTAATCCCAGCAGGATACGAGCTAACCGCGGTCGATAGACCAACCGTCACTACAGTAGGAGCAGGGCAACTGCTCGTAGCAGACATTCGTGTCGCTACTTACTACACCCAATCATAAGGAGCAACAAGTGCCAACAACAGTAATAACAGGGCGTGATATGACCTTGACTATCGACTCAAAGAATTACGATGCTCAAGCTCTCAATGTCAGCCTCGAAACAACACTAGATCGTCAGGCTTACGAAACACTAGATGGTCGCGTATTCAAGACAGTCGATACAGATGCAACAATGACAATGGAAATCCTCGCAGACTGGGGCGCATCAGGCGGAGGTGGTACATACTCAATCTGTGAACTTCTATGGGCTGCTGCTAACTCAGCACCAGACACAGCATTGGCTTATACATTCACAGCTGCAACAGGTGCAGTATTTACAGGCAATCTGTACCCATCATTCCCAACAGCAAATGGTGCTGGCAAGGATGCTCAGACTGTGACATTCACGCTACAATGCACAGCCAAGCCAACACTAACTGTTAGCTAAGAATCAAACAACGGGAGCAAACAATGAGATTACCAATCACAATTACATACAACTCAGGCGATCCAGTCACAGTCGTGGCACAGCCGCCAGAGTGGGCTAAGTGGGAGAAGGAGACTGGACATTCCACAACTAAGTTCAATGAAGTCGCAGGCATCTGGGATTTATTGTTCTTGGCGTTTCACACTATCAAGCGTGAGTCCGGTGGTCGTCCAGTTAAACCTTTCGAAGCTTGGATGGAATCTGTCGCAGACATAACAGTCGGTGAGTCAGACCCAAAAGCCATGAGCCAGGAAGCATCAGCCGACTCCTAATAGAAGTGGCTATTGCCACAGGAATCCCGATGAAGGAATGGCAAAGCGCAGAGGACATTTTAACGGCACTTGAGATATTGGAGGAGCGACATGGCAACTGAAGCAATCAGTTATGATCGCAGAGAACTCCGAGCAATCACTTCCGCGTTCAAGGCAATGTCAGATCAGGCAATCTTAGAAGCCAAGAAGGAATCGTCCGCATTGGCTGAGTTTGCTGCTGGCAAAATCAAGGATGCTGCTGCAACTCGCACAGTCTCACCAATAGCAGCTCAGAGAATTGCCAGCGGTGTAAAGATTTCAAAATCTTCCAAAGTAGGTGAGTTCTCTTATGGCTTTGCATCTCAGAAGTTCTCGGGCGGTGCAGATACTAGAGATGTCCTTTATGGCATGGAGTTTGGTTCCAATCGCTTCAAGCAATTTCCCAATCGCACACCATCTAAAGGCAGAGGTAATACTGGATATTTTATCTATCCGACACTTCGAGCAATCCAGCCACAACTGGTTCAACAATGGGAAGAAGCGTTTGATCGCATCCTAAAGGAGTATAATTAATGGCTGGCAATAGAACTCTTAAGCTCTCCATCCTTGCAGATGTCGATGACCTCAAAAAGAAACTCAATCAATCCTCAACAGAGGTAGAAGGCTTTGCTGGCAAATTACAAAAGTTCGGCAAGATAGCAGGAGCAGCATTCTTAGCAGCTGGTGTTGCTGCAACTGCTTATGCAGGCAAGTTAGCCGTTGAAGGTGTCAAGGCTGCTATCGAAGATGAAGCGGCACAGTTACGCCTAGCCACATCATTAGAGAATGTGACAGGAGCCACAAAGGCAACTATTGCTCAAACTGAGGATTACATTCTCAAGACTTCTCTAGCAACTGGTGTAACAGATGACAAACTTCGTCCATCGCTAGATCGTTTGGTTCGATCAACAAAGGATGTCGAAGAAGCTCAGAAGTTACAGACACTCGCAATCAATATCGCAGCGGGCACGGGCAAAGATTTACAGGCAGTCTCAGAGGCGTTAGCCAGAGCACATGACGGGAACTTTACAGCTCTCAAGAAACTGGGCGGTGGAATCGATGAGAACATCATCAAGTCCAAAGATTTTGATGCTGCAACTGCATCACTAGCCAAAACATTTGAGGGACAGGCATCCAAGCAGGCGGAAACCTTTGAAGGTCGCATGCAAAGACTTAGAGTTGCATTTGATGAAGGCAAGGAAACAATTGGTGCGCAGTTGCTTCCAATTATTGAAAAGTTTGTCAATATCATTGTGGAGCAAGTCATTCCTAATCTTGGCAAGTTTGCTGCTTATTTTGAGCCAATCAAAAAAGCCATCATGGATAACAAAGAAACATTCCAAGCCTTTGGAACATTTATTGTTGATTACATTGTTCCAATTCTGAGTTTTACACTATCCAATGCATTCAAGGTCGTTGGCAAGGTCGCAGGTACAATCCTAGATATTATCGGTGATGTCATCTCAGGTATTACTAGAGCAGTCAGTGTAGCCATCAGCGCAATCAATACTGTCATTAAAGCATACAACGCCATTCCTATTCTGCCAAACATTCCTACAATCAATGGACCATCTAGTCCAACAGCATCAGCTGGGATCTCTGTGCCAAGTGCGTCATTGCCAAGTGGTTTCAAGCCAGCCTCAACTCCAACTGCAACTCCTACAACTGTCAATAACATTACCGTTAATGGAGCAATAGACCCAGCATCAACTGCTCGACAGATTTCAACTATTCTAAAGACTGAAGCCAATACAAGTGGCACTTTGGCAAACTTCGCAGTGAGCGCATTCGATAGATAAAATGACTTGGAATCCAAACTGCTCAGTAGTCATTGATGGGGTTGAGTTCTCCTCAAAGGCTGTCAATAATGTAACTGTGACTTATGGTCGCAATTCCTATTGGGAGCAGGCTCGCGCAGGATATGCCACTATCGAGATCGCAAATTGGGACAACACAGACTACGCATTCGAGATCAATGATTCAGTCGTTGTCAAGGTTGATAATGCAACTCCGACGGCTCGTACAGTATTTACAGGCAAGGTCACATCTATTGGCAATCGCATGGCAGCCGTTGGATCGGTCAATGAAGTGGCATTTATTACCATTGCAGCTGTTGGTCCATTTGCTGCCATGTCTCGCACAATTCTTTCAACATCATATGCAAAGCAATTTGACTCAGCTCGCATGACATCAGTTTTGACAGATGCAGGCGTTACTATTGATGTCGTTGATTCGCCAGGCATTTACGAGTTTGCGGATACTGGCGCGTTTGTAGCAGATGCCTATACCACAGCTGCTAAATATGGTGGCATGGCTAACGGCTACATTTACGAAACAGCAGACGGCAAAGTCGGTTGGGCTAATGAGTCTCGCAGAACTATTGCTGTGACTGCTACTGGCTATCAAGCAATCCCAGAGAATTACATTTTGTGGCGATCAGTAGCTTCTTCCAAGTCTCTGGGGGATATTCTTAACTCAATCAATTTGACATGGAAGTCAGGGACTAAGACTGCAAGTGATGCCACATCCATTGCAGCTTATGGTTTGCTGGGAGCATCGATCAGCACAGAATTAGAACATGCAGCTGAGGCTCAGGAACTGGCTGACAAGTATGTCGCACTTCGCAGAGTCCCAAGAATCAATATGTCGTCATTTACGATTCAGTTGGATTCGCCCAATGTCTCATCAGCCGACCTTGACAAGTTTTTGCAGATGACTATGGGCAAGGCGATCAGCATCTCAGGA
>Ga0214917_10004262_pt1 | contig 16030 bp, 16 predicted proteins | sample LL_1208_BB_MetaG_FD_177983 | JGI IMG/M metagenome (GOLD analysis project Ga0214917, IMG submission 177983) | Freshwater microbial communities from Lake Lanier, Atlanta, Georgia, United States - LL_1208_BB | ecosystem: Environmental > Aquatic > Freshwater > Lake | place: USA: Georgia | collected... | reverse complement strand
ACTTGCGGCGTGGGGCTGCTAGCGTCTAGCAAGGGCCATGCACAAATTCCCCGTCATCGGCCTGACCTTGGATGCCGAAGAACCCGGCGGCTATTCCAAATTCCCATGGTATGCCCTGCGCCAGAATTATTTCACCGCCGTGCGCGAGGCCGGCGGCCTGCCCATCGCCCTGCCGCATGACGCCGCGGCTGCGGCGGCCTACTTGGCACTCTGCGATGGTATCCTCGTCACCGGCGGTGCCTTCGATGTCGACCCTGCCCTGTATGGCGACACCGCCCTGCATGAGACGGTGAGCCTGAAACCCGCCCGCACCGATTTCGAACTCGCCATCACCCGCGCCGCCCTGGCCGCCAATAAGCCAGTGCTGGGCATTTGCGGTGGCGAACAACTCCTCGCGGTCGCTCTCGGCGGCACGCTCATCCAGCACATCCCCGACAGCATCGCCAATGCCCTGGCGCATGAGCAGCCCAACCCGCGCGACCAACCCGGCCACGCCATCGCCATCACCGCCGATACCCTGCTCGCGCGCATCGTGGGCAGCGCGACCATGGCGGTGAACTCCGCCCACCATCAGGCCGTGGCCACACCCGGCCCCGGCGCCATGGTCAATGCCCTCGCCCCCGATGGGGTCATCGAGGGCATCGAACATCCCGGCTATCGCTTCGCACTCGGCGTGCAATGGCACCCCGAATTCAAGGTCGATTCCCAGGACATTGCCATTCTTCGCGCCTTCGTGGATGCAGCCCGTGGATGATCTCCCCCCCCCCGACGAACATGATGACGACGCCTTGCCCGAGGCACGCGGCGAGCGCATCGCCAAATGGCTGGCCCGCGCCGGCATCGCCAGCCGGCGCGACGCTGAAAAGCTGATCGCCGAAGGTCGGGTCAAAATCGCCGGCAAACCCGTCACCACCCCCGCCACCTTCGTGACCGAGAATGATGCGATCACGGTGGACAATAAGCCGGTGGCGCAACCGCAGCGCACCCGGCTGTTCCGCTACCACAAGCCCGACGGGCTGGTGACCACCCATCGCGACCCCGAAGGCCGCCCCACCGTCTTCGACAAGCTGCCCCCCGGCCTGCCCCGCGTGGTCAGCATCGGCCGGCTCGACCTCACCTCCGAGGGCCTGCTGCTGCTGACCAATGACGGCGCGCTGGCAAGGCGGCTGGAATTGCCCGCCAATGGCTGGCTGCGGCGCTACCGCGTGCGCGTCTTCGGCCACCCCCACCCCGATGACCTCGCCGCCCTGGCCCAGGGCATCACCATTGATGGCGTCCACTACGCCTCGATCTCGGCCGAGATGGACGCCAAGCAGGGCGACAATGCCTGGCTGACCATGGGCTTGCAGGAGGGCAAGAACCGCGAAATTCGCCGCGTTCTCGCCCATCTGGGCTTTCGCGTCTCCCGCCTCATCCGCCTCGCCTATGGCCCCTTCCAGCTGGGCTCCCTGCCCAAGGGCGCGGTTGAAGAGGTGAATGCCAAAGTGCTGCGCGAGCAATTGGGCGTGGCAGCGCCCAAACGCGGCCATCCATGAGGGTCATCGCGGGCGCCCATCGCGGCCGCAAGCTGGTGGCCCCCGCGGGCGATGCCACCCGCCCCACCTCGGACCGCGCACGCCAGGCGCTGTTCGATATGCTGGCCCACGCCCCCTGGGCCGGGCCCGATACCTTGCAGGCCGCGCGGGTGCTCGATGCCTTTGCCGGCTCGGGCGCGCTGGGGCTGGAGGCGCTGTCACGCGGCGCCGCCCACGCCACCTTCATGGAAAATTCCCGCCCGGCCCAGGGCGCCATCCGCGCCAATATCGAGACCTGCCGCGAAGGCCCGCGCACCAACCTACTACCCACCGACGCCACCCGCCCGCCCCGCGCACCAGCCCCCTGCAGCCTGGTGTTCCTCGACCCACCCTATGGCGCCGGCCTGCTGCCACGCGCCCTCGCGGCGCTGGCCGACCAGGGCTGGTTCGCCCCCAGGGCCATTCTCTGCCTGGAAATGCAGGCCGATGAGACGCTGGACCTGCAGTATGAGGTACTGGCCGACCGCAAACACGGCGCGGCACGGCTGCTGGTGCTGCGGGCTGCCTGAGGTTGAGCAGGCTTAAGATCGAGGGGCTTTGCCCCTCGAGCACCCCAGCAGGAAACTCAGTTTCCTGCACCTTCGATTAATTAATCAAAGGTCCAGGAAAACCGTCGACATACATGTCGACCCTGGTGGGAGAGCGCCAGAGGGCAAAGCCCTTTCGCTCTTATCCTCCCCCTCCAACTCTCTGTTTCCCCGCATTTTCCACCCCCCTTGCGAGGCTAGAAAAGGCTCAGGGCGCCCCGGCCGCCATGTCGTAAGTCACCCACCAGGTCCGCGTGGCGTGCTTGTCATACAGCGTGCGGGCGCGGTGATTATCATCGGCGGTGATCCAGCGGATCGTCTCCCAGCCCCGCCCCCGGGCAATGCCGCGCAGCGCGCCCAGCAGCCCCGGCGCCGCGCCTGAGCCCCGCGCCGCAGGGTCTACGAACAGATCATCCAGGAACATCGCCGTGGTCGCCCGCAGCGGCCTTGCATAGGGCCGCCAATGCGCGAGACCCACCGCCTGACCCGCCGCATCCTCGGCAATCAGCCCGCCCAGCTCATGGCCCGGGTCATGCAGCCAGGCCCAGACGGTGTCGCGCATCTGCGGCGTCTGCTCCACGCGGTAGAATTCGGCATAACCGGCATAAAGCCGGTCCCAGGCCGCACGGTGGCGGGGTTCGATGGGCAGCACGGGCATGGTCAGAACTCCACAATTCCAGCGGCGCAAAGGCCGCGCAGCAGGCCAGTCGCGTGCAATGTCGATTCCATGCCGCCATCGCGCAATATGCGCCTGACATCGGCCATGGCCATCACCACCCTCTCCAGCGTCTCGCCCGGCTCAAGCCGGGGCTCGGCCACAGCATGGCAGCCGGTGCCCAGCACCACGTGGCAGCGATTATTGTTGCGCGCCGGGTCGGGCCACATCTCGCCGACATGCCGCCAGGCCTCGGCCGCAAAACCCGTCTCCTCCAGCAATTCGCGGCTGCCGGCGGCGATGGGGTCGATATCCTCAGCATCCATAATGCCGCCCGGAATTTCCAGAATGAACCCCCGCGCGCCCTGCCGCCATTGCCGCACCAGCACCACCTCCTGCCCCCTTGTGATGGCCACAACCACCACCCAATCCGGCAGGTTCAGCACCCACCAGGGGTCGAGCACGGTGCCAGCGGGCGTTCGCACCGCCTCCGCATCCACCCTCAGCCAAGGGTCATCCAGCACATTGCGGCTGGAGAGCGTCTCCCACCCGCCCGGCGCCGGTGGCGCCAGCCGGTTCCGGTTGGCGCCGCGCATATGGCGCCGCTACTCCGCCGCCTGCTGCAATTGCTGGTTGGCGTAGTCCTCGAGCGGCGCACAGGTGCAAACCAAATTGCGGTCGCCATGCACATTATCCACCCGTTTCACCGGCGGCCAATATTTCTGCGCCCGCACGAAGGGCAGCGGGAAGGCGGCCTGCTCGCGGCTATAGGGGTGGGTCCAATCATCGCTCAGCACCTCGCCCGCGGTGTGCGGCGCGTTTTTCAGCACATTGTCGCGCCCGTCGGCCCGGCCCTGTTCCACGCTGCGAATCTCAGCGCGGATCGAGATCATCGCCTCGCAAAACCGGTCAATCTCCGCTTTCGGCTCGCTCTCGGTCGGCTCCACCATCAGCGTGCCGCTCACTGGCCAGGACATGGTGGGGGCATGGAAGCCATAATCCTGCAGGCGCTTGGCGATATCCTCCACGAGCACCCCGCCGCCCTGCTGGAAGCCGCGGCAATCCAGAATGCATTCATGCGCCACCATGCCCTCGCTGCCGCGATAGAGAATGGGGAAATGGTCGCGCAGCCGGGCCGCAATATAATTGGCGTTGAGAATCGCCACCTGCGTCGCCCGCGTCAGCCCAGCCGCCCCCATCATCCGGATATAGGCATAGCTGATGGGCAAAATCGCCGCCGAGCCAAAGGGCGCCGCGCTCACCGGGCCAAACCCCGTGGCCGGCCCGGCTTCGGCCAGCATCGGGTGATTGGGCAAATGCGGCGCGAGATGCGCCGCCACGCCAATCGGCCCCACCCCCGGCCCGCCACCGCCATGGGGGATGCAAAACGTCTTGTGCAGGTTGAGATGGCACACATCGGCACCGATCTTGCCCGGGCTGGTGAGCCCCACCTGCGCGTTCATATTCGCACCATCCATATAGACCTGCCCGCCATGGGCATGGATGGTGGCGCACATCTCCTGAATCGCTTCCTCAAACACGCCATGGGTCGAGGGGTAGGTCACCATCAGCGCCGCCAGATTGGTTGCGTGCTGGGCGGCGCGGGCCTTGAGGTCGGCCACATCAATATTGCCGTCCTTGTCACAGCCCACCACCACCACCTTCATCCCCGCCATCACCGCCGAGGCCGGGTTGGTGCCATGGGCGGAGCTGGGGATGAGGCAAATATCGCGATGCGCATCGCCACGGGCGCGGTGATAGGCGCGAATGGCCAAAAGCCCGGCATATTCGCCCTGGCTGCCCGCATTGGGCTGCAGCGACACCGCGGCAAACCCGGTCACATCCGCCAGCCATCCTTCCAGCCGGCGGATCATCGCCAGATAGCCCCGCGCCTGATCCACCGGGGCAAAGGGGTGGATATTGGCAAAACCGGGGAAGGTGATGGGGATCATCTCCGCCGTGGCATTCAGCTTCATGGTGCAGGAACCCAGCGCGATCATGCTCCGGTTCAGCGCCACATCCTTGTCTTCCAGCCGCTTGATATAGCGCAGCATGGAATGTTCGGCGTGGTGCGTATTGAACACCTCAGCCGTCAGAATGGCCGAATGCCGCGTCAGCGCCTCAGGAATCCCCCCGGCCACAGCGCCCAGCGTCATGCCGCCCAGAATGCCGGCCAGCTCCGCCAATTCCTCGCGCGTCACCGTCTCATCCAGCGCCACCGCCACTGCACCCTCAAGCCGGCGCAGGTTGAAACCGGCCGAAAGTGCCGCCGCCATCACCGCATCAGTATGCGGGCCGGTCTCGAACACCACCGTGTCAAAAAACGCCGCATGACGATGCGGAAATCCCGCCGCACCCGCCAGCAGCCGCGCCTGCAAGGCGACCCGGCCAGCAATGCGCCGCAACCCTTCCGGCCCATGCCACACCGCATACATGCTGGCCATCACCGCCAGCAGCACCTGCGCGGTGCAGATATTCGATGTCGCCTTCTCCCGCCGAATATGCTGCTCGCGGGTTTGCAGCGCGAGGCGCATGGCCGGCGCGCCGGCGGCATCAAGCGAGACCCCCACCAGCCGCCCCGGCAGCAGCCGCTTCAACCCATCCTTCACCGCGATGAAGGCAGCATGCGGCCCGCCATAGCCCAGCGGCACGCCAAAGCGCTGCGAGGAGCCGATAACGATATCCGCCCCCATCTCCCCCGGCGGCGTCAGCAACACCAGCGAGAGCGGGTCCGCCGCCACAACCGCAATGGCCCCCTGCTCGGCGGCCACGGCAATCTCCGGCGCCAGGTCACGCAATTCACCCGTCGAGCCCGGATATTGCAGCAGAATGGCAAAGGGCTTTTCCGCAACAATGGTCTGAGCCATCGCCGCCACCTCGGCCACGACCACCCGAAACCCCACAGGCTCGGCCCGCACCCGCACCACCGCCAGCGTCTGCGGATGCAAATCCGCCGCCACCACCAGCGTGGTCGATTTGCCCTTATGCGCCGCATGCGCCATGGCCATCGCCTCGGCCGCCGCGGTGCCTTCATCCAAGAGGCTGGCATTGGCCACCGGCAGCCCGGTCAGGCTGGTCACCATGGTCTGAAAATTGACCAGCGCCTCCAACCGCCCCTGGGCAATCTCCGCCTGATAGGGCGTATAAGCGGTGTACCAGCCCGGATTTTCCAGAATATTGCGCAAGATGACCGGCGGCGTATGGGTGCCGTGATACCCCAGCCCGATCAATGATTTGACCTGGGAATTCGCCTCGCTCAGCACCCGAAGCTCGGCAATCGCCGCGGCCTCATTCACCGGCGCAGGCAGGGCGGAAAGATCGCTCTCACGAATCGCCGCCGGCACGGTGCGCGCGGTCAGCTCCTCCAGGCTCTCCGCCCCCACCAGGCGGAGCATGGCGGCGATATCGGCCTCGGTGGGTGCAATATGGCGGCGGGCGAATTCACCATGGTCTTCCAGCGCGGCCAGGTCCTCGAGCGACATCACAGCGTCTCCACAAAGGCGGCATACTCACCCTCATCCATCAGATCATCCGGCAGGGGGCCGTTCGGCTCGATCTTGAAGAACCAGCCCTCAGCCGTTGGCTCGCTATTGATCAAGCCAGGATTCTCCACCAGGGCGGAATTCACCTCCACCACCCTGCCCGCCAGCGGCGCATAGACATCGGAGGCCGCCTTCACGCTCTCCACCACGGCAATCGCCTCACCCACGGCCACCTCGCGGCCAATCTCGGGCAGATCAACAAACACCACATCGCCCAGCGCATTCTGCGCATGATCGGTGATGCCCACGGTGGCGGCGCCGCCATCGAGGCGCACCCATTCATGGTCCTTGGAGAATTTCGTTTCAGTCATGGCTGGGGCCTTTCAGCGGGCGTAACGATGAGGATGGAAGGGCAGCGGCGCGACATGGGCGGCAAGCCCTTTACCGCGCACCAAAAGTTCAAGCGGGGTGCCATCGGCGGCGTGTTCACGCGCCACATACCCCATGGCGACAGGCGCATTGACCGAGGCGCCAAAGCCCCCCGAGGTGATCTCACCAATATCAAGGCCACCGGCCTGGATCGGGGTATGGCCGCGCGCCGGCTGGCGCCCCTGCGGCTGAATGCCCACCCGCAGCCGGCTCACCCCATGGTCGAGCTGGGCGCGAATGGTCTCAGCACCGGCGAAATTCCATTCCATCCGGCGGCGCTTGCCAATCGACCAGACCAGATTGGCCTCAACCGGAGAGGTCGTCTCGTCAATATCATTGCCATACAGGCAGAGCCCGGCCTCAAGCCGCAGCGAATCCCGCGCCCCCAGCCCCGCCGGCATCACACCCGGCAGCGCCAGCAGCGTCTTGGCAAAGCTTTCGGCCTGTTCGGCCGGGAGGGAAATCTCCACCCCATCCTCGCCCGTATAGCCCGAGCGGGAGATCACCATCCCCTGCCCCTCCCAGACGCCCATGAATTTCAACGCCGCCAGATCCGGCAGAATGGTCGCCAGCGCCGCCACCGCCCCCGGCCCCTGCAGCGCCAGCAACGCCCGATCAGCCAGCGGGCGCAGCGTCACACCGCGCGGCAGCACCGATTCGATCAGCGGCAGATCCACATGCTTGCGGCTGGCATTGACCACCAAAAACAGCCGCTCCCCCATATTGGCGAACATGAAATCATCGATGATGCCGCCCTGCGCATTGAGCAGCAGGCCATAGCGCTGGCGGCCTGGCTTGAGGCCCTGCACATCGGCCGGCGTCAGGCGCTCCAGCGCCGCCGCCGCCCCTTCGCCCACCAGCTCCGCCTGGCCCATATGCGACACATCGAAAAGCCCGGCCGCGGCGCGGGTGTGCAGGTGCTCGGCCATGATCCCGGCCGGGTATTGCACCGGCATGGAATAGCCCGCGAAAGGCACCATGCGGCCGCCCAATTCGCGGTGCAGCGCAGACAGCGGTGTTGCCAGCAGGTCCGGTAATTCGGTCACAAATCCCCCAGCCACATCCGTGGCGGTTGAGTTTCGTGACCCCCCTCTGTCCATGGACCTGAGAGATTAAGGCTGCCCTGCCCCGCATGCCCGCCTGAGCAGCGGCTGCGGCGCTCAGCGCCCTTTGCTCCTTCGGTGCCGGTGCCTTGCGGCTGGCCGGGCTTTCCAGAGTTCCCTATTCCACGCGGCCCTGGGTGCCTGAGCGTTTCCGGGGGCCGGTTGCGCCTTCGGCGGGGGTGTTTGAAGCCCCTCTCTCCCGCGTGGATTTCACGGGTGGATTTGTCATACAGGCCGCCCCGCGCCGCGGCAAGATCAGTTGGGGCAGCAGAGCAGGCGCGGGGAAAAGCGAAAGAGCTTTGCCCCTCGATCTTGCTTCCCCTCACCATTCGCTTTTCAGCAGCGTGGTTAGAGCCATTTCACCGAAAGCGAAGCCGGTAAACCGGCTCTGGAACTTGTTTTCACGCATTTCCCGAGTCGCCTTGCGAAGCAGCAAGGCTTGAAAATGCTTTAGCGCGGCCCTCGGCGGCGGTTGAGCGCCAGTTCCGACTCATCGAGCAGAAAGCCCAGCACAATCGTGTAATCCGAACCCCGGCGTTGCTCCGAAACCGGCAGCACCAGTTCAATCGGCTCCGAGGTTTGCCGCGTGCTCGTGCTATTGGCCGGGAAGCTCAGCGCCTGGGTGAAGACCTGCCGATTGAGCAATGTGCCGCGCGAATCGGTGATGCCCACCACCATGGGAATATTGATCTGCCGCGCGCCGCCCGCCGCGGGGCCGCGATCGGCCTGCACAATCACGCCAAATTGCACCGAGATGCTGCGGTCATCCCGCGCGCCACGGCAGCGGCCATTGGCAATGCCGATCAGCCTTGCATCGACGACCATATTGGTCAGGTCCGGCGCCGCAGGGTCACGATAGCGCGTCAAATCCACCATATCGGGCACCAGCCCGGGCATCGGACAGGCCACCAGCAGATCATCGCCGCGCGGCCCGCTGCAAGCCGCCAGCAGCGCCAGGGCCAAAACCATCAAAGCGCGCATGAACCATACCCCCTGTTACGGCTGGCCACCCCGTGACCCTGCCTGTAGAACACCTCATATGCCCCGAACCAAGCCTCTTCGGAAGTGACGCCACCCATGCCAGATGCAACGACCAAGCCCGAACTGCACGTCCTGCTCGCCGGCCCGCGCGGCTTCTGCGCCGGCGTGGACCGAGCGATCAAGATCGTCGAGGAGGCCATCCGGCAATATGGCGCGCCGGTCTATGTCCGCCATGAGATCGTGCATAATCGCTTCGTGGTCGAAAGCCTGGAGCGCCAGGGTGCCGTCTTCGTCGAGGAACTCGATGAAATCCCCGATAATGGCAAGCCGGTGGTCTTCTCCGCCCATGGCGTGCCCAAATCGATCCCCTCCGAGGCGGAGCGGCGAAAAATGTTCTATCTCGACGCCACCTGCCCCCTGGTCAGCAAGGTTCATCGCGAAGCCGAGCACCACCATGCCCGCGGCCGCCATATCCTGATGATCGGCCATGACCACCACCCCGAGGTCATCGGCACCATGGGCCAATTGCCCGATGGCTGCGTCACCCTGGTCGAGGATGAGGCGCAGGCGCGCCTCGTGCAGCCCCCGTCAGGCCAGCCCCTCGCCTTCATCACCCAGACCACGCTCTCGGTGGATGACACGGCCGAAATGGTGCGCATCCTCACCCAGCGCTTCCCCGACATCGCCGCCCCGGCGAAAGAAGACATCTGCTACGCCACCACCAACCGCCAGGCCGCCGTGAAGGAAATCGCCCCCCGGGCCGATCTGATGATCGTGGTGGGCGCACCCAATTCCTCCAATTCACTTCGGTTGGTCGAGGTGGCGCAACGCGCCGGCGTCGCGCGCTCGATCATGGTGCAACGCGGCCGTGACCTTGATCTGGCCGTGCTTGAAGGTGTGCAGGTGGTGGGCGTCACCGCCGGCGCCAGCGCGCCCGAGGTGCTGGTAGAAGAGGTGCTGAACCGCCTGCGCGAAGGCTATCACCTGCGCACCGAGGAGGTGGTGGTGGCCGAGGAGAAGATCACCTTCAAACTGCCAGCCGCCCTCACCCAGCCCGCCGCCTGATGTGATCGCCTGAACCCTTGGCCGTTTACACCGAAGTCTCGGATGAGGCGCTGCGCGCCTTCCTCACCGATTATCCCTTGGGCGAACTCATCGCCTTCCGCGGCATCGCCGAGGGGGTGGAGAACAGCAATTACGCGCTGAAGACCACCACTGGCGACTATATCCTCACGCTCTATGAGCGCCGGGTGGACCCGGCCGAACTGCCCTGGTTCCTCGGCCTGATGGATCATCTGGTGCATCGTTCCCTGGCCTGCCCCGCGCCAGTGCCCGGGCGCGACGGCCAGGCCCTGCGCAGCCTGGCCGAGCGCCCGGCGGCCATCTGCACCTTCCTCCCCGGCGTCTGGCCGCGCCGGGTGCGGCCGGGGCATCTGGCCCCCTTGGGCGATGCGCTGGCCAGGCTGCATCTGGCCGGCGCCGATTTCGCCCCCACCCGGCGCAATGCGCTCGGCCCCGAAGGCTGGGCGCCGCTGCTCGAGCGCTGCCGTGCCGATGGCGATGCGGTGCAGCCGGGGCTGATCGCCGCACTCGACCAAGCCCTGGCCTCCATCCTGGCGGCATGGCCGGCCGGGCTGCCGGTGGGCCACATCCATGCCGACCTCTTCCCCGACAATGTCTTCTTCATGGAGGAGGCAGGCGAGGCGCTGCGGGTATCCGGCATCATCGATTTCTATTTCGCCTGCACCGACCTCCTGGCCTATGACATTGCGGTCTGCCTCAACGCCTGGTGCTTCGAGCCGGATTTCTCCTTCAACGTCACCCGGGCGCGGGCCTTGCTGCGGGCCTATTCCGCCATCCGCCCGCTCTCCGCCGAGGAGCGCGCAGCCCTGCCCGTGCTCTGCCGGGGTGCAGCACTGCGCTTCCTGCTCACCCGCCTCTTTGATTGGGTGAATACCCCCCCGGGCGCGATGGTAACCCGCAAGGACCCGCTGGAATATTTCCGGAAACTGCGATTCTTCCTCAGCGCCGAAAATGCGGAGGCGGTGGGTGGATAAGATCGAAATCTGGACCGATGGCGGCTGCAAGCCCAATCCCGGCCCCGGCGGCTGGGCGGCCATCCTGCGCTTTGGCGCCGCCGAGAAGGAACTCACCGGCGGCGACCCTGCCACCACCAATAACCGCATGGAACTGACCGCGGCGATCATGGCGCTCGAAGCGCTCAAACGCCCCTGCGAGGTGGTGGTCCACACCGACAGTGAATATGTCCGCAACGGCATGGAGCGCTGGATTAAAGGCTGGGTGCGCAACAATTGGCGCAATGCGGCCAAGGAGCCGGTGAAGAATTTCGAACTCTGGCAGCGCCTATTGGCCGCCGCCAAGCCGCATCAGGTGGAGTGGCGCTGGGTGCGCGGCCATAATGGCGATGTGATGAATGAACGCGCCGATGTGCTGGCCACCCGGGCGCGCGAGGAGGCAGGGGGCTGAACCCCCAGCCTTCAATGCACCCCGCCCGATTGATGCGGGCTGTCCAGGCTGAAGGCCGGAATGGCGGCATCAAAGCTCTCGCCACTCACAACCTCGACCATATGATACACCCCGCGCATAAAACCCGAGGGCGTGGGCAGCGGCGTGCCGGAGGTATATTCGAAATTCTCCCCCGGCTCGAGCACAGGCTGCTCGCCCACCACCCCCTGGCCATGCACCCGCTGGGTGCGCCCCTGGCCATCGGTGATGAACCAACTGCGCGCCCGCAACTGCACCGTCACCGCGCCTTCATTCGCAATTTCAACCCGATAGGCCCAGACATATTGCCGGCTCTCAGGCGCTGACTGGTCCTCCAGATAAAACGACCGCACGGAAACCCGCACCCCGCGCGTCGTCGCAGTATAGGCCACCGGGCGCGTGGTCATGCCCGGCTGCACCAGGCCCGCACCGCCGGCCCCGGCATTGCCACCGCAATCGCCGAGGCCAGCGCCAAACGGCGCCCGCGCTCCAGCCTCATTCCGCCGCCAATGCGAGGGGTGCGGCCGCATCCAGCGCCTCGGCCAGATCATCAATCAGGTCGGCCACATCCTCGAGGCCGACGCTCAGCCGCACCGCACCATCGGAAATGCCCAGCTTGGCCCGCTCATCGGCGCCAATGCGCAAATGGGTGGTGGTGGCGGGGTGCGTCACCATCGACTTGCTGTCACCCAGATTATTAGAAATATCAATAACCTGCAGCGCGTCCATAAAACGGAACGCCGCCTCCTTGCCGCCCTTCAGCTCCAGCGTCACCAAGGTGCCACCGCCCGACATCAGCTTCAGCGCCAGGCCGTGCTGCGGGTGATCCGCCCGATACGGGTAGCGCACCTGGGCAATTTCCGCCCGCTCGGCCAGGAAATCGGCAATCGCCGCGGCCGAACGCATCATCGCATCCACCCGCAGCTTCAGCGTCTCCAGCCCCTTCAAAATCACCCAGGCATTGAAGGGCGACATGGCCGGGCCCGTGTTGCGCACATAAGGCTGCAGCACCTCATCGACCCATTTCTTGTTGGACAAAATCGCCCCGCCCAGCACCCGCCCCTGGCCATCCATATGCTTTGTGCAGGAATAGACAACGATATCAGCGCCCTGGGTCAGCGGCTTTTGCAGCAGCGGCGTGGCAAACACATTATCCACCACCACCAGCGCGCCAGCCGCATGCGCCAAATCCGCCACCGCCGGCAAATCCACCAAATCCAGCATCGGGTTGGAAGGCGTCTCCAACAGCACCATGGCCGTGGGGCGAGACAGCGCCTTCGCCCAGGCCTCCAAATCCGAACCATCAACGAATTCATGGGTAATGCCGTAACGGCCCAGCAAATTCGCCACGATCCAGTGGCAAGAACCGAACAGCGCCCGGCTCGCCACCACATGGTCACCCATTTTCAAATGGCTGAGCATCGCCGAATGCACCGCCGCCATGCCAGTGGCAGTCAAACGGCAAGCCTCGGCCCCCTCCAGAGCACAAAGCCTATCCTCCAACATCGAAATCGTCGGGTTGGCAAAGCGGCTATACTGGTAACGTTCGATCTTATTCTCGAACGTCGCCTCCGCCTGCGCGGCATCATCATAAACGAAGCCTGAGGTGAGATAAGGTATCTCCGCCGTCTCGGCATTCTCGGAGCGGCGAAGGCCGCCGCGCACGAGCAAAGTGGCGGGTCGGAATTGGCGTGCCATGGATCAAGCCCAATCAATACGGCGTCCGGCCCCCAGATGGTGAGGGGGCGAGGCGATGGTGCTCCCACCGCATCGGCCTGTTTAGCGCGCTTATTTCACCTCGCCGCAAGCTGGCCGGACAAATCGCGAGGAGCCCTGGGGCTGCGACTACAAATATGCCTGCTGGGGCTGCCGCGCAAGTGCAAGGTCAGGGGCTTTGCCCCCGACACCCCCACCAGGGCCGACCCGGCCCTGGACCGTGTTCTGTTGGCGCCATATTGCATACAGCTTGACAATTTAGTTATATTTTCCTAAAAAACAACCGCTCTTGCTGTTTGGACAATCGCATCCGTCACCCAAGCTCCCAGGCCCCAGCACGGCCGGGCGAATTTGTCCGCAAACACCATCTTTGCGCGAACCACCCATCCCCGGCAATTTGTCCGAAAACAACATCAATGCGTTACGCCTAACGGGGTCATCGGCAAAGCCTGAAACCACGCCTGCGCCTTATGGCAGGCTATGCCCCTGCCAAAGACGCTCCAGCAGCGCCGCCGCAGGCAGATTGCCCAGAACCGGGGCGGCCAGCTCGGTGAACTTCTCCGACAATTCGCCATCGGAGAGCGGCATATCCGGGTCACCCTTCCGGGTCGGCTGATACTGGGTCAGAATCCGATTATCCCGCAGCGTCACGGTCAAATTGGCCGCCCGCTGCCGCGGATAGGCCTGCGCCAGCCCCGGGTCCAGGCTGACCGAAACGCGCGGCATGATGGCGCGAATAGCCGGGCTGGCCAGGTTCTCCGGCGAGAAGGCCGCCTGGCGCACCGCACCAATCTCCAGCAGCGCGCCCATGCAATATTGCGCCGAGAAGCGGCATTCCTGCTCAGTCTGCGCCTCCGGCCGGTCACAGACATCCTTGGTCGCGGTGTAGCCGCCAATGTGAATGGCAGCGATATCCTCCACCGCGAAACGATGCGCCGCCCTGAGCGCAATCATCGCATCCAGCGCCGGAAAAATATGGCCGCAGCAGCCATGGTTCTTGAAAGTCATGGCCGAGATCAGCGCCGGCCCATCCAGCCCCGCCAGCGCCTGCTCCCAATTGCCGGTATCCTTCGAGGTCGCCGCTGCAAAACCCACCGGCCCATGCAGCACATCCAAGGCACCCGTCATGCCCGCAGCGGCCGACATCGCGGCCAGCGCGCCGGCCTCAGCCGCATGGCCAGGATGCAAGGGCTTGCTCATGCCATCACCGCGAAACGCCTGCTGCAGCCCCCCCGTCATGGTGGTGGCCAGCGCCACCGCATGGGCGATGCGCGTGGCATCGCAGCCCAGCACCACCGCCACCGCCGCCGCAGCCCCCATGGTGCCCACAGTGCCAGTGGTGTGCCAAAACCGATAATGGCTCGGCGTCACCGCCATGCCGATGCGGCACGCCACCTCATAGCCCGCGGTGATGGCGCGGTGCAGCGTTTCCAGCGAGGCATTGTGATGCTGCGCCGCCGCCAGCGCGGCTGCGATGGTCACGCTGCCAGGATGGTGGCCACTGTCGCGATGGATGTCATCGAACTCGACAATATGCGCCGCCACCGCATTCAGCAGCGCAGCATGGCGAATGCCCGAGAGCTGGCCATCCACATAGCACATCGCCCGCCCCGCCCCACGCTCCTCGGCCAAGGCGCGGGCCATCAGCGTGGCCGGCGGATGCACGGCGCCGGCCGAAACGCAGGCGAACCAATCCACCATGGCGCGGCGCACATGATGCGCGGGTGCCTCCACCCGCGCCGCATGCTCGGCCAGGATCAGCAACGGGTTCATGGCGTATTGCGCCGCAGCACCTCGCGGTTGATGACCATCTCCTGGTCCAGCGTGCCGTTGAAATGGCCGATGATGCTCTCCACGCAGGAGAGCCCCATGCGCTGCATGCCCTGCACCGTGCCGGCCGCGCTATGCGGCGTCACCAAGGTATTGGGCGCGCCGAGCAGCGGGTTGGAGGCCACAACCGGCTCCTCCCAGAACACATCAAGCCCGGCGCCGGCAATTTTGCCGCTATGCAGCGCCGCCGCCAGCGCAGCCTCATCCACCAGCGTGCCACGTGCGGTGTTGATGAAGCGGGCCCCATTCTTCATGCCGCCGATGAATTCGGCATTGACCATGCCCCGCGTCTCGCTGTTGGAGGGGCAATGGACGGTGACAAAATCAGCCGCCGCCAGCCCTTCCTCCAGCTTCACCGGGGTAAAACCGGCGCCGATGATGGTGTTGCGCGCCACATAGGGGTCATGCACCAGCACATTCATCCCAAAGGCGGCGCAAAGCCTGGTCACCCGCCCGCCGATGCGGCCAAAGCCCAGCACCAGCACCGTCTGGCCCGAGAGATCCCAGCAAATGGGCGCATCCACGCTGGACCATTTTTGCGCCCGGGTATTGGTGTCGAAGATCTTGGTTTGCTTGGCCAAGTTCAGCATGAGCATCAGCGCATGCTCGGCCACGCTCAGCGCATTGGCATAGGCCGTGACGGTGAGCGGAATACCCCGCTTGGTGAGTGCGGGCACATCCACCTGATCATAGCCCACGCCATGGCGCGCCACGATGGAGAGCCTGGGCGAGAGCGCCAGAAATTCCTCATTGATCGGCGTCGCGCGCACCACGATGGCCTCGCCCTTCGCCATGGCGGCGGCCAGCGCCGCGGGGTTTGAGGGATCCACCGTCTCATAGGTGAAGCCCGGCTCGGCATCGAGGCGGGCAGTGGCATCGGGATGGACGCCGCGCAGGAAGACGACATGAGGCATGGAATTATTCCAGATTGGCAGCGGGGCCGAGAATGGCCTCACGCATGCGGCTTTGCAGAATCACGCCCTCACGCGGGGGCAGGACCAAGGGCAAGGTTTCGGCATCGATCTTGGCCACGGCGAAGAATGGCCCGGCACCGGCATGGATCGCCGCCCGCAGCCCCGCCACCTCATCGGGTTTGGTGACAAACATGGTGTGCTTGATGCCCGCACCGCGCGCCATGGCCACAAGGTCCACCCCATGGCCGGTTGCGGTTTCCTGCATGCCGGTCTCGCCGTAATGCTCATTGTCGCAGACCAGGATGGAGAGGTTT
>Ga0214917_10004260_pt1 | contig 16038 bp, 17 predicted proteins | sample LL_1208_BB_MetaG_FD_177983 | JGI IMG/M metagenome (GOLD analysis project Ga0214917, IMG submission 177983) | Freshwater microbial communities from Lake Lanier, Atlanta, Georgia, United States - LL_1208_BB | ecosystem: Environmental > Aquatic > Freshwater > Lake | place: USA: Georgia | collected... | reverse complement strand
CAGGCGATAGCTAGAGCTACTAGAGAAACACCTAGAACTAGATAGACAAGATTGAGATTGCTACCCGTGACTTGCACGAGTGAGTTGGCCGCTGAAAGGGCTCTCATTTTTACTCCGTTGGATTGCTCAGGTCAGCGCCACCTGTGTCGGCGCTGAGCACAATGGAGCGCAGTTTAGGCGCAAAACCCCCTGCTAAACCTAATTTGAGCGTGAATGGGGACTATAAATAAGGAGAAGGCGCAAAATCAGCCCTTAGGGTGAGGCTGTGAATCCCTTTGATGTTCAAGACATTGTTGCCACTTTAGGGACCGTGGGCGTTTTAATCGGCATATTTGTTGAGACTGGATTGCTACTTGGACTCTTTCTGCCCGGAGATTCTCTGCTCTTTCTAGCTGGTATTGCAGCATCAGGAACAGCTAAGGAGATTTTTGGTAATCAACTTAGCTACACACAGTTGATGATTTGGGCACCAATTGCAGCAACTAGTGGCTCACAGTTTGGCCATTGGTTAGGCGCTCTTTGGTAGGCCCTTTTTCAATCGACCAGACTCAAGACTTTTCAATAAAGCTAAAGTTGATCAGACAGAGCGTTGATTAATTAAATATGGGATTGGTAAAGCTTTAGTTATCTCTCACTTTGTTCCCTTAGCCCTCACCATATTAAATCCATTATGCGGAGTAGTAGGAATACCTGCTAGAAAATTCTTTATTTGGAACCTAATAGGTAGCTATCTCTGGAGCGTTGGATTTATAAGTGCTGGATACTTAATCGGCCAAGAGCTAGAGGGCTCTATCGATCGTTATCTACTACCTGTTTTCGGAATAATTGTTCTTGTTACTTTTTTGCCTATCACGCTTGAATTCATCAGAGATCCGAAAGGTAAGAAAATGTAACTTAGACTAATTCTCTATCAATCAAGCTTGCAAGGCGATTGAAATCTAAAGTCAATATCTTCTCTCTGACCTTATTTGAAATTCGGTAATTGTTCTCTCTTGTCCACTGAATTGCCTCGTTTATGGCATCAAGATCTGGTTCGATAATGAGTCTGTTGGGTAAACCTGCGAACTCAAATATTGCCTCTACAAAGCCTGTTCTGGTGCAGATTGGGACTATCCCAGCTGCAAGAGTTTCCATTAACGGCATGGGGCCACCTTCAAATTCACTAGTCATTAGATATATGTCACAACCGTCTAGTAACTCCGACCCTAGAGGTCCTTGAAACTCTTTATAGACAAGATTCTTTAAACGAGTCACTCTCCGAAATAGAGGATGTTTGGACCAACCATGGCCGATTAAGAGAAATTGCAGGTCAGGTCTTGTTTCAACTAAGTCGAGAAATAAATTTGGTCTTTTGCGTTTTACAGCTGTGCCAGCCCACACAATCCTCTTTTCGCTAGTACTTGCCCTAGAAAATCTAGAAATGTCTAAGGCCGCCAACATTACAACCTGTTTGGAAGAAGTAGCACGAGCTATTTTTTCCCCTTCCCGCTTTGAATGTACAAAAATCGTGTCTGCCAATCTCAGTGCTTTTCTCTCGCGCCTGGTGAAATCTCCCTCCTTATGGGTGAACCACAGCGCAATAGATTGTTTTCTCCTCTTAGCTGGAAACTTCGAATAGTTCTCCAATGGCGTAAGGGAAGAGAACAACAAACGCTCTTGTTTTCCTAGAACTAAACAGATTTTTACCCAATCCCAAATTGCTTTAAGAGCGTTAGGGGCTGGTAGATAAATAGCTTCTACATTAAATGACTCAGAGTGTCGTCTTAGGTCCGCAAAAACTCCGCCTTGGACCCAGGACGCGTGGGAGGGATCTAGCACTTGAGTTATTTTGGTATTACGCATTTATACCTTTAGCAGTCAAAAATCTGTCGATTATTTCCTTAGTTTTTACTTCGCTGTTAGTCAATGTGAATTTAACATTTGCCGCATTTGCTGCCAATGCGTCAGTAGCTTTATCGCCAATAAATAGAGTTTCGTTTGGCTCTTTTGAGAACCTATTCATGGCCTGAAAGATTAATCCAGGCTTAGGTTTACGGCAATCACAATTCAAAGTAGCCAAGTGAGGGCATACAAAAAATTCTAATTTTCTACCTCCTGCTTGCAATATCGACTTCGCTATAACACTGTTAATCTCACTTAAGTCTTCGGGCTTTAATAAATTCTTTCCGACGCATTGCTGGTTTGTTACACATGCAATCTCAATTTCTTTTGGTAGCTTTGCAATCTGGTTAAGGACCTCTGGATAGATAACAAGCTCGCTGGGGCTCAAAACATATCCGTTATCTGAAGGATTTTGGTTTAGAACTCCATCTCTGTCGAAGAGGAGTAAAGAAATGTTAGCCATAACTAACTTCTACTAGCTCTGCTAATAGATGACCCCAGAGAAGATGTACTTCTTGAATGCGCGATGTAATCGTAGAGTTTACTTTCCAAATCTCTTGAGCTTGAGTTAAATTCGAACTTTCATCATATGTCTTACCTGTCCAAAGAATTCCATAGATACCTCGGTGTGCTGCGTCTTGTAATAATTTCTCAATATTTGCAGATTTACCTGAGGTTGAAAGTGAGATGAGTAAATCGCCTTCCTTCAAGTAAGCTTTGGATGGGCGTAGAAATACGTTTTCAAATCCAAAATCATTTCCTATTGCTGTCAAAGAAGGGCTTGAATCATTTAGCGAAATTGCACGCCATGGCTCATGATCAATAAGGCACTTCCCCGTAAATTCAGCTGCCAAGTGACTGGCTTCTGCTGCACTTCCGCCATTGCCTGCAAAAGCTATAGTCCCTCCTCGTTCTAAAGTTTCTGTTGCGCGCGATACTAATCTGCCAAATTTCTCATCATTAATTAAAGTGTTTGGGTTCCAAAGTCGCTCAATTTCGCCTTTAGCTTGATTAAGGTGATCCATAAAACTCACGTTGTTTCCCGAAACCTCTCTGTTCGAACTGGAAGTCTAATGTTTTCATTGAGATAGGAACACTACCCGACAAGGAATCTAGTTTTCCTTCTAGAAAGAAGCAAAGCCGATATCCTCCTCCAGCTCCTGAAACTTTAGTTCCCCGACTCCCCAAAGCTTTATAAGAAGTGTCCGTTTTATACTGGCTGTGTAGTCTTTGCCCGTGGAAACTATAGAAAAAATCCTAGTAACAGGTGGGGCGGGCTATTGTGGAAGTCGACTGGTACCCCAATTGCTGAATGTTGGATATGAAGTCACGGTTTACGACACCTTCTATTTCACCCCAAATAATTTACCTCCTGCTGATCCTAGGTGTGCAATGGTTAAAGGGGATCTTCGTGACTTTAATAAATTCTCACAAGTTGTGGAGGGTCATGATGCAGTGATTAATCTTGCATGTATCTCTAATGATGCTAGCTTTGAATTAGATGAAGAACTTTCAACCAGTATAAATTTAAACGCATTTGAGCCTTTAGTCCTTGCCTCAAAGGCTGCCGGTGTTAAGCGATTTATTTATGCATCATCGAGTTCCGTGTATGGGGTTTCTAATGAGCCCGATGTCAGAGAAGATCATCCCCTCATTCCTTTAACTTTATATAACAAGTACAAAGGCGAGTGTGAACCACTTCTTCTTAAACATACAGACAATAATTTTGTTGGGGTGATATTTCGCCCAGCAACTGTTTGTGGATATGCACCGAGCCAACGTCTTGATCTTTCAGTTAACATATTGACAAACTTGGCCATTAATAAAAAGGAGATTACAGTTTTTGGTGGATCCCAGATGAGGCCAAACTTGCATATTCAAGATTATTGTGACGTCGTTCAGTTACTTCTTGAATCTGATGCTGGTAAAGTCCAAAATCAAATTTTTAATGTCGGGAGTCAAAACCTAGAAATTAATGAAATAGCTAAGATTGTTAAAAGAATTGTCGAAGAAAGATTCCCAAATCAAGAGCAAATAAAAATTGTAAAGACAAAATCTAATGACAACCGTTCATATCATATCAATTCAGACAAAATTCGGGATACTCTAGGATTTGTTCCAAGATACAGTGTTGAAGATGCGGTTCATGAACTTTGTGACGCTTTCCAGGCAGGCAAAATCCCCGATAGCTTGAACAATGATGTCTACTTTAGAGTAAAAAGACTCAAGAAACTCGGCGTTAAATGACTTTTCTTAAGTCAATTGTCACTGGCGGAGCAGGATTTATCGGAAGCCATTTGGTGGATTTACTCCTTGGATTGGGTCATGAGGTTCACGTCATAGATAATTTTTCTGGAGGTCATAGATCCAACCTCGAACACAATTCCCAGAATCCAAGATTAAAGATTCATGCATGTGATATCACTGAAATCGGCCGCCATTTAGAAGTATTCGAAAATGCACTTTATGTGTTCCATTTGGCGGGAATTGGCGACATTGTGCCATCCATTGAGAAACCATTAGACTACTTCAACACTAACGTTCAAGGTACAGTAAATGTTCTTGAAGCTTCACGGCTTAGTGGGGTTCAGAGATTTGTTTATGCAGCTTCCTCATCATGTTATGGATTAGCAAATTATCCTACTGATGAGTCTGCTCAAATTCAGCCTCTTTATCCATATGCAATGTCAAAATTCATGGGAGAATTGGCTGCTTTTCATTGGCAAAGAGTCTATGGTCTCGAGGTAAACTCTGTATGTATTTTTAATGCCTACGGTCCTAGAGTCAGAACGACTGGCGCATATGGCGCAGTCTTTGGAGTGTTTCTAAAACAAAAGCTAAGTGAAAAGCCTTTTACTATTGTTGGAGATGGGTCTCAAAAACGTGATTTCATTTACGTAACTGATGTTGCAAAAGCGTTTTGGCTGTCTGCGATATCTCCCAATTACGGTGAAAGATTCAATATTGGAGCAGGAAACCCTAGGTCAGTAAATGAATTGGTCGAAATTCTAGGTGGTGAGAGCATCCATCTTCCAAAACGACCGGGTGAACCGGACATTACGTTTGCTGATATTTCAAAGGCAAGAAAAATATTGAAGTGGGAACCAGAAATAGACTTTTTGACAGGTGTTAATATGATGATGGAAAAAATTTCTGACTGGGAAAATGCACCTTTGTGGGAACCCCACAATATCGCAATAGCGACTAAGAATTGGTTTAGGTATATGTCCAATTCGTTAAAATGAGCGACTCAACCCGAGGGGAAAAATGAGAGATTTTAGCCTTCATGAACGCTATAGAAACAAAATCATGACTGCTGCTGAATTAAGTAGTGTTTTATCAACCCACTACAAGACCCAAAGGACAGTCATGTGTCATGGAGTTTTTGACGTCGTACACCCTGGTCACATTCGACACCTGTTGTTTGCGAAAAGTAAAGCAGATATTCTGATTGTGAGTCTCACATCTGACCGACACATTAACAAAGGCCACTACAGACCTCATGTCCCCGAAGACTTACGCGCCATCAATCTAGCCGTTCTTGAGTTTGTGGATTTTGTGGTTATTGACTTTAATGCAACGCCCATTGAGAATCTTGAACTCATAAAACCACATTTGTTTGCTAAAGGTTATGAATACTCACCCAATCAGAAGATTTTCCCTAAGACAGCTGAGGAGGCAGATGTTGTAAAGGCCTACGGTGGTGAGATTATTTTTACACCTGGTGATTTCATTATGAGTTCCAGTGAATACATTAATGAATTCCCGCCAAACTTAAAAATTGAAAAGCTTATGATGCTCATGGATCGTTCTAATGTTACCTTTGATGACTTGCGAAATACAATAGGACAATTCAGCAAGAAGGAAGTCCATGTTATTGGAGATATAATTATAGATACCTTAAGTCGCTGTTCGATGATTGGCGGTCAAACAAAAACGCCAACTTTGAGCATACGGCTTGAAGACTCATTAAGTTTCGTTGGCGGTGCCGGAATAGTCGCCGCCCATTTGCGTGCTGCCGGCGCAAAAGTCAGAATCACCTCGATAATTGGTAGCGATTCATACGGAAAAATGGCCGAATCAAAACTTAGAGAGTGGAAGGTAAACACCCATTTAATTTTAGATTCTCAGAGACCAACTACTCATAAAAATTCTTATGTTGTGCAAGATTATAGACTCCTAAAGGTGGACACTGTCGATAACAGCGCAATTTCAGATTCTCAGCTCCTTGAAATCTGCAATGACATTTCAAGTTCTACAGCAGATTGCATAGTCTTTAGTGATTTTCGACATGGCATTTTCAACAAGCGAACCATTCCGGCACTAATCTCTTCAATACCCACAAACAAGGTCAGAGTTGCAGACAGTCAAGTTGCGAGCCGGTGGGGCAACATTCTTGATTTCCCTCAGTTTGATTTAATTACTCCCAATGAGAGAGAAGCTAGGTTTTCGCTTGGTGACCAAGACTCCGGTATCCGAGCCATTGCGTCAACTATTTACCAACAAAGCAATTGCAAGATGCTTATCATGAAGCTTGGCGATAAAGGAATCATCACGTGTACTAACCCCGATGCTTCTAGCTTAGATTCGTATTTTGTTATGGACAGTTTTGTAAGTCAATTAAGGGATCCGGTAGGAGCAGGTGATGCTCTGTTAGCTTATTCAACTCTAGCGATGTTAGTTACTGGTAATCCAGTTATTGCAAGTATCTTGGGAAACCTAGCTGCGGCATGTGAGTGTGAAATTGAAGGAAATTCGCCTATAACTCCAAATCAGATTTTGGATAAGATAGATCTTATCTGTAATGAAGTTACTTACAATGCAAAATAATGTCAAAGTACTTGTAGTAGGACTAGGAACACAAGGCAAGAAACGGATGTCACATCTAGGTGCTGACTTAGGTATTTCGGTTGATCCCTTAAACCCCAGAGCAGATTACAAGAGTGTAGAAATGGTTCCTACAAATGACTACGACTTGGCGATTGTTTGCACTCCAGACCAGATTAAAGATACTTTGATAAGTTATTTCGTAGAAAAAAATAAACATGTACTCTGCGAAAAGCCGCTAGTTTTAAGTAGCAAAGAGAGATTTAGTCAACTCGATTCCCTCTCTAAGTCAAAAGGTGTATTGATACACACGGCATATAATCATCGATTTGAACCTGCAATATTTAAAACCAAAGAACTTTTGGATAGTAATGTCCTTGGAGGCATTTACTCTATCAATTTGACCTATGGAAATGGCACAGCTCGATTAGTAGCTGATTCTGCATGGAAAGATGTAGAGCCAGGAGTTGTTGCGGATTTAGGTTCCCACTTGCTTGATATTCTCCGTTACTTCTTCCCAGAGATGAAGTTCTCGTTTAAACCCGTTTTTGCAGATGCAAATGAGAATAAAGCATCAGATCATGCATTACTTGTTTCATCCTCAAATCAACCACGCATAACTTTGGAAATGTCTTTATGTATGTGGAAGAACTCTTTTGAATGCGAAGTTGTTGGAGAGCTAGGCTCTGTCCATCTTTCGGGTCTTTCGAAGTGGGGACCTGTTAAACTAGTTCATCGAACCCGAAGGCTTCCTTCAGGTATTCCAGAGGAAGTCACTTACAGTTTTCCACAAGGGGATAATTCTTGGATGGACGAATACGTCCATTTTAAGAATTTGATAGAGCGCAATCAAGCCTCTGATTTGAGTCACGATCAGTACATATACGAACAACTCTTTTTGCCTTACATAGTATTAGAGAGGTAACAGAAAATTCGATTAGCTTTTGTCGGAATGAGTCACCTGGGTCTTGTGAGCGCATTAAGCGCCGCGAGTAAAGGTGCCGAAGTTGTCTGCTTCGACTTTGATATTAGTCTGATTAAAAACCTAAAAATTGGGCACTTCCCCATTGATGAGCCTGGGCTTGAAGAAGTATTCAAGAAACATGAGAGAAATTTAAAATTCACGAATGAACTCTCTGATATTAAGGAATGTTGCTTAGTCTACATCTCTTTAGATGTACCCACAGATTCCTCAGGGGAAAGTGACTTGGGCCCAATCCGGCACCTGATAGAAACATGTCTTGCTATGTTGCCTCCGAATTCAAATCTAGTAATACTTAGTCAAGTTGCTCCAGGTTTTTCTCGTCAAATTCAAAACCAGGCTTCTGTAAGTATTAGTTACCAAGTGGAAACTCTTATTTTTGGAAGCGCGTTCGAGCGCGCAACTCAACCCGAACGCTTTCTAATTGGTCTGCAACAACCTTCATTTGAAGTTCATCCATGCCATAAAGCCTTCCTAAATCTATTTAATGCTCCTATAATTAAAATGAGTTACGAATCAGCCGAGTTAGCTAAAATATCAATAAATGTATTTCTTGCAGCTAGTGTATCTGCCACGAATACTATGGCAGAAATTTCGTCAAAATTAGGAGCTGATTGGAATCACGTGCGAATGGCATTGACTAGTGATTCTCGAATCGGTCCCTTAGCTTATACAAGGCCAGGTCTTGGTATCTCGGGGGGTAATGTAGAAAGAGATATTGCAACTGCCCTAAGGATTTCTAAGGAGATGGGAACAAATTCCGGATTACTTAGATCTCTTACCCAAAACAGCCAATACTACAAGCTGTGGCCATTAAGAATAGTTCAAAACATTTTTCCCGATGATAAAAAAACAAGAATAATGGCTGTTTGGGGAATCTCTTACAAGAAGGGTACTCATTCTGTCAAAAATGCTCCTTCAATTGAGAATCTTAGTTTTTTTTCAAATCATTTTGAAATCCGATTTTATGATCCAATAGTGAAGACTGTAGAAATTGATAATGGTGCTCTAATTTCAGAAACTACAGCTCTCGAGGCAGTTGATGGAGCAGATGTCTTAGTAATCTTCAATGATTCAGAAATATTCCAAAAATATTCTCAAGCTGAGTTAATTGAAAGAATGCGGGGCAAAGTAGTTATTGATCCATTCGGTGTTTTGTCCTTTGAACGCTTTGATAATATGCAATACTTCACTCTAAATATTGCAAGATACGTGAATGAATTATAGAATCGAGCACAGTGAAATTCATCATATTTGGATCTTCTGGTTTTATTGGAAGTTCTTTATCTCGCGAATTAGCAACTAGAGGTAAAAGCACTTTTAAAATCGATAAAAACTTGTTTCTCACAATATTGGCAGACGTTAGACATTTCCAAAAGCAAGTTGAGCAAGATGATGTCATTATATTCGCAGCAGGAAAAGTTCCTGCTCTTACCATTGATGACGTTCTTTATAATCTACAGATTAGTGAACAGGTATCAGAGATTCTGGATAAACTTAAGTTTGCCTACTTTCTAAATTTTAGCTCAGATGCAGTTTATCCTTCGATTAACTCATCTATCTCAGAAAACACACTCGTGAAACCTCAGAGTATGCATGGAATTACACAGTTTTCTCGCGAAATATTGTTCAATTTGCGATTTGAAGGGCGATTAGGACATATTAGAAGTACAGCGGTTTATGGAATTGGCGATACCCACAAAGGTTATGGACCCAATAGATTTTTGCGTGATGCTCTTACGAAGGGTTGTATTAATCTATTTGGAAATGGCGAAGAGGTTAGGGACCATATCTATATAAATGACTTGATTGAATTAGCAATACTAATGATCCATAAGAGATTTACATCCATTACTAATGCTGTATCTGGACAACCTTTCTCTTTTCTTGAAGTGAGTAAGATTATCCAAGACCTACTGCCAAAAACTGAAATTAACTTCATTTCTCGGGATACAGCAATTGACCCACAGAAGATTGCACGTATATTTGATATTTCTCTCTTGAAAGAAGAGTTTCCAACATTTTCAAGTACCCCAATGAATGCAGCACTTAATGAAGTTGTTTACAAATTAGGAAATTTAAATGCGTTGTGAGAGAAATTTCTTGAAGGCTCTTCCCAGAACCGCAAGAAGTGTTTCGGCGAGACACGAATCAAAGTCGCCAGAAGTTATTTCCGTAGCTTCTGCATTTGGAAAAGAATACTTTGATGGAGATCGTAAATTTGGATACGGTGGATACCATTACGATGGTCGCTGGCGTCCTATCGCCAAGAAAATAATAAATGAATATCGAATTGAACCTGAAATGAGGGTGTTGGATGTCGGGTGCGCAAAAGGCTTCTTGCTAAAGGATCTAATTCTTGAATGTCCAGGGCTAAAGGTTGTCGGGTTGGACATCTCAGAATATGCTTTGAGTCAAGCGGAATCTGAAATAAAAAAGTTCTTAGTGCTTGGGACTGCTGATTACTTGCCTTTCGAACAGAACGAATTTGATTTGGTTATTTCAATAAATACCATTCATAACTTGGATCGACAAGCAGCTTGCACGGCATTGAGTGAAATTCAGAGAGTTAGTAAAAATGAGTCTTACGTAGTTGTCGACAGTTATCGAAATAGCAAAGAAAAGGAACTCTTTCAAAAGTGGGTTTTGACAGCAAAATATCATGACTTTCCTGACGGCTGGCTTACTCTCTTTGAAAAGTGCGGCTATACTGGAGATTATGAATGGACAATTCTTGAAGATTTTAGCGAATAGTTTGAACTCATGAGTAAGACTTATGCAGTGCTCGGTGGCGGTGGAAGTTTTGGAATTCACACAGCACTTTACCTTTTGGAAAATGCTTCACCCCGAAAGGTCTTGGGGATTGGACGTAGCCCCCTCCGATCCCGACCATTTAGTTTGGATGTCGAAAACAACGTAAATTTTCAATATCATTCCCGACACATTACTTACGAGTTTGATTTGCTTCTGGAATTGCTAGATCGAGAAAAGCCAGAAGTGATAATTAACTTTGCCGCACAGGGGGAGGGAGCGGCCTCATGGAAAAATTCGTGGAGGTTCTTTGAAACAAACGCTATGGCATTATCGAGACTCACTGAGGAATTACAGAAGAGAAATTGGCTAGAGAGATTTATTCATATTGGTACTTCGGAGATGTATGGTTCAGTAAATCTCCCGGTTAAGGAAGATGCTCCCATCCAACCTTCCAGTCCGTATGCTGCCTCAAAAGTGGCATTTGACCTACACCTGCTTTCTATTTTTAAGCATTCAGGTTTTCCTATGAACATAATCAGACCCTCTAACGCTTACTGCCCCGGCCAACTCTTACATCGAGTAATCCCGAGGACTGTTTGGTGTGGGCTCACTGGGAATAAATTACCTTTGCAAGGAGGAGGCCTCGCCAGAAAATCTTATATCCATGCAAGGGATTTAGCGAGTGCAATCCTTATGGTCTCAGAAAACGGTCAGATGGGAGAAATTTATAATGTAGGCCCAGAGTTTTCAACACCAATTCGAGAAGTTGTCGAAAGAGCGATCAAAGCAATGAATTTGAACTTTGAAGAAGTTTGTGAAATCACAGATGATCGCTTGGGGCAAGACTCTCAGTACTGGCTTGATTCCTCTAAAATAAAAACTCAATTGGGGTGGGAGATGAAAGTATTCTGGGATGAAGGTTTAACCGAAATGGTAGATTGGGGACGCCGTTTTTACGATGCGATCAGAAACTACCCTGTTGAATATGTAATGCGAGGTTGATATGAAAATCAAATCTAATTTCAGACTCTGCTTATGTTGAATTCACAATCGATTGTGTTGGAGTTATCAAAGTGACCGAACTGGTAAACAACAACAAGTTGCTAATTGGCCTTTGCCGCAAACAAGTTTTGGATTTCAATTGGAGAATTTTGAGCCGAAGTTGTTGCTTCAAGAATTGAAGGCTAACATGATAATTCCATCATTGAATGACTTTTGACGGGAATTATGTCGTCTGAGGACTTCTCTAATCCTACCACGTTCTCCGCTCTGGATTCTTGTTTGCTTAATTCTGGATTAAAAACTAATTTACTTTCAAATAATCTGCGCAGTTACTTATGTATTTACTTCATAAGAAAAGTTGAGGAGAAAATAGTTCAGAAATATCCTGAAGGTAAGATAAGAACTCCTGTTCATCTTTGCATCGGTCAAGAAGCAGTTCCGGTTGGTATATCAAGTCACTTGAGGTTAGAGGATAAAGTGCTGAGTGGACATCGCAGCCATGGTCACTACTTGGCCAAAGGGGGAAGTCTTACCAAGTTATTTGCGGAGATTCTTGGAAAGGAGTCCGGATGTGCGAAAGGTCGAGGTGGAAGTCAACATCTCATTGATCTTGAAGCTAATTTTATTGCATCTGCTCCGATTCTAGGTGGGACCATGCCGATTGCTGCTGGTGTAGCTCTTAATAACAGAATCAAGGAAATTCAAGGGATCGTTGTTTCTTACGTTGGTGATGCTGTACTTGAAGAAGGAGTCTTTTACGAAACCTTGTCTTTCAGTTCCTTACATAAGCTACCAATTCTGTTCGTAGTGGAGAATAATAACCTCTCTGTGCATACTTTTATAAGTGAAAGACAGCCAAAAAGAAATTTCACAGATTTGGGCTTAGCCTTCGGACTAGATGCTCGCGCTTGCGACGGAAATAAAGTCGACAAAGTTGCGGAAAATGCCCAAGTTTTAATTTCTCGTATAAGAAATGAAAGGTTACCCTCTATCTTGTTTTGTGACACCTATAGACAACTAGAGCACGTTGGTCCTAATGATGATATACATTTGGGGTATAGATCTATTGAGCAACACCAAAAATGGTTACAGAAGGACCCCTTAAATGATTCTGAAGCTAAATTATCTCGCATTGATTTAAAAGCAATTTCTAAATCTGATTTCTTGTCTCATATTGATGCTTACATTGAAAATTGCTGGAGTCTAGCTTCTGTCTCAGAGGATGCTAAATAATGACCATCAAAAGTTGTACATACGCAGAGGCAATTCTGCTTGCGCAATCTAGAATTCTAAAGGAAAACCCGAATTCATTTTTACTTGGCATAAATGTAACGAGTCCCAGCGCAATTTTCGGAACTACTATTGGTTTGCTCCAGGAGTTTGGGGCACATAGAGTTATTGAGTCTCCCGCCTCTGAAAATGCCATTACCGGAATTGCTCTTGGATTGGCAACTTCTGGAAGCACTTCAATTTTGGTGCATCAAAGATTGGATTTTGCAATTTTGAGCTTAGATATGATTATCAACCAACTTGCCAAATGGAACTATATGTATGGAGATTTGCTCACTTCGTCTGTAATTATTCGACTAATCATCGGAAGGGGATGGGGCCAAGGCCCGCAACATTCTCAAGCTCTGCCCAGTCTTTTTATGCATGTACCAGGGCTCGAAGTTTATGCTCCATCCACTCCCCAAGAAGTATTTTCAACTTTAATAAATGCCTCGAGGAAGAATTCTCCAACGATAATTCTTGAACATAGATGGTTATTTGATATCCAGGGAAATGTTGCGGTTGATGAAGACTTACCATTGCCAAAAAGTAGCATAGTTGTATCTAGTGATCCTGCTGCGAGCGTAACTCTTGTCACAATTTCATTTTCAACCCTTGAAGTAACCAGAGCAAGAGACTTACTCTCCGATCAGAATATCAAAATCGATATAATTGAAGTTTCTCGCCTTGATAAATTGGACTTAGAATCCATCATTAAATCCACATTGAAGACAAAAAAATTGATACTTGTTGACATCGGTCACTCTTTTGCTGGAGCGTCATCTGCAATACTCTCAGAACTCTATTGTGCAGGGATGACCTTAGATTCCCCTCCTATTATTCTTGGTTTGCCGCGTTACCCCACTCCAACCGCACCTAGCCTGGCTAGGGATTATTACCCCCGTTGTATTGACATACTAAATTCGATAACTTCACTAATTGGTAGCTCAGTGAAATTTATCGATCCTGATTATGGCAAGCAGCTTGATGTACCAGGAGATAGATTTATTGGTTATTACTAATTGCGCTGTTCGCCTGTTTCGGCGCTGAGCGCAACGGGGCGCAATTTAGGCGCAAAACCCCCTGCTAAACCTAATTTGAGCGTGGTTGGGTACTAAGAAATAAGGTGAAAGGCCTCTAAAGACCCTCCCCGACCCTCTCCTCAACCTTGACCAGAAAAGCAACGATTAGGGCCCCTGCAAGAAATAGTAGGAGCGCTGTTAACTCTGATGAATAAGGGGAAACAAGTTCGCGATTTTCGCCCTGCCAAGGCCAGAGCGCGCGGAGAGAGCCGAGCATTAACCCTGCAAGGAGAACTAGAGTGGGGCGAGCTCTCTGATTAAGAAGAAATTTAAGAAGAGAGACAAAACTTGCCAGCCCAAGTAATGCTCCTAGGGCAAATATCAAAAGATATTGCAGATCTCTATCGTTAAGTGCGCTAATAGTTGCTGAATACATTCCGATAGTTAAGAGAAGAAATGATCCTGAGATCCCTGGTAGTACTAGGGCGCAGATAGCAATTGCTGCGGAGAAGAAAATTAAAATCGGCCCAGGGTTACTAACTTCACCTTGCGGAAGACCTGTTAAGAAAAAAGCAGCGAGGGCGCCAATGAGAGCTAATAGATAATCTCTTAGCCCCCAGTTATCTCCATTTACTTTTACACTCATCTTGTAGGGGATATAGATTCCAGCAGCAACCAATCCAGCAAATACTGCTCTTAGCTCTATTGGGTTACTTTCAAGTAAACCTTCCATAAAGCAAGCTGTAGTAATTAACGCTATCGCCATCCCAATAAAAACTGGAAGAAGGAACTTCCACTCAAGAGTTATGAGATTTCTAGCCATTATTTTTGGATGAGAGATATTACGAAGAGATTTAAAGAGTGCATCAATGTTATTTAATAATCTGCTATAGATCCCCGTTATTAAAGCAAGGGTGCCGCCAGAGACCCCAGGAATTACCTCAGCGATTCCAATTAAAACTCCCCGCAAGAAGTTAAGTGAAGAGTTAATCACCTATGCAAGACCTAGCTCTTCTAATGAGATAACCGAGATGTATTTAAGCCCGGCGGCCTCAACCTTTGCCCCAGCGCCACGATCAACGACAACGGCTACGCCAACCACAATTGCTCCTGCCTGCTCTAGCGCCTCTACTGCAGTCAAGACTGAGCCTCCAGTAGTTGAGGTATCTTCAACAGCTAAGACTCTCTTGCCAGCTACATCTGGGCCTTCAATTCTGCGTTGTAGGCCATGGGCTTTCCCCTCTTTTCTTACTACAAATGAATTGAGGGCTCGTCCATTTACCTTAGCCACATGCATCATCGCTGTTGCAACCGGATCTGCTCCCAGGGTTAACCCACCAACTGCTTCATAATCTAAATCTTTAGTTGAATCTAACATTGCTTGGCCAACTAGAGGAGCTGCGACTGCATCTAAAGTTACTCGCCTAAGATCAATGTAGTAATTAGCCTCTTTGCCACTTGAGAGCGTGACCTTGCCATGAACTACAGCTTTTTCTTTAATCTCTCTTATTAATTCAGATTTTGTGCTCACCAGATAAACCTAAAGGCTCTTCTGGGAATTGTAAACAATCACTTCACTTCGCCGTCTAGCTACTAGGGCTTTTTCTGGGTTTGATTCTAGAAGGGCATCAACTTCAATTCTAAGTTTTGCAACTTCAATAGCCATATTTGACATGGCAGATTCCAATTCAATAATTCTCTTTATCCCAGCCAGGTTTATTCCTTCACTAACCATCCGTGAGACATTCCTAAGAAGTGCAATGTCTCTAAGTGAATAGCGCCGTCCTCGACCTTGAGCTCTAGATGGCGAAACTAGCCCCATCCGGTCATACTGCCTAAGAGTCTGTGGGTGAAGTCCAGATAGTTGCGCAGCTACTGAGATTACATAGAGGGCTAATTCATCATCTAGATTTGAAGTGCTCATGCTCTAGCTCGCTGCATAAATTCAGATCTTAAATCTTCACCTTTTGTAGCTGCTGCAAAATCCTCGAGAGCTTTTTTGGCTTTGCCATCAATTCGCTGCGGGACTTGAACCTCAATTGTGACTAATAAATCCCCTGCGTTTATGCCCTTCTTAACTCCGCGACCTTTTACACGCAGGGTCTTTCCATTTTGAGTTCCGGATGCAAGGCGAAGCTTTACTTCATCGCCTTCAATTGTGGGAACTGAAATATGAGCGCCCAGCGCTGCTTCTGTAAAGGAGACCGGAACGATGATATGAAGATTCTCTGCCTTACGAGTAAAGACTGGGTGAGGGATGACATTTACAAGAACAAATAAATCTCCAGGGCCTGCCTCTCC
>Ga0214917_10004258_pt1 | contig 16042 bp, 16 predicted proteins | sample LL_1208_BB_MetaG_FD_177983 | JGI IMG/M metagenome (GOLD analysis project Ga0214917, IMG submission 177983) | Freshwater microbial communities from Lake Lanier, Atlanta, Georgia, United States - LL_1208_BB | ecosystem: Environmental > Aquatic > Freshwater > Lake | place: USA: Georgia | collected... | reverse complement strand
TTCCCACCCTCCCTCTCCAGACGGCAACCGGCCGACTCCAAATGCCGGACCAGATCCCGGCGCTTCACGCCGCAATCGATTCGCGAAGAACTTCGGCTGTGCCGGAAGTCTGCCTCGAAAGTTTCCGGTTGGCCTCCAAAACCAGGGAGATCGCCTCCTTCAGGTTTTCCTTCACCTCCTGCAACGAGGTCCCCTGCGTGTTCGCCCCGGGCAACTCCTCCACCCAACCCACGTAGCCTTCGGGAACTTTTTGATACACCGCCGTCCAGTTCATTCCACTAATCTAATTCCGATACCCAAGGCGTCAACCGACGCCTCCCGCTCAGCGCTTTTCGATCGGCACGACCTTCCGCCCCACCGCCGGGCCGGCATATTCGCTGTCCGGCCGGAACAGCCGGTTGTCCTGCCACTGCTCCAGCACCTGCGCCGTCCAGCCCGCTGTCCGCGCGATCGCAAACACCGGGGTGAACAGGTCGGTGGGAATGCCCAGGCTGTAGTACACCGTGGCGGAGTAAAAATCGACGTTGGCCTCCAGCTTTTTCTCCGTCCGCATGATCGTGGCAATCCGCTCGCTCATCTCGATCCACTTCGTCTCCCCCAGCTCCTTCGTCAGCTTCTCCGCCATCCGCTTGAGATGCGGCGCCCGCGGATCCAGCACCTTATAGACCCGGTGGCCGATCCCCATGATTTTCCTTTTCGCCGCCAAATGATCCTTCACCCAAGCATCGACCCGCTCCAGCGTCCCGATCTCCTGCAACATGTGGATCACCCCCTCGTTCGCCCCGCCATGCAACGGCCCCTTCAGCGTGCCGATCGCCGTGCTGATCGCGGAGTACATGTCCGACAGCGTTGAGGCACAGACCCGGGCCGCAAAAGTGGAAGCGTTTAGCCCGTGGTCGGCATGGAGAACATAGGCCACATCCAACGTGGCCACGGCCTCCGGCCCCGCCACCTGCCCGTTCATCAGGTAAAGAAAATGGGCGGCCTCATCCAGATCCTGCCGGACGGGCGGAAGGGACTGACCCCTCCTGGCCCGATGAAAGTAAGCGGCCATCACGCCCATCTTCGCCGTCAGGGAAATCTGCCGCTGACGGTTCAAGGCCACGTGCTCCACGCCGATCGGGCCGTAATCGTAGAGACCAAGCATCGAAACGCAGGTGCGCAGGATGTCCATCGGGCTGGCATCCTTCGGCGCGGCCAAAATGTAATCCACCACGCCCTTGGGAAGTTCGCGCTCAGCGGCGAGGCCTTTCTTCACCTCCTCCAGCTGTTTGCGGTTGGGGAGTTCTCCGGTCCAGAGCAGGTGACACACCTCCTCAAACGAAACTTTGCCGGCCAGTTCGTTGATGTCGTACCCGCGATAGATCAGCTGTCCTTCCAAACCGCGGACATCGGAAATAGCGGTGGCGGTGGCCACCACGCCCTCCAGACCTTTGGCAACAACTTTGGCGGGGACAGATTCGCTCATCTTACTTCTTCAGGGCTTTCGCCACCTCCTCGCCGATGTGGGCGAGGGTTTTGGCCACACGGATGCCGGCCTTTTGCAGGGCTTCGATCTTGGCCTGGGCGGTGCCGTGCCCCCCGGAAATGATCGCACCGGCGTGGCCCATCCTTCTTCCGGGCGGGGCGGTGGCGCCGGCGATGAATCCCACCACCGGCTTTTTCACCCGGGCACGGATGTACTCGGCGGCCTCTTCCTCCTCGGAACCGCCGATCTCGCCGATCATGACGATGGCGTGGGTATCGGGATCGGCATGGAGATACTCCACGGACTGCTGGAGGGAGAGACCGTGGACGGGATCGCCCCCGATACCAATGCAGGTGCTCTGGCCGAAGCCCTGGCTGGTGATCTGCCAGACAGCCTCGTAGGTCAGCGTGCCGCTGCGGGAAACGAGGCCGACGTGGCCGGGCCGATGAATGTAGCCGGGCATGATGCCGATCTTACAGGCCCCGGGGGTGATGATACCGGGACAGTTCGGGCCGATGAGGATCGAGGGGGTTCCCTCCAGCGAGTGGCGAACGCGCATCATGTCGAGGACCGGGATACCCTCGGTGATGGCGACGATCAGCTGAATGCCGGCGTCGGCGGCCTCGAGGATGGCGTCGCCGGCGAACTCGGGGGGGACGAAGATCATGGAGGCGTTGGCGCCGGTGGCGGACACGGCCTCAGCCACGGTGTCGAAAATCGGCACGGTGTTCTCGAACTTTTCCCCGCCCCGGGCCGGGGTGACGCCTGCCACTACGCGGGTGCCATAGGCGCGGCAGGCGGAGGCATGGAAAGAGCCGGCCTTGCCGGTGATGCCCTGAACGAGGAGGCAGGTGTTGGCGTCGACGAGGACAGACATGTTATTTCCCCCTCGCGGCCGCGACGGCCTTGTCGGCAGCCTCGGTCAGGCCCTCGGCGGCGGTCAATTTCAGACCGGATTCGCGCAAAATCTTTCTCCCCTCCTCCACGTTGGTTCCCTGGAGGCGGACGATGACGGGGACGCGGGGGGCGGCGGTGCGGCAGGCGGCCACGATGCCCTGAGCGAGGACATCGCACTTGAGGATTCCGCCAAAAATATTGATGAAAATGACGCGGACGCGCGGATCGCCCTGCAGGAGCTTGAAGGCGGCGGTGATCATCTGCTCCGAGGCGCCGCCGCCGACATCGAGGAAGTTGGCGGGGCGGCCGCCGGCGGCCTGGAGCAGGTCCATGGTGGCCATGGCGAGGCCGGCGCCGTTGACCATGCAGCCGATGTCGCCGTCGAGCCCGATGTAGTTGAGGTGGTGCTCGGCGGCGGCAAGATCGCGCGGATCCTCCTGGGAGGCATCGCGCAGGGTCTCGATCTCCTTGTGGCGAAAGAGGGCGTTGTCGTCGAAATTGAGCTTCGCATCCAGGGCCACCACATCGCCGCCCTTGGTGACGGCGAGCGGGTTGATCTCCACCTGGGAGCAATCCTTTTCCAGGAAGAGCCGATAGACAGCGTGGATCAAGCGGCAGGGAGCGCGGAGGCCGGTGGAGGGAAAACCGAGGAAGATACTGGCCTTGCGGGCCTGGAAAGGCTGTAGGCCGAGGCCGGGATGAATCTGCTCGCGGAGGATGGCGGATGGATTTTTTTCCGCGACGGTCTCAATCTCCACGCCGCCTTCCCGGCTGGCGACCAGGACCGGATGGCTGGAGGCGCGGTCGAGGGCGATGGCGAGGTAAAGCTCCCGGGCGATCTCGGTGGACTCGCCGACGAGGACGGCGTGAACGGGTTTGCCCTCGGGCCCGGTCTGATGGGTGATGAGCTGATTGCCCAGCATGCGGGCGGCGACATCGCGTACCTGGGCAGGAGTTTTCACCAGGTGGACACCTGATTTGAAACCGTCCTTGAAGGCACCTTTCCCCCGTCCCCCCGCGTGGACCTGAGCCTTCACCACGAAGCTGTTGCAAGGAAGGGAGCGGGCGATGGACTCAGCCTCTTCCGGCGTCTTCGCCACGGCGCCGCGGGGTACGGCCACCCCGGCGGAAGCCAGGAGCTCGCGAGCCTGATATTCGTGGATGTTCATAAAGTAGAAAAGCTAATGTCTTTCAGCGTCCTTGAAACCGGGAGGAGAGTCAACCTCCAGCCCGTGCACACTCGTGGCCGGTTTTATTCCGACGGCTGCTCAGCCTTGGGGGCCTTCAGATGCAAGGCCGACTCCGCGGCCCCCAACTTGGTGGCCGATGGGGTGATTTGCCGCGAGGAGAATTCCGTCAACCCCCGTTCGGTATCCGAGACTTCCTGGATCTCCAGCGGACTGACCACCACAGAGGGCTGGATCAGGATCACCAACTCCTCCCGGACCACGGAATCCGCCGTGCTTTTAAAAAGATTGCCCAGCAGGGGGACGGTGGAAAGGAAGGGAACGCCGGAAACTTCCTGGTTATCCAGCTGTGTGATGAGACCGCCGATCAGGATGGTGGCGCCGTTGGGGACCGTCACGGAGGTATTGACCAGCTGGGTGGCGATTTCCGGCACGTTGACTCCCCCGCCGATCGAGGTGGTGCTTTTGAGGACGGTGTCATTCTTCTGGATGATCTCCAAAGTAATTTCCCTCTCACTGTTGATCAGCGGAATAACATCCACCTGCAAAACCACATATTTGAAATCGACCGCGGACTGGACCGAGGCGATCGGGGTGGTACCCGTGCCACCGGCATTGGCCAAGGTGGAGGTGGGAACCGCAATCTGCTTGCCGTTCCAGATGGTGGCCAAACGGTTGTTGGAAGTCATGACGGTGGGTCGGGCTGAGATTCGGAACCGGGTCGTGGCGGTGAGCGCGTTGATATACATGTCGAGGGTGTTGCCAATAAAGGTGGCAATCTGCATTCCGGGCAGGGCACCGGTGGCCGCCCCGGCCAAGGCCCCCATGGTGGTGGCGGCCTGGGAAAGCGGGGTGGTTCCGGAGACCTGCCCGCCGCTATTGGTGGTGCTGCTGGTATTGATCTTGGAGGTGCCCCCGGAAACGGAATTGACCCCGGAATTTTCGTTCACCGACATCCGCTGGAGAATGTTTACGGAGAAATCATCCTTGTCGTTGACAGTCAGGCTGCCAATGACCGTGGCGAGATTGATCTGGTAGGGTCTTTTGTCCAGCCGCTGTAAAACGGACTTTACCTTCTCCCGAGCTTCCGGTTGTCCGATGACAATGATGGAGTTGGCCCGGTTGTCGGCGATCAGACGCGTTTTTCCCACAATGATTGAATCCGCGTCGGAAATCCCCCTTTCCTTGACCTTGATGTTGGGTGCATTCGTGCCGGTCCCAGGACTTTCCCGGGCGGTGTAACCCCCGACGGCATTGTTGGAGCTGCCGCCCGCCGAGGATCCGGAAGTGTTGCCGATGCCCCCGGTGACGGTGGGCTGGGATCCCCCGGACGAGGACGATCCGCCGTCATCCTCTGACAACACCTTTTCGAGAATCCGCAGCATGCTGGAGGCGGAAACATAGTTTAGGGGGCACTCAAAGGGCGCATCCAACTCAACGGGAATGTCGAATTGGCGGATGAGGTTTTTGATGTATTCGACCTCAAAAGGCCGGGCAATGACGAGAATGCGGTTCGTGCGGGCATCCGCCACCAGCTGAATCCCGGCCAAACTGGCGGAGCCGGATCCGGCGCCCGCCGCCGCCCCGGGGGCCGTCCCCGCGGCCGCCGGATTGGGAACACCGGGAGGAAGCGCCGGCTGCCCGGAAGCCGCCCGGGGGCGTCCAGTTCCCGCGGACCCCGACCCGGACTGCTCCCGTTCCTTGAGGATTTCCGTGAGCAGTTCCACCACCCGGTCCGCATCGGCCTGGTGCAACTGGACGAACTCGGACTTCATTTCCGGGGCGGGTTGGTCGACCAATTGGCGCACCTCGATGAGTCGGCGGATCAAGGTGGAGTTTTCCGTGATAAGGACCTGGTTGGCGACCGGCACAGCCACAATGCTCCCGTAGGGGTGCAGCACCACAAATTGCTGAAAAATCTCCACGGCCTGGTTCGCATCCAGATACGAAAGGGGCAGGACATACGAAGCCACCACCTCCCCCTCGGGAAGTTCCTGCTCATTGGTAAAAAGATACACGCCCTCGCTCCGGGGACTTTTCCCGCCGGCCGCGTTGATGACCTTGATGGCCTTCTTGTCCACCGCCACAAAGGCGTACCCATTCAACAAGAGGGTGGATTCGATCAGGCGGATGGCCTCCTCCTTCGAAACCGGTTGGTTCAGGGTCAGGCTCATATTGATCCCGCCCGCCAGGAGGCTGGCATCCTTGATGAGGGTGACGCCCTTCAGTTTTTCATACACCATGAGAAAGTCCGAAACGGGATTGTTCGGAAACTGGATGGTGTCCGGGCTGATCATCTCCGGCCCCGGGGGCCGGAGGGCCTCAGCCCGGCTGCACTCCATGGAGCAGGCACCAGCCAGCACGACCAACAGGGAAAAAAGCCGAATCATCGGCCGGGTGCCGTGGGGATGGGAATGGTCCGACGCCGAATCACGGCCGGTTTCACCGCCCCGGGTTGCCCGGGCACCTGCGAAATTGCCGGCTGCCCCGGGACGGGGACGCCCGCGGGGACGGCCACCGGCTGGCCGGGAACGGGAGGCGGACTGGCGGCGGGAGCCCCCACCCCATACGTAAGGGTGGCCGTTTCCCCACCCTTGCGGATGAGCGCCTTTAATTTGGTGGGATCCCCCCCCGGGTCCCGTTCGACTTTTTGCAAAATCATTTCCTTGGAGGAAGGCGAAGGCCGGCTTCCCACCATAATTCGGTCCGACTTCGTCTTGTCCGCAACCATGACGAAATCCTGTCCATCGATGCGGAAATAGCCCGCCAGAACCAGATCTTTGGCAAAGTCGGCGTTCTCGCCGACCGAAGAGGCCAGCGTGAAAGGCGACTTTTTGGACAATGGAGCGTACCTCCGGCTGGATAAGGTGGCGGGCAGATCCCCGGGGGGAGCAACCGCAGCTTCCGAAGTCGGGGAGGGAGGGGCAACCGGGGGCATCACCTCCGAGAATACGGGAGGCATCCACCCCAAAAGCAGCGCCATCCCCGCGTATGTGAAAAACTTGTTCATGGCTTGTTGGCTTTGAAGAACTGGCAGACCTCGGCCTCGCCGGTCATCTTGGGTGCCTCCGGGCTCATCTTCAGGCTCAAAGAGGCCACGGCGATTCCTTTTTCCGGTTGATACACCTGAAGAAGCCATTGGATAAAGCTTTCCAGATTCCCCCCCAGTTTCATGCGGTTGCCGTAGATGGTGCAGGCAAAACCGGTCTTGGGTTGTCGCAAGGACTGGTCCTCGATTTTCAAGCCCGCGGCCAAGGCGGCGGCTTGGGCTGATTTTTGCAGGGCCGGAGCGGGATTGGCCTCGGGCACCGGCAGAAAATATTTCTCCAGCCAAGCGCCCTTGGTTTCCCACTCCTCTTTTTGCCCGAACCAGCCCTCGGCCTCGCTGAGGGAGTCCATGACTCCCACCAAGGCCCGCCGGTTTCCCTGATCAAAGGACAGCAAAATCCGCAGGGCAATCAAGTGAACGCCGAGGCCCACGGCGGCCACGAGAAAGAGTGTCAGTTTTTTTTCATGGCGACTCAGGGCTCGCATCTTCCCCTCCCTTCGTTTCCGGTTCCTCCAACTTCGGAAAAGCCCCTTCCGCCTGAAACTGGGCGTTCCCGTTGGGCAAAAGTTTGGGACTTCCGGTCGCCCAGCGGATCCCCGCCAACCTGGGCTCTTTTTTGATCCAACCGAAATATTTTTCCACCGCCTCGAGATCTTTTCCTTCCCCCTGCAACAACACCCTCTGCCCGTTGAGGTCGAACCCGGTCAGCCGCACCCCGGCGATGAGGGGAGGGTCGGCTTCAATCAAGGGTCGGGAGACCTGCCAAAGAATCTCCAAAGCGTTGCGGCGCGGATCCAGCCAAGCGGCCGCCTCATGCCAAACGGCGGCGGTCGCCCGGATCCGGTCCGCTTCCGGTGCCAGAGAGCGGAGCTTGGCTTCCGCCAGCTTCAGGCGGACAAAGGGGACGGTAAAAAAGATCCCCGCAAGGGCAAGGAGAACGCCGTATCCGGCGAGGATCCCCGTCCACCTCCGTCGTTGCATTTTGAGCCGGACCGAACGGAGTTTTCTTTCGGTCAAGGCCGGGGGAGGCAGATCCCAAACCGGCACCGGAAGCCGCGGCGGGACCACTCCTTCCGACCGGATCGGGATCCCAAAATCCCCAAAAGACGCCAAACCGGGCATCTCCTCTTTCCGGCAGCGCACCACCATGTCCGCCAAAGGCGGGAAAACCCCTTCTGCTTCCCATTGTCCGAGCAAGGCCTTCAATTCGACCTTGGCGGATGTATCCAGGTTTTTTGCCAAAAGGGGCTGGGAATGCAGCCACTTCCCTTGGGAATAAAAATCGGCCACCCATCGGCCCAGCTCCCTCCGGAGGACAGCGGTGGCCCCGCCCGCGGGAGCGGGAAACAGCCGCCCGGTCGGCTCATGCCGAGTGGCCTGATCGAGCAGCCATTTCTCCTCAAATGGCTGCACCAAGACGGCGGTTGCTTCCAGACAACGCCCCCCCTCGGATCCATTGGATTCAGCCCCGCTCCCCTTCTCCGTCCGGATCGGTTCCTGAAACCAGACCGCACTTTCGGGTGCCGCTCCGAGCATTCCCCGGCGCTCCAAGGCAAGGGCCGTCAACTCTTTGGGGGAAGTTTCCGCAACTTCGGGCACCCAAATAGGCATGGAGAAAAAAGATTGGCAAGGAAGCCCCAGACAAACCCCGGAAGAGATCCCCAAACGATCCGGGGTTTCCGCGGAATTCACCATGGTGGCGGGGCCTCCGGATTCGCACCAAAATTCCCACGCTTCCGCACCGGGAACCACCAGGGCAGCCCCCTCCGGGGGGGTGTTTTTTTTGGCTGTCCCCGCTTTTAGACGAGCCTTCACTTTTGCGCTTTCTCCGCAGGTTTTTCCTCAACCCAACGGGCTTTGACCATCGGAGGATTTCTGGAGATCACCGCCTCCACGGTTCGCGTCGCCTTTCCCACGGTCCCCGTGGAGGTGACCCTCCAGGAATCCCCCCCATTGGCCGAGGTTCTCTGGGCCAAAACGGATGTAATTTCGGCTGTGCTGCCCAAAAGACCGGGGTTCACGATGTCGTCGGCGGTCCCGGGGATCAGGTCCGGACCGGGTCGGATCTTCAGAAATTGCTGCAACCCCTGGGATGAGGCTGGGGGAACCAAAACCGCCTCCAAAACGCTCGGGTCAGCGGCTTTCAGGGATAATTTTCCCGAACCATACACCGTGAAAAGGCTCCGGAGCTTCGCCCGGATTGGCTCCCGTTTTTCTTCGGGCACCAGCTCCCAAGAGGGCAGATCTTCCATTGGCCGGAGGCTTTCCCATGGCCGCAGACCGCTTTGTTCGGAGGCCAACATGTCTTCCGCCAAGGCACTGGCCGCGCTGGATTCGAGTTCGAGCTTCACCAGCAGGTTAACGAGGATGCGCTGGCTCTCGTCCGGTTGGTCGGACAGTCGCAGGGCGTTCACATTCAGGCGCCCGTCCTCCTCCTGCATTTCGACGGTCAGATTAAAATCATCAAGCGGGGAAATTCTCCATCCGTTTTTCAGACGCGAGGCGATTTGGCTGGAAGCCTCAGCCATTTCCCATGGGGCCAATTGTGGATTCAGGCTCATCTGGATTCCGCTTTCTGCCAACAGCGTGGCTCTGGAATTCTGCAAGGATGCGATCTCCTGTCCAAGTTGCCGTTGCAAAAGGACCGAAAAACCCACCAAGGCTGTGAAAATAAGTCCGAACGCCCAGATCACCACCACGAGGGCGACCCCGCCTTGGTTCCGGCGATGCAGGGAGTGGAACGCTTTCATGGCCCGATCAGGGACTGCCCACCTGAACGTTGATATTGGTGCCAGCCGTAGGGGGGACACCCCCGGGCGTGCTGTTGGTGTTGGTGGACGGTCCTGCCGTCCATCCGGTCCGACAGACGGGATCCTGGGGAACGGGATTGCCGGGCGTGCCTCCCGAGGGAATCCAAAAAATACCCGTGTTCGTCACATTCCGACCACCTTCCCTGCGCACAAGGTTCATTTTCAAATACGAGGGCTTGGCCGGTCCCTGCCAAAGGGTTTCCTCCTGACCGGACTGGGGATTCCAGACGCTCCATTCCAACTTGGCGATATCCCGCATGAGCTCGAACGTGTTGGTCTGACCTCCGCCGGGAGTAATCTCCCCGCTGGGCCCCAGCAAATTCAACTGCTCCACCAGCTTCAACCTGCGACCGCCGCCGGGCTCCCTTTCCGAAATAAATTCAAGGGTCCGGACACTGTCGGGAACCTCGCGAAAAATGGCGGCCGGGGCATTGGTGATGACCAACTGCCCTTTTTCCAGGCCAAACTGGCTGGCGGGGGGTGCCTCCATGCAGATCTGGCGGACCAAGGCAAACAGGCCCCCCACCTCCCGATGCCGCCGGCTATATTTGGTGGCCAAATCCGCCCCCTCGAGCGACACCTGAACCAGCTGGAAGATCACCCCAAAAATGAGAATCAAAATGGCCAAGCCCAAGGTAACCTCAATCAGGGTAAAGGCTTTGCCCGGGGTCTTTTTCATCTTTGCGGAGAAAGCAACAGGGAAACCGCATCGTTTGGCTCCCCATCCTGGCCAAGACACTCCAAATAGACCTGAAACCAGCCGACCACCTGCCGGGCCGACTGGTTGGTGCCCGCGATGACCAGTGGCTCGGCTTGGATCGTCTTTTCCCGGATTCTCCAGGCCGGGGGGGCGGAGAATTCCTCCCGCTCCTTCCAGTCTGCCGGAACGAGCGAGTTGCTCACCGCAAGGTACTGGGCGGCAAGGGAATCGAGTGCCTGGCGTTTTTGTCCATTCCGGAGGATTTCCGATTGGATCGCCAGCACATCATTCAAGGCGCGGGAAAAACCCACCACCGCGATGGAAAAAATCCCCACGGCCAGCATGACTTCGATCAAGGTGAAGGAGGCCCGGGATTTCATCTTTCTTTTTTCCAGACCTCGGTTTGCGATTCCCCCGTCAGGGCATTGAAGGAAAACTGGTCCTGATTCGAGCCGTGCTTCAGGCGGATCCGGATAGGCTCCACCAGCCCGCCTCCGGTAAATTCCCATTCCATCAACTCGGGTTTTCCCCACTCCGACAAATGGGGTCGCAAAACGCTCATTTCCACCTCGGGGGGAAACGCCCAGTCGCCATAAGCCGCCGAATCAACCCGCGTCAGCCAGCCCAAAAGGCGTCCTTCCCCGGGCGTTCCCAAGATCACTCTTTGCCGAATGCCGCTTCGGAGCGCCTCTTCCCGGGCGGCGCCGGCGGCGATTTCCAGGATGCGACGGGCCCGCTCCAAATCCTCGTCTCCTCCCACGCTGGAAAGAAACACCACCGCTCCCCCCATGAAAATGACGGCAATCCCCACCGCCAGCATGATCTCCAGCAGGGTAAACGCACTGGAACGGGGAAGGGAACGGCCCAACCCAGCAGAAAGGCTACTTACGCGAGGAGGAAATGTCGTCGCCGCTCCCGTTGTCATCCTTGCGGTCCGGTCCCTTGGAATAGACCTTGAACCCTTTGGCGGAAGAGGTGTCCATTTTATAAACGTAATCCTGCCCCCATGGATCCTTCGGCAACTCCTCAAACCCCTTTCCCTTGCCGACCAGCGCCCGCAGACCGGCGCTTTCCTCCAGTGGGACCCCGCCGCTTTTCATTTCGTAGAGCCGGATCTGGGTGACGATGGCCTGAAGATCGCCCCGGGCCCGTTGTTCCTTCGCAAATTCCAAATTTCCGGTGAGCATGAAAATCGCCGACCCCATCAACACGGTGATGATGCCGACCACGAGCATGATCTCGATCAGGGTGAATCCCCCCGCCGACCTGCGAAATTGGATGGAGCGTCTCATTCCGAACGCAATTCTACCCCTGTCCCACGGGATGACAACCCAAGCCTGAAGTCCGGTCGCCCGACGGAGACTGGAGGGGGGGGCGCGGAGGGGACCGGGGGCGAGAAACGCGGGGAACCGTCTTCAAAAAGAATTTGCAGACGGGCGCGGCGGAGAGTGTGCCCGTTGCGAAAATCCGGGTTGGTCCAATCCAGCCGGTTTTCGCCGGGCTTCAGAAAGCCGGAAGGCACATAGGCGGTGACTTTCCGCCAACCCGCAAAGAGTCCTTCGTCTGAACCCGGCAGACGGATGTACCCCGGGTCTTCCAAGCCGGGAATTTCCAGATTCACCTCATCCAACGGTTGACCGTTGATTTCCACCTTGGGCCGGAAAATGGAGGGGAGACCCGCCACTTCCACATCCAACCGGGCACAGCCGGGTATTCCCCCGATGGAGGCAAAAAGCCGGACGGTTTGGCCTGCATCCAAATGAATCGGGCCGGGATCGAGAACGGCATCCACGGTCCGGCCCCGGACAACATCGGAAGGGATTTTCCGGCCCGCAACCCCAAGCTCTTCGGCGGGAATCACCCGACCCGAGTCCGAAAGAAAAAGAGCCGGGGTGCTGGCGGTGGCGTAAATGGCGGGAGAAACCCATGCCAAATCAGCCTTTTCCACCACGGAGGAATCCCCGGTGGACTCGATTAGCAGCCGACCGGGGCCGGAGAGGGTGTTCGGGGCAATCAGAAAGCTCCTTTGGTGCCAAGGTGCCGCCCCTTCATAAAGGTTGCCGCACAAGGTGATGGCCTCGGTGGCGTTTTTCCACATCAACCGGGCAAATCCCCCCTGACTCTCCTTAAAAACCACCGTCAAAAGAAGCGCACGACCATCCTCGGGAGGCCGAAGGCGCGCCTGCCATAAGACCGTGTTGACGGTCCGAAAAATCTCGACCGCTCCGGCGTCGGACCCAGAACCAGCGTTTGGCCGGTTGGCCTCCCACCTCCAAGGTTCCTGCCCTTCCCAGACCATGGGCCCCGCCCGAGCCGGCGAAAGGCCGAGGAGGCAGAAAACCATTGCCAGGAAAAGGACGGGAAAAGCCATGGGCGAAACTACCCAGGGAAGCCCCCTCTCTTCCCCACCAGCCCAAGGCTTTGCTCACCGCTCGCGTGAACAAGCCCCAAAGAGGAAGGAATAACTTGTTACAGACTTTTTCGCATACCGGACATCGCGTCAAAGATGCTGGTGATGATGGAATAAACCACGGCTCCCACCACCAAGGCGATGATCACAATAATCACGGGCTGGATGAGAGCCGTGATCTTCTGAATCCTCCGGTCCATTTCCTTTTCATAACGGGCCCCGGCTTTGTCCAAGGCCTTGGCCAAATCGCCGGTTTGTTCGCCCACGGCCACCAGGTCGAGAAAGGTATCGGCAAAGCCCCCCACCTGCCGCAACGCCCGGCTCAGGGAAAAACCCTCGGAAATCTGCAGGGCGGCTTTTTCCAATCGAGCCCGGTAAAAGGTGTTGGAGGTGGCCCGGGAGACAAGCTGCATGGCTTGAAGCAAGGTGACCCCGTTGCCCAAAAGGTTGGCGAGAGTTTGGCTAAACTGGGCATAAAAGGCGGCCTCCAAAACCGGCCCGGCCACGGGAATTTTTACCCTGGCTTGATCCCACCAGCTTCGTCCCGCCGGCTTCTGCACAGCCTGCCAGAACGCGATTCCCCCGAGGGCCAACGTCGCCACGACCATCCAGCCCCAATGAACCAGGAATCGGCTGGCTCCAAGCAGGAGTTGGGTGATTAACGGTGGCTTTTGGGATTTGAACAGCGTCTCCAGTTGCGGCACCAGCACAACGACAAACAGCACCATGAGCAGAATGCCGGCTCCGGTCACGAACATGGGATAAATCAGGGCCTGGATCACCCGGGCTTTGAGGTCGTTCAGCTTCTTCAAATAAAGAACCTGTCGCTGTAAGATCGCTCCAAGAGCCCCGCTGACCTCCCCGGCCGCTACGAGGTTGCAGTAAAGGTCCGAGAAGCTGGAGGAAGCCACCTTCAGGGCCCGCGAAAGACTGGTCCCCTCCCGAACCTGGGTGCGAAGACTCTGGGCCACCGCTTTGAGGGCGGAGGCCTCGGACCGCTGCTCCATCATCCGCAACGCCCCCTCAAGTTGCAGTCCGGCGTCCAGCAGATCCCCCAGCTCCTCCGTGAAGGAAATGATCTGAGCCTCATTCATCTGACGCTCCGAGGAAGCCTGAGCCTGCCCCACCGCGGCCAAGGGAGCGCCGGCGGCTGCAACCTCCTCCTGCAAACGGATGGGCTGAAGCCTCTGCCGACCCAGTTGGGCCAGAGCTTCCTGTCGACTCTTGGCCTCCAGCACGCCCCGGGTACGTCCGCCCCCCGCCGCGATGGCCTCGTAGGTAAACGCCGGCATATCAGGAGACCCCGTTGCGGCTGGCCTCCGTGGCGGTCACCCGCAGGACTTCCTCAATGGTGGTCGTTCCTTCCGCCACCTTTTCCCACCCGTCTTCCCGCAGACTTTGCATCCCCTGGGAACGCGCCATTTCTTTCAAGGCGGAGTTGGACTCTCGCCGCGTGATCATTTCCTGCAGTTGGGGACTCACCAGGCAGATTTCGTAAATCGCCCGGCGCCCCTGATATCCGGTCATCCGGCAACGGTCGCATCCCACCGCGCGGTGGGCCGTGGCGGCCTTGTCGGCCGGGATGCCGATTTCGCGGATATACTGCTCGGAGTAGCTGCCTTTTTCGCAGCACCAAGGACACAAAACCCGCACCAACCTTTGCGCCAGAAAGGCGCGTACGGAGGAACCCACGAGAAATGGTTCGATGCCCATATCCACCAACCGGGTGATTCCCCCGATCGCATCGTTGGTGTGCAGGGTGGAAAACACCAGATGTCCGGTCAATGCCGCACGAATCGCGATCTCGGTCGTTTCCACATCCCGCATCTCACCGACCATCACCACATTGGGGTCGCCCCGCAAAATGCTCCGGAGGCCCGCCGCAAAGGTCAGATTGATTTCCGGCTTCACGGCAATCTGGACGACTCCGGGAATCTTGTTTTCCACCGGATCCTCGATGGTCACGATCCTGCGGTCCTTGGAATTGAGCGAAGCAAGAAACGTGTACAGGGTGGTCGACTTTCCCGATCCCGTCGGACCGGTGATGAGCACGATCCCGTTCGGCAGGGCCAGCAGGCTCCGCACCTTCTGCTCGTTGAGCGGACTCAATCCCAACTGGGCAAAGTCAAAACGCTGCTGGCCCAGCAGACGGAGGCTGATGGATTCCCCTGTTACCGAGGGAATGGTCGCCACCCGCACATCGATGGGCCTCCCCTCAAACTCCAGATTGATGCGCCCGTCCTGCGGCAGCCGCCGCTCCGCAATGTCCAGGTGAGCCATGATTTTGATGCGGGAAATCAGGGAGGCTTGAAACAGTTTGATGCGGGGAGGCACGGGAATATTCCGCAAGACCCCGTCGATCCGGTACCGGACCTGAAGATCATCCTCAAGGGGCTCGATATGGATATCCGTGGCCCGTTCCTGCAGGGCCTCACGGATGATCTGGTTCACAAACTTGATGACGGAAGCCTCCGAATCATCCGCATCAAGAATGGTGGTTTCCTGCTCGAGGTCGCTGGGGGGCGGAAGATCCCCGCGGCCCTCAAGAATTTCGTCAAAGGTTTCTGCCCCAACCCCGTAACCAGCCCGCAAGCCGTCCAGAATCGCCCGGCGGGGCGCCAGCATCCAGCGGGTCTCCCCGGCCCAAAAGCCGGCCAAAGCCTGCCGCCCCAAATGATCAAAAGGGTCAAAACCCAGGACAGGAAGAGGCTCCCCCTCCCCCGGTGTCACCGGAAGGAGCCGGTACCGCAGGGCAATCCGTGCAGGAAATTTTTCGCGAAGCGGAGCGGGGATCGGAGGAATTTCCTCCCCCCAAACCTGGAGCCCCAACCGCTCTCCCAGTTTTTGGGCAAATACCTTTTCGTCCACCTGTCCGGTGTCGAGAAGCGCATTGATCATGGAGCGCTGGTCGGTCGCTGCCGCAGTCACCGCCTGTTCACAAGCGGCCAAATCCTTGGCGCCGGACTGCTCCGCCAGTTGCACCAAGGCTTGCCGAAGGTTCATGTCGGCAGAATCCGCGCCAGCTTTTCGGGGTTAAGGCCCACGAGGTCCTTGTCGACAAAACGCCCGTCCTCACGGACAAGTTTGCCGTCAAAGAAGATCCTCCCGCCGCCGTGGGCCTTGTCCTGCAGACAAACCAAATCCCAGTGCACTTGGGAGCGGTTGCCGTTGTCCGCCTCCTCATACGCCTGTCCGGGCGTGAAATGAAACGAACCGGCAATTTTTTCGTCAAAAAGAATGTCGCGGATGGGTTCGTGCAGATAAGGGTTGAGACCCAGGGAAAATTCGCCGATGTAACGGGCCCCGGGGTCGCTGTTGAAAATCTGTTCGAGCTCGCGGCTTTTGTCTCCAGCCCGGGCCTGCACGATTTTCCCCTTGGAGAATTTCAGGCAGACGTTGTCAAAGGGAATGCCGCGATAGACCGCCGGGGCATTGAAGGTCACCTGCCCCTCCACGCTATCTTTCACCGGTGCGGTGAACACCTCGCCGTCAGGAATGTTCCGCTCCCCCACACAGGGAAT
>Ga0214917_10004257_pt1 | contig 16043 bp, 11 predicted proteins | sample LL_1208_BB_MetaG_FD_177983 | JGI IMG/M metagenome (GOLD analysis project Ga0214917, IMG submission 177983) | Freshwater microbial communities from Lake Lanier, Atlanta, Georgia, United States - LL_1208_BB | ecosystem: Environmental > Aquatic > Freshwater > Lake | place: USA: Georgia | collected... | reverse complement strand
AGGTATTACCGGTACAACAGGTCCTACTGGTTTGACGGGCGCAACAGGCCCTACAGGCTTAACTGGTGCAACCGGACCTACAGGTACTACTGGTGCAACAGGTCCTACAGGCTTAACAGGCCCTACAGGTATTACGGGTGCAACAGGCCCTACAGGCTTAACTGGTACAACAGGCCCTACAGGCTTAACTGGTACAACAGGCCCTACAGGTGCAACCGGTACAACAGGCCCTACAGGCTTAACTGGTGCAACGGGTACAACGGGTATTACCGGAACAACAGGTACAACAGGTACAACAGGTATTACTGGTGCAACAGGTACAACAGGTATTACCGGAACAACAGGTATTACTGGCGCAACGGGTATTACTGGTTCAACAGGTATTACCGGTACAACGGGTATTACCGGAACAACAGGTATTACTGGCGCAACGGGTATTACTGGTGCAACAGGTGTTACAGGTCCAATTGGTCCCAAGGGTCAAGACGGTGTTTCTGCGGGTCTCAACCTGTTTTTGATTCCAGATGCAGCTAGTGTAACCGGATCAGTAGTTACAACTATTCCCGATATCTCTGCCAATTTAGTTGTATCAAGTGCTCTAACAGCTACCAATACACAGACTTTGACATACAATTTCGCCGATACAAATGCTCATTTACTCGGAACCTTTATTTCCGCACCTACAGGTGTTATTACTAGCTCTACCATTAATCCGGGTCTCTGGAACTTTTATTTTTATGCATCGGCTACTGCGAGTGGACAGAATTGGCCCAAGGTATATGTAGAATTGTTTTACACGGCAAGTGGACAAACCCAATATTTGAATACATTGAGTGGTTTGGCAAATGCGGCCAATCTAAGTACTAATTTGACTACTGTAAATAGTGCTACTACACAGTTATTCACTAACTCCGTTTACATTGCCACGACCACCATGCCCCAAGCTCCCACCAATCCTACCTATCAAGTTGGTATCAATATTTGGGCGGTTGGTGCACCAAGTGAACAGATCGTCATCTCCTTTAATGGTAACACATTGAGTTATGTTTTCACATCACTTGGTTTTGTTCCTGGTGCAACAGGTGCAACAGGTACTACCGGTATAACGGGAACAACAGGTATTACTGGTGCAACTGGTATTACTGGTATTACTGGTGCAACTGGTATTACTGGACCAACTGGTATTACTGGTATTACTGGACCAACTGGTATTACTGGTATTACTGGACCAACTGGTATTACTGGACCTACTGGTATTACTGGTCCTACTGGTATTACTGGTATTACTGGTCCTACTGGTATTACTGGTATTACTGGTCCTACTGGTATTACTGGTATTACTGGTCCTACTGGTATTACTGGTCCTACTGGTATTACTGGTATTACTGGTCCTACTGGTATTACTGGTATTACTGGACCAACTGGTATTACTGGACCCACTGGTTTTGCCCCAACGGGTCCAACTGGTATTACTGGTATTACTGGTCCCACTGGTATTACAGGACCCACTGGACATACTGGACCAACCGGTTCAAGTCCATGGATAACAACCGCACAAGGCGTCTATTATGTTGCAGGTAACGTTTCGATTGGCAAAACAACAACTACGACATCAGTTCTCGATGTCTCAGGAAATGTGAATATTAGTGGTAACTTATCTATAGGAAATGTCTCAATAGCAGGCGCACTATCATGTAGTTCAGCAACGGATACAGGAAACTTGATAGTCGGTGGTAATTTGATGGGTAATCAAACTACAGGTAATTTGATAGTAGCATCTGGAAATGTAAACGTGAATGGTAACTTGTATGTGAATACACCCTACAGCGTATATTTCAATGGAACTGGATATTTCAACAATTTGAGTGAGAACATTGGATCCGCTACTGTTGTCAGTAGTACAAGTTATACTGTAAATTATACACAAGGAAGTGTATTTAACATAGTAACGACAAGCCCAACTGCAAACTACACACTGAATGTTATCAATTTGCCTTCAATAACCGATGCAAACCATTCTTATGTAGTAACTGTCATTAACCGTTTGGCTCCTACTTTCTATGGAAGTGTAGTCACAGTCAGTAACACAGGCTCAGTGGGTAGCTCCTACACTCCTATTTTCAATGGAGGTAATGCGGCCATTTCAATTACATCGGCCACTACAACGGTCCAGCAATTTGTTATCATGTATAGTGGTGGCGTGTATATTTTATCAAATGTAAGTGGTTTCCAGGCATAAGTAGATTCCAATAAAATCCTCTTATAGTATAACCATGTCTATTGCAACCCTAAAACGTAAGTCTGCTGTCCAATATAATAATATGAGTGTAGGTGAGAAGACATTTTCTCTCAATGGTACTCATCGCAGCCAAGGATATGTAGGTCAATCGACCCAATCCCGATTTTTATCTCGCACCCTCATGAAGGGTGATACGATCAAAGGCCACGGTGGGTGCTGTGGAAAATACCCCGTTTTGCCCGTAGTTTCGTCATCCGTTTCGTCCACAGAAAACTCGACGGTATTGAAGTCGTCCGTTCTCGATACCCACGGAATGATGGCTACCAAGTACCGATGGATTACCCGTCCACAACCGTTTGCCACTGTTAAACCCGATTCTAACCAGAATAATAATCACCAAGGCGCGTATTTGAAACATGTGAATCAAACTACACTCAAGAATGTGTCGGCCTGTACTGGAATTAAGAAACCTATATCAGCGGCGGCATGTAGACCATGTGATTTAGTACAAACCGATATGACTCTGCGCAACATTAGTAATCTCAATATCGTGCAACCGGTTGAAGACATTGTGGCTATGAGTCAGAGTGACTATTTGTTGAAACTTGACAAAAAATGTGGTGTAAATGATACATTCCAAGTACAAACACCTATTAAGCGCACGCCGTTTAGTTGCCATTAGAGAAAATTGATAGAGTGTAAATATTATATCGACATTCATTACAAAGATCTATTTGTAATGAACACTACGGAAGAAAAAACGAGGACTCGGTCCACAGAACAATGGGTCCAACTCTACATAGATTCGATGTCGTCCAAAGAATTGAAAGCCTATGCAATTGCCAAGAATCATTTGGAATCAACCTTTAGCATCGAAAAAAGTGTCGGATTTTTGAAATGGTTGAAATCGCAGAAGCAGGAGCACTAGATGTGTAAGGCCTTTCGTTTCTTGTATTCGCTATAGCTCAATGGGACTGCTACTTCTGCTGCTCCTGTAGTTGACACTAATCCTGCTGCTACTGCTGCTACTGTAGTCCTCTTGACGTATTTTTGCAACACCGAATAATTGGCAACTTTTCCAAGATGTAAAAAACCATTTTTTTGGTAGGGTTTTTCAGATTCTTCCTGTGATTTAGATTGGACCAAGTTGACCGACTTTAGTAAGGGCTGTTGTATCTGTTTGGGTAGTGGTTTCGTCATAATATCCGATGCTTTTCCTACACTCGCCTTCAGTTTGGCAAATGGTCCCGACTTGATACCCTGTTTTTCGGCAGCCTTACGTTTCTTTTCCCATTCCTCTCGTTCTTCGTCTTGAATCATCTTGGTAAAGGGGGAAACCAAGGTATCTGGTAGCTCCTTCTCATCCATGAAAAAATCAAAACAACGATACACTGTTACGTATTTCATGGCTACCGCATTCAGAATCGAATAAGGGATATAATGATCCGAATAATAGGCAAAAACGCGTTTATAAGCATCGTAATACATGAGGAGGTTACCTCTCGGCGTGGATTCCAAGAGGATACGCGTTCGCCATATTTTTTCATAGGGATTACCAGGGTCTTTGAGCGCATCTTGGTATTCCTTTTGTGTATAGTGGATGGGTTCGATATTTTGGTTATTGGCGGGATTTACTACACCCTCACTGAAAAGGCACTGAAATCGACTGCGGTATTTATTGATATATTGTTCTGTTGGACTTGGTGAGTGCAGTTTCTGTGATGGTGTACCATAAAAGTACAAAAACCAATTACGTAATCTACGAAAATAGAAGATGGAGAGGATGATGGCTGTAGCCGATCCATACAAAAATAAATACATGATTGGGTATTAGTAAATCATGTATTTATGTGGGTTTTTTATCGATGTACTTGTGGATCGTAATTTGCCGCAAAACACTGGCGATGAAATGAGTTTTGTCCCTCATGGTCCGTCTTGGTTTCACCTTCTTCCACGGCCAACATAGGATATATCATGGCCCGATTTCCATTCTTGGTGATGATCCAATCGGGATTGAAAGGGGGGGTCTCTTGTGTACGTATGGCTTGGTCTACGGTGAACGTATTGACCAAGAACCTGGCGTAACTTTGCGACACCATGTACATTTGTGAGCCCCACAAGTTATGATCATATTGATGATACGAATATCCATGATGGGGATATTGTTGGGGATGTACTTGGATACGATCTGGTAACAGATATCCCAAGAGGAGGATGTCGAGTTCGCGGGCCTTGGTATTTGCCACAATCTGCGACATATCTTGAGCGAGATTCTTGGAAATCAGGATATCGTCCTCACATACAATACAGTATTCTTGGTCGGGGTGATGATCCAAGAAGTGTTGGAGGGAATCGAGATGTTGCAGCATGATTGAGCAGGTGCGTTTTTCGAGTCTGGTCGCATCTGGCCGTTCGAGACGGGGGTCGGACTTGTAAACAGGAGGAACAAAAAAAGGTTCGATTCCCAAGGCGCGGAATCTTTGCAACATCCTCTCTTTGCGGGCCGTATCTTCGAAATTAATAATGTATACGGGAGGTATGGACATGGTTGTATGTGTCTCTTTGTAAATGATTTTATGCGGTTTTCCAAGATTTATGTTTTTGCCAAGAATACTGGGGGTATTGTATACATTGTTTTGGGGGTTTTGGGGGTTTTTCAACTATTTCATAGCCGCTACCTCCCGTTTGCGGACCTCCAATAGATCGGCCATTTCTTTTTCCAAGACGGGTACGGGGATACGATCGTACGTTTTGTATGGATTATCGGGATGCAAGCACACCAAGTAGAGTCCTGTCACTTGTTTACCATACTTGTGTTCCAAGATCACCTTGTACATGTTAAGTTGTAGTGCATAATGCCAGAAGTTGGTGTCGGGTAAATGGGAAATACAAGGTGTGAGGGCGGTCTTGTTGCCGAAACTGTCCTCATAGGTGATTTCCTTGCACCTCTTCCAATCATATATTTGGAGGGTCCCATCGGGGTTCTCGAAGATCATATCAATCGATCCCGAGATTTTGAGTTCCTCGTAATATACCATCCATTCAGTACGGTAGGGTTTGAGATCAGGGAAGTCTCGGATGAATCGCTGGAAATATTGATATTCGACGCTGGTATTGTTTGCCGGTTGTTTGTTGTAATAACATTCAATATCGTAGTGCATCTTGGTCCCCGCTTTGGCAGCGGAATCGCGATTGGTATCCCAATCTGCCAAGATTTGTTCGCGTGTCATTCCATAGTATTTATAGGTGGGATCCTGCATCCGCTTATTGGCAAGTATACCTTGGACGATTTTCTCGGCGTCGAAATGGGGGAAATGCCGGTGATTCCATGTAGTGACAGACGTATATCCTTGTTTTCCGTGGACAGTGTATATATGTGGTCCTTCATCGAATGTGATAAAGGCATCGCGTGGATGGGCGTTTAGTTTGGCGAGATAATCTGGCGGTGTTGTCATATTGATTATCGGTGTTGGATTATTAGCGCGTATTAAATGGATCAATTTTGTGTGGATTTTACTACACCTCCTATTCTTCAAGGACATTTATTCTAACCGAATACATGCCATCCCCCATGTACCTGGTATAATTGTGTAGCTGTAACCCCATGTTCGCGTAAACTCTTGAACCGCAGCGAGTGGTTCTGAGTTTGGTATACAATCATGAATGAGAATCGTACCCGTCTTCTTCATTTTCGGTAAAACTGCAGTGAGATCTCCGAGACACCCTGTATAAGAATGATCGCCATCAATAAATGCGAGCTGGATTGTTTCATTGTCATGAATACCTACTGTGTATGTGGAATTACCACGAATCGGTATCACACGATTTACCATATCATTTTTTTTGATTGCATTGTAAAACTCATAAAAATAATCTTTTACTTCGGGCGGAGGACTACCCTTAAGTTCTGACCAGTCGGTAACCCATATATCATGAGCCCACACGGTCGCCTTGGAATGCAGAGCAACCAAGAGAGCAGAACACCCCAAATATGATCCAGTCTCCAGATATTTATCAGTTGGACTAAGTTTCTTGGCGCATTCAACAATTACATTTGTGTCATATGCATTCAGTGTTCCCCTCGTTCCATTTACACTTGTGTATGCTATGCCGTTTTCTACAAAACTAACTATATTGGTCGTCGTCATATTTACACTCTCTATTTCCATGTATTTATGTATGTTTGCAACCCTTTTGTAAAAGGGTAACTATTCATATTCGATCGTGGTCCGATTACTCTGTTCAATCTTGGAAAACAACCATTTTCGGAGGTCAGTATTTCGCCGGTCTTCTTGGACAGCTCCTCCCCCACTTATTTTTCGCATATAATCGATGTTGCGTTCTTTTTCCGCCTCGCACGAATAGAGAATCGCGCGATTGGCCTCCTGCCATTTCATAAACTCTTGGAGAAACCGATGGGACACGCGCGACATCCACCGTTCGTAATCTTCGCCGATCATAAGACGCCATGTGGGCTCGGCTAGATTCTCTTCATTTGCCTCACATTTGGGCGGACCATCGTATATGTAAAACACCCCCGGCTTTTGCGAAAAGGCGCATATTGGTTTGGTGGCCGTTTCTTGGAGAAATGCCTTCAAACATGCCTTGATACCATCCGTCAAAGTATCGGAAAATACGAGTTGTAGATGTTCGTCAGTCACAGGCATTGTCTTGGACCATTCTACAAAAGAATGTGGGGGGTTTGGATTGGAATCCCCGTTCAACCATTCCAGGATGGCGCGTTTTTGTCGGCGATTCGACGCCTGTTTTAGCTTTTCTACATCCTTGGTTAATCGCACATTTTGCACCATGAGATGTTGGACGAGTTTATACATTTCCTGGGGAGATGGGAGTTGTTCAAAAGTCTCGATTTCGCGATCTCGTTCCCTCTGACGCCGGTGGAAAAACTCGCATGTGGCGATGTGTTGGTCATAGAGGTCTTTGAACCGGAAATGTCGGTTACAGTATTTACAAAAGTGATTTTCCATGGTTGTTTTGTTTAATGGCTCTACATTATAGGACTATATCAATTTTGTGTAACAGGACAAGCATATAAAATAATAAATGGTAATACCATATAGCATGTGGAAAATCCATGGAAAGACATATGACCTAACTCCTTTCATAGAAAAACATCCAGGTGGTGCAGAGATATTGATCCAAACACGCGGTTTGGGAGATTGTAGTGCCCTATTTGAATCCTATCACGCATTTTCGGATCGTGAATCGATTATGGGTATTTTACAAAAATATGAAATAGTCGGTGTCGAAGAAACTACAACAACAAGGTATGACTTTGCATCCTATCGTGAATTATCCGATAGGGTTCATTCTATATTGCCCTCTCGTGAATCGATAAAGGCGACTAAATCTTGGTGTTTTCTCAACACTATTACTTTCGGTGTGTATATGTCGATATTATATTTCATGGTGATGTCCCAAGATATAATTGTCAAATGTTTTTGTGCAACGTTTGTTGGGCTTCTCGAATCATCGATAACATTCAATATATTACACGATAGTTCTCATTACGCTATTTCGGTTTATCCAAAGGCAAACAATTTGATTGGTGACTTCATACAAAGTTGGTTTTTATGGAATCATCGGATATGGTTTTATCATCATGTATATGCGCACCATTCTTTCACTGGATCAAATAATGACCCCGACCATGGACTTTACAACTTTACCAATAATGGTCATATAATAAATGCAATATGTCTAGTACTTCCCGGCCAATATCTATTACAGGTATTTTCTTACATTCTAACAAGTATTACTAGAAATTACAGCAATGTAAGTGGTAATAAAATGATGATACCCTCAGATATCCATATTTTTTCATATTTGAGCATTTTTGTCATGTTATTCAAATTAGGCATTCTTTGCAATTCCGGTATAATGTCCATATTATGTTATTCTATCGTAATTAATGGATTGTATTATATCAATGTCTTTGGTGATCATGACTTTTATGAGACCAAGATTGATAATCACTATGATGGACCGGATTGGGCAAAACGACAAATATATAATTCAGGTAACTTTATGAACGATTCGATTATTTGGACGTACGTGTTTAGTGGAATTAATTATCAAATCGAACATCATTTGTTTCCCAATATGTGTGGGCATTTGTATCCATCCATTTCCCCCATAGTAAAGGACTTTTGTAAAGAGCGCGGTTGGCCCTATGTCCATCATCCTACATTCTATTCTAGTTATCTATCTTTTATGAAACGGGTACGACATAAAAACGCATAAGAGTTTCCGCTGCTACTATATATGAATCGGTATTTTGATAACAAAGACGAGTTGTTTATGCAACCTCGTGTCACCCAATATGGTTCTCATATGGTCATGACCAATGTATCAAAGGAAACAAAACGTAAATATGTAAATATCAACACCCGATTTAGCGATGAATATGGGTCTTCTTCTGTCGCGGCATTCAATGTTTCCCTACCCGAACGAGTGAACGAGGTCAAAACTACCTACATCAATAATATCGAGATTCCCATTACATTTTATAATATTTCGTCCATCTTGGGAAACAATGTGTTGGAGATTTCCTACAATGGTGGACAAACATATCGCATTGTCACTGTGACAGATGGTCAATACACGGTTGCAGGATTGTTGGCAGCTATTCGGACAGCCATACACTCCATTGGCGGTGATTATGTAAATATTGACTGTAGTGGTTCGTCAATGGGGCCGTGTATATTTTCCTACAACAATGCAGGTTCGGGTTCGACCGTCTTGGTAAACTTTGATATTACATCGCATCCATCAGATTACGATCTAAAGTCGCGTTTGGGGTGGACTTTAGGTTACCGGACATCGAAGATTTCGATTGTTCATGGCAAACCTATTACATCGCCTGCCTTTATTGATTTGACTGGTCCTCGATATCTCTTCTTGGTATTGGATGAGTATAGTAATGGTAATCAGACGTCATTTGTGTCCCCTTTGCAAAACTCACTCTTGGGAAAGAATATCTTGGGACGGGTGGCAATGGATTACACACATTTCCCCTATGGGAGTGTCTTGGTAGCTACCAATATCAATGGTTATTTGTTGTCCGATCGACGGAGTTATACAGGAAAGGTTGATCTACAGCGATTCAATGTGCAATTGGTGGATGAATGGGGTCGGCCCATTTCTCTCAATGGTGTCGACTTTTCTTTTTGTCTCGAATTGGAGCATGAATAAGTGTCGTATGATAAAATTGATAATAGAGATGGTCTATTATCTATTTGTAAAAACCTTGATTTCCTATCTTACTATGCAATTATCTATCGAACAAACGCAGGCATTGGAGCGGTTCAAAGCGGGTGAAAATCTGTTTATCACCGGCCCTGGTGGAACGGGCAAAACCAAACTCATACGTGATTTGGTCGACTACGCATCCTCGTCAGGTCTATCTTACCAAGTATGTGCGCTCACTGGATGCGCGGCGCTTCTTCTACAGGTCAACGCACGGACTCTTCATTCTTGGTCCGGTATCAAGCTGGCGCGTGGTACCAAGGAGGAAGTGGTCGCTGCCGTCTTGCGAAACAAACGTGTAGTGAAGGAGTGGCGTCGGTCGGGGATTTTGATCGTGGATGAGGTGAGTATGATGTCGCTCAAGGTCTTTGAAATTATAGAGGCGATTGGTCGCGGTGCACGTAAATCCTCCGCCCCCTTTGGTGGAATGCAAGTCGTATTTTCAGGCGACTTTTTCCAACTCCCACCCGTGGGTACCTACGGTGAACCCGAAACGGAACGTTTCTGTTTCGAATCGGCCATATGGTTTCGCGTATTTCCCCGGAAAAATCATATCGAACTGACTACACTTTTCCGTCAGACGGATCCTATTTATCAAGAGATTCTGTTGCAAATCCGACGTGGCGAATTGTCAGATGCAAATAAAGCAATTCTCCATAGCCGTATTCTTCCACCCGCTGAAGTGAATGGTGTAGTTGCTACAAAACTGTTTCCTATCCGTGCCAAGGCAGATCATTTGAACACCACCATGTTTCACCGATTGAAGGAGCCCGAATACGTGTTCGCCTATGATAAAAAGACACAGTGTCGCGCCTATTTGGAGTCGGGTAAACCGATCGGTGTAGCCGATTTGGTAAAGGGGGATGCATTGTCTGGTCAAGAGATTGAGTATGAAGTGCAACAGCTCTTATCTGGTAGTCAATGTTTACCAGAAATATCGCTGAAACGGGGGAGTGCTGTCATGTGTACAGTCAATATTGATATGGATGCGGGGATTTGTAATGGGGCGCAGGGTGTAGTGATAGATATACGGGCTGCTGGTGGCAAAAATACTACACCTCTACCTGTGGTGCGATTTGCCAACGGACTTGTCCGGACCATTGGGATTCATTATTGGCAGTCGGAAGAATATCCGACCATTGCGATTGGTCAGATCCCCCTTTGTTTAGCATGGGCATTGACCATACATAAGATTCAGGGTGCGACCTTGTCGATGGCGGAGATGGATCTGGGCGCGACCATATTCGAGTGTGGTCAGACTTATGTTGCCTTATCCCGTGTGCGATCACTCGAAGGACTCTATTTATCGGCGTTTCATGCACAGAGAATACGTGTGAATGAAACTGTATTGGCGTTTTATGATTCATTTATAGAAAGTAATGGTTTATTACCAGAAATGGAAGCAGTCGGAGCGGTTGATTCATCCATATCAACAGATCCCATCATTACACCGATGAACATTTACACACTTGAAGATATGAAAGGGTATAAACGTGTTAGGTTGTGAGTTTTCGTTTCCATTTTGAATAAATGTTTTGTATTTTGAAACGATGGGCTACAAAATATATAGCCAATATGAATAATCGAACCCGCAGTGAACTAGGCAATGAAGGAAAAACAAATGATATGAACTCGAAACAAAAAAATAATTGAGGGTACATATAGATAATAATATAAGCTTTTTTTATATATCATGGTCGCTGGAAGTATTTTGCCAGTCGCTATACATAAAGGTCAACTCTATTTTTTGTTTGGGAAAGAGAACCCCCTCGAAAACTCTGCCAAAGGGTTTTCTGACTTTGGAGGAGGTGTAGAAGCAGGTGAATCACCATACCAAACTGCCATGCGCGAGGGCGCCGAGGAACTCACCGGATTCTTGGGAAATGCAGATGAATTGGAGGATTTGATCAAAAAAAATGGCGGTTGTATGCCCCTTGTTTGTGGTGAGGGTGCGCGCGAATACAACATTCATCTTTTTCGATATGATTATGATCCCCATTTGCCCGAATATTATAATCGGAATCACCGGTTTTTATGGGATAAAATGGATAATGATCTACTTAATCAGTCAAAACTCTTTGAAAAGATTGAGATTGCATGGATGACTCCATCGGAAATGCGGCGCAGGCGATCCGAGTTTCGTCCTTTTTATCAGGCCATGGTGGACCGTATTCTTGGTGAAATACCAAATATCCGCGATTTTTTGACAAAAATAAATAGAAAAACGCGCAAAACTCAGAAACGCAAATAACTATATATAATCACAATCCTCCGTTTTGTATTTAGATTCACTATCCAGAGAATCGACTACACGAAATGGTTTACCACATCCATATATTTTGCATTGATTTACCAATTTGTCGCACGCGGGCTTGGGTAAATGTGGATCGATTTGTTTGTAAGTATCTTTGAAAACACCGCACCGGAAAATGCGACAGTTCAATTCGATGACTTCAATCATTTGTTGGCAATGTGGACAGTTCAATAAAAGCGGGGTTTCCATTTGCGTAGTCGGTAGTAATTTTTATGTATGTTTATGTATTGTCATACATATGTTCTATACCCGAAAGTATTTGCGACAATTATACCATAAAAAATTGTCCCAAATGTATAAGAGCGGATCTAGATGTCTTGGAAAAAATATGGAGGTGTTACACAATCCGAGAAATATAATAATTTGAATGTAAATGCCCTTGTTGCGAATACTTTTTCATTAAGACAGGCGGTTCTTGGAAACTTTGATATTTGTGGTAACCTACATGTATATGAAAATACGACAATCGATGAAAATACCTATATTGGTGGAAATACACATATAGTAGGTGACACATTGATCGATGGTACATTGTCAGTCGGTGGAAATGTTTCCATGGATGAATCGCTCGTTTTAGTCAAAAATGCTATTGTGGGCGGAGATCTTTCCATCGGTGGAGTAGTTATTTTCAACGATCAACTCACTATCAAAAGTAACCAGTTGATTTATGGTAAACTATATCTTGGTCCAGCGTTAAATACCTATTTTTTTGGTGATCCGAATGGCATGGGTCTAAATACCATCGATCCGCATGCGACACTTGATATTGTCGGTGTTCGACCAGAATCCCTACAGGTATATGCCCAAACGCCCACTACACGGAATATCTTGGCGCAAAACCAGAATCATCGCGGATTTGTTCTGGGTGCGAATGACACGGTTTCCTCGATCCAGATTTTTAATGATCATCCCATGTCGAATCCCAATGGAAATCCGGCTACAGTAGCCGACGCCCTTTTTCAATATACAGCAGGTGGGCGGTTTATCTTCAATATGGCGACAGCTCCATTGCAGCCCGTATTGTCTATACAAACGGGCAGTGGGGTGAATGATTCTCAACTACAGACCAATTTGGCCATTACTAATCGGGGGTTTCTTGGATCGGGTGATCATTTGGATACTGAAACAGTTACCATTTATGATAATACGGTGGGTGACTACTTGTATGATATTTACCAGGATGGATCGGTAAATACGGGTCAAGCTCTTACGTTATTGACTACGGATCTATCGGACAACACCTTCTTTCAAATGGTGACTAGCCAGGGATTAGGTGGGGCTATCGGTGGCGGAGCCTATCCCTTGGACACTAGTCGTGGTTTTTTGACAATGGGTTTGACGGATACATCGGGTACGTATTTTCCCACACAAAATATCGTGTCGGGGTCGAGTCCGGTCAAATTACGATCGACAGTGGGTATTCACACACATGCACCACGTGTTGATAAATATGGTTTGGATATCAATGGCCCTGTGCATATCGCAAACGGCGAAATTACCGAGGTGTATGAAGCACATTTTGAAATCAAATCTATCCGGTTTTCACCACAGAACAATTTGTTTGGTATAGCAGTGGGAACATCCAGTGGTTTAGTGAGTGGCCGTTATGTGTATGAGGTATTATACACATCCAACGGTGGAAAATCTTGGAAAAGTAGTCGGATCAATGACCTCGATCTCAGTTTGACCTCGTTTGTATTCCATGACGTATTTTGTTATGGTCAAAAATATGCATTTATTGTGGGTGATAATGCCTTTGTTTTTTATACAAACAATGGGGGCGCGAATTGGTATAGGATAAGTGGTGCTGGTCCAAATGCTTCGTCCAATGCCTATTCCATTTATGCTGTCGATTTGGCGAATGGTCTACAACGTATATTTATATCTTATAACCTGATTGCGACGATTGCATGCACAATCGTCTATTTTGATGTAAATATTGCAAATCTTGGTAATTCGGGATACACTCCTACATCGAAAAATCCGATCACCACGAATCTCGATATGACCCGGATTTATACAATGGATGGGTCTGGGAATACCATCTACATCGGCGGTAACGGTGGAATACAAGAAATTATCAATGTTAAAACTACACCGAGTGTATTAGACCACACCGCTAGTTCGAATATAACATCATTGGGTGTTTATGGTGAGAGTTTCGTAGTGGGTGTCGGTTCGAATGTCATTTCTTATGGTGATGGAACTCACCATACTGATATTACAGAACCGAGTATTTTGAATGGTGTAGCTGTATGGAATGCGTCGAGTGCGATTGCAGTTGGTAATTCCGGAGCTATTTATGTCACTACAACCAATTATAATAATGGTACAACATATTCTGATGCAGCGGATGTTCCAAATTGGCGCAAGGTGGGTACTGATATACTCAATTCTTCTGGAAATGCTCAGCGTCTTATTGAGAACAATTTATCAGCGGTAGCCATGCCAGATCAAAGCACGTTTTTAATTTCGAGTGTAGTTCGGTCATTCACTAGCGGGAGCAGCAGCAGCAGCAGCAGCAGTGCATTTACTAAACTCTTCTATTGTTACTTACCCGATCTACTAAACCACTTCTCGAATAATGTATTGGATATATGTGGAAACGTTGCAATAACTGGCGGATTGGATGTTTCGGATAATATGAGCGTAGGTTCCGACGTTTTTCTAAAAAATAATTTGTTTGTTCCCTACATCGATCCGCCAAAGAGTAATCCTTTTCTAAAAATAGGCAATTATCCTTTGAGCAAAACTATTCATATTGGAAATCCTGATAATAATCAACCGAACGGTATAGCCGACCCTACCGTTAAAAATACGATTTACATTGGTGGTGATAATGATCGTGTTGTTATGGGCGGAAATGTCATTGCTAAAAGCATTACCAATGTGTCGATAAATGATTATAAAATTGTGGTTAACGATCAATCGGTTGATTCGGGTCTCAATTTAAATAATCCTTCGGCCGGTGCCGGGGTTTATATTAAAGATTACAATACGGGGAAAAACGAGGGATATATAACAATTTCGCAAGATTATCAAGGCTATATACTAAAGACTACTGGACCACGAACACCAGACGTATCTGCGAATCGTCTAGAAATCAATGTCAATGCAATGACTATTCCTAATACTACGACAAATGGTCTGGTTGTTTTGACTGCTGCACCCGCCGGTATGCGAGATGCCAGTTTTGTCATGAGTGCCGGAATCATCGATATTAGTAGTATTTTCCTCAATTCGGATTGTAATTATCTGCCTCCCACACAATACGTGAGTACAAATGTCGTTTTTATCGATTCGGCCAATATCGGAGTGAGTGGGAATGTGGATGTATCCGGCGTTGTTACACTTCAGAATGCGAATGATGCCACATCTTTTACGGATAGTTTGGTTGCATTGACTGTTACCGGTGGGGCATTGATCAAGAAAAATATGTATTTATCTGGAAATGGGCATATTAATAATCGTGTCTTGATTGAGGGAGCATATCCAGCCACGTCTTTGAACACGGGTGCCTTATGTGTTAATAGCGGTGGCGCTTTTGTTCAAGGTAATATCTACACGGGTGGAAATATATTTATGCCTGTGGCGGGTAGTCACATGGCGATAAATAAACCGATGATAAACCAGATTGCGAATACTACACTGGATATTAGTGGGAATACGACGACGACGACCTTGGGTATTGGTGTGAATGTAGTAAATCCTGCATATACATTGGATGTTAGTGGAACTTCGCGATTTTGGGGGAATATTTTGATTACAAACACGTTGGATTCTTATAGTCCTACGACTGGTGCAATTATATTGGGTGGTGGTGTGGGGATAGGTGCGAATGTATTTGTGGGGGGAAATGTGGATATTTGTGGGAATACCATGAGTAGTTCACCCAGTACGGGTGCCTTTATTGTTGCTGGGGGTGTGGGTGTGGGAGGCAACGTCTTTGTGGCTGGCAACATTGATATTTGTGGGAATACCATGGCGATGTCACCCAGTACGGGTGCCTTTATTGTTGCTGGTGGAGTAGGTGTGGGTGGCAACGTCTTTGTAGCTGGCAACATCGATATTTGTGGGAATACCATGAGTAGTTCACCTAGTACGGGTGCCTTTATTGTTGCTGGGGGTGTGGGTGTGGGAGGCAACGTTTTTGTAGCTGGCAACATCGATATTTGTGGGAATACCATGAGTAGTTCACCCAGTACGGGTGCCTTTATTGTT
>Ga0214917_10004254_pt1 | contig 16046 bp, 13 predicted proteins | sample LL_1208_BB_MetaG_FD_177983 | JGI IMG/M metagenome (GOLD analysis project Ga0214917, IMG submission 177983) | Freshwater microbial communities from Lake Lanier, Atlanta, Georgia, United States - LL_1208_BB | ecosystem: Environmental > Aquatic > Freshwater > Lake | place: USA: Georgia | collected... | reverse complement strand
CCTGGCTCAACGGCTCCTTTCCACTGTATGTCTTCCGGGGTATCGGGTGCCGGCACGGGATGCGGTGACTGTTACGATAGCCTGCGGGGTGGTGTACTGCGCACGCTCAAGGGACAAGAGTGGGCCTCTAAGAAACTCCAGGCACGCGTCAAGCAGCTTGATACGATTGATGCTGCTCGGGCAGAGGATGCTCTTGACACCCGTGTGGAGTTCCCTTACGAAGGACCTGAGAGCCTGGTGGAGCCTTCTCTGAAGTCACAGCTGGACCTGGCTTCGGCATTCGGTGACCTCCAGTCGTCAATGATGGCCGGCAATTTGCGTATGCTTACCCGTTACACCCTGGCGGACTTGAGCAAGCTGGTTCGTCTGCTTGCCCGTTGGAGCATTACGGCTACGGCGGAAGAGTATCGTGAGGCACTTGAGAATCTGGATGCGGTTGTTCAGTCAGTTGAAGCACAGGCTGCGAATGAGCAGGATATCATAACGGGCGCACCTGACCCATCAGAGATACCGCAGTGGGATTTTCGTGCTGTAATGGAAGTAATCCTCCCCCGTGTGCTTGCTCTACGGAACTATGTGAAGGGTATGTATGATGTAGTTCATCTGACACCCCGTGACAGGAAGGCTGCTTCTAAGACTCTCCTACGGTCTTCGGGGCTGACGAAGTTCTCTCAGGAGCCCCTGATGGGAGATGTCAGGCAGGCTGTCGCGGCAATCCTCCGGCAACCTGTTCCTGCCGGTGACCTCCTTGGATTTGATGAACCTGGTGCTGGTGGTCCGGGTGGAGGTCCTGGCCCGGGCGGCCCTGGCGGCCCTGGCGGTCTTGGCCCGGAAGAGCTTGAGGCAGCCTTTGCGGTTCGCCCTGCCCCGGCAGCGCGTCGGGGTCGGCCTGGTATGGATTTGGAGGATGCTCGGGATGCTGTCCTCGGTATGGCGCGTGAGCGCGCTATGAATATCCAGCGTGAGCAGGAGGGGTTACCGTATGTTCAGGCACGGCCGATGTTCCGAGTGCCGAATCCCTTTGATGACCCGGATGATGATGATGAGTTTGCTATGCCGGCTGCCCCTCTTCAGCCCCGCGCAGTTCCGGGTGGGGCCGCAGCCTTTGACCGTGACCAACGGCAATACTTCGGCGCTCGTCAGGGGGCTTATCTGGGTGAGGCCCCTGATGCGGAGGCAATGCCTGCTATTACGAATCCCTTCCATCGTCCTGTGAGTGCTGCTCTGCGGCCAATGGCTGAGGCCCCTGAGCCGGTGTTCAGGGATATGCCGCGCCTCACGGCAGCAGAGCAGGCGGAGATTGCGAAGCTTCCAAGCCCTGGTCAGCGAATCGGCGCACGGGTTGCGGCAGTAAGGGCAAAAGCTGCTAAGGGCAAGTCGGTCCTTGACTATTTCGGAGAACCCAAGGGTCGCGGGAAGGCTGTGAAGCGTGGCGGCATGGACCCTGAAGACATCCGTCGCATGACCCGGGGGGAGTTATTGAAACCTCTCTTGGACCCTGATGAGGTGGATGTGCTGAAGGCAAAGGCCGCGATGGGTGACCTTGATGCGAAGCATGCTCTGCGTGAGAACATGAGGGAGATGAGCCGTCGGGCGGTCAAGGGTCATATTGCGGATTACTACACGAAGCATCCCGAAGAGGAATCTCTACAGCGCCGTGTGTTACGAGAGGCGGCAACCCATGAATGGAAGGAGGCACGGGATAAGGCTCGTGCTCGTGCTCGTGCGTATGAAGCGGCAGTGGAGGAGGCGCGTGCGGCAATCTCTGGTAAGCCGCGTGCGTCTGCGACGGCAGCAGCTCCAGCCCCTGCCCCAGCGCCGAAGAAGCCTGCTGCGAAGCCGAAGCCGAAGATGAAGCTTGCTCCTGGTGACGCTGCTTTGGCTGCTGCTGCTAAGAAGGGCAAGCCCGTTAAGAAAGGGAAGGGCGCGGGACCTCAACCGCATGGGCTAACCCGTGAGACTCTTCCGAAGACCCGTGACGGTTATGTAGCCCTGGCGGCCGAGCTGCGGGGGAAGGGTCATGATGTCCGGGTGAATAGCGGGAGCCAGCTGAAGTCTATCCGGGCTAACTTCATTAAGAAGTTCGGTCTCTAAACAGATTGTTACAGCTATTTAGTGGTTTTTTACATGCTAAAGAATCACTAAATGGCCAATTAAGGCGGCTTATATGGGCGAAAGTTGTTTCCCGGCGATATATACAGTGAAAAAGCCGCGGCTTTTTCACGGGAATTCCCAATTAGTTACCCAATATAAGCCGCAGAGCAACCCAATTAAGCCATATATCAATGCCTTAATTGAGTAATCATCCCTTAATTGGGGTTCTTTACCGCATTCTGCTCCGCCCACCCTTTAATTCAGGCTTACTCTCATCTACCGAGTCATCCTCCCCTCCCTTTCCAGGAACAAACCGCCCGACATAGTCACCGATGTTACCGTCCTCCATGAAGTATTGATACACATTCTTCCCCTTCACGGCATACAGCTCCCAGTGAGGGGCGAGTCCCATAATCTCATGCCCATCTACGATGAAAGGGCCACCCAGTTTCGGGGCCTCCTCCGCTGCTGCGCCACCGGGCTTTGGGGCTGCGGCCTTGCGGGCGATGTTACGGGCTTTCGTTTCAGCGGCTACTGCCTCCAGCTTCTTCAGAGCTGATGCGACTCCAGGGGCCTTCGCATAAGGGCGCGTATCAACAGGCTTCGCCGGAGTTACCTCTTTCTCTTCACGCTCGGGGGCTTCCGGTTTGAGCTTCTTTGGTTTCCCCAAAGGGCCATCCATAATAGCCCGCACCTCAACATACTCTAAAGACCCCTTACGCGGAATACACCATTTACGCTCCCCTACCTTCTCTTGGTTCCATTTGCGTAGTGCCTGAATCCAGGTGGTCATCTCTATTAGAGCACCACATTACAATACCAACACTGTCGCATCCCCTGTTACCTCCCCCGCACCACGAATGTAGGTCTTCTGAGTTCCCATGTCATGCGCCATCGCATCAGCATCCGCACGCATCTCTTCCAGCACTGGCCCGTATTTCTGGCTCAGGTATGAATGCCTCAGCATGGATGACCCGACCTTCTTGCCGAACAGTTTGTTCAGGACTCGGGTAATACCGTTAGAGGCCGTCATCGGTGTCCCATCCTGCTTCGCAAGAAAGATGAACTCTACGCCTTTGCCCTTCGTTGTCCGAGCCAGGGCATGATGCTTCAGATACTGACGAATAATAGTCTGAAGCTCCTCAGGAATGTCAGAGGTCTGAACACCCGATGACTTCACCGTCTTGAAGCGATTGAAGACAAACCGGTTCCCAGTAAGGTCCAGATAGTTACGGTCCGTCGGCAGCTTATCGGACCATTTCTTCACGACATACATCTGCTGGTAATCCAGGTTACGCCGGGGAGGCAGATAGGTGTAGAGGCTCAGCATTAGATACATCAGGAGCTTCTCATACTGTGACGATGTCAGGGCACGCTGACCGATGAACTTCTCCACTTGCTCCTTGAGCTCATCCCGCTTCTTACTGACCTCTGACCACTCAATCCAGTTCTCCTTTTCCTTCGGAGTCTTCTCCATGGTGTCACCGCGTGCCTCCGTTAGCTCCGAATGCTTCTCTTTCAGCTTCTCCCCGTATGTGCGATAGAGCTTCTTATAGAGAGGCCCAGAGCAGATACTCAAGACAGAGCTGATAGCACCCAGGATGTTCTTCTGAGTGCTCGGGGCGTAACCCTCCAGGCTCTTCGTAATCTCCTCCACATTCCGGAGGAAGGCAAGATTCTTAAAGGGTGTCTTTCCATTCAGAATCATGAGTGTCCGGAGATAAGCATCCGCCGATGACTCCGTAACACCCTTCTCCTCCATCAGACGCTTGCCCAGGCCAATCATGAACTCTGTGATGCGAGACATTTCTACACAGATGCTGAGACTTTTTTTTAGGCTGTCGCGGTGACTGTTACCGGGAATGTTGCGGCGTAATCAACGATGGGGGCAAGCTGCTCCTTAAAGTCAGGGAGCTCCAGGAGCTGCTCAATGCTGAAGAGTGTCGCGTAGTAGTGGAATCCCGTGATACCATTGAACTGGAGCCTATCATTCGTGTCACCGAGTGCCTCCACCTCAACTACCGGGCGTAACGGAACACCCGCACGCCGGAGACACCGACCAATCCTACGCCACCCATTCTTACAGAATGCCTCTTTACCCAGTATCAGCGACGCATGCTCCTTACAGAATTCTCCGGATGGTTTCCAAAGAAGCGTGTGATACCGTGACAATCCGGAAGGCGGTTCAACAGTAATGTCCGTGATACCTCGGGCAGCAAGTCCCCGGAGGATATTCTCAAACTGCTCCAGCAGACCCTGAATCGGAGTGAAGTTTGGCTCTGCTGCTAAGAAGGCACTGGCGATTGTCTTGTAGGATGGGTTCTCGTAAGCAGTCAGGAAGATAGGGCCAGGCGGTATGTAACCAGGTTCTAGGTTCTTGAACCAGATAATGTCCAGGTCACTGTAAATGCCTCCATGCTCCAGGAGAACCTTATACCGCCAGATATCCGACATGAGAGACAGCCGGCACTTGACTCCCTGGACTACATCCGGCATGAAGTGTTGCTTCAGATGAAATCGGGGATGAACTATCTTCGTTGGGTCATACGCTGCCCCACCCGTGGTAACCAGATTGGTATGGTAGTAGATGTCATAGGTTGTGTTCTTCAGAGCCGACATCACAGAGAGGTATTCACCGTAACCGGGGTATCGGGATGTTGCTCCCTGTATCCAGACAAAATGAAGGATGTTCGGAATCATTCTGTATAGGTATCCGGTTTTCGTGTAGCAAAACCGCCGCCCTAATAAATGCCCTACCGACTCCAAAAGGCCCCCAAGCGAGACCTCTATTGGGTTGTCAATAAGCTAACACGGAAGAAGCATTCAAAAGACCCGTTACCAAGGGCACGGGCTGAAGCTCAGATGAGGGCTCTCTATCTGGCTGAAAAGAAGGATGGAGGGGAAATGACTGGAGAGGGTTGGGTTGGGGATGCCTTTGCGTATGTCAAGAAGGCTGCCTCTTCTGTGGCGCAGCGTGTCGTGGATGTTACCAAAGGGAAGCGGCAGGGATACAGTCCGAAAGTTCGGGCTTATTTGGCCGAGAACGGCAACAAAACCATTCAAGGACTCATTCTTCGTCGTGACCCTATCCGGGGTATCCTCCATACTGTTATCAATGCGCTAACTCTCGGCAACTGGGCGGCGGCTCGTCGGAAATACGCATACGATAAGGTGTTTCATCTGGGGCTGGAGGTTACCCTCTCCGCTGGCCCAACGACGATTGTGGAGAAGAATGAGGTTATCAATGTCGGTCCATCCAAGCCAATTGATGGTGATACGGAGACGATGGTCATCGGTGACCCGGGTGTCCTCACGCTCCAGGAGATGCTGGACCGCACACAGAAGCTCATGGGTGACCGCTTCTTCAACTACTCCGCGTTTGAGAACAACTGTCAGGACTTCATCATCGCCATCCTACGGGCGAACAACCTCTGGACGGCTGCCCGGGATGAATTCGTCAAACAGCCGCTGGAATCTCTCGTGAAAGAGCTGCCCAGTTACACAGGGAGAGTCGCCAATGTTGCTACTGATTTGGCTGCTCTTGCTGATGTGGCTATCCAGGGAAGAGGACGGCGTGGAGAGGCCTCTGCTTTCCTTAAGTCCCTGCGGGGAGGACTCACCGGAGGGGTGCTGATGACGAAGGCCCAGTATGATGCCCGCTTGGCTCGGTTACCTGCGGATGCGCCTCGGCAATCCTACGATGAGTATGTCAAAGCCTATCAAGGTATCCAGGCTGCTCGGACTGTTGATGTGAAGCCAGCTGAAACTCAACGGTGTCCCGCAGACCGTCTCTATGACCCTGAGAAGGAATACAACTTCGGAGACAATGTGTGCGTTGAACGCCCGGATGGAACCATCACCTATGTTGAAGTGGCGGACCCCGGTGACCCGATGGAGCCCTGTATGGTTGGCCACCCCCGAGGACCCAAGCGGAACTTTGGTAACATGAAGCGGTCCGAATGTGCGCGCATCAACGAAGAGGGTCTCAAGAAATGGGAAGAGAGTCGGTCCGGCACTGATAAGTTCTTTAGTGGCGTGCTGAAAGGACTCACGACCGTTGCGGATACTGCTGTAGATATCGTAGGACAGGTGCCGGGTATCGGAAAGGCTGCCGCTGAAGCCTACAAGCAGTTCGCCCCTCCCGGCTCTGCCTTCTACAATCCAGACAAGGGAGCTCTTGAGAAGATTGTGGATACGGCTCGGGGAATCGCCGGTATGGGAAAGGGTCAGAAGGTCGTTATGTCACTTGCCGACTTCAAGAAGGAACATCGGAACCTCATCCGGCTGTTACGGAAATATCCGAAGCCAGACCTTCGTGCGGAAGCTGCTGAACAGTCTGCGGAGCTCAAGAAGTATGGAGGCTGTTGTGGTAGCGTAGCGGAGAATGAGGCCTTTCTCCGGGAGGCGCGTCGGAAAGCAAAAGCTGCCGGACTCAACTGGCGGTCGTTACAACTGTCAGATAAGGCAGGAAAGAAGCTGATGATTACGGCTCCCGATGGCCGGACAATACACTTCGGAGCAAAGGGTATGGGTGACTTTATTCATTACAAGTTAGCCCATGACCCCAAGGCTGAGGAGCATCGTCGGCGTTACAGGGCACGCGCCACCAAGATACGGGGTGATTGGGCGAAGGATAAATACAGTCCCAATAGTCTGGCGATTGCTGTGCTATGGTGATTAATAGCGGGCGATGAACCAGCTGACAACCGCGGGAGTTATAGTAGGGGCTGCGTCAGAGGTGATAGTGAAACCTACACCCGGATTCAAAACGACTGTAAAGCGCGTCGCAGTTGCGTTAAGGGCGCCGCTCTGAGAAATGAGAACGACAGAGTTCGCAGTTACTGCCGTGTTTGGGACACCAACCGTCGTTGCGAGGAGAGGAATCGTGGCCTGACCGCACTGGGTCGCATCAGGGAATTCCACCACACCATCCGCACCTACACGGATACTGTTCTGAACAGGGCCGCCAGGGGGGTAGCAGAACAGCTGATACTTACCCGTTTGAATACCGCCTTGCGTTGTTCCACCCACTACCCAACGGTAACCAGAAGTAACGCCACCAGCATCCTTCGCGAACTGATACAGAGAGCAGTCCGCACCATTCACAGTCGTTGAGAGCGTCACACCAGACGCCGCACTAACCGCCTGGGGTTCTTGGATGAGAAGACCCGATGAGGCAGCATTGATAACACTAACAGGCAACGCAGGAACACCGAGCTGACTGACCGCCAGGGCTGCCGGAGTGCTTGAGAGAATCTGTGACACTGACATCTTCTATACAAAGGGCAACGCTTTTTTCAAGCCATGCTCTGTGTATTAATTGTCTGTTCTCCAATTACATCATTAGGCGAGCCTCCGCATCCAGAGGATGTGTTGGCGAGCCTAATTACATCATTAGGCGAGCCTCCAGAGACTTCTTGCTGTGCTTACGGCCACCCGTGCCGGCACCAACACCACCCGTGCCGTAACCGACAGCACCCAGAGCACCCTTCACCTTGCCCATCATACCCTCCTCAGGCAGCATGCCCTTGATGGCCGACACCGCAGGCTTCGTCGCGTGATAGATGTCACGCGCCTTAGAGAGGATGTTGGACAGAGAGCCGAACGAGAGACCACCCGTGCCGGCACCGACCATGCGCTCCAGGCTGGCGCGGACCGCCATCGGAGCCACCGGGGCGTTGATGATGTCCTGCTCAGACAGCACACCCTTGATGATACGGGACGAGCCACGGATAGACTCAAAGAAGCCAGAGTTCGCCGTGATGACATACAGCTGGACCTGGTGAGGGTTCGCCGTGTCACGGTTCGCAACGGACAGACGGAACTGGAGGGTGAAGTTACCCACCAGCGAGGGGGCCTGGCCGGACTGGAGAGTGAGGTCCTGGGAGGGCTTGATGACCAGGGGGCCACCGACCAGGGGCACACGCTGGCCCTGCTGACGACCGGCATACGAACCAGCCGCCGAACGACCAACACCGCTCCAGGTCTGCCAGTCCATGTCCAGACCGTTCTTCACAGACATCGCGTAGAGCTCCTCCGCCGTGTGAGACGACAGCAGACCGGAGAAGTTATCAAAATTCACGGTGATAGGGTTACGGATACCGTCAGACTGGTAGTTCGCCACAGGGAACAGGTAGTCCGCATCGGTCTGGCCATAGGAGTTCAGGGAGTTAGAGCCATCCAGCTTGGCGTAGATGATGAGCAGGTCGGGAATCTGGGGGAGAGTGATGGTCTGGGACTGGAGCTCCGCAGTTGAACCAGCGGGGACCGTGAAAGACTGAGAGATGTAACGAGGGAACTCCATGTAGGGCACGATAGACTTCGGGGGCAGGGGGACATCCAGAGAAGGGGTCAGGAACTGAACATTCACCTGGGAGTCCTGGAAGGGCTGAACCGTCGTGTTGTAAGCAACCGCCGAGATAGTGCGGCCGCCCCGGGTAGTAGAGCGGATAGAGCGCGCAGGGCTGGACTGGAGGTTCATCACCAGCTGGATGTTGTTAATGCCGAACAGACCCGTATCCCACTCATGCTGGTCCGCAAAGATGAAGGGAGACAGCACCAGGGGCTCCGTGGAGCGCCAGCGAACCCAGACGGTAACAGGGCCCGCACCCGTCAGGGCATTGGCGACCGGCACACCATTGACAGCATCGTAGTTCTGGCCGGAGATAGGACCCGCAGCCGTTCCCAGAGGGGTGCCGTTCTGGTCGGTGAAGACGAGGCCCTGGAAAGCACCGTTACCCTCATCCGTGTCCAGAGCAGCCGTATCGTAGGCGCCCAGGGGGTTGTTGATAGTGCCGAAAGCATCGTTGTAAGAGGCATACTTATCCAGCATCGTGGGGCAAGTGCGGTCACGACGGTTGGGCTTGTAATCCGTTAGACGGAGAACCTGGTCCAGCACATCCTGGGTGTTGATGACGGAAGTAGTGTCGTTGATGGTGGCGCTCAGGGTGGAGCAGAGAGCGTTCAGGGGGAAACGCTGGAGGGCAAAGTCACGGCCGGGGACCACGATAGACTCACCAACGGCCGGGGCCGCCGCAAAGGCAACCTGGAACTGCTGGAAGCAGCTGGACGACCAGCGGAGCAGTCTATCCACGAACACATTCTCGGAGGGCACATAGATGTTGTAGGTGTGCTGGGAGGTGGTGGAGGCGATGGCGTTGAAGGGGGCGTTCGTCAGGGACAGAGCACCCTTCTCCACGGCATACTTGGCGCGGGACTGGACAATACGACCGTCAAAGACCGCAAGCTTCTCAATGTCAGAGCTCATCTATACAGGGGGCGCCCAAAATGTTCTGGCGGTTACATCAATCCATAGTCGCGGGCGATGTCCGCGTCAGCGGTGTGGAAAGTCCTCCCACGGTCCAGAAAAGACCAGACGCGGGCCATCCCCCATTGGGCTGCGGACAGTCGGGCAGTCCGGGGGTAACGACGCATGTCCGGATTCTTGCTGAAATCCTTTTTCAGGCGAACCGATTCCGGATTCGTGCGCCACGCCCCGTGACCTCTGTCGCGCACGGCCTCCAGGGCCTTCAGGGGGACTCCGGTATAGATGGATAGTTCTCGCAGGGACGGATGCTCTGTGAGCGGCAGTCCCAGCTTGCGTAGCATATTCTCTCGGTGTGTCGGCATGTGTTTCGGGTGGCGATTACTCCTTCCCGATGTAGTCACGGCGTCTGAACATGACCTTGATTGAGACGCTTGACAGATTGAACATGGTAATCGGATAGAGGTTGTTATCCAGGCGATTCTTCCAGAACACCTGGATGTCTATGTTCCGGATTTCCTGTTTGCTCGTGCCGAAGTCCGCCATACGGTATTCCGCCGTGGGCGCATAGTAGATGAACTGCCGGTAGTCGTCCGCCCCACCGATTGCTTGGTCCAGAGCAATGTCCGTGATGATGGGCAAGAAAGCATTCTGGACGGCTGCCGTGCTGTCACCCGTGTTGGAGGTGCCCAGGAGGATAGGCGCACCCGTTGTCTCCGTCTTCAGGGGGAGCAGCGTGCTGGTGAAGACGATAGAGGAGATAGGTGACCAGAGTGAATCAACCGACTTGTAATCCTGCTGGGCAATCCACCAGACCTTCTGTTGTGCTGCCGGAACATAGCCCAGGGGCGGCACACCTCCGAAGGGAGCGATACGGTAATCCGCTACATTCTGGAAGTTCTTGTTCGGGAAGAGAATCTCATTCGTGTAACCGACAGGCACTGGGGATGGGAAAGCCGGGAGGACGAAGGCTGGAATCTGCCCGGGGACTGTGTAGGAGGTGATGTTCGTGGTGTTCCAATAGAGATTCTGGAAGTTAGCGAACAGACCATACAGATTGGTGTTGAAGAACAGGCGATACTGGGGGCGAGCCGCCAGGACAGCCGTGCCGGGGGCGTAGGGGATGGCCACGAACGGCTCCAGGGGCTGGCCGAATCCAGTGCTGTCACCGTAAATCTGGAACAGCTGATTGCTCTCTCCCTGATACACCAGGCGAGGTGTCTGGACCGCTGCCTGGAATGCCGCAAAGGTCGCATAGGGGAAAGGGTCCGTAATGGTTCCATCCGCTGCCCAGGCTGCCGCAAACGCCGCATAGAGGTTCTGGTGGGCCGTCAGGAAAGTCTGATTCACCAAATCCACCATATGCTGGTAAGTATAGACCCAGTAGTAACGGGTGGAAAGGTCCTGTTTCACCAGAGGCGCCGGAGGCACCGGAGCCAGAACCGCATTGATAGTCTCCGGCTGATAGATGAGGGGAGTGGCTGCCGGACTGATGTTGAAAGTCTTCGCCCCGGCATTGGTTGTCCAGGTCGCCTGATAGGATAGAGCACAGTTATAAGTCGTCAGATTCACATTGGTCTGTCCTGTCTGGATGTTCGGAATGAAGAGAGGCAGGTCACGGTTTGCGCCGTTCATCGTGAAACGAATGATGGAGAAGTGGTAGTCATTCGCGTTCTTAATGATGGGCGCGTCACGCGTCTCATTGAACCGGATAGCCGGGTCAGGTGACGGAGTGAGAGCGAAGGTCGCGTCGTCCGTGCGGTTGTTGATAATGTCGGCGTTGTAATACACATAGTCCGGCTCTCCTACCGAAGAGCCAGCGCCGTATGGTTCAAAGCTACCGCGATACATCCTAATAGTAAGGGCCTATTTTTTAAGGCGCTCATAGGTTACGCCTGACACGAAATCATCCGCCGATAGACCCGATGAATCTATGATACGCTTGTATTTGTCTAGAGAATAGGGAGCATACAATAGCCTCACGACGGCGTGTCTCCCGCATGTCGCAACATTCGGACTTTCAATCTGAAAGGCATGGCGATTGAAGGTTACAGGAACACCAGCTGCTCTGAGGAGGCGTGTCAGGTGGGGGCGGTCCATGTCCAGGGTCGCTAGGTAAGCGGTCGGAAGTTCATCGTTCTGGTGGTCTGGGGCATCCCCGTAAGGGTCAAAGAACTCAATTCGGTCAGGTCTCCGGATAAGGGCAACCCAATGCCCTGAGGTCGGACTACTATTCGGATACAGAAGGATACACCGACCCTTCGCATCAAACAGCTCCGATACTGACCTCATACGCTCTAACTCTGGGTAATTATGAATCGCGATATCGTCACCCAATAGCTTCCGGATATCGCTATCAGAGAGGGCGTATTTGCGGACTTTCACGATTCCTCCTTTGCTGCTCATTACATGTTGCCGCGAAAATAGCCCTCCCCTTTAGAATGAGCTCTTACGCGGCGTGGAACCAGTATGCTGCCTATGCGATTGGGGATGTGGTCACCTATGCGGGTCTTAACTATGTCGCAGCTGCCCCCAGTCAGGGAGTGCCTCCGTTTCCAGTAACACCCGACTGGACAATCCTAACACCTCCTCTGCCTCCGGGCACTCTCACGAATCCCCTGACGACAGACCTGGACCTCGGCAGCAATCAGATTATTAACTCAACTGTCGTAGAGACGGAAATCATCACAAAGCCTGCGGGGTCTATCGCCCCGAGCATTGAGATTCAGGAGCCAATGACCTTTGTTTCTGTTACGCCCACTCTCTTTAATGGTGCTATTCCTCAAACAGCCCTTGTGCCTTCAGTTGGTGATGACCTCTGTAACAAGACCTATGTGGATTCAGCCGTAGCAGGGGCAGGGGGAGGTGTTCCTGGACCTGAGCAAACCTACTCTGCTATCGGCACGACATCTGGAGCAACCATTCTCTCCAATACTTCCTTTACCCTCACCGCAACAGGGCAAAGCGTCTTCGCTACCAGCCCCTTAGCTCTCAATAGCCTCCAGACTGTCTTTTTCACATGTAAGCCGCCTATCGTATCGGGCCCCGATTTCCTGAATATCAGCTTCTTTATTCCCAGCCAATACGGTTACCTCATCTATCCGAATCTCCTTGTCCCAGTTCGTGCGGGTGTCGCGGATTTCGGGGGAGCGTTTGCCTTTGCTGCGGGTGACAATGCGGGATTAGCCATTACGCCAACCCAAGTGACTTACTGTCTGAATGGAACGCCTATCACGACAGAACCTGTTTCAAATCCTACGACTACTGCGACATACTCTTTCTCCGCAACCAATGCGACCCTGGCTCCTTACACCGTTACAGACCTTCTGCTGTATTCAACCATTAGTAAGGCTACAAACGCTCTTGTGAATCTGCCGGGGATTTACAACTATCTCAGTATTGTTCCGACTGCGATTGGCCAGACATCTTCTACACAGACCTACACTTCTGTTCCTACACCCAGCGCATGGGTCCCGAATGCTACGCCGAATACGACAATTGTTCCGGCGGTTACAGGTCCAGGCACCCCTTGGCGACTCACGAAACCCGCTGGGGCCCCAGGAACGGGACAGCGTTGGTGGGTTTGGCCTTACAATCTGTATCCTACTGTGGGCGCACCCGGACCGCTCAGCACACCTCCGACTCCTCCGGGAGTTCCCATACTCAAGAAGAATCTGAACGCACTCTACGCCATCCTCCGAGTCAAGACCGCGAACATCGCGACCCAGGGCAGTTTCTTCTGGAACATCTACACCTACGATGCGGCAGCTGCTCCCGCCAGCAATTACTCTAACCGCTTTGACTATCAGGCGAATAACTTAGCTCTTCCCTACACGACTGGTGCCCTGGCTTTCCAGACTGAATTCTTGTATCTGGTCTATGCTTGTGACGCGGAGAAGATTGTCGCGACTCCTTCAGTCAGCACGACTATCACTCAGTGTAACGGACAGACACCCACCCAGCTGACTTCCCAGATGCTGCGGGACCCTTATGATATTCACACGGACCTGCCGCATATCCCCTTGTCTGCGGTTGCTGTCGCGAATGGTAGCGTCATCCCATCGGATATTAGCAATGTGAATGTCTCGGCGCTCATCTTCGGCACGACATCCTCCGCATTGACGACCGGATGTGACATTGAACTGGTCGCTGTTGGTTACCGTGCGAATGGGGGCGCCATTAATGTTGAATACAACCTCCAGTATTCCTGAGCACTGCGGTTAAATCGGCCCCCCTGGAAACTTGACACAATGTAGAAGATGTCTGCTGCGCCCAAGTTCGCGACCGCCAAGATTTATGTCATCCGCGCCCCCGGCACCGACCGCATCTACATCGGTAGCACCATCAAGCCGCTCAATGTTCGTCTCCGGGAGCATTATCTCCGGGCGCTTGCCGGTGGGTCCTGCCGGTCTCGGGAGATTGTCACTCTCCCCGGCCACACCATTGAATGTCTGGAGCCGTATCCCTGTGACACCCTCACAGACCTCCGGAAGCGGGAAGGCTGGCACATCCGGCAGAACTCCGGAAAGGCTGTGAATAAGAACATCGCGGGGCGCAGTCGTGAGGAATACTTCAAAGAGAATGCGGAGGCGTATCGTGAGAAGGCTCTGGCGTGGTATTACTCCAACATCCCCCGGAGGCGGGCCTATGAGGCTGCGAATCGTGAGAAGATTCTGAATTACCAAAAGACCTATTACGAGACAGTTCTGAAACAACGCCGGGCCGAGAAGTCAGCTGCTCGGGCTGCGGAGCGGGCTGCCGCCAAAGCCGAACGCGATGCTCTGAAGGCTGCCGCCAAAGCCGCCAAGGAGGCTGAGCGTATCGCCAAGCGGGAGGCCAAAGCTGCTACGCGGGCTGTTCATCCGCCACCTCCGTCACCTCCTCCGGAACCCACCCCTCCTCCTTCCCCGTCACCTCCCCCGGTCAGTATCCGAAAGGGTGTGGTGGAGTTTGTGTAAGGGGGTAGCCTTTGACGAGTAAAAAGACAATAGGAATCTGAAGAAAGTTGTTCAGATTCCTATCGTGTAAGCAGTAGGGCGATTTCAGGGGGTGGGTTGGGTGGTCGCGATGGACGGGCGGGCTGTCCGAGGAGCAAGTTCCGCGGGGAATGCGGAGGGAGGGGCTGCGCTTGCGGGCGTGTGGAAGACCGTAATAGACTCCAGCGTGTTACACTCCTCCGGCTTTGTGATTGTATCGTATTGAGGCTTATTGAATTTCCGCTGATACTCCGCGATGATTTCGGGAGGTATGAGGGGAGCTGTCTCCGCCATACGGTCATACGCCTCTTTGGAGAATTTCAAGAGGTCCGACGGTATCATTCGTTCATGACGCGGTAGAGACATCTGGAGAGAGATAGTGCGGTAGAGCTTCGCATACTGGAGCGCTGCGATACGGTGTGCCTCTGCCCGTCTTGCCCAACCAAAAAAGGAGCTGACGGTGCTCAGGATGGCGGTTAGTAACGCGATGGCTCCGACACCTACGGAAGCCATCTTCGGGTCATTGAAGAGACTGTTACTGCCGATAGAAGTCGCCCCATTGAGCACCCCCAAGATGATAACAGGGAGGTCCGTGAAGTTCTTCATTCGGCTGTATCGTTCCTCCGCCTTTTTGTGTAACCAGCTGAGGCTATGCGCCTTCTCTCCAACATCGCAGAAGTATTTCTCCAATTGCTCCTGCCAAGCTATGTTCGGCACTATCTCCGCCATTACAATGGGCGGCTATTCAAATTCAATGCGGACCGGTCCTGTTATAGTGATTGGGGGTCTCTTCGGAGGTTTGGGCTTTTTAGGTCCTCTGGGTCGCCGGGGAGGTTTCGCCGGAGGATTATCCGCCATCTGAGGTAGGAGGTGATTCTATTGGGAGGCTCTTAGACGAGGTCAGGGGTGTTCCAGACAGATATCATGACTTCTTTCCCCGCATCACCGGCATTCGCCGAATTGACCGTAACAGTTCCAGCACCCGGAGCTCCGAAGACACGGGTCGCATACCACGCACCCAGAGGGGCGGAACCCAGGGGAGTGATTAACACACAGGTCTGCTGGCTCACCGCAAACGGAGGAGTCGCCACATACTGCGCACCGACACCCCCTGCTACAAGGGTCGCCCGACCACTCCACAGCGGGGCATTCAGATAAGCGGGAGCAGCACCACCACCGGCAAGAATCTGGGAGATAGACATCTGATAATTAGGGTGGCGACTTTACTGGAGGGTAATGGTGTTCTCCTGATTCGCAGCCGCACCCCCCGCCACAGCACTCGCACCACAACCACCCGAAGGGGTAACCGCCGTGTCAATCTGATAGAGGCTCGCGGCCCGTGTCACCTGCTTCTCCAGCACCTTCCGCCCTTCCTCCCAAACTGCCGCGTTCAGGGTTTCAAACAGAGATGCCCCGTCAAACACACGATTCAGAATGTCCTCCTCAACACCGCCCGCAATCATGTCACGACGATAGAACACCGGGATGATGTCATTGTCCCGACAGAGGGTCAGAAGCAGGGTCTCAATGTGGTCCTCATCCAGGAGCATCGCCAGGGCAGCCAAGTGGGTCACCATGTGGGTCTGGGCGGCCTTCTTGGGGGCATCGGTGGAGGTGGAGGCGGATGACATGTTCTGTCCGATACGCGGATTTTCTTCTGGCCGGAGTGGGCGCAGGGGGTGACCCCCCCCGGGGGGAAAAAAGGCAGGGGG